>VFQT010004441.1_pt1 | contig 11660 bp, 8 predicted proteins | sample 3512381 | NCBI WGS metagenome assembly VFQT01 (sample SAMN10412376, study PRJNA504923) | tailings metagenome | isolation source: Relicate 2 Philex TSF3 active mining site | place: Philippines: Tuba, Benguet | collected 2017-08-29 | reverse complement strand
CGAGCACGGCATCGCGATGCTTTTCACCGGCGTGCGCCACTTCCGTCACTGATCGTCATCTCGTCGCGCAGGCGCTTCGCGCGCGCGAGCACCGTGTGTATCGCGGTGTCGCTCGCGGCAGCCGTGTCGCCAGCCATCTGGTCGCTCACGACGGTGAGATGTCCCATCTTGCGCCCGGCGCGCGCCTCGTGCTTGCCATAGAGATGCAGATGAGCCCCGTCGACTTCGCGGGCGAGTGCGAAGCGCGGTTCGCCGTGTTTCCAGCGGTCGCCGAGCAGGTTGACCATTGTGACGGCGCGGTGTGTCATCGCCGTGTCACCGAGCGCCATGCCGGTGAGCGCGCGCACCTGCTGCTCGAACTGGCTCGTGCGAGCGGCGTTCAGTGTCCAGTGTCCGCTGTTGTGCGGGCGCGGCGCCAATTCGTTCACCAGTAGCGCACCGCCCGAGACGAAGAATTCCACGGCGAGCACGCCGACGTAGTCGAGTGCCGACGCAATCCGCACGGCGGCGTCGTGGCCGTGCGCGACCACGGGTGCAGAGAATGGCGCGGTGCTTGCGTCGAGGATTCCGTCGACGTGCACGTTGTGCGTCGGCGCGTATGCCGCGACTTCGCCGTCGGCACCGCGCGCGACCACCACCGAGAACTCGGTATCGAGCGGCACTATCTGCTCCAGTACACAAGGAGCGCCACCGAGCGAAGCGAAAGCGTCGACGAGTTGCGACGCACTCTGCACGTGGCGCTGGCCTTTGCCGTCGTACCCGAGTCGTGCGGTCTTCAAGATGGCGGGGAACAGAGACGCCACCGTGTCACCGTCGGCGCAGCGCAGCGCGTCGTTGTCATCGTTCACCTCGACGTACGGCACGACCGTCAAGCCGATGTCACGACAAAACCTTTTCTCGCTTCGGCGGTCTTGTGCGATGTGCACCGCCGACGGCGATGGGTGCAGCGTGACTCGCCGTGCGAGATACTCGAGGGCCGCAACCGGCGGATTCTCGAACTCCACCGTGACCGCCCGACAGAGTTCGGCGAGCCGATCGAGCGCCGACTCGTCGTCGTAGGCGGCGACGATGTGCTCGTCGGCCACCGCACCCGCCGGCGAGTGCGGGTCGGGCTCGAGCACCACCGCCGTGTACCCGAGCGACTGGGCGGCCAAGACGAAGTAGCGACCGAGTTGTCCGCCGCCGACGACCCCGAGTGCGTCACCCATCAGGCGGGCATCAGGTGGGTGGCAGCGTCGACGACACGGCGTCGTTGTGGCGTTCGCGGCGATACGCGGCGAGGCGAGCGCGCAGATCTGCGTCGTCGTGGGCGAGCATCTGCAACGCAAAGAGCGCGGCATTCACCGCGCCAGGTTCGCCGATGGCGAAGGTGGCGACGGGAGTGCCGGCGGGCATCTGCACGATCGAGTACAACGAGTCGTGCCCGGCGAGGTGCTTGGTCGGTACCGGAACGCCGAGCACCGGCACGTGAGTCTTGGCGGCGAGCATGCCGGGCAGGTGTGCGGCGCCACCCGCGCCGGCGATAATCGCACGAAACCCGCGCGACGCCGCCGACTCGGCGAACTCGTACAACTCGTCGGGCATGCGATGCGCGGAGAGCACCTGTGTGTGCGGAGTCACAGCGAATCGCTCGAGTGTCTCCACGGCTTTGCTCATCGTCGGCCAGTCGCTCTGCGACCCCATCACGACGGCGACGCGCGAGGTCGTCGACGAAGAAGATGTCACGCGACAAGATTAGGCGTCGGCGAGTCGTTGACTTTTTGTCAAACGGTGGTCGGCGGCGCGAGTGCGAAAACTAGTTTCTTTCTATGAAGAGTGCTCTCGCCACCACGGCGGCACTCGAAAAAATCGCGCTCCGTGCGCGCGGTGCTGACCCTCGTGAATCTGCATTGTTGTCGGGTGCAGCCGACCTCGGCATCACCTCTGTCGTTCGTATCGAAGTGAGCGACCTCGTCTTCTTGCAGGCGTCACTCGACGATGCGTCGCGCGCAACGATGCACGACCTGCTCGTCGAGAAATTGCTGCAGCACGGCGAATGGTGCGCATCTGACGAATCTGTCTCAGCGTTGCCAGACCGTCACGTCGTCGAGTCGGCGCTGTTGCCCGGCGTCACCGACCCGGTTGCGGGCGAGATCGCGCGGGTCGCCGCGCGCGAGGGAGTCGACATCGGCGGAGTCGCGACCGGGCGGCGTTTCGTGGTGCACGGGCCGACTTCCAACGACGAGCTCCAGCGGCTCGCGTCGCGACTGCTCGCGAACCCGATCATCGAGCGATGGGCCATCGACGAGCCCATCGAGCCCTCATTCGTGCCGACGACCGGGGCGATGTCGGCCGAAGTGGAGCGGCTTGCATTCGACGCTGCTGCGACGCTTGAGTCGCTGCACGCGATCAACAAGTCGCGCGGTCTCGCCCTCGACCCGGCCGAACTGCTCGCCGTGCGCGACTACTTCGTGTCGAAGGGCCGGCTGCCGACCGACGTCGAAGTCGAGACGATTGCCCAGACGTGGAGCGAGCACTGCTCGCACAAGACGTTCCGCGCGAAAGTGGTGGTAGACGGCGTCGAGCGTGCGACCACGATGCTTGGTCAGTTGCGCGAGAGCACGCGTCGACTCGGTCGCGACTTCGTCGTGAGTGCGTTCGACGGCAACGCCGGCGTGGTGCGCTTCGACGCCAAGCGCACGTACGCGCTGAAGTGCGAGACGCACAATCATCCCAGTGCCGTCGAGCCGTTCGGCGGGGCGAACACCGGTGTCGGCGGAGTCATCCGTGACGTGTTGGGTGCCGACCACGATCCGATCGCCGTCACCGACATCCTCTGCTTCGGCGAGCCCGACACGCAGTTCGCCGAACTTCCCGAGGGCACGCTGCACCCGCGGCGAGTGCGCGACGGCGTGGTGGCGGGCGTCGCCGACTACGGAAACAAGATCGGTCTTCCGACGATCGCTGGCGCGGTGTTGTACGACCGCGGTTATGTCGCGAACCCGCTCGTGTACGCGGGTTGCATCGGCGTCGCGAGCGATTGGCGACCCGCGCAAGTTCCGCATCCCGGCGACCGATGCATCGTGCTCGGTGGGCGCACCGGCCGCGACGGCATCCGCGGCGCGACGTTTTCGTCGATGACGATGGATGCGACCACCGGCGATGTGGCGGGCGCGAGCGTGCAGATCGGTGATCCGATCGTCGAGAAGTTGTTGATGGACGTGCTGCGCGAATCGCGCGGCTTGTACCGCAGCATCACCGACTGCGGCGCGGGCGGATTGTCGTCGGCGATCGGTGAGATGGCCGACGGTGTCGGCGCGCACGTCGATGTCGCGCAAGTTCCGCTCAAGTATCCGGGGTTGGCGGCGTGGGAAGTGTGGTTGTCGGAGGCCCAGGAGCGCATGGTGGTGGCCGTTGCACCGTCGAACGTCGATGCGTTCGTCGCGGTGTGCCAGCGCCACGGCGTAGAGGCCACCGACGTCGGGCATTTCAGCGGCGACAAAGTACTTCGCGTGTCGGCTGATCGCACGGTGGTGCTCGAGCTCGACACCGAATTCCTCCACGACGGGCGACCGCAACGACGTCTCGATGCCATCGCACAACAGCCAGTGCGCGAGTCGCACGAACCCGTGCCGGCAGCAGTCGCGCGCCGTGGAGTCGGCGAACTTTTGCTTGCCCTGCTCGCGCATCCGAACATCGCGTCGAAAGCCGGCGTGATTCGCCGATACGACCACGAGATTCGCGGCGCCACGCTGCAGCGCCCGCTCGTCGGCGTGCACGCCGATGCGCCCGGCGACGGTTCGGTATTGGTCGAGCCCGGCGAAGACTCGGGCATTGCCGTCGGCATCGGCGTCTCGCCGTTCACTGGCGAGGCAGATGCGCAGCGAATGGCGTGGTTGGCGGTGGACGAGGCGATTCGAAACGTGGTCGCCGTCGGCGCCGACCCCGGGCGAGTCGCCTTGCTCGACAATTTCTCGTGGGGCGACCCGCGGCGTGCGACGACGCTCGGACAACTTGTCGCGGCCGTCGATGGATGCGTCGATGCTGCGCAGCACTACGCGAGCCCGTTCGTCTCGGGCAAGGACTCGCTGAACAACGAGTGGGTTGACCGCGACGCAACGCGACGCAGCGTGCCGCCGACCTTGGTGGTCACGGCCGTCGCTCATGTTCCCGATGCACGGCGCGTCATCGGTTCCGCCGCGCGCAAGTCAGGCGACTTGTTGTGCGTCGTTGGTCGCGTCGCATCGCAGTGGAATGGCAGCCACGCCACCCGCGTATGCGCGACGAGCGGCCGAATCGTACCGGCCCCCGATTTGTCGGCGACAACTCGCTATGCCGCACTGCACCGTCTGATTCTCGACGGCGCCGTCGTCGCCTGCCACGACGTGTCCGAAGGTGGTCTCGCCGTGGCTGTGGCCGAGATGTTGATCGGCGGACGACTCGGCGCGCGCGCCGATCATCCGTCTGTCGCAGGTGCATCCGCCGGCATCGACGTGCACACCTGGTGGTTTGCCGAGGGCGCGGGGCGTCTCGTGCTCGAGATTGCACCCGGCGACCTCGAGCGTGTGCGTGCAGCATTGGGCGCAGACGACGTGAGCGTCGTCGCGACGTTGACCGACGACGACGAGTTCGCGTTCGCCGGCGAACGCATCGCACTTGACGACGTGGTGGCAGCTTTCGGTGGGGCGGTGACATGAGCACCCCGCTCGCTGCGATTCTGACCGCACCCGGCACCAACCGCGACCACGACTTGACGTTCGCGCTCGAACTCGCAGGGTTCTCCACGCAGCGACTCGACGTGCGCACGGTGTCGCCGCGCGACCTGCAGAACGCCGCGGCAATCGTCGTCGCCGGCGGGTTTTCTTATGCCGACGCACTCGGAGCCGGACGCCTGTTTGCACTCGAGATGCAGCACGCCCTCGGCGACTCGCTGCATGAGGCAGTCGCGCGCGGCACGCCGGTGCTGGGCATCTGCAACGGTTTCCAGGTGCTCGTGCGGATCGGGTTATTGCCCGGTGACGGCAGGCGAGTGGCGCTCGGCCACAACGACTCGGGCCGCTTCGAGTGCAGCTGGGTGCACCTCGTCGCACCCGCATCGCGATGCGTGTGGACGCGCGGGCTCGACGACGGCATCGAATGCCCGATTGCGCACGGCGAAGGTCGATTCACCTGCGACGACGACACCTGGCGGTCGCTGGTCGACAACGAGCAAATCGCACTGCGCTATGAGTCGCGGAATCCGAATGGGTCACGCGGAGACGTGGCCGGAATCTGCGACCCGACGGGCTTGGTGCTCGGTCTCATGCCGCATCCGGAGAACTATGTGCTCGCGCGCCAGCATCCGCGCCACGACGCACAACACGACTTGCGCCGCGATACGCAGTCGAACGAACCCGCCCGCCTCGGGCTTCATCTCTTGCGCAACGGGAGGCTGCATGCCGTTGCGTGATCTGCAACTCGACCTGCCCGACCGCCGTGAGGGCAAGGTGCGCATCTCGTGGTCGTTGCCGCACGACCGTCGGCTCATCGTCACGACCGACCGTTTGTCGGCGTTCGATCGTGTAGTCGCAGTCGTGCCGCACAAAGGCCAGGTGCTGAATCAGTTGTCGGCGTGGTGGTTCGACGCCACGCGCGATGTCGTGCAGAACCATTTGATCGCCGTGCCTGAGCCGCACTCGATGATCGTCACGCACGCGACGCCGCTCCCGGTCGAAGTGGTGGTGCGCGGTGCGTTGACCGGCTCCACATCCACCGCGATTCTCACGCGGTATCGCGCCGGCGAGCGCGAGATGTATGGTCACCGCTTCGCCGACGGGCTCGCCGCGCACTCGTCGCTTCCCGAGCCGATCATCACTCCGACTACGAAGGCGCAGAACGGCGCGCACGACGAACCACTTTCGTCCGCGCAAGTCGTGCAACGAGGCCTCGTCGACGAAGCCATGTGGCGCGCGGTGTGCGCGGCGGCACTCGCGCTGTTTGCCCGCGGGCGCGAAGTGGCGGCGGCTGCTGGCCTCGTGCTGGCCGATACGAAGTACGAGTTCGGTGTCGATGGCGACGGACGCCTCCTGCTCATCGACGAGGTGCACACGCCCGACTCTTCGCGCTACTGGGTGGCGGACACTCTCGAGCAACGACTCGCAGGGGGACGCGAACCCGAGAGTCTCGACAAAGAGCCGGTACGCCTGGCGCTGGCTGCCGCGGGATACCGCGGCGACGGCACGCCACCCGAACTCGACGAGTCGGTGATTGCCGCCACGTCGGCGCGATACGTGAGCGCGTACGAGCGGATCACACGCGCACGGTTCGAGCCGGCCGCCGTGCCAAGCGCGAACGATGTCATGAACTCATTGAGCGAGGTGGTGTGATGGGCACGCACGAGATTGACGACGTTCCGCACGAAGAGTGTGGTGTCATCGGCGTGAGCTCGCCCGACGCTCACGTCGCACAGCAGGCATTCTTCGGACTGTTCGCCCTGCAGCACCGCGGACAAGAGGCTGCGGGCATTGCCGTCGCCGACGGCGCGATGGCGCGGCTGCACAAAGATGTCGGGCTCGTCGGCCAAGTGTTCACGCCAGAACGTCTCGCGCCGCTCGAAGGACAACACGCGATTGGGCACACGCGATACTCGACCACCGGAGCCTCGGGTGCGCGCAACGCGCAACCGTTCCTCGTCGAGACGATGTATGGTCCGCTCGCGGTCGCGCACAACGGCAATCTCGTCAATGCGGCGTACCTGCGTAGCGAGTTGTTGACGCGCGGCTTCGGGCTCACTGCCACGTCTGACACCGAGGTTATGACGCTGATGCTCGCGGCCGCCAAGGGTGCCACGTGGGAAGAACGGTTGGCGTCGTTGATGCCGAGTTGGATCGGTGCCTACTCGCTCGTGGTGCTCGTGGCCGACACGGTGCTTGCCGCGCGCGACCCGTGGGGTTTCCGTCCGCTCTCGGTCGGTCGCCTGCCCGACGGTGGGCACGCGGTGGCGTCGGAGACCTGCGCGCTGCGCACGCTCGGATGCATCGACATCGAGGAGGTGCGACCAGGCGAGATCGTGGTGATGAGCGGCGCCGACATTCGTCGACTGCAAGCGGTGCCGGCAGCGACGACGTTGTCGCGCTGCACATTCGAGTTCATCTATTTTTCACGCCCCGACTCCGAGTGGGACTCGATGAACGTGCACCAAGTGCGCCAACGACTCGGCGAGCGGCTCGCTGCCGAGCATCCGGCCGATGCCGACGTCGTCGTGCCAGTGCCCGACTCGTCGATACCGGCCGCAATCGGATACTCGCGAGTGAGCGGCATTCCGTACAACGACGGGCTCATCAAGAACCGCTACATCGGCCGCACGTTCATCGAACCGACGCAGGAGATGCGCTCGCGCCGCGTCGCGATGAAGTTCAACAGCCTGCCCGAGAACCTCGCGGGCCGTCGCGTGGTGCTCATCGACGACTCGCTCGTGCGCGGCACCACGGCCGGCCCGCTCGTCACTCTGCTGCGCGAAGCAGGCGCGCGCGAAGTGCACCTGCGCATCACGTGTCCGCCGATCATCGAGGCGTGCCACTTCGGAGTCGACATGGGTCACGACGACGACCTCATCGCTGCGCGCATGAACGTTGATGAGTTGTGCCGCCATGTCGGCGCGGACTCGCTCGCCTTCATCTCCGTCGACGAGATGATGAAGGCACTCGAGCGCGGCAACGGCTATTGCAATGCGTGCTTCACTGGCGAGTATCCGGTGGAGATCACGCGACGGCACAGCAAGTCGCAGTTCGACCAGGTGCTGGCATGAGCACCGAGTCGAGCGCGCGCCGGCTCGGCGACGCCGCGGTCGGCACTGGACTCGCTCCTGTTCGCGTGCTCGTGCTCGGTTCGGGTGCGCGCGAGCACGCGATCGGCGCTGCGGTTGCTGCGTCGGCTGATTGCTCGGCGCTCTTCGTGGCGCCCGGCAACCCCGGAACACCGGGCACGCGAGTGGCCATTGACCCGTGCGATGGCGCGGCGGTGCTCGACGTGTGCCGACGCGAGCAAATCGATCTGGTGATTGTCGGCCCGGAGGCTCCGCTGGCTGCCGGAGTCGTCGACGAATTGCGCGCGGCCGGCGTGGCGGCGTTCGGCCCGACCAAGGAACTCGCACGACTCGAGTCGTCGAAAGCATTCGCCCGCGAATTGGCGGTGCGCCTCGGCATTCCGTCGCCGCGTCACGCATCGTTCGCGCGCGGCGAGTTCGAGTCTGCGCAGCGCTGGTTGCGCGACTTCGGCGCACCGGTGGTCGTGAAGCAATCGGGTCTCGCCGGCGGCAAAGGCGTGGTCGTGCCCGAGGGTCGCGACGAGACGATTGAAGCGTTGCGCCGTCTGATCGCACTCGATGATGTGGTGCTCGAAGAACGACTCGTCGGCCCGGAGTGCTCGCTCATCAGCGTGTGCGACGGTCGTACGTCGCGACCATTACCGATCGCTCAGGATCACAAGCGCGTCGGCAAAGCAGACACCGGCGCGAACACCGGCGGCATGGGCGCGTACGCTCCGGCCGAAGTCGGATACACCGCCGACGAACTCGACGCGATGTTCGTGCGACCTGTCGTTTCGCACTTCGCGTCGTGCGGCACGCCGTATGTCGGTGTCATCTTCGCTGGCATCATGCTCACGCCGCAGGGTCCGCGGTTGCTCGAATACAACTGCCGGTTCGGCGACCCCGAGACGCAAGTGCTGCTCGCGCTCCTCAACGAAGACCTGCTCGGTGTGGTGCGACGTTGCGTGGCGGGGTCGCTCGATGCGCCGATCGTGGTGCGCCACGCGAGCGCACTCGGCGTGGTGGTGGCGGCGCACGGGTATCCCGATGCACCGCGGCGCGGCGACACCATCCGCAGCCTGCCGCAAGACTCTCCGGTGCTGCGTGTGTTCCACGCAGGAACTCGGCACGCCGAGGGCGGGGCACTGGTGGTCGACGGCGGACGAGTGGTCACGTGCGTCGGCATCGGCGCGACACTCGACGAAGCACGTACACACGCATATGCCGGAGCCGCCGGCGTCGACTTCGACGGTGCCCGCTATCGCCGTGACATCGGTTGGCGCGCGAAGGCTCGTGCGGTCACGTCGTACGCGCAGGCCGGCGTCGACATCGAAGAAGGCAATCGCGCCGTGCAGATGATGAAGGCGAGTGTCGAGCGCACGATGACGCCCGACGTGTTGCGCGGTGTCGGCGCATTCGGCGGGTCGATCGACGTGTCGTTCTTGAAGCAGTTCGATGCGCCGGTACTCGTGGCATCGACCGACGGAGTCGGCACCAAAGTCGAACTCGCTGCCCGCACGCGTCGGCTGCGCGGCGTCGGCCACGACATCGTCAATCACTGCATCAACGACGTGCTCGTGCAGCGCGCAACGCCGTTGTTCTTCCTCGACTACATCGCGTCGTCGCGACTCTCGGCGGCCGACGTCGCAGAGACCGTTGGCGGCATGGCGGATGCGTGCGCCGCGGCGGGCTGCGTGTTGATCGGCGGCGAGACCGCAGAGATGCCTGGCGTGTATCGCGACGGTGCGTTCGACGTGGCGGGCACGCTCGTCGGCGTGGCAGAGCGATCACGGCTCTTGCCCCGCAACGACATTGCGCCGGGCGACGTGCTGGTAGCGCTTGCTTCGAACGGCGCGCACACCAACGGCTACTCGTATCTGCGTCGCGCACTCGAGTGGTTACCGCTCGACGCCGTGCCGCGCGGATGGAACCGCACACTTCTCGATGCGCTGCTCGAGCCACACCGCAGCTACCTTCCGGTGCTCGAAAAAGTGCTGGACGGCGACACCGTGAAGGCACTCGTGCACATCACCGGCGGCGGATTGCCCGAGAATCTTCCGCGCGTGCTGCCCGCCGGCTGTGGTGCGAGCGTGCGACTCGGGTCGTGGCCGCTGCCACCGCTCTTTGCGTTGGTGCGCGAAGTGTCGTCGCTTGACGACGAAGAATTACATCGCACGCTCAACATGGGCGTCGGCATGGTGATCGTCGCCGCGCCTGGCGATGTCGAAGAGGTGCGAGGCGCCATCGACGAGCCCACCTGGGTGATCGGCGAAATCACTCGCGGCGACCGGGAAGTCGTGCTTTCATGACGGCGCGCATCGCGGTGCTCGTATCGGGCGACGGCAGCAATCTGCAGGCGATTCTCGACGCGTGCCGCGACTCTGTTCTGCGCGCACAGGTGGTCGGCGTGGCGAGCAACCGCGCCGGAGTCCGCGCTCTTGATCGTGCGTCGGCAGCCGGAGTCGAGACCGTGGTGGTCGAGCCGCGCGCTGGCGAGCCGCGGGCGGAGTACGACGCACGCTTGCGCGATGCAGTGGCTGCGTGGTCGCCCGACGTGGTGGTGTTGGCCGGCTTCATGCGCATTCTGACGCGCATATTTCTCGACGCGTTCGCGATGCGCGTGGTGAACCTGCACCCGGCACTGCCGGGCGAGTTGCCCGGCACGCAGGCCATCGAGCGTGCGCACGCCGAAGCCGCTGCCGGGCGACGCACCCGCAGCGGTGTGATGGTGCACCTCGTGCCCGACGAAGGCGTCGACGACGGCCCCGTGCTCGCAGTGCGCGAGGTCACGATGCGACCCGACGAAACCCTCGCTGACTTCGCAGCCCGCATGCATGCGGCGGAGCATGTCCTGCTGATCGAGGCACTGGCCGCCTTCATCGATCGGGCCTTCGCCGCGACATCTACTCTTTCAGAAAGGAATCAATCATGAACCACAACGAGCAACTCTTCGACCGCTTCGAGGGCCTCACGTTCGACGACGTGGTGCTGGTGCCCGGCTTCAGTGACGTGCTGCCCGACCAGGTCGACACCGCCACCACCTTCGCGCGCGACATCGTGCTCAGCGTGCCGCTCGTGTCGGCCGCGATGGACCGCGTGACCGAGGCGCGCCTCGCGATCGCCATGGCGCGTTGCGGCGGCCTCGGCGTGGTGCATCGCAATCTCACCGTCGAAGACCAAGCGGCAGAAGTGCAGAAGGTGAAGCGCTCGCAGTCGGGCATGATCTCCGACCCGGTCACGCTGCCGGCGACCGCCACGCTCGACGATGCCGAGCAGTTGATGAACCGCTTCAAGATTTCTGGCGTGCCGATCACCGACCGTGACGGCGTGTTGGTCGGAATCCTCACCAACCGCGACGTGCGCTTCTGCTCGCCCGACGACTACAAGCGGCCCGTCAGCGACTTCATGACGAGTGAGGGTCTCGTGACCGCACCCGAGGGCACGACGCTCGAGCAGGCCAAGAAGTTGTTGCAGCAGCACCGCATCGAGAAACTTCCGCTCGTCGATGCAAAGGGACGGCTGCGCGGCCTCATCACCGTGAAAGACATCATGAAGCGTCAGGAGTTCCCGAACGCCACTCGTGATTCGAGCGGACGCCTGCGTGTCGCGGCGGCCGTCGGTGTCGGTGAAGATTTGGAGACGCGTGTCGAGGCACTCGCGCGAGTCGGAGTAGATGCGGTCGTGATCGACACCGCGCACGGCAACTCGATGGGTGTGGTGAAAGCGATCGAGCGAGTGAAGGCGAGCTGGCCCGAACTCGCGGTGGTGGCCGGCAATGTGGTCGACGAGGGCGGCGTCGAAACCCTGCATGGTGCGGGTGCCGACGCTGTGAAGATCGGTGTCGGTGCAGGGTCGATCTGCACCACGCGCGTTGTTGCAGGAGCAGGAATGCCGC
>VFQT010004440.1_pt1 | contig 11661 bp, 6 predicted proteins | sample 3512381 | NCBI WGS metagenome assembly VFQT01 (sample SAMN10412376, study PRJNA504923) | tailings metagenome | isolation source: Relicate 2 Philex TSF3 active mining site | place: Philippines: Tuba, Benguet | collected 2017-08-29 | reverse complement strand
CCGGCGCGTCGTCGACAGGAAGCCCCTGAGCACATGCGAAGGAGAGTAATTCGTCGCGCTGGAGCGAGATGAGCGCCACGGGGAAATCCCGCTTGTCGCCGAGGACGAGGGCCTGGGCGATGAGTGGCTCTTCGAGAAGCTCTCGCTCGATGGGTCGGGGTGCGAGAACGCGACCGTTGTCAAGGACAATGAGGTCGCGCTTTCTGCCGGTGATGGCAAATTGCCCTGCATTCTCTTTCGCGAGGTCCCCCGTGGCAAACCAACCGTCATCGAACGCGCGTCGGCTGACGTCTGGGTCGCGCCAGTAGCCCGGTGTCACAGACGGCCCCCGGACAAGGAGTTCCCCGTCGATTCCGATTCGAATCTCGGTGCCCGCGAGGGAGCTCCCGATGGCCCCCACACTGGGCTCGGCAGCGGTGTCGAGATGGGTCGGGCCAGTCGTTTCGGCAAGTCCGTAGGCCTGCCTGAGGGCGACGCCGTGCCGCAGATAGAAGCTCTGGAGCCCCTCCCGGAGCGGGGCCCCGCCCGAGATGAGGACGCGCATGCGCGGCCCGAAACGCGCACGGAGGAGCGGCTTGACGAGCCCTTCGGACACGCGCGCCTTCAGAAGGCCGACGAGTCCATCGCCACGCGGCTCGTGCGACCAGCGAGAGGCGAGGCCGACGAGGACTCCGCGGCTCCTGAGGTGGGCCATGACCTCACGACGGGCGCGCTCGAAGAGACTCGGGACTCCGATGATGGCAGTGGGTCCGAGGGTTGGGAGGTCTTCGAAAACAGTCGCATCCGACCGGGGCAGCGCAACGGTGATGCCGCAGAGGAGCGCCGCCCAGAGGGTCGTACGCCCGAGCGCCTGAGCAAGCGGAAGCGCGAGCAGGACCGAGTCTTCACGGCCCTGACGCGGGGATTTCGGAGTGGACAGGAGCTTTTCGAGGGCCCCACCGAGGGCGTTCGCCGCGGCGACCATATTGGCGTCGGTCCAGGTCACGACCTTCACCTGACCCTCGGTTCCCGGGGTTGGGCAAAGGGTGATGCAGGCCTCGGGATCCGCATCGGCCATGCGGGTCTCGAGCCCATCGAGAAGGGACCTCGTCGGCATCTCTTCGAGGGCCAGAAAGGAGACAAAGCGGGCCGGGGTCATTCCGAATTCGTCGAGCGATGCGCGCGCCCCCGAAACGAGCGTCATCTCCGGGTCGATCAGGATGAGTGCTGGCGCTTTCCCGGGGCCATTGCGACGGCCTTCGACGTCAAGGAGCTTTCGGGCTTGCCAGGGATTTTCGGCCACGGCGAGCCGGCAATCGGTGGCCTCGAGGGTGCGCGCTAACGTCGCGGGGTCGACGTTCGGGAAGAAGGGCACGCTGATAAGGCCCGCCATGGCGCACGCGATGTCTGCGACGACCCATTCGACGCGCGTCTCGCAGAGAATCGCGCAGCGGGCCCCGGGTTCGGACACGAGGCCGAGCAGGCGGGAGGCGACGGCTCGGGCGCGCCCGAACAGCTGTCCGCGGGTCAGGACGTCGACCTTGTCGGGGCGACCACCCCTGGCCGAAATGAACCTTAGTGCAGGCTCGTCTGGCCCCTCGGCGACGCGCCTTTCGAGCCGCGCGAGCAGGGTCGCGGTCTCCCCTCCCAGGGGAGGGTTTTCGTTGCGGATATGGCCGTGATGCTTGGACACGAACCGGGGTCTGCCTCATCGCGCGGCGCTGGTCAATCGTTGGGCTCGCCAATGCAGGGCAATCCGGAAATCCAACCAATCCCGGACGACGTTCACGGTGTGCCCCCCAACCGCCGAGGCGTTGGAGGCACTCGTCAGGAGCGCCATGTGGCCGAGGCCCGATGAAGACACTGCATCAGCGCCCGGATTGGGCCCACGAAAATCGAGGTTCAGGGCGGCGAACAGCTCATCGGCCGTAGCGCGCCTTTACCGCGTTGTAGTTTTGAGTGACTTCGGTGGCTGAGAGGGCCCGGTCGTAGATGTGGACCTGTGCGATCGAACCGGAGAACCATTGGTCTGCCGCCTTGTTGAGACGTCCAATGACAAGCGCGTTGGTCACCGTCGATGGACCGATATCAGCTGTGGCTGTCCCCTCCAAAGTGCCATCGATATAAACGGAAAAAGTCGTTCCGAGTTTGGTGAAGACACAATAGTGCCAAACGTTGTTGGAGACGGTGCTCGTACTCGGGACACTGACTAGCACGTTTGAGTTCCCTCGTGACACAGCGTTCACCCCTCCTCCGCTGAGAACGTAGATGTTGAATGGGACAGGAACGCCGTCGCGGTTTGACAGGATGACCTGGGAGGCCGCCGGTGGAGACGGCACCTTGACCCAGACACCGACGCTGAATGGTGTCGAAGAGGACGCGAGCGACATGCTGAAGTTGGTCTGGACCTCGTCGTTGCCGTCGAAGGTGAAAGAACGAGGCGAGGTATTGAAGGTGGGGGAGTTCAGGGTGCTGGTGTAGCCGTTTCCGGAGATGTCGCTCCACGTGGTTCCCGTGCCGGAATACGATGACGTTGAAAAAGCGTCGAGGTGCAGTCTCAGCCCCGTGGTGATGATATTGCCAGAAGTCGCGTCGCTGAAATTCGAGCCGTCGAATTTGTGTGAGAATTCTTCGACGCTCGACACGGCAGTATAGAGCGTCGAGACGCCGTTATTGCCGTTGACCGGATGTTTGCCGCACATGAGACCATTCGTATTCGTGAGGTCGACATCGACGTCGATGAACGGATACGTCGTCCCCGCGGGCGTCTTGAAATCGGTGAAGGCACCGTTGCGGCTCGCGGTCATCCGCGTCGTGAGGGTGCAATTATCGGCGGTCTCGTCAAGGCCGATGGCGATGTTCCAATATTGCTTCTTACACGACTGACCTCCGCAGATGAGGTCTTCCGAGCCGGCATAAACGGCATATTGCCAGATGGCGTCGACCGTCGGGTCCGGGTGGGCCGCGGTATAGGCGTTGCCAGGTCCAGCCGTGGGATCGAGCGAGGTCGTCACCGCCCCACAGGTCACGACGAGGCCGTCCCGGTAGAGTTCTGTCGCACTCCCCGCTTCTGGGCCCGCGGTACAGGCGAGTGCGGCCACGATGGTGGTGTCGCGTTGTCCCGTGGCGGGATTGAAGAGGAGGTCGAGAGGCTGATTCTGGGCGTTGACGCAGTCGACCTTGGCCGAGCAGAAAATATCATCGAATGTGACACCGATATCGAAGAAACCCTGGTTCGCCTGCCTCAGAATGGCGAGATTGAACTCGACCCGGGTGTCCGTGTTCTCTTGGCACTGGGCCTCAACCGTGCAGCCGCTCGGGCATGGGTCCTGCCAGCCATCGGTCCCTGTGGGGCTGATCACAGCATTGGTCGGACCATAGAGGGCATCGACCCATACCGTCACGCTATTCGTCCTGCTGGTGTCGCCTGCGGACTTCGGACTGGCATCGCAGGCCCCGACGAAGGTGATGGCGCCACCAGCCCCGTTTCCATAGGCGTTCGAACAGATGGCATCCGTGTCACCTGGGCCGTCAACGGACGGACTGCCCTTGGCCCAGACCGTGCTGCCGAGGCCACCTGCCTCATTCGATACCCTGAGATCGTAGCAGACCTTCGATAACCCGGGCAGGCTGAGAGGCGCTACTTCGATGGTCAGGCCGAAGTTCCGAGTCGGGTCGTCGAGGTCGGAACAGCCCGACGCGAGGAAGAAGCCTGCCGTTGCGAGAACACCGCTTCGTATGCGCTGGGGATTCATGAGCAAGCCTCGTTTTGGATGGGGACCGCGACGGCGACGTCCTCGACATACTTTCAAGCGATGTCCGACAGGTTTGCAAGGACTCGGACCGTCAACTTCCGATCGAAATCAGACAAAATCCTCACGACCAAAGATTTTCGTCAAGTCGACCGAACTCGCTACTTGTCGCAGGTTCGAGAATCTGGTTTCAATCTTGGGGATGGGGCCGTCCGTCGAACCGGCCCGACCGAGGTAGGCCCGTGAAGCACGCTCTGCTCTTCGTCTGTTCAAGTCTCGCACTCGGTGCCTGTGCGGATACGAGCGAACCATCGGTGGGTGCGGAGGGCCTCGAAATTTCCCTCGCTCCGCTCACCCTGCCCGGCTTGTCGAAGGTCTGCTACGACCTCCGTGTCACCAATGGTGCAGACGGCGGGGGTTCGACCGTGTTCGCGAAGGGGAATCCAGCGCTCGATGGCGCGGCAGACTCGGGCAGCCTCTGTTCGACCCAGTTCGGTAATGGTGGTGGCGGAGGTATCACCTTTGTGGGCGCCTGCGATGCGAGCCCAGTCAACGCTGGCGATACCGGACGCACGAACAGCGTCACCATTTGGGTCGACAGTCTGTTTTCCACAGGTGGCACCCAGATCGCCGAGAACGGCTCCGACGGCTGGCAGGACCCATGCCCGGCAGGTTGCACGCTCAATGCGCTCTGCGTCGAAAATGCCGACACAAAAGTCGAATTCAATCTCACCATTCTCCGACAGGCCAATCAGGGATTTTTCGACATTGCCGTCAATTTCGAAGACATCTTCTGCTCGGCGAAGGTCGACTGTGTCGACGCCGCCAATGCGCCACTCAAACTGCTCTTCCGCCCGGGCACGAGCACGCGCGACACGACCGTCGTGGCGGCCTTTGCCTGCACTGCGGGCGCGGGCGCGGGCATCAACACGCACCTCTACCGGGACCCGCTGAAAGTCACCTGCGGCGCCACCGTGACCGACCTTGCCCCCCACGTCGGCAAAGGCAACGCCTGGGCGACTTCCGCCGCCGATCCCAACGGCAGTGACGCCGTGTGGCAATATGCCATCTACGCGGATGAAGAGTCGCTCAGCTGCAGCGGCCAACCCTGCAACAAGCGGTTCTGGAACGTCGCCATCGGACTCGACCCGACCGTTGACAACTGCACCCTCACGACACGCATGACCGCAAGTGCCGGAGCCCTGAACCAGCACGCGACCCCCATCGCCAACACCTACCCGTATATCGACGTCAACGTTCCCCTCACCAACACAACCGGCCTCACCTGCACGAAACACCCCCTCAACGGCAACAACGGCGTTCAGACCTCCTATACCCCCATCACCACCCCGGAGGTCTTCGACTACGCCTACAACGGAACCTTCTCCGCACTCAGCACCGACGTCGAACTCGCTCTCGATGCTGGCAACACGTCCTCGTACCCGGGCTCTGGGACGACCTGGACGGACCTCAGCGGCAAGGGGCGCCACGCCACTCTGCACAATGACGTCAGCTATAGTAGTCTCGATGGCGGTGCCCTCGTCTTCGATGGTTCGAACGATTACGTCAGCCGCTCCTCGCCATCGGCTGCGGTCGTGACCTGGTACAGCAGCAACTACACCATCGACGTCTGGTTCAAATCCTCGAATTTCACTGAAACCAGCAACGCAGGCTCCCCGCTCGTTGGTCACGGCAACCCGGACGGAAACGTCGAGTTCTGGAGCTTTGGCCCCATCGCGAATGGCAAAATCCAATGGTATTTCTATTCTGGCGTGATCAACCGTCTCATCACGAACACGAGCGTCACCGTCAATACCTGGACGAATATCACCTTCACGAAGAATGGCACGACGCTCACGATTTACATCAACGGCGTCTCGAGCGCTTCGACCACCTTGAGTGCATCCCCGATGTCCGACCCCACGTTCCGGTTGCTCGTGGGGTCGGTCGCAGGCGGCCGCTTTTCTGGCCGGGTGGGGTCGGTCAAGGTGCTAAACCGCGCGCTCTCCTCAGTCGAGGCTCTGCAGACCTTCAACAACACCAAGACGCGTTTCGGTCTGTAGACCTCGTGGTGCTGTCCTATCGAAAAAACGATCGAAAAATTGGACAGGCCCGGAGTCGCCTTCGAAGATCCAATGATGATGGATCGCGAAAAGACACGTCGAAGGGTGCATGTCGGTATGGTGCTCGGCTTTCTCGCGGGCACACTGTGGGTGGTCAACGAGGACCGTCCCGTCACTGCGCGGCCTGTGGAGGCCGTCGCGCCTACCATCACCTCGCCTGGAAGCCTCGCCGCAGAGTTGGCCGAACCGACCGACTCCGCCATCACCCCGAAGCTCGCCGAGCCTGCACCAGAAGTCGTCGAAGCCCCTGGCTGGGCGATTCCAGCGGCGGCGATCGACCCGATGAAGGCGGTCCCGCTCGATAACAGTCTCGTCCAGGTCCTGGAGGACGGTACTCGGGTCACACTTACCCTCGACCCGAAGTTGCAGCGGGTCGCCACCGATGTACTCACCCGCTACAAGGTCGAGTGGGGCGCTGTCGTCGCGATTCGTCCATCCACAGGTGAGATCCTCGCCATGGCCGAACACGCCGAGGGCCGTCCTGACCTCTCCCGCCTCTCTCTTCAGGCGAGCCCGCCGGCTGCTTCGATTTTCAAAGTCATCTCATCGGCGGCCTACCTCGAGACAAATAAGCTGAAGCCTGAGGACCGCATCTGCACACACGGCGGACAGAGCAAGCTCACGCTCTACAATCTCAAGCCCTCGCCACGCCTCGACACAAAATGCGAAACCTTCGCAGAGGCCCTCGGGTCTTCGAACAATGTGGCCTTCGCGCGTTGGGCCGATACGCTTCTCGAGCCGCGAGCCTTGCAAGAGGTTGCCGAGCGCTTCTTCTTCAACAAACGCATCCCCTTCCCCTGGGCCGTGGGCCTCTCCCAGGCGCGCATCCCCACGGGCAGCCGCCTCGGCTTCGCGCGCTCTGCCGCGGGTTTCGAGGGTACCACCCTCTCGCCACTACACGCGGCGCTCATCACCGCTGCCGTGGGCAATGAGGGTCGCATGATGGCACCCATGCTCATCTCATCAGCGGAAAAAGATGGCCTACGTTTGTTCGAAGCAGCCCCGCGGGCTCTCGCAGCGCCGCTCTCGCCCGAGACGGCTAGAACGCTCACCGGCATGCTCGAGGCGACGATGACTCACGGCACCGGGCGCAAGTTCTTCGAACGGCGCGGCGTACCCAGGCTCGGCAAGGTGCGGGCCGGAGGAAAATCGGGAAGTCTCTCTGGGCGAAGCGACCTCGACAGCGACCGCCACTACTCCTGGTTCGTCGCGCTTGCACCGGTCGAAAAGCCGGAGATCGCCGTCGCAGTCCTCGTCGTCAACGGTGCGGCCTGGACAGTCAAAGGCGCAGTCCCAGCTCGCGAAGTCCTCGAGGCCTACTTCGACGTGGGAAGCGCAAAAGCGAAAAAAGACCCCCTCGCGGAGTGAGGCAATTGGGTCGACTGGACTTCCAGGTTCAGTCGACTGGACTTCCAGGTTCAGTCAACTGGACTTCCAGGTTCAGTCAACTGGACTTCCAGGTTCAGTCGACTGGACCTCGTGAAGGACCCGAGCTTGAAGCAGGACGCCAGCGGTAAGGACGAGCCGACGAACCGAGGTTTTGTGGACGTTTCAACCGCCCCCCGGCCTTAGATGAGCTTCCATGACAAGAGGACGCATCCAAGCTAGGGTGTTTACGCACGTTCGGGTGCAATTTCCCTCCCAAGTGCCACCCACCTGGCACCTCAACACCCTGGAGTCCCTCATGATCCGCGGCTTCCTCCGCACTTCTGCCATTGCTCTTGGCGCCATCCTCGTCGCCTCCCCCCTCGTCGCCTGCGACGACGGAGGTAGTGCCAACGAAAACACCAACACCAACACCGGGACAGGCGCCTATTCCGCTGTCCACGCCATCTTCACCGCAAAGTGCACCCCCTGCCATGCGGGCTCGGCACCCGAGGCAGGCAGTGGCGGCGCGGCCCTTGGCGCAAGCGACTCGGCGGTCTCCTTTGACGCGACTCAGCTCGACGCTGGCTTTGCCGCGTGTGCGGGCAAGTCGAAAGGCGAGTGCGCCCTCATCCGGATCAAGGACGGCTCGATGCCCAAGGGTGGCGGATGCGACACCGACCCGAACGGCGCTGATTGCGTCACCGCCGCCGAGCAGGCCATCATCCAGCAGTGGATCGACGGCGGCATGGCGGAGTGAGATTTCCCTCACAGGGAAAGCAGGCGACGCGTGTTGGAGGTGGTGAGTTCGGCCGCCTCTTGCGCGTCGATTCCCCTCGCCTCGGCGAGTGCATGGCACACGATTGGCAGCCATGAAGGTCGATTGGGTTCACCACGATGCGGAGGCGGGCTCTGGTCTGGTGTGTCCGTCTCGATGAGAAGTCGCTCAGGTGGACAATAGGCCGCAGCCTCCCTCAAGCGCCGTGATTGGGGTCGCGCGAGGCTGCCCGCAAACGAGAGGTGAAGTCCACGTCGCACGAGCTCGCGCGCGAACTCGTGAGAGCCCGAGAAGCTGTGCACGAACCCACCGCGCGCAGGTAAGCCCTCCTCGTCGAGGATTCTGAGCGAGTGCTCGTCTGCGCGCAGCAGATGCAGGACGACAGGAAGCTCGTATCGCTTCGCGAGCCGAAGCTGCTCACGGAAGGCGACCTCCTGAAGCGGTATTGCCTCTCGCGCGCTGTCGGTGAAGCGGTCGAGACCGGTCTCGCCGAGCGCCACCGCCCCACCCTTTTGGAGCTCGGCCTCGAGCTCGGCGAGCATCGCCTCGAGGGCGGCGCGGTCGAGCTCAGGCACGAGCTGTGGGTGGATGCCGAAGACCGGGTGTACACCTGTCAACGAAGCGGCGAGCTCGCGCTGGGCTCTCCATCCCGAAGGGTCGACGCCGGCCATGACGATTGCCTCGACCCCCGCGTCTCGGGCCTCCTTCCAGCGAACCGCGGGAGTGGCCCCGAGGCGGTCGGAGTCGAGATGGCAGTGGGCGTCGATCATGTTCGACCGTTCAGGGGACGGCGGTCCCGGGCCCTTCTGGCGACCCGATCGGACGCAACCATCCCTCCGCCTTGAGCCACGTCGCAAAACCGATATAGCCGCGGTCGAAGGTGTCGATCCCCTCCCTCACGAGGTCGAGACTGCCCTCGCGCTCTCCACGCAGCGCCTTTTCAAGCCCCTCCCTCATCGTCGCGATGTCCTTGTCGACCGCTTCGCCGAGGCTGTCGAGCCCTTCGAAACATCGCAGCGCATCGCGACCTGGGCCCCTAGCGATGGTCCTGCCGCGATCGTCGATGATGGCGTCGACGCCTTTGTTGGCGCACATCCACCCGCGTTGCAGCGCCGCTCCACTCGGTGGTGCTGGCATCACGATGAGCGCCGCCACCGAGGCGAGCACGATACCGCCCGAGATGGCGGCGCCGAGCTGCCAGACCCGTCGCGCGGCCGGGGTCTGCCAGAGGGCGAAGGCCCCGCCGAGGGCAGCACCCGTGAGAAGGCCGCCGAGGTGGGCGGTGTTGTTGACCTTGGTGACGATGAGGCCGAAGAGCGCGTTGAGCAGGACGAGCTGGACCGCCTGCATCGTGACGGGATGGCCGAAATCGCCGTCGGAGAGCCGGCGCTTGACGATGGTGCAGCCGAGGATGCCGGCCACCGCACCCGAGGCGCCACCGCCACCGATCCCTGCGAACTGGCTCGCGACGAAGCCGAGCACGCCCGCCGCGATGTACATGAAGAAGAAGGCGGCCCCGCCGATGTCGTGTTCCAGGTGGCGGCCTGTCACCCAGAGGACGAGGGTGTTCATCAACAGATGCAGGATGCCGAGATGGAGAAAGATCGGCAGGACGAGACGCCACCACTCGCCGCTAGCGACGAGCGCGGGTTGCTGCAGCCCGAGGCTCAGAAGGACATCGGGGTCAGGCGACAAGACGTCCTCTCCCCCGCCAAGGGCGAGGACGAGGACGTAGAAGAGGATGTTGACGACGGCGAAAAAACCCGTGACCGAAATGACCGGAGGCCCGTCGACCGCGGCCCTCGCGCGATTGCTCAACGACCCGGAGTCCGTACCGCAGTAGGGACAAATGCGTTCGACCCCGATGAGCTTCCGACACGCGGGGCACATCTGAGGTCTCATGCGTGAGCCACCGCCCTCATCGGCTTTTCCCTGTCCGGCCATCCATGCGCTCCTCGTCCGCGGCGTTTCGCCGGGGAATGAGGGCCCATAGACACAAACGCCCCTCCCGACAAGCACCATTCGCGACTCACCTCGAACCTCGACATGACGCCGTTCCCAAGGGGCGCGCCAGAAATGAATCACCATTCAGTGACGACTCAGCGAAGCCATGGACGGCGGTTCGACGCGTCGCGAAGGGCTGATAGGAGACGGCCCGCCGCCTCCTCGACAGTCTCCCAGGGGGCGTCGCGGTTGACGAGGTTGTCGACCTCCCGCCCGAACTCGGTGATCTCCGGATGGCCCATGGTACCACCCGAGCCAGCGACCCGATGAGCAACGTCGCGCACCCTCGGCCTGTCCTGCAGCCCTATCGCCTCGTCGAGGACGTGGGCCCGCTCAGCGAGCACGCCATAAAATCGGACCAAGAGCTCATCGGGCACCTCGGGCCTCTCGACCACCTTAGGCTCGGGGGCATCGTCCCTGGGACGGCTGGTCGGCGCGGTCGGAGTCCGCTGTGGGTCTCTCAGCGAGACCTCGACCCGCGGAATCCCCGGGAGCGTCGGGGCGCGTCTCAGGACGGGCCGCAGCGACGAGGGCGGGGTCTTCAAGACCTGGGGGTCCGTCATGGGACGGTCGCCCTCGGCCGTGACCTCGCTCGCCGGCCGCGGACGCGCGGTGCCGTTCTTCGAGCCGGGCCTGCGTCTCAACGCAGCGACGCGCGAAATGAGTCGCCACGCGACGATGGGCTTCACCATGAAGTCGTCGACGCCAGCCGCGAGGGCGCGCTCTCGGGTCTCGAGCATGGCGTCCGCGGTCAGCGCGATGATGGGGCGTTTGTCGCCGCGGGCGCGCATCTCCGAGACGAGGGTCAGGCCGTCGCCGTCCGTGAGCTGGACGTCGCAGAGGATGAGCTCGACCCCGCTCGTGGCATCGCTGACGACGCGCCGGGCCGAGGCGAGCGTCGCCACCTCGATGACACGGGCGCCGGCCGCGCGCAGGAAGTGGGCGATGATGCGCCGATTGTCCTCGGTGTCGTCGACGACAAGGATGACCTGACCGTCGAGGCGGGGGACCTCTGGCTCCTCGGGCCTCATGGCGCCGCTGCGCGTGACGAGGCGAGCGGGGGTGGTGCCGCGGTCGAGGGCGCTGTCGACGGGCAGGGACAGGGTGAAGACGCTGCCAATACCGACCTCGGATCTGACGTCGATATTGCCGCCTAGCATCCGCGCGAGCCGCCTCGCGATATCGAGCCCAAGCCCTACACCGCCGACGCGCGGCCGCTGGGCTCCCTGTTCAAAGGGCAGGAACAGCTTACCGAGCTCGGAGCGCGGGATTCCAACGCCCGTATCGGCAACCTCGAGCTCGAGGACGCGCTCGATCGAGCGTCCGACCGGGTTCGTTCTGAGGCGCGCGTGGACCGCGACCTTGCCACGCGGCGTATACTTGATGGCGTTGCCGACGAGATTGACGAGGATTTGCCTCAACCTCAGGGGGTCGGTGCGAATCCTTGCCGGTAGCTCGGTCTCAGAAATGACGAGGAACTCGAGCCCCTTTTCGACGGCGCGCGGCTCCATCAGCACGCCGACCTCCTCGAGGATCGTGGTCGGGTCGGTCGGGACGAGATGAAGGTCGAACTTGCCAGACTCGATCTTCGCGAGGTCGAGGACGTCATCGAGCAGCGCGAGAAGGTGCTCCGCGGAGCGTTGCAGGCGCTTACTCCATT
>VFQT010004438.1_pt1 | contig 11665 bp, 11 predicted proteins | sample 3512381 | NCBI WGS metagenome assembly VFQT01 (sample SAMN10412376, study PRJNA504923) | tailings metagenome | isolation source: Relicate 2 Philex TSF3 active mining site | place: Philippines: Tuba, Benguet | collected 2017-08-29 | reverse complement strand
TGCGGCATCATGGACCAACTGACGTCCGTGGCTGGCGTGAAGGACCACGCGTTGCTCATCGACTGCCACACGCTCGACATCACACCGATTCGAATCCCCGAAGGTGTGTCGGTATGGGTGGTGGCCGTGTCGTCGCGCACGCTCGACGGCAGCGAGTATCCAACGCGCGTGGCGCAGTGTGCGACTGCCGAGCGCGAGATTGGTCCATTGCGTTCTGCGGACCTCGCCAGCGTGAACAACATCGCAGATCCCGTCATTCGGGCACGAGCGCGGCATGTGGTGTGCGAGAACGAACGTGTTCGTGCATTTGCCGCAGCCCTCGTTGCCGGCGACGCGCGAGAAGCCGGAAACATCATGTACGAGGGACACCGCAGCCTCAGCCACGATTTCGAGACTTCCACCGCAACCATGGATGCCGCAGTCGACCACTTCGCACGGGTTCCTGGTGTGCACGGTGTGCGAATGACAGGCGGAGGATTCGGCGGCTGCGTGGTGATCTTGGCGGACGACGATGCACCAATTGCCGACGGTGCTGGTGCTGGCGGTGCTGGTGCTGGCGGTGCTGGTGCTGGCGGTGCTGGTGCTGCCGGTGGCGGCACCATGATGCGTGTTCGCGCCGCAGACGGTGCGTCGATTACGACACCGCTGTCGTAGTCTGCCCAGCGTGAATCCCGAGGCACTGCTCGCCGATCTCGACGACGACCAACGCCGAGCGGTCACCTGCGCACCTACCGCCACCATCGTTCACGCTGGAGCTGGTTCGGGAAAGACCCGCGTACTCACCCACCGCATCGCATGGCGCATCACGCAGGGAACCGCCGACCCCGCGCGAGTGTTGGCCATAACGTTCACCCGCGAAGCTGCCGCCGAGATGCGCAAACGTCTGCGGTCGCTCGGCGTCACGCGTCATGACCGCGCGGGCGATCTCGATCAGCCCACCATCGGCACGTTCCACTCGGTGGCATTGGCGCTCCTGCGTCGACGTGCCGCCGACACCTCCGCGCAGCTGCCAACGGTGGTGGGTAATCGAGTGTCGTTGCTCGACCAAGCACTCGGTGAAAACGCGCTTGGCCGCCAAAGTGCCGTCGTTCTCGCCGAAATCGACTGGGCTCACGCACGCATGGTGTCACCCGAACGTTACGAAGCCGAAGTCGAACGTACCGGTCGCAAGGTTGCCGTTGCACCGGCGCGCGTGGCATCCGCGTATCGCGCGTACGAACAACTGAAGGCCAAGCGTGGGTTGGTCGACCTCGACGACCTCATCAGTCACGCCACTCGAGCCATCAACGAACGAGTCGACTTTGCCGCAGCCACGCGTTTTCGCTTCCGTCACATTTTCGTGGATGAAGCCCAGGACATGAACCCATTGCAGTACTCCTTTTTCGAAGCGCTTCGCGGCGGTCGAGACGATGTCTTCATCGTTGGTGACCCACTCCAGGCCATCTACGGCTGGAATGGCGCCGACCCCGCACTCTTCACCAGCTTGCCCGACGCACTCAACAGGCCAACCGTGCTCACGCTGCCCAGCAACTATCGCTGTACTCCTCAAGTACTCGCGATGGCAACGCACGTGGCAGCGCACAACGGCACCACTACAAACGTGCACTCTCGACGTTCGTCCGGTTTCCCGGTGGAGTATCTCGAGGTTGAGGACGAATACGACGAGGACTACCTGCTGCGAAACATCATCGCACCGCACCTGCAGCCCGGGGTCGACCCGTCGTTTGCAGTCTTGGCTCGTACGCACTCAGTGCTCGAGCCACTCTCCCGTGCACTGAGTGCGGCGGGGATTCCCGTCGCATCGCGTCGCGCGAGCACCGTACGCACCAACGCCATCGACGAACTTGCGGAGTGTCGTACCCGACACGATCTCACCGTGTGGGCAGCCGACATCATCGTGGAGTCCACCGACGATGATGAGCGCATCGTGGCCGAGCAAGTGCAGGCGTATCTCCGCAGCAGCACCAAGGGCGAGGTCGATGGCCGCAGCGCCGCTGCATATCTACGCGCCAGCCATGCCGCTCCCGAAAACTACGGAGTCGAGTTGCTCACGTTTCACGCCGCCAAGGGTCGCGAGTTTTCACGCGTGGTCATCGTCGGTGCCGAACGTGGGCTGATGCCCCACTCCTCGGCATCAAGCGAGAGTCAATTGCGAGAAGAGGCACGTCTCGCCTACGTTGCTTGCACGCGAGCCGCAGATCATCTCACCGTGATTCGCGCCAAACGACGCAAGGGTCGTATCACTGCGGCAAGTCCGTACTTTGCCGAACTTCCCGATGGCGTCGAGTATCGAGGTCAACGGGTTGCCGCAACGGAGCGGCCACGACTCTCCACACCCACCGACCCGCGGGTGCTTGCCGAGCGTGATCTCAAGCGTCGACTTCGCGACGTTCGCGACGTGATTGCACGAACCAATTTCACCTTGCCGGAGGCGGTGCTCAGCGACGTGGAGATTGCTCGCATCGTGGCCGAGCGTCCACGCGACATCGAACAGTTGGCTCGAATTCTCGGGCCACTCACCGCAAATCGACTCGGAGCAGTGATCCTCCGCGAGGTCTACGCGCCAGGCTCCAATCAAGATTCGCGTTCCACATGACCATTGCGCCGACGACACCAATCGACCAGGTGCGCTTTGCCGTGGTCGACACGGAAACCACCGGCCTCTCCACCGACGATGATCGGGTCTTGCAGGTTGGCGTGGTGGTGGTGTGCGGCAATGGCGCCGTCGAAAAGGAGTTCGTCACGTACGTACGCCGCCTCACCTGGGGCTTCGGACACGTCGGAGCATTCCACATTCACGGGATTACGCGACGCCAGCTCCGCGGGGGCATAAAGCCGCGCGAAGCACTCGAGAAGTTGAATGCGCTGATCAGCGACTGTGTGTTCACTGCCCACAATGCAAAGTTCGACATCGGGTTCCTGCAATCCGACTCCACGCGGTTGCAGATTCCACTCAAGTTGACGGGGCCTCTGTGCACGCTCAACTTGTCGCGCAAGCTCGACCCTCAGCGAGCCATGTCACACAAACTCAAGGATGTCGCAGCACGATTCGGAAAGTCGACCGAGCGACCACACGACGCACTCACCGACGCCCAACTCACGGCAGCAGTGCTTCCAGAACTCTTGTCAGCACATCGCATCACCACGTACGGCGAACTCACCACGCACTTCGGCTGAGTTACTTGGCGTAGCGAGCGCGAACCGTCGCGGCGGTACGAGCCGTCAGATCGGCGTACTTCACCGGCTCCAGCACTTGCACGTTTCGACCACCACGCAACAACAGTCGCGCCAACCAATGCTCGCTGCTCACCCGCAGCGCCACATCGATCGAGCCATCTCGATTCTTCTTGCGTGACACCGTGGGATATGCCTCGGCAATCCACGTTGCGTCACCACGAACGCGAAGGGTCACCAACTCCAGGTCGCTTCCGAACCAGCCGCCCTCGCCGTCATCTGCGACACGACTTGCTACGTCGGCTTGGTTGTACACCTTGCCGGTGCGCACCAGCGACTGGATGCGATCGATCCGGAAGTTGCGGATGGCGCCGGATTTGTCGTCGTCAGCCAACACGTACCAGTGGCCACTCTCACTGAAGATTCGCACCACACGAATGGTTCGTTGCGCCACTTCGGAACGTGCAGGGTTGAAGTACTCGATACGCAATTCAGCGGAGTCCGCTTGGGCGAGTCGAAGGTCTTCCAAGTACGGCTCGTCGGGTAGATCGATGTGCACGGGGCCGTCGGTTGCTTCGGGCGCGAGTTTGGCCAGCTTTGCAACCGCTCGTGCCAACACCGAGCGCTCGGGGGCGCCGGGCAGTTTCTGTGCCGCGCGCACCATGGCAATCACGGCGTACATTTCGGCGCTGGTGAGACGAAGTGGACGGGTGAAGAAGTTCGGCACCTCAGCCACGACCCAACCATCGTCGATGAACACATCGATGAGGGTGTCGGGCGTATACGGCGGCACTCCGCATACTGCAGCCATTTGGATGTCGGCCACCAAATCCTCTTCCGACATGCGGAACTGCTTGGCAACGTCAGCGAGTCGCACACGCTTGCGCTTCATCAACCACGGCAGAAGCACCAACAATCCGGCGACCCGTTCGGACGCACTTCGCGGACCACGACGCTTCGGCGCAGAACGTTTCGGTGCAGAACGCTTTGTGGGTGAACGCTTCGCTGCCACGCGCTTTCCCGATGCACGCTTCGAGGTTGTGGGCTTCTTGGTTGGCGGTCGCTTCTTTGCCATCACGCACGCTCCGCAAGATCGTCGAGCCAACGCACCACCATGTCGCGAACCTCCGGCGGTGCCACCACCTCGGCCTTGTCCACCATGGCAAACAACCACAACCGGAAGCCATACCCGTTGCTACATGGAATCTCGAACACCGCCGAGCCGTCGGATTCGTCGCGCACCTTTGCGGTGTCGCCGAACTCACGTGCCACGGTTCGCACCAACGACGCATCCACTCGCACCTGCGCAGTGGCGTGCTCATAATCCCCGGAGGCCATCATCTGACGGTCCGTCGGGACGGCATTGGCGATGTTGAGGTTCTTGGGGATGGTGTACGAACCGGACTTGCCCTTCTTCACACTGCTTTCGATTCGGTCGACACGGAACACGCGTTGTGCTTTGCGCAGGTGATCGAATCCGATGAGGTACCAAAAGCCCCGTCGCGCCAACATGCCGTAGGTATCCACGGTGCGATGCTCACCCTTGTACATGAAGGTGAGTGGGGCACGCACACTGATTGCTTCAAGGATCGTGTCGAGGTGTGGGTCGGAGAAACCAATCGAAGCGCGGGGACCGATCTTCGGATTTACTCGCTCGGCCCCAAGCTTCCACAATGCCTGCTCACCTTCCTGGGCACCCAAGTGCACGATGGATGCCGCCATCTGCAGTGCCTGCAACTCGTCGGTGGTGAAACCCATGTCGCTGAGCTCGTAACTGTTTCGATTCACGCTGTACGCGGTTTCGCCAGCCTGGGCACCACCCAACACCGTGCCTTCGATGGGAATTCCCAGCGCTCGCAAGTCGGACTTGTCACGTTCGAATTGCGCACGAGCGGCGTTGTTGTCTTCGCTGTACTGATTGAGCAGCTCGGCGCGAATCTGCTTCAAGGTGATGGGTTGCGTACGTGCCGACAACAACGCGAGCAGGTTCAGCATGCGCTCTGCGGCATTGATGCGCGACGGTGTCTTTGGCGTCGCTGTGCGCGACGGTGTCTTCGGCGTCGCTGTGCGCGACGGTGTCTTCGACCTTGTGCGCTGCGAGGACTTCTTTGCCACGGGATTTCCGAGTGTAGTCAGCGCCCCGAGCGCCACACACGATGTTGTTGCAACAGCTGCGCCGTAGACGCGTCATGCTCGACCGAGGGTGTGCCCTTCATGTCCTCAGCCACGCTCCCCATGTCGGCTGCGACCTGGTTGGCGAGTTTCTTCCCCAATTCGACACCCCATTGATCGAAACTGTTCACGTTCCACATCGCCCCTTGCACGAACGTGGCGTGTTCGTACAACGCAATCAGCGCTCCGAGTGCCCTTGGGGTGAGTTTGGAGAACAGCAACGTGGTGCTCGGGCGGTTGCCTGGTGTGGTGCGGTGTGCCCGCAGAGCAGTGTCGCCACCCACCTCGTCGGCCGTTACCCCAACGGCAAGTGCTTGTGCTTGGGCAAACATGTTCGCCACCAACGTGTCGTGGTCGTCGCCTGAGGAGCCGAGTGACATGCTGTGTCCGATGAAGTCGCACGGCACCACATGGGTGCCTTGATGCAATAGCTGAAAGAACGCGTGCTGGGCGTTGGTGCCCAACCCACCCCACACGATCGGAGACGACACGGGTACGGCTTCACCGTCCCTGCTCACCGACTTGCCGTTGCTCTCCATGATGAGCTGCTGCAAGTAACTCGGCAACAGGGCCAGCACTCGTGAATACGGCACCACGGCAACGGTTGGGAAACCCAACACGGTGGAGTTCCACCACCACACGAGTCCGAGCAACATCGCGATGTTGTCGGCAGCCGGGGTTCGAACGAAATGCTCGTCCATCGTCCGCATGCCGTCTCGCACTTCTCCGAGCGCGTCGCAACCATAGGCAAGTGCCACGGCGACCGATACCGGCGACGACACCGAGAACCGGCCACCAACGCTCTCTGGCATGATGAGCACGTAGCGGGCAGGAATACCGCTGGACGCCACGCGCTCGGGTTGTGCCGTGACGGCAATGACGTGGTCTCCCGGCCGGGTAACCCCGCCGGCCACCAACCACGCAATGGCGCGCCGGGCATTGGCGAGAGTCTCGGAAGTTCCGAATGATTTTGAGCACACCACGAACAAGGTGTGCGCGGGGTTGAGCCCTTCCAACGCTCGATCCAAATCCACGGGGTCGATGTTCGAAACGAATCGCACGTCACGCACCGGCTTGCGCATCGAAGCGAGTGCATCACAGAGCAACGCAGGTCCGAGATCGCTGCCACCGATGCCGATGTTCACCACGTCCCTGATGCCGGCAGGAATCGCATCTACTGCGGCCCGCATCAACTGATCGTGTTCGTTCACCTCGGCGCGCAACGCATCGGGGGCTGTGAGGTCGCTGGTGGCGCGCATCGCCATGTGGGTGACCGCTCGACCCTCGGTGGAGTTGATCGCACGCCCCGACACCATGTCGGTGCGCAACGACTCGACACCAGCAGAACGCGCCTCGGCGACGAGCGCGTCGACGACTTCCCCTGTGATCAGCTGCTTGGAGAAGTCAGCCATCAGTTCGGCATCGCCAAGGTGCAACGATCGCGTGAGTGCGGCTGCGCGCTGGTGATCGGACGCAAACAACTTGCGCAGGGTGGTTTTCCGCAACGAATCAGCGAGCGACTCGAGGTGGGCTGGCACGCTACGAGCGTTGCTCATCACTGCGTTCAGCCTACCGAACTGGTTAGGGTCGATCTCTGGCATGAGCGAAGATTTGACGCAACGCGCGCGCGCCGGCATTGCAAGCGGACTCTCCGCCTACTTGATGTGGGGCCTCATCACCATCTACTGGAAGTTGCTGGACGATTTTGATGCGTTCGAGCTGATCGGTTGGCGAATCGTCACCGCAGTCGTCTTGTTGCTGGCACTGGTCATTGCCCAGCGGAGTATCGCTCCGGTGTGGGCTGCGCTCATCCGACCACGAATGCTGATGCGGGTCGGTGTTGCTGCGGTCATGCTCGTTGCCAACTGGACGTTGTACGTATGGGCGGTGGTGAACGAACACGTCATGGAGACCGCGCTCGGCTATTTCATCTCACCACTCTTCACCTCGATTCTCGGTGTGGTGGTGCTCGGCGAACGCCTGCGCAACCTTCAAAAAGCGGCGCTTGGGTTTGCGGTGCTATCGGTGGTGGTGCTCACATTTTCCTACGGTCGACCACCATTCATCGCTCTCGCAATCGCGGCTTCGTGGGCCGTTTACGGACTACTCAAGAAACAGGTGCCGTTGCGCCCAGTGGAGAGTCTCACCGCCGAAACCATCGTCCTAATGCCACTTGCAGTGGTGCTGGTGGTGTGGAGTTTCTCGCGCGATGCAGGGATTCCGGCTACCGCCGACACGATCGAGTTCGTGCTCGTGCTCTTCACCGGACTCATTACTGCCGTGCCGCTCTTGCTCTTTGCACACGCAGCACTTCGATTACCGCTCACCATCATCGGGCCACTGCAGTACTTGGTGCCGGTCATCAACTTCCTTCTCGGATGGTTGATCTACAACGAGCCACTCGACTCGACTCGCTTCGTGGGTTTTGTCTTGGTGTGGTGTGGGCTTGCGTGTTCGCTTGCCGACACCATGCGCACCCGCACCCCTGCGCACTAGGCGCTTGCTGGCGACAGTGCGCTGCGTGCCATGTTCTTGTACACCTTGGCCACCGAACGCAAACGTTGACGATCTCGCACCGTCACCGACAATCGAGCAAACCCACCCAGCACGCCAGCAATCACGTCCGCCGCAGTCTGGACGGGCAGCGCCTCGGGTAGTTCGCCGCGCGACTTGGCGTCGGAACAGAGCTCGGACAAAAACATCTGATTACGTGGGGTAACCGCACGTAATGCCGTGCGCAAGTCCGGATGGTGCTCGGCTTCGGTTACTACGCCGACGACGAAGCTCGCCAACATCGGATCCTCGTCACCGAGGTCCATCATGGTGTCGAACAGAGCGTCGAACTTTTCGAGAAACGTGTCGTGGCGCGCAACCGCAGCATCGAATGCGTCGTACACCTTTGCCTGCACGTCTTCGAACACGGCGACGAACAAATCCACCTTCGACGGGAAGTAGTGGTAGATCGCGGCAGCCGTAATACCCGCGCCCGCGGAGATTTCCCGATTGGTGGTGTTGTCGTAACCGCGAGTGGTGAAGGCCAATCGTGCCTCCCGAAGAATACGAACTCGTGTATCTTCTGCGTCGCTCTGACATGGGCGACCCAACCGACGCGTCATGTTGGCAACGCTAGGTGAGCGTGGGCCAGTGCGCCGAGTCGTGGCGCTACGTGCGTGACGCGTTGAGTTCGTGCTGCAACAAGGCGGCCAGTTCCAGCGGGCGGTCACCTTGCACGCTGTGACCAGCGCCATCCACCACGTGCACCACCGCGTCGCGACGACGACGCTGCAATTCCGCGACGTCGGCATCGTCGACGACCGGGGAAGCCCCACCACGTACCAACGTGATCGGGCAGTGGAGTCGCTCGATCATTTCCCACATACCGGCAGCAACACTGGTCCCGGGTTCGCGGCGTGGGTGGCTGCGTCGGTCGTATCGCCACGCCCAACTGAGGTCGTCGAGTTGCCGCGCATTGTGCAGGATTCCTCGACGTAAGGAGGTTCTGCTGCGGGTGGGATTGTGTTCGATCGTCCTTGCAAGAAGGTCGTCAAAGCTGGCGAAACTCTGCGGACCATTGACGAAGTCGGTGATTGACTTTGATTTCTCCGGTGTCACCCCGGGAGTGATATCCACCATCATGAGTCGCGAAACGAGATCTGGTCGTTGGTACGCAAGTGCCAACGTGGTGAGACCGCCAAGCGACATTCCACATACCACCTCGGCGCGTGGTGCCATCTGTTCGATGATGGTTGCGATATCGAATGCAAGTGAGCGTGGCGTGTAATCGCCATCATCGCGCCACGACGAGTGCCCATGGCCAGGAAGATCAACCGCCAGTATCGGTTCGCCCAGCGCCAAGCACACCGTGTCCCAGGTGTGCGCATTCTGTGCACTGCCATGCACGAAAACGATTCTCGGTGCCGCGCTTCCCCACCGCAATGCGCTGACGTGACGGCCATCCTCCAGCGTCGTAACGACACGGGTCACCTGCGGCTGCGGCGATACCTGCAAGTGATACTCGGCGATGTTCTCGTGGAACAGTCCGAACTCGTCGTAGGACACACGTTCGGGGGATGTCATATCACCATCGTGTCACGCCAGCACGGAGTATTGCCACGGTGAAACGGGCTGTTGCCATGGCGTCACGGCAGCGAGGTGGAGGTTGGCAGACTCGTGCCCGATTGCACGGTGGTGGCCGTCGGCAACGTTGAAGCCACGGGCACCGTGGTGGAAGTCGGCACCGTGGTGTAGTTCGGGTCGGGTCGATCGGCTGGTGGCAACGGCGAGCCGTACTCCTCGGGTTCCTTGATGCCGTCAAAGACGTAGATGCGATCCCGGAATTGCACCATCGAAGGAAACAGCGTTGCCACCGACATGGGAATACGAATACAACCGTGTGACGCGGGCTTCAATGGCACCAGGATTGCGCCGTGTACCGCGATGCCCGCATTGAAGTACACCGGGTTGTACAGCGTGCCAAGCTTTGTTTCACGAGTGCCGGTTGATCGTCGGTAGAAGGTGAAGATACCCGGTGGCGTGATCGACTCTCCACACACGCCGATCTTCAACTGCTCACCCTTCGCGATTTGCTCCGGGCTGTCGTTTCCTGGTTCGCCCGGGTCGATGACCACTTCTTCACACCACGGTTTCCCGTCACCACTCGACATGTGGGAGATGAGGGTCGGCCTACCGGCCAAGAACGTGACGATGACCTGCTCCGGCAAGTACACCTCGGCGTGTCGTGGAGTATCGGCTTGACGTCGAGGAAGAATCTGTACGTCACCACGCATGACGTCCCACATCGCAGGAGTGACCACCCCGGTGGCATCTTCGCGTGGTACCTGCATGACGAGTTTTTCGAATGCCCACACCGCCTGAACGGTGGCGCGACCATAGATTCCATCGATCGGCCCCGGCGCAAACTTCAATTCGGCGAGTCGAATCTGCAAATTGCGAACGTCCTCACCTTCCACACCTTCCGCAAGCTCACGTGTGATTGGTGGCAGGAGGGGTTTTGGTGTCTCGGTGGTGGTCACCACCACTTGCTGGACGGGCTGATTGTCGGCGCGCTGCTCCACCACGAGGGCCACGACGACCATCACCGCCATCACCAAGGCGGCCGAAACTCCGAGGGTTCGCGTGTTGCTTCGCGGTGTGTAGTTGGGTGACGACACGTTGCTACTTGGCTGCGATGGGCTTGATGGCGTTGAGTTCGCGTCGCAGGGCAAACGCCTCGCGGAGAATCTTCACGATCACCGATGGTGACGACAACGTGGACACGCCGCGAGTACGGGGGAAGTAGTCCACCCCGAACTGCACGATGGGATTCCCGAGTTTCTTTGCACGCACTATCAACTCCGCATCGATGAACGATCCCTCGCTCTTCAACGAAATGTGTTTGAAGATCGACGCACGACACACCTTGAATGCAAAATTCACGTCACGCACGCGAACACCGAACAACACCCGTACGAGTGCGTTGTAGAGGGCGGAGTACACCACACGAACGAGCCCTTCGTCGGTGCGATCGAATCGGTAGGCGCTCACGACATCGGCCTCGTAGGTGCGCAACAGGCGAAGCGCCTTGTGCAACTCCAGCATGTCGAAGGGCAAATCGGCGTCGGTGTACACGATGACGTCGCCGGTGGCTGCAGCAAATCCCGACTTCATCGAGCCACCCAATTTGCGATTGGTCGGGTGGTGCACTACTCGCACGTGCCGGTTGGCAGCGGCAGCCTCGTCGGCCAAGCGAGCGGTTGCATCGGTGGATGCGTCGTTCACCACGATGAGCTCGTAATCGCCGATCTCCCCCGATTCCATCAACTCATTCGCCACATCGTGTCCAGCCGCGAGTGCACGGCCGATGTACTGCTCCTCGTTCCACATGGGGAAAAAGATGGACAACTTGGCGAAGTGCGGCACCGAAGTCAGGCTACGAGCGAGACAAATCCGACACGCCTGCGGCGACGAGATTCACCCTGCTCGGTACCCTTGATTCGGTGAACATTGCGACCGCGGAACGACCATGGCGAATGCTCGCCAGCGTGAGTTGGGTCGGAATCTTCCTGTGCCAGGTGGCCGTCGCCGTATCGAGCCGCAACATCGGCAAGTCGGCGTGGTGGTTGGGGCCAGAATCCAATCCGCAGTTTCCGTTGTTGTGGGGTTTGCCGTTCGCCATCACCATCGCTGGTTTGGTGGCAACCCAACGTCCGCGCCGTTACACCATCATCATTCATCTCGGCTGCGTACTGGCCCTCGTTGGCGTCGCGCTCGGCGACGTGTCGAATGCACCGGGCGTAGCACTGCTGGAATTCGTGCTGGC
>VFQT010004437.1_pt1 | contig 11670 bp, 11 predicted proteins | sample 3512381 | NCBI WGS metagenome assembly VFQT01 (sample SAMN10412376, study PRJNA504923) | tailings metagenome | isolation source: Relicate 2 Philex TSF3 active mining site | place: Philippines: Tuba, Benguet | collected 2017-08-29 | reverse complement strand
ACGACCATCTGAGGGCAGCGCTCACAATCCCTGAACCAGACCGTCCGACCCGACCCGGGCGCGATGCACAGAGCGGGCGTGCCGTTCGTGTTCACCGTGACGCAGGCTTGGGGTTGCAGCGACTGCTGCGCCTGCGCGATCGCGTGCGGGCCAGCGGACAGAAGCAGTGGCGTACTCGCGAGCAGCAATAAACCTTGCCTCATGGAGACAGTCTCCCAACTCATCACGTCGGCATCGGACCCGACACCCCGGGGGTAAAACGGGGCGGCTGGCCCGCCCTCAATAGAGTTCGAGCGTGATCAGGCGTCCTGCGAGCTTCAAGCGGACCGCGTTGCCGTCGATTGCTTCCAGTGACCAACCTTGACCACCCTCTCCGATCGAAATCCAATTCGGGGGCTGTGTGCCGGCAGCGATGAGCGCTCTCTTGAAGCCGCGCCCGATGAGGACGCCATGAAGCTTGAAGCTAGGAAGCGGTGCGTTCTGCCGGGCGCTGAGTTCGGGCTGGCTCTTGGACTCGCGTTTGGGATATGCGCGGCCCTCGAAGAAGAGGGGGCGAGAGGTGGTGAGGGGATAGGCGGCGAGCGGCTGAAATGGAACTTCGTGCGTCGTGCTGACGACCGGATTCTGGGAAGGTTCGCGAGGCACCGCTATGGGAGGCGGCGCCGTAACATCGGGTGCTGACATTGCATCCAGCGCATGTTGGGCCACAGGCACTGCCGATATGGAGATGATCACGAGGAGGGCGAGTTGCAGAGCAAGCTGGATCATAGCGGCCTCTCTCCCTGCGTCGCCGGTTTCCTGGGCCCAGGTGGTATCAGGGGCAGCGGGCCAGCTTCGCCGTCGCGTGAGGAGCGCGACGGGTCACCGGCAGTGGTAGCGGGCGGCTCGGGCAGGCGGACCCCGTAGACATCGAGTTCCGCAATGACGGCCGGTGCACCGTTGCGTCCGGAATCGGCGGACTTCAGAGGCCAACTGTCGACGCGCAAGACGGCACGTTCGACGAACAGGAAGGGGCGGGCAGTCTCGATCTCGTGCAGGATCGCCTGGATCTCCTGAAGCCGGCCGCGAAATGCGACACGCAGCCCCAGATACTCCAAGTGTTGCTCGTTGCGGGCGGGGAGGTTATTGGCGCTGTTCAACTCCACGCCACGCGTCAACGCCAGTGTGCGCAGTTGATTTTGCAGAGCGGCAAGAATGACGGGTGCTTGGGGTCCGGAAAGGTAATCCGCGGCCAGTCTATCAAATTGCTTCGTGTAACCGGCTGATGCCCTGGCCGAGATAGCCTTGATGGCGTCTGCCAGCCTTGTCACCGTGTTCCGGGAGCTATCGGCTTCGTCAGAGAGGTTTTGGACGTGGCTTCGAACGAGTGACAGGCTACCGACGACTGCTGCAAGCGACAGGAGGAGCAAACCTCCCGCCGCAAAGGCGCCGGCCCGGAGTTTCTTCGAGGCTGAACGCTGCGTCATTTGGGTGCCTTCGATGGACCATGTCCCGGGGTTGAAGCTGCTGAACCGATATCGAAGCGCATCTGGAAGCGTTCGACGCCTTTGAGAGGATCGCGAACGACCGGTGACGTGAACGAGAAGCTCCTCATCATCGTGGACTTCGACAAGAGCCTTATAAGCTCGGAGGCATTGGAGGATTGACCGGAGATGAACCCAGTGTCCTTCTCGGTGCGAAACTCCGTGAGCCAGGTCGAGTCTGGTAACAAGCGGGTCAATTCTTCCAACAGGGCAATCGTGGCGACTGTTGCCGCCTTGCGCGCCCGCGCTGTCGCCATGGTGGCGGCGAATGTCTCTGCGTCAGAGATCTGCCGCCGAATGGCCTGGTGCCTGGCCTGCAATTGTCGGGAAATCTCTTGATTGCGAGTGATCTCCGAAGACAAAGAGACGATGCGCGCGCCCGTCGCCACACTCGAAAGGGCGATCATGATCAGCGCCGCCGTGGTAATGGCGCGCCACAACAGTCGTATCAGTCGCGCACGCTGGAAAACCTGGACTAGATTGACGGGCAGAGTGCCGCCGTGGTCGTCCGCGACGGCGAGACTCCTGACGGGCACGCCCGATGCAGCAAGGTCGTCCAGAATAGGCTGAACGACATTTCGTTTTAGGACGACTTGGCGGATCGAAACGTAAGCAGATGTGTCGTCGTCGTCGAGGACGAACCAATCCGAATATACCTGATCCGGCTTGAATGGTGTCGTACGTTCGAGATCAAGACGGACAACCTCGTTCCCTTCCGCGAGTGCCGAGCGGGGAAGGGTGAATTGACGAATGAAACAGCAGCGCTGCGGTACGGTAATCGTCGCGGTGACGAGAAGGCGTTTCCACCGCGCCATGCTTGCCAGTGTGTCGGGATCGACAGGCAAACGTTGGCTGCCGATGACCGTGTAGGCGGGTTGTCCCGGCTCGACGCGGATTTGCAGGGAATAAGGATCCCGCTCTAACGCGCGCCGCACACTCTGCGGTACGAACCGGACCAGTTCCGCCCGCCACAAGCCGATAAATTTTTTTGTCGCCACGTAAAGGCGATTTGGAGCGAAATGCGCTAGAGTGCGACTGTCCAGGGCGAGCATTAACTTACTATCCTGCACAATACTTGCTTCACTGTCGTTTGCACGCTCTTGGAATGCAAGGGCCATGAGTATCAACAACGCAACAATTCGGTTGCGTCAAGGTAACGCCGATGACCATTTTGGAGCCAAAGCCGGCGACTGGGGCCTGTCTCGGCAATTCCGGTGCAAGAATTGATCCACGGGACGCAGGTGTCGGACAGTGTTTTCTCGATTTCCTCGTGCGCCTAGGGTTGCTCGATGGCATGGCGGCGGAGCGCGCGCTGCAGGCCCAGCAGCGGACGGGCGAACGCATCGACAGCGTGGTGCTGGAACTCGGCCTTGTTACCGATATCGATCTTCTCGAAGCGATGGGTGGCTTCTTCGATCTGCCGGTTGCGGGCGCCGATGCCTATCCCGATGAAGTAATTCTGCCGGATGTGTTGCCCGAGGCATTCTTGCGTCGCTGCCGTCTAGTGCCGGCCGGGCTCACGGCAGAAGGCATTAAGTTGATCGCGGCCGACCCCTTTGCGGTCGATTCCGTGCAGGCCGTTTCTTACATGATCGACCGTCCGGTGGCCTTGATGGTCGGCAATCCCAAGGATGTCGACGGCGCGATCACCCGGCTCTACGGCCATGCGTCCGGGGCACGGGAAGAAAGGTCCACACCGCAAGAAGCGGCGCAGGCGCAAGAGGACGACGTGCAGCGCCTCCGCGACATCGCCAGCGAGGCACCCATCATTCGTCTCGTGAATCGCCTCATCTCGTCGGCGATCGAGCAGCGGGCGTCGGACATCCACATCGAGCCCCAAATCGACTGCCTTCGCGTGCGATTTCGGATCGACGGTGTGATGGCGGAGACCGAACGGCTGGCGCCGGATGTGCACGCCGGGATCGCATCGCGGATAAAAATCTTGAGCCGGTTGAATATCGCCGAGCGGCGGTTGCCCCAGGATGGACGGATCAAGTTCGTGCACGGGGGACGCGAAGTCGACATCCGGGTCGCGACAGCGCCGGTTCTGCATGGCGAAAAAATAGTCATGCGCATCCTGGATCGAAATGCCGTTGAATTGGACTTTGCCGCCCTGGGCTTCGACGCGGCGGCCTGCGGTGCCCTGGGCTCCCTGTTGGGTATCCCGAACGGGATCATCCTGGTCACCGGACCAACCGGTAGCGGCAAGACGACGACGCTCTATGCGGCGCTCAGACTGCTCAATCGCGTGGAGCGCAATGTCTTCACCGTCGAGGATCCGATCGAGTACCAGTTGCCAGGCGTGAACCAGGTGCAGATTAGGCCTGCCATTGGGCTGGATTTCGTGGATTGTTTGCGGTCGATCCTGCGCCAGGATCCCGATGTCATCATGATCGGTGAAATGCGAGACACCGAGACGGCGCGGGTCGGCATCCAAGCAGCACTCACGGGGCACTTGGTGATCTCGACCCTACACACCAACAGTGCTGCGGCGTCGGCCACGCGTCTCTTGGATATGGGGGTGGAGGACTATCTCCTGGGGTCGACGTTGTCGGCTGTGGTGGCCCAGCGGCTCGTGCGGACGCTCTGCCCGGACTGCGCGGCTCCCGACGTGGATTTCCTTGCCGGTATCGATCTGTTGCCTCGGGATCTTGCCGAACTCGCGGGCACCATACGCGAGCCGACGCCGCGCCGTCCGGTGGGGTGCGGTGCGTGTCGTGGTACGGGGTACCGCGGCCGAACCACGATCTACGAGATCCTCGTCGTCGACGACGTGATCAGGGCGCGTCTGACTCACGGCGTCACGGCTGGGTTCATCGAGGAGGCCGCGCGCAGCGGCGGCATGGAGACGCTGCTGCAGTGCGGCTTGCGCAAGGTGATGGCGGGTCAGACGACGATGTCGGAGGTCATGCGGGTGGCGAAGGTGTGACGATGCCGACATTCAGCTTTGCTGCGTACTCCGCAAACGGACAGAAGGTGGAGGGAACCATCGACGCCTCCGACCGGACGGAGTTGGACGGCATTCTGATTGCGCGCGGGTTGCATGCCTATCGTGTCGACGTTGCGAGGGATCAAGTCGCGACGTCACGGCGACGTGGCCGAAGCGGTATACCGACGTTGCGTGACTATGCGGTCTTCACCCGCCAGGCGGCGGCGCTTCTTCGTGCCGAGATACCGGTCGACCAATGCATGCGGCTCATCGTCAGCCAAGCGAAGGGGACTCGGATTGCGATGTTGGCGAGCGATATCGGGGACGCAATCGTCGCCGGCCAATCGCTGTCCGAAGCGGTGGAGCGTGTCGCGCCCGCTGCCCCGCTATTTATGGCTCCACTGATCCGGTCTTCGGAGGCGCGAGGGAAATTGGTTCCCGGTCTACTGGATCTTGCGGGGATGCTCGAGCGTCAGCTTGCTCTACGCGAACAGATGCGCGGCGCTTTCGCTTATCCCGGTTTTCTTCTGGTCGTCGCGCTCGCGATGCTGGCGATGGTGCTTGGGTTACTCGTTCCCACGCTTCTGCCCCTTTTCAAGGACTCGGGCGCGGAGGTGCCTTGGCTGTTGGCGGCTGCGGATAAGGCCATGGCTATGGCACGGGAACCGAAGGCGCAGCTTGTCGCGGCGGGCGTCGTTTTGGGTTTTGCTGTCGCGATCTGGAAGGCGCGACGCGTCGTGCGCGGACTGGGCGACCGGCTGCTCGATGTGTTGCCGGTGGTGGGGCCGCTTCGCAGGCGCCTCGCAGTTGCGCTTGCGGCCCGAACGCTCGGCACTCTCCTGCGAAACGGCGTGGCGCTGATCCCCGCGCTGACGCTTACAGCGGGCGTGTCGTCGAGCGCATCGATCAGATCGGCGTTCGAGACGGCGAGTGAGGACATCAAGGAGGGCGGCCGTCTGTCCCTTTCGTTGCGGCGCTCCGGCGTTATTCCCGACGCCACGCTGAGATTTGTCGCCATCGGCGAGGAGGCGAGCCGCCTTGACGAAATGTTGTTGCATCTTGCCGACGTGTCCGAAGCCGACAACGAGCGGCAGATCTCTGCCCTGCTGACGCTCTTGACGCCCGCCTTGACGCTGCTGATCGGCGGCTTTGTCGGCGCGATCATACTCTCCGTCATCAAGGCGGTGCTGAGCATCAACGACATCGCGATCCAATGAGCCCCGAGGGACCGAAAAAGCCGTGTGTCGCAGAGCTGGGAGATGCTGGGTTTACATTGTTCGAACTGCTGATCGTTCTGGCCGTCGTGAGCCTGGCGTACCTCGTCGTGGCGCCGAGTTTCAACGCGCCCAAGGGCGCGAGCGAGCTTCGGGTAGCTGCCCTTGATGTCTTCGGGGCTGCGCGCAGGGCGCGGGGCGCAGCAATCGCCAGCGGCGAACCTGTAGACCTCTGGTTCGATATCGCAGGCAAAAGGTACGGGGTCGGGAGCCGGGAGCGCGGCCAGCAAATGCCTGGCGGCATTGCGATCCAGGTCAGGGCGGCCCGAGAACTCAGGGATGGGAGGGGCCGCATCGGGATCCGGTTTTTCACCGATGGCAGCTCGACAGGCGGAACCATCGATCTCGCTGCGGATGGCAAGCTTGCACGGCTTGGCATCGACTGGCTGACGGGAGCGGTCCGGCTGGAGGGCCTATGACCAGATTGGATGACGAGAGGGGCTTCTCGGTCGTCGAGGTTCTCGTCGCCTTTGCGATCGTTGCGATCGCTCTGACTGCGATCTTCGCGGCCATAGGCGGGCAGGCGCGCGAGCGCGTGACCCGTGAACTGCGCGCGCGCGCACTTGGACTTGCGCGATCGCACCTTGAGGCAGTTTGCCAATCAACCGATCCGCCTCCTGCGGCGCGATCCGGGATCTACCCGGATGGAAGCCGCTGGCGCATGCGCGTGTCGCCGCTGACGATTTCCACCGACGTGACGGCGCTTCCGGCTCGAGCCGCTGTCGTCCGTATCGACCTATTCAGTCGGTCGGGGCATCAGCTCGGTGTGCTCAGATCGATCAAACTCGAACGAACCGAGACAGCACAAGGGGATCGCGATGCAAGCCCCTGAGTATCACGGGGTCCCGACCGTCGACGAGGAGGAACGAGCCGACGGCGGCTGGAGCCTCGTCGAGATGATGGTGGCGGTCGGTCTGCTGGCGATACTGACGATGTTGCTGGCACATGCCGTGACAAGCGTCAGGGGAACGCTGGCATCGACGGCATCGGTGTCCAGGCAAGCGGCGATCGAGGCGGTCGGTCGGCATCTCCGGCATGTCATCGCTGGTGCCATACCGCTGGCGCGGCCGGAAGCCGGACCACGGCAGCCGAGGTTGGCGGGGGGCTCAAGATTTCTGGAGTTCGTCTCGACCTACGCGCCACAGGGGCAATACGACGGTCTCTATGTCGTGCGGCTGGCCTTGGCCCCGTCCTCGAAACCCGGTCGTTTCGATCTCGTGGAATTCAGGACGCTCTACCGTCAGCGCTCGGCCCGTGAGAAGATGGACCCCGAGGCGCCGCAAACTCATCACGTTCTGCTCGAGGACGTTGCAGACGTAATGTTCGGTTATCTTGGCCGACGGGCCGGCGGGGAGAGTGAGCGGGCCTGGCAGGACACCTGGGACAGCCGATCGGCAATGCCTGAAATGATTTCCGTAGACGTATCGTTTGGTCCCGGAGACCGCCGCTACTGGAGTAAGCTCATCGTGGCGCTGCCGTCGCGGTAGGGCGGCTCGGCATCCTATGGAAATCCGCCCAGCGAACCGCCGGGCTTTTCAGTTCGCGATATCCTGATCCTCACCCGTGCCACCCGGGGTGTTGTCGCGCCCGAGTGTGAAAACCTGAAACTGATTGTTGGTGAGACGATAGTGATATGGGCGGCCCCACGGATCGATCAAGCCATCCGCTTTCTTGAGATATGGACCCGCCCAGCGGGGTGTGGTCACCGGTGCTTGCAGCAACGCTCCGAGGCCGGTCTGTTGCGAGGGATATCCCCCATTGTCGATGGCATACAACTCGAGTGCGCTCGCGATCGCGTTGACTTGAACTCGTGCCGTATCGGTCCGGGCCTTGCCGAGATAGCGAATGACCTGCGGCGCGGCGACCGTCGCCAGCAGCGCCAATATCCCGAGAACCACGAGAAGTTCGACCAGTGTGAAGCCGGCGTCCCGTGCGGTGAGCAGCGGACGAAGAGACGACGTGCGCGACGCTTGCGTCATGGCGACGTTCTCCAGCGCGGTGTTGCGAAATGGTGGGTATTCGAATATCGGCGGCCAACGGAACAAGCGAATATCCAAAGTCTTAATCGTCAAGCACTTTCGCCTTTCATGCAAGCGGGCCAACGAGCCATACGATCCATACCGCGGCAGCAAGAAACGGGCCGAACGGAATTCTGGTCATGCGGCCGACGCCGTGTCGGAGGAGCGCGACTATAGCCACGGCCACGAGGCCGAATGCGGAAGCCAGCAACAGAACACTCGGTAGTCCATCCAGCCCGTTCCAGGCCCCGGCGGCGGCGTAGAGCTTCGCATCTCCAAGTCCGATGCCTTGCTGCCCGCGAAGCCGGACGTATGCGGCCGCTGCTCCGGCAAGAAGGAGATAGCCGGCCACGGCACCGACTGCATGCCATTCGTATCCCGTGTGACGGACGAGTGGGGCCAAGATCAAACCCGCGGCCAGGAGCGGCAGCGTCAGAATATTCGGAAGCCTGAGGCTGACAGTGTCGATCCCCGCCAGCAGCGCCAGCATCGCGCCGAGCAGCACTGAGGCAGCCTTGAAGGCCGGCGTATCCGCTACGGCCTCATCCGGCCACACGGCCATGCCGATGGATGCGGTGACGACGAGCGCTCCCGCGCAGGAGAGCCCGGTGTGCCAAGTTCCATTTCCCTGCAGAAAAGGCATGCCAAGGACCTCTGGTCGTTCGCCCGTGTCATTCGCAGCAGCTCTGACCGATGCGCTCCGCTCGCGAGACCATGGTGACATAATCTCCGTCGAGGATCATCGAGCGCCGCAACGTCGCGCGGGGCCGGAGCGTCCCGCGAGCTATCGATCGGGCGGATCCAAGCCGCAAGCGGCATGTGCACCAGACCAGGTCGCTGGCGGAAGGCGTGGCGGATGTTCGACCGACCATTCTTTGATTTGAAAGCCGGCATCTCCGTCTTGTGACAGGTCGACGATTGCCCGTCGCGTGAACTGGCCCCTGTTCTCTTCGGCGACGGTCACTGTGACGTCGAAACTTCGGGCGCTCGGCACGCCGCCGGAGCGCGTGCGCGCGGTATTGGTGATCGCCGGAGGCAAAGCGACGTTGCCACGGCCTTGTGGCGTATCATCGATGTCGGCTGGTGCTCCGGTGACCCCTTGCGAAAGTGCCGCCAGGAGCGGTATCGGGGCGATCCGGGCATCCAGGATACTGGCGCTGGCATGCACTGTGAGGAGGGGCTTCAGGCGCGTGAGGAGTTCCGGTGTCATTCCGAGCACCTGATCGATCTCGCCGACCTTATCGAATGGCGCATTCTTTGGCCCAAAGTCACGTCCGGCAGCGCGATAGTCGGCAAGTTCGGCACCTCCCACCAGGGGGACGCTGTCCGTATCCCGAAAATCGACGATTGCGGCGGCCAGACGCTCGGCTGCGCCCGCCTCGAGACCAAGTCCCGTCAAAAGATATCCGAGCAGTTCGAGCGTGGCTGTGTTGATGTTGATCAGACCGTTGGTGTTGACCACGCGTACAGCGACGAGCCTAGTGCCGTCCCGGCAGAGTTCGACGCGCCCGTCTTCCGGCACGGGGGCAACGCGGCGGGAGCCACGTCCTCGATCGGTCAACTTGAGTGCGGTCAGCCGGACGATGCCGTCCGCGAGCACCTCGAGTTGCACGTTCGTCTCGAGTGCTGCGCGGACCTGAGTTTCGGAACGCGACAGTCTCTGCAATCCGATTGCCGTGATCGCCAGCAGGAGCAATATGGCGAGCACGACCACGAGGACGAAGCCTTGGTCGGGTTCGCCCTGCCCGGCGTATTTACGGTCGAACCGGGAGCGGGGGGCGCGCGCAGGACGATGGTGCCGACAAATGGTCATCGGCGTGAATCAGTGGAAAATTCGGCGGGCATCCCGATCATAGCTGTTCCGCCCGGTCATGCTCGTCGGCCGCTGGAGATTTATGCGAGACCGGAACTCCTGCGTGACCTCCCGCGCCTCGGTCGAATTTCTCACGACCAGAGGCCTGATGAAAATCAAAAGCTCGGTACGATCGATCTTATCCGATTTACTGCGGAACGCGGTGCCAACGACCGGAATATCTCCCAGGATCGGAATTTGCGACTTCGTGATGTTGTTGCGCTCCTGGATGAGGCCGCCGAGGGCGACCACCTCGCCATCGCGAACCGCCACTGTGGTGCGGATCCGTCGCTGCTGTATCGTCGGAGAGTCGATGCCCGAACTCTGGGTCAACACGGGACTGCTCACTTCCTGCTCGATCTCGAGAACGACGCGACCGCTATCGCTCACCCGCGGGGTAACGTTCAATATGATGCCAGTGTCCCTCATGGCGATCGAATTGACGACGATAGGTGAGTTCGTGTTCTGCAATTGCTGGGTCAGCAGGGGGACCTGATCGCCGATCTGAAGCGTCGCCTTTCGATTATCGAGAACCATTAGGGTCGGCGCGGACGCCACGTTCACTTTCGTGATGCTGGACACGGCGTCGATGGCCGCCTGAATGTTGGCCGCGTTGAAGAAGTACGAGAAGCCCGGGAATCTGGATGCGATGGCCCCCGTGACGGCATCCGACAGAGTGAATTTGCTCTGTCCACGCTCGATAGCCCATTTTACCCCGAACTTGAGTTCATCGTTCAGTGTGACCTCGGCTATCAGCGCCTCCAGCATGACTTGGGTCGGCAGCACGTCGATGCCGTCGAGGATCTGAAGGATCTTCGTGTACTCCTTCCGTGTCGCCGAGATGATCAGGGCATTGTTGGCCTCGTCGGCGACGATCTTCTGCTGACGGCCCACCGGGGGCTCGGGTTGGCCCGGGGCCGCACCGGGCGCTTGCGTACCGTTGGTAGTCTCGGCTGAGGGCCCGGACATTCCGGGCGCCGCGGAGGTCAGCGCTCCGCCGGCGCCTCTGTTCCCCGTCAAGCTGGATGCGGCCGAGATCGGTCTGGGGCCATCTTGAAGCCCGGGCGCGTTCGACGTTCTGCTCACGGTCGCTGCGGAAGTGGCCAGGGAGGTCAGTGGTCCGGAGGCCGCCGTCGTAGGCTCGAACCGTGGTGCGACGTTCGACGTCGCGGTGGCGGCGGCGCCATCGCCTGCGGGCAGGATGCGCGTCAGGATCGCCGCAAGCTCGGACGCGGTTCGGTTGCGGATCTTGTAAACGAAGAGCCGCTCTTCCTTCGTCTCGGCAACCTTGTCGATCTCGGCGATGAGTATGCGGGTCCGCCGGAGTAACTCCCTACTCTTGCTGATGACCATGATGGCTCCGAGACGGCGGTTGGGCACCAGCCTCAGCGCCCCTTTCTGCGGTCCCTCGGCATCGATGCCGAGCATCGGCTCGAGTTCGCGCGTCATGGATTCGGGATCCCCCGCCCGTACCGGATAGATCGCGAACGACATGCCACGCATCCAGTCGACATCGAAGATGCCGACCAGGTCGGCGATGCTGGACAGCTCCTGCGGCGTACCCGACACGACGAGCATGTTGCGGCTGTCGTCGGCACTTTGGACGGTTCCTGCCGGAAGGACGGACTCGATCAGCCGCTTCATTTCCGATGGTGTCGTGTATTTCAACGCCAGGAATTGCGATTGCGTCCCTGGCGAATTCGGAAAAGGCTGCGTGAGCGATCGTCCGCCGAGCTTTGCGGCATCTGCCGTCGGAACGATGCGAAAATGTGTCCCCACACGGACCAGCGCGGCGCCATTCGCATGCAATCCTTGTTCGAAAAGCTCCACGATCTCGCGCCGAGGCAGTGGCTTGGCCGTCTGGAGCGTGAGTCTGCCCTTGACTTGGTCGGAGATCGTGTAGCTTGCGCCGAGAATGTCGCCGAGCACGCTCTTGGAGGCCTGCGCGATCGAAGCGTCGAGCAGGTTGAGGGCGTATTTTTCGTCCTTGTCGTCTGCTTCCGGGGACGTCTTGCCAGAGGAATTGCCTTGCTTGGCGAGAAAGCCGCCGGTCCCCACGGACTCGATTCCATCG
>VFQT010004435.1_pt1 | contig 11677 bp, 10 predicted proteins | sample 3512381 | NCBI WGS metagenome assembly VFQT01 (sample SAMN10412376, study PRJNA504923) | tailings metagenome | isolation source: Relicate 2 Philex TSF3 active mining site | place: Philippines: Tuba, Benguet | collected 2017-08-29 | reverse complement strand
AGCTCTGCCATTGTGGTGATTTCAATGTCGCGCACATCCTCTGGACCATTCTCGCGCACCCATTGCTGCGCGGTTAAGAGTTTTCTCAACCAGTTTTCTCGTGCTAGCTGTGTGTACGGTCCGGGGACTGTGCCGTCGTGAAAGAGTTGAACTCGTCCATCCATTCGGCGGAAATCACGCAGATGATGGTCGTTATGGACATCAAGCTCATCGCGTAACTCCATCAATGGGCGCATCCACTCTTTTTCTTGATCGTTCTGGATCATCGCCGCCATTGATTTGTCTTTTTCCACCATGGTGCAGACCCAACAACCGAAGCGACTATCTCCACAGCTTGGCGTGGTGGTGTCAACTACTAGTGGGCACTCGTTGTCCGCACTTGCACCGCGGTACATGTTGAGCAACATTCTGTTGTCGTATCCCCATGGGTTCTCTACCTGCATGAGATACAACCACACATCATCATTTGTCCAGTCCTCAATGGGGCTGAAAACTAAAGAGTTGGGGAGACTGTTGTTGGGTGAGAGACGGTCCCTTACACGTTGGCCTTCAAGTTTTTTCATTCGTGCGCCGCGGCTAGCACTTTCTGCCTTTCGCGTGCCGAGAACAATGATGGTTTCGCCACTAGCGCGGACCATATCGACAACAAATTTGTTGGATGGGCGAATCTTCAGGCGTTCAGTGCACCAACGAAACTTTGGTCGGGGAGCAGGGTAGCCACGACCAATCAAGTTGGTCCAAAATGTGTTTTCTACGTCTGGTGTCAATCGGTGTGGGGTGATTGGCAGTGATTTTTCTGCTGCTGATTGACTCATGGTCTTCAAAGAGTGAGTGACCCAGTTTGCAACAATGGGATTCTCCACCAGCGTGTCGGTTGAGATGACATGAACTTCTTTGTGGCGTTCCTCTGCCGACAAACGTTCAATAGCTAACCACACCAATGACAGCACGGCAGTGGAGTCTTTTCCACCGCTATACCCAATAATCCATGGAATTCCATCCGCCTTGTAGAGCTCCTGAATTTCTTCAATAAGAGCGGTCACCGTGCCTTTAAGGCCCAATTCGGCAAATGCAGAATTCTTGTTACTGCTTGTTTCTTCGGACATTATTTTCCTCCCGAGATTGAATCTTCTAGACGTTCTTCATCAGCACTTAGTGAAAGCCCCAAAGCTTTCTTGATGACATTTGAAGTCAATGTGACACTTTGGTTTGCTTTTGACACACGACCTGCACTGAGTGCGCGTCCTTCCCACAAAGAGGTATTCGTTCTTCTCCAGTCAATTGATTGGAGAGCCTTTGTGAATTGCTCCCATGACCACTTATCCGAATGTCGAATCAAGTGGTTCGCAGATCGTCCAAGCGCATGAAGCACTGTTCCGTGTGTGTGAATGAAATCTTGACGAACATCACGTGCTTGAATTTCGTCGTTGTGAACCATTGTCCATTCCGGCATTGCTTGAACGACCGCATTCCAAAAGTTGTGAGCAACCTCAACTTGCTCATCTGCTGGGACTTGAATAAACAGTGCTTTATGAGTTCCGTGAATTGCGCTGAGAGTGAACAATTTGCGTGAGAGGGGAACCAGACTTGATTTCTCCGGTTCTACTAAATCGCGAAGAACTGGAATGTCTTTGACGATTTGCCGTGTGGTGTTTGCCAGCTCTTCTCGGTGGTCAAACAGAATGCCAATTGATGCAGATGGTCTGACACCGTGTCTGTTGAGGTCGGCGAACATTTGTTGCGATCTGGCAAGTCCGATATCAACAAAAAGCACTACTGCAATGGTTTCGTCATTGAGTGTTGGGTCCGCAATTGCAGCCTCCTGTAACGCGGTCCAACGGTGCTGGCCATCGTTGATGATGAAGCGTGCGTCCATAGGAATATGAAGACGGCCAACCTGATCATCTTCTGGGCCAACCGGTTCAAAGGTGACATCAGCATCGATTGAGGCTGTAATTGCTGAGAAGGTGTAGTTGTCCCTATTAGTGGTGACGTATCGGGCCATTCCGGGAATGCGCTTTTGGTTCAGGGTTCGTTGGGTGCGCATATCAGTGGGCAGATCGGCGTCGTTGAACACGAAAAGCCGTGGCAACATGCGAAGAGGCACCTGGGAGACGAAAAACTCGCGCCCAGCCTGGATACCCCGTACCGATGGGAAGGTATATGTGAAGCTCTTGGATGACATATCGGTAGCATAACTTTGACATATGTCAAGGTTCATAGCAAACTGGCGATGGAGAGGATTTCATGGATATTCCTTATTTTGACTTTGCCGCCACCACCCCAGTTGACGAGCGCGTCGCTGAGGTAGTGATGCGATACATGGTGGAGGAGTTTGGCAATTCCGGGTCGCGCACCCATGTGTACGGATCAACGGCGCGAAGTGCAGTTGAAGTGGCTCGTGCTCAAGTCGCCGAAGTTGTCGACGCCGATGAAGACGAGGTCATTTTCACCAGCGGCGCGACGGAAGCCGACAACATCGCAATTCTTGGACTGGCCGATGAGGCTGTTCGACAAGGGCGCCGACACATCATCACCACAGCCATCGAGCACAAAGCTGTGTTAGAGCCAATTGAACATCTTGAATCCAAGGGCTTTGAAGTGACGGTCCTCCCGGTTGACCACGGCGGAACTGTGAAGGTTGACGATGTCATGGCAGCTCTGCGTCCCGACACATTCCTGGTGTCGGTGATGCACGTCAATAATGAAATAGGCGTGATTCAGCCAATTTCAGAGATTGCTGACGCTCTTGAAGGCCGCGACGTTTGGTTTCATGTTGATGCCGCACAAGGTTTTGGCAAATCAATATCGGAGCTTCGACACAAGCGAATTGATCTCATCAGCATCAGTGGGCACAAGGTGTACGCACCGAAAGGCGTTGGCGCTCTCATAACGAGAAAGAGGGCAGACCGTAGTCGTCCGCCTCTAACACCATTGATGTACGGCGGTGGACAAGAAAGAGGCTTACGGCCCGGAACCATTCCAGTTCCGCTTGTGGCGGGCTTAGGTGCAGCCGCACATCTGGCAATGTCCGAACATGAGAAGCGTTGGGAGTCTGGAAGACACACTGAAGCCAAAGTAATTGAGTTCATTGAAAAGGCCGGTGGAGTAGTCAATGGGAATCGAGAACACTCGATTCCATTCATTATCAATGCAAGCTTTCCTGGACTTGACTCCGAGGCATTCATCGTTGCAACGAAATCCCTTGTTGCAATTTCAAATGGAGCCGCTTGCTCGTCGCATTCTTATGAACGCAGTCATGTCTTAACAGCGATGGCACTAGAAGATCGAGTAATAGGGTCAGCCATTCGGTTTTCGTTTAGTCACAACACGACGATGTTTGATGCAGATGCACTAGTGCATCAAATCGATTCTGTGCGTTTCTAGAACAAAGGCTTTGGCACAACGCGAACGTTGATGTCTGCGTTCCGCTTTGCTGCCTTGTAATCCTCTTCTAGTTTCGCAAATCTTCTGGCGCCAATTGCATCTCCAACAATCTGATATGCAATGAGCGTCTTTGCGAGAGGCACGTTTGATCCCATGATGGTTCCGTTGGCACCTGTCAAGATGCCCCTCCACATATCGCTTCCAAGATGCATATTCAGCTTGTTGGTGCGCTCAATGATTGTCGCAGGAGACAATCGTGAGCATTCATGCGCCAAAAGCATTCCGCCAATAATCGCTTCAAGGCCTTTGGGACGGTAGGCCAGTGAATACTTCGACTCGTAATGGCGGTCATCGGGAAGAAAGTCGGGCATATTGAACGCACGAATGATTGGTTGAAATCCTTGGACAAGATGAGACCACCATGTTGCGCAAATCTCGTAGGCCTCACGGAGCACCTGGTCTGTGGGGCGAACAATCGTCTTCTTCTCATCCAACGTTGGTTGCTTCGTTGCCTTGCAGATCTCTTGAACTGAGTCATACACCACTTGCAAGGTTGTGAGGTGAGGGCTGTTTTGCTTAATTGACGTGCCCTCCATTTGGAGGACTGCCTTCTTGTTCTTAAAGAACTCAGGGATTGGTGGTTCAGTAATGGCATCAAACTTTGTTGGGTCATCTTGATTGATGAGGCAACGAGTGATGATGGCATAACCGTCGTCTTCGCTTGTGAGAATGTTTGTTGATTTTGTGGTTGGCTTTGCGTAGCGATTGACCTTGTTGAAGATTCGACGAGCCTTTTCAATTGATTCAAATTCCAAGAAGATGACTGACAGCTCATCGTCTGCCACCACATCTGTGAATGGTCCCTCGATTGGAAGTTTCAAGATTGGCGTCTTCGAGTTTCCTGAAATTACGGTCCGCAGTGCATGAAGGCGGTGTTGTCCGTCTAACGCAAAGAGTTTTCCACCGTTGATTGTTAGGGCCCCTAAGCGTGAGTTAAGGCCCTTGTATGAACCTCCCAAGTCACCACGCTTCAACTTCTCAAGTGATTCAAATTCAAATTGTTCTGGCTTGTACACAAGGACGATGATGCTTCCGAAAAAGCGGTCTCCTGAGTTGGAAAGATATGGAACAATTTCTTGTTCAACTCGCTCTTCGCTGAGCTTTCGTTGCATTCTTTCGTGGGCCATGAATGTGTCGAACTCTTCAAAATCCATGGCCGGACGTACGGTGGCAGCGAGTTCTCTGGCAGTCATGACTGCTTGGTAATAGCGAGATGATCCCATACGAGCTTCAATTGCTGGGATGGTGTAACTAGACATGATTAGTTCTCCAATGGTTGTGGAAGTTGAACGTCTGATCTGTTGTGTTGCTTCTGAAGACGAGCGCGCAGGTCTTCTTGGAAACTGACAGGTGTTCTCTGCCCGGCAATCAACCACACCGCAAGGTCTGATGCGAGTTTCCGATCTGCTGACTTGTTTGACACATTCGACTTTGTGTTGACCATAATGCCTTTCCACAATGTGGCATTAAAGCTCCAGTCAATTTCAAGAAGGCGTTCAATGACTTCTCGGACATCAGTAAAGCGGCCGATTGATGGATTAAGTGCTTTGGCAACAGCCTCAAAGAAAAGGATAAAACCAACTGTACGCAGTATCAGCGAATAGGGAGATTCCTTTTTTCGACCTTCCACGATGGCATTGAAGTCTTGGCGCATCTCCGCAAAATCAGGACATGAGTCAAAAAGGATCTCCAGCCATTCTTCGCAGGTTTCAAAAACAGTTGCGATGTCACTCTCGAGAGGGGTTTCGTTATCGTCATCCTCGTCGTCTTCGTCGGTATCAAATTTCACTTTGACGAGTTCTGCAACAATTTTTGCCATTTCATACAGAGCGTTAAGAGTTGTGAATTCAGTGTCTTTGAGCCCGATTGTGTTTGCATCCCATTTCACCAACGGGTGCTCATTCAGGCTTCTCGGGTTCATAGTCTGGGCGCATGTAAGGCGACGGGCAACTATTGCTGAACCATCACTTTCGCTCATGATGAGAACGTCTTTCTTTGAGACCTTGCGAGCGGAACGATTCAACATGGTGAATAGTTCACGTGCTTTCGCAATCTCGCTGTCATCAATAAAAATGACAGCGATTTCATCATTGGAGACAGCATCTCGGAACGGGCCTTCAGTGTCGCCCTGAACCACATGGCGCAACGCAGCCAATCGATGTTGTCCATCAAGTGCAACCAATCCACCTTGCTTTGACCCAATCGTGAGGAATCCAATGTCACTTGCATGAGTGCGATACGCCGCAAACATGTTTTCTGTGAATTGAAGTGCACCTTCAAAGGAAATTGCTCTGCTGTCGCGAATGAGAATGATGATGGAACCAAAGAATCGGTCAGCAGTATTTGCAAGGTAGGGGGCGATTTCTAGCTCTACTCGCTTCTTGTTCAACTCTCGCTGGTACACATCTTCTAGGGTTTGCGTCTTCCAGTCTTCAAGTTCTGAGGCAATGGATACTTGGCCAGCGAGTTCTGATGCTCGCATTTTGGCAATGAAGTAATCCCGGCTTCCCATTCGGGAGCGAATTGCTGGAATCAACGTAGACATGGGGAACCTGCTTTTTGATTATTGGCTGTATTTAGAGAAATGAGTGGCGGGCTTTTGAAAACTTATCAGCGGGTGGATTATTGCTAATAAGTGTTGTTAGGAAGTGGAGAGTCTGGGTTGGCCTTGTTCCAACGGATCTTAAGTTCTCTTTCAAAACGCTCTGGATTAGGGAGGAATTTTCCGAAGGCCAACCACACGATGAGATGTGCTGCGTCCTCGTAGTTTGTGCGCTTGGCAAGAATTCGGCTGCGACCTTGAACGAGGATGTTGTCCCATGTTGGCGACACGGCAGACCAGTTGAGTTTTGCTGCATGATCCATAAATCGTGCGATGTCAAAACTTGCCCCGATTTCTTCGTGCGCGATGCGGGCGGCACGGAAGAGAGAGATCTGCCCTGCCGGGCGTAGGAGGAGCGACCATTTGCTTTCCAAATCGCGATATTCGGGCAACAACGATGGGTTTTCGCGAACTTCTTGCAGAACAGAGAATGCTGAGAAAGCAGATTCAATCCACAGCTCCGATAATTCGTAAGCGCGAAATAAGTCAGAGTCATTGGGTGCAACGCCACCAAGAGTTTTTTCATCGATGCGCAGTCCGTTTGCTTCGCAGATGTCGCGAACAATGAGCGATAACGCGCTGATAGTTGTGAATTGCAAACTACGACCAGACAATGTGCTATTGCGCCAATTAACGAAATCCTCGCCTCGATTCTTCTTTACATGAAGTGGCCCATCTTCATGCATGAAGAGCTTCCTTGAGATGATGGCGTAACCATCGTCCTCGCTGAGAACAAGGTTGTCTGCACGAGAGGTGGCACGGGCATACCGATTGACTTTGTTGAAGAGTCGGCGAGTCTTCTCCGTGTTTTCTTGCTTAATGAAGAGAACAGAAAGATCGTCATTCATGATTCCTGGAAGCTGTGCACCTTTGTAGTTGCCGGTGATGAGTTCTCGTAGAGCGACAAGTCTGTGTTGGCCGTCGAGGGCGATCCAGTTGCCTGACGAAATGGTGAGGAACCCCATCTTCTTCATCTGCTCCGCGTAGATACCCGAGGTGGTTTGGAACTTCTCGATGGGTTCGAATTCGGCCTCACCGTCCAGCAGAATGATGACGGAACCAAAGAATCGATCTGGGTGTCCGGCCAAGTAGGGGACTATTTCTTCTAAGAGGCGTTTCTTGTTGATGTTTCGTTGGATGCGGTCTTCGATGGACAGGTTTTCCCAGTCCTGCAGGGCTTCCTCGGCGGTGCGGACCCGCGTGACCAGCTCACCAGCAGTGAGAGACGCGAGGTAATAGGTGGTGGTACCCATCTTGAGCTGTTGGGCGGCGACAGTGGTCATAGGGAAATCCTTTGGTTAAGCCAAAAGACAAGATATAGGACATGGCAGAAAAAAACAAATCTGACAATTCTTGAGTTTGTCTTGCAAGACAGTGTTCTTGTCTGTATAGTTGGATGTGTCAACCAGCCTCACAGAGGAGAACATTATGAAAACACAGTCCCGTACAGCCTTTCTGTTGGATATCGACAACTTGTGCGGATCGCCACAAGCCACCGAAGCTCAGGTGCTGCAGGTATTCAAAGCGCTGGAAGCCAAGTACAGCCTCACATCGGCTGATCAGGTGTACTGCGCCGCCACTGCTCAGGCGGCTTTCTGGGTAAAGAAGCATCGCCCTGGTTTTACCGTAAAGGTGGGTCGAGGTAAGGACGGGTCAGACCTCAAGCTTCTAGAACTAGGGGACCCGGAATGGCTGAGAAACCAGTTTGATCGCGTGGTGATTGGGAGCGGAGACGGAATCTTCGGCCCACTTGCTCAATCGCTTGTTGAGCGTGGAGTGAATGTCGAGGTCACGTGTGGTCACGGCGCAATGGCGCGCTCAATTCGTCGCTTGGCGACCAGCTACGAGCAGCCACGGAATATTCGTCTTGCCCGTCTTAATTTCGCCGTCGCAGCATAAGGAGATACATCAACATGATTTGGACTGACATTGACCTTGAGGTCGACGACGACATGTATAGCCTCCGGCACTTCTGTTATGAAGAATTGCTTAAAGGTGATGGGTGGAGCAATCCGAACGGACGCGACATGTATTCCGATCTTGATTACGACATACACGATGTAGATGATGATCTTGATGAATGGCTGGAAGAAGCATTGCGCGAAATCGGTACTCCTCAGTGCCGATGTGATGTAGACAAAATTTTTGATGCTGCGGATGAGCTCTCTCAGCTCTTAAGAACCCATCCACAACTCTTTCCGCGCAACCATGCCCAAGTGGAAGGTTTCGCCCTTCCAGGTCGAAAGACGTATGGGTCGTGGAGCCGCTGGGTCGACTACTCCCGTTCTAGGCCCAAAGACTTCGGGAACATTGGTTGTATCAGCCTTGTCGGATGTTCCAAGCCTGGCCATAGCTGCCGAGTCTTGATGTTTGATGACAAAGAAGTCCTGGTTGATGGTGATCGTCACTTGTCTTCAGAAACGGAAGTTGAAATGCACGAGATGCTTGACCAGATATCGCTCGTTGATCTTGATGCTCAAGAACCAGACGAAGAAGTTCTTGCAATGTTGGAAATTGCAGAAGAAATTCGATACAACGAGCGCAATTTCGGCTCTCTACACATCGAGGACTTAAACGCTCCTATGTTTACTTATGAAGGCGACGAACTTCACGACCTAGCTTTCTAGCCAAGATTCTCTCGAAGCTGGGAGAGATCTATCGGAGAAAACCGAAGACCAGGTGCTTTTCCAAACTCACCATGAACAATTTGAATGAACAACTCTTGCGGTGCGCATTCAAACTGGTGCGACGGCGTAATGCCGTAAACATCACGAAGCGTTAGGACAAGAAATGCAGCAACCTCGCCAGGCTTAACTTCGTCTGACTGCAGGAAAATGTTGTAGTTCGGTAGCCCGAATTCGGAAGGGTCTTCCCAACCCAGTTCATGCAACGTGTTCAAAGAATCTGGATTTATCAGTCCGGGGAAGTATGTGTCGCTAGACGCCTCAAGCGTGAGAGCTCCGTCTTCCTCTAGGAGCGTTTGAACATATGCGTCTAGTTCTTGTCCTTTGGGCGAATAGGTCTGCAAGACCACATACTCGGGCGCAAGTGTGATCATCGCGGCGACAGTTTCAATGAGACTGTTCCAACGTGGCTCTAAAGTCGAAAGCCTTGTGAGATTCATGACCTGTCCCATCGATGAACATCTTCGGTGGTGCAGTGCCAAACTCCAGTTGTAGGGGAAAGATTAAATTTGCCAAGCCAGCCGACTGGTCTGCAGTAAACATCTACAGGAAGCAGCTTCTCATCCCTAAAAGGTTTCTGGTTTTTGAGCAGTGAATACCAACCTCGATATGAATCGGTGATGAGAACGATGGAGTCGTTGCCATTTGTTGACGACCAAGTGCACGCATTCTCGTCGGGACCGTACTCCGGTCCACGAGAATGTCCTTCGAGATGGAACGAGTCGTACCCGCCGCTCATAAGTGGGTTGGTTACGCCAGAAGATTCATGTCGTAACCATTCCGCAAGGAATTGAATATGGTCACCAAGCAGATGTGAAATCACACGCAAGTGTGGATTGACGCCATCAAAACCTATTTGCGACCATTTCGTAAAGCCACGCGCACCCTCGGACCACCCGAGTCCATATCGCGCGATTTGGAGCGCTGTAGAGAATGCCTGAACAGGCGAGATATCGCCCGTGTCACCTGATTGATTAAACGGAGAATTTATTGAGGTTCGGTGCGCGATGGACGGAAGGTTCTCGACGAAGTCCATTGCGATGGCTTGCCAGGCACTTGGAGTGAAGCGATGCCAACGAAGGTCGTCGCCGAATGTTATGAAACTGTCACTCACTAAGGACTACCAAAAACGAAAGCGGCGACGTTTCATCTGAACGCCACATATTTGTTTGGCAGAAGTCGCCAACCCCTACATGTGATTGCCCGCAGGTCTCGCAGAGACGTATGCCGTCACAATGAAAACACTTCCCGTCTTCTCTGAGAGAAGCTCCGCATTTAGAACAGATCATGTGGCCAATTTAGCTAAATAGAAGGCTCCAGTTTTGCGTTGAGAGCCCACGTTAGTCTTCTGACCAAAGTAGATTCAGGTTTTGGCGGGCTCAGAAGAGACGGCGATGAATAGATTGGGAGGTATTCGTGGCTACTACAGAACCAGAACCTCAATTGACGGCTAAGCACAATCTGAGTCGGTGCATCGTTTGTTGGCGCGAACTTGTAAAAGTGCTTGTGTCCAAGACTGGGCGGCCTCCTCGAAGGAATGTGATGCAATGCTCACATCATTGCGACATGAAATGCCCGAAATGCAATAACACTCTCAGGGTGACACGCGAAGATCAGATATCAAAAAAGATTCGTTGTTATCGTTGCCATTGGACAGGACTCGGACTAAGCGCAATTGAGTTAGAGAAATGGCACAAGACGGCGCAAGCAAGAAAATTTCTGGCTGAAGCACAAAAGGAATGGAAGTTAATTGTTCCTGACGTTAACTCGCCATGTCACGAATGTGGTCACCCGTTGTCAGAAGAAATCTCGCCCGCCAGCCAGACCAGTGCGGAGTACTACACGTGGACGCGATCATTGGTGTGCAAAAACCTACGGTGCTATGCCAATCCAGTTCGTTCTGAGCGAAGACGAGCTACAACAGCTGAAGAGTGGTTGTCATTTCGTCGCCGAGAAGTACCGACGAGATATCCATTGCACACGTGGTGCATCTCGTGTAATCAGATTCCAAGTGCTGATGGACATTGTGGGTGCTCTTGAAATGAGCACATGAATAATCTCGCGTTGTCTCTAAAGATGTCAACATCAAGGAATTCCTAGTTGGCGCGCCAGAGAGAGCGGTCGAGGAGGACTTCGGCGCCTAATTCTTGGTGACCCTGCAATACATCCCACACATCAATGAAGTTGCGGACTTCTTGAATGTCGTGCACGCGGTAAATGCCAGAGCGAGTCAGTGTCAATGTGTGGGCGATGGCGGCCAGCGTGCCAGCGAGCCGTTCACGTGGTGGGCGGCCTGTGATGGCGCCGATGAAGTCTTTGCGAGACACGGGGAACAAGACGGGGCGGCGGAACTCCAGCAAGCGAGAAATCTTCTGCAGCACTTCAACTGTCTGTGCCGGGGTCTTTGCGAAGTCTGGGCCCGGATCAACAATCACTTGTTGCTTGATGACGCCTGCTGACTGCAATTGAGCAAAGCGGTCGTCCATGAATTCAAGAACATCGGCAACCACGTCCTCATAGAGATTGGCATCGGTAAGACGAACCTTTGGTCTGCCGCGGTTGTGCATGAGGATGTAACCGGCGTTGTGTTGTGCGACAACAGTTGCAAGCTCGGGGTGCAACAAACCGCTGATGTCGTTGATGATGTGAGCGCCGGCTTCCAGCGCAGCAGTTGCAACCTTGGGTCGGTACGTATCAATGGACATGATGGCGGTGGTGTTTGCGGCCACCCATTGAATGACGGGCGTGATGCGATCGATCTCTTCGTCTTCTGAAATTTCAGGAACGCCTGTGATTGCGGATTGACCACCAATATCGAGAATGTCGGCGCCTTGGTCGAGCACTTCCTTGGTGCGCTCCATGCGTGCTTCCACTGTGGCGTACTTGCCTGCATCGCTAAAGGAGTCAGGCGTTGCGTTGATGACGGCCATGATGAGTGGACGAG
>VFQT010004434.1_pt1 | contig 11680 bp, 9 predicted proteins | sample 3512381 | NCBI WGS metagenome assembly VFQT01 (sample SAMN10412376, study PRJNA504923) | tailings metagenome | isolation source: Relicate 2 Philex TSF3 active mining site | place: Philippines: Tuba, Benguet | collected 2017-08-29 | reverse complement strand
TCAGTTGGGGTATTAGCCTTGCTTTCATTGCCTTCATGATGATTGGTTTAGGAGTAAGCGCAAGTGGTACGGCTTTACTGGTGCTCCTAGCAAAACGCGTGGATGAAAAGCGCAAGGCTGCAGCTGCAAGTTGTGTCTGGCTCATGATGATCTTTGGCTTTGCCATGACCGCGGGGATTAGCGGAAAACTACTCGACCCATTTTCCTTTGAACGCCTCATCATAGTGTCGCTTGGGGTGTCGTGTTTAGCCTTGGTCGTCAGCTTCATTGCTCTGCATGGACTTGAGCCTAAATCGTTGGCGCAAGTCACACAAAACGCCAATGAACCTAAACTGCGCTTTAAAGAGGCCTTAGCTGAAGTGTGGCAAGAGTCACGCGTACGGCGTTTTACCGTGTTCGTCTTTATCTCGATGTTGGCGTATAGTTCGCAAGATTTGATCTTGGAGCCATTTGCAGGTACTGCGTTTGGTTTAACCCCTGGAGAGACAACGAGCCTATCTGGCCTTCAACATGCTGGTGTACTTTGTGGCATGCTGCTGTGTGGGTTTATCACGAGCAGAAGTAAGAATCCAAATTTATCGTCCTTGCGGATGTGGACGGTGGGCGGTTGTATTGCCTCGTCTCTCGCCATGTTGAGCTTGGTGATGTCTGGATTAGTCGGCCCTGGTTGGCCATTCTTTGGCACGGTATTTATATTGGGCGTATCCAACGGCGCGTTCTCAATTGCGGCGATTGGCTCCATGATGCAGTTTGCCGGTATGGGCAGAGAGCGTCGCGAGGGTGTACGCATGGGCGTTTGGGGCGCAGCGCAAGCGATTGCCTTTGGTCTGGGTGGCATTTTAGGAACGGGGGCAAGCGATCTTGCACGTTATTTATTGGGTGATCCAGTGACTGCCTATGCGAGCGTCTTTCTCATTGAGGCCATCTTATTTATGGCAGCTGCCATTTTGTCGTTTTATATCCGACCCATTGAACGTATTACTAAATCCCAGTCGATTGAATCATCAATCCCTCGTCAGCTTATTTCCCGTGGAGGATCATCATGAGTACCCTAGAAACCTTTGATGCAGTGGTCGTTGGTGGTGGGCCCGCAGGGGCCACTGCCGCAGGCGATCTTGCCAAAATGGGACACACCGTCTTATTGCTTGATCGTGCAGGGCGCATCAAACCCTGTGGCGGTGCAATTCCACCCCGTCTGATTAAAGACTTTGGGATCCCTGACGAGCTATTGGTTGCTAAAGCCCGTTCAGCCCGTATGATCTCACCAAAAAATAACCAAGTAGATATCCCGATTGATGGCGGCTTTGTGGGAATGGTCGATCGTGATCAATTCGATGAATGGCTTCGAGTCCGAGCAGCCAATGATGGCGCTACACGTCGCACCGGTGTTTTTGAGAAGATCACACGCGATACCGATGGTACTGCCATTGTTCACTATCGAATTCACTCCGCCAATCGATCGGAGCCAGAGAAGACTGGAGCGGTTCGTGCCAAGACCATTATTGGCGCTGACGGCGCTAAATCGGGTGTGGGTCGTCAGGCAATCCCAGGGGCCAAAGACGTCGATTACGTATTTGCTTACCATGAGATTGTTCGGGTGCCTGAGGCACCGCCTCAAGGTTACGATGGCTCGCGCTGCGATGTGTTTTATCAAGGCACACTATCGCCCGATTTCTACGGTTGGATCTTTCCCCATGGCAATACCATGAGTATTGGAACGGGTAGTGCAGATAAAGGATTTTCATTGCGTAGCGCTGTTGGTCAACTTAAGAAACTAACTAATTTAGAAAATACCGAGTTGCTGCGCCACGAAGGCGCACCATTACCCATGAAGCCACTTAAAAAATGGGATAACAATCGGGATGTGATTTTGGCTGGGGATGCTGCAGGAGTCGTTGCTCCCGCTTCGGGCGAGGGGATTTATTACGCCATGGTGGGCGGTCGATTAGCCGCAGAATCAGTGCATGAGTTATTAGTAACCGGAAATGTCAAGGCTCTAGCCCAAGCACGTAAGCGTTTCATGAAGGAGCACGGTACAGTATTTCTGGTTCTGGGGATCATGCAACGCTTTTGGTATGGCAACGATAAGCGTCGCGAGCGTTTTGTCAAAATGTGCGAAGATAAAGACGTTCAACGTTTAACCTTTGAGTCGTACATGCATAAGAAATTAGTTCGCAAAGATCCCATGGCCCATATCAAAATCTTCTTTAAAGACATGGCCCACCTTTTGGGTATGGCGAAGGTATGAGTGCGGAGTGGTTTACACACTATAAGCCATTCATTTTTGCTGTTGTTTGGGGATTGGTACTCGCATTAGCTGGAGCATGGGCTACCGATATTGGTGAGTGGTACAAAAGTCTTCAGCAGCCCGCGTGGAAACCACCCGATTGGGTATTTGGTCCCATGTGGTCCACCATCTTTATTCTTGCAGGTGCTGCATTCGTGATGGCGTATCATCGCGCGCCCAATCAAGAAACCATTCGGATGCTAGTTATTCTCTTTATTGTGAATGGCTTATTTAATTTTGTTTGGAGTGTATTGTATTTTCGGATGCAGCGACCAGATTGGGCTTTGATTGAAGCAGTTGGGTTATGGCTTTCCGTATTAGCGATTGTGCTCGCTACCCGCTCATACTCACCCATCTCAAGCCTCTTAGTGTTGCCATACCTCGCTTGGGTTTCGGTGGCCATGCTTCTTAACTGGACCACGATTCAATTAAACGGCCCATTCGGTCGGGGCTAATAAAAAAGCCAAGCAGAGCGCTTGGCTTTTTCAAGGGCAGGTAGTTGACTAACCCAAGCTATCCGCCCAAATGTTGCGAGCCCAACCCCAGGCATAAACACCTTCGAGCTTGGTAGGTTCGGGCGATAAACCACCAGAGCCAGGAACGGTCTTGAAGGTCTTATCTTTGGCATCGTACTGATGGACGCTGGCAACGTGAACCACCTCATCAGCATTGACGAAGCTGTAGCAGGTATTGGTCAGCACAGGCGCTTGATTGATCTCAAAACCACCAAGTTCAGCAACGATCGCTGCTGCCGCAACTTTGGCATGCGAGTTCGCCATATGACCTGATTTGGGCATCAGTGGTGCAATCTGAATCGAGTCACCAAGAACGTGGATATCTTTGGCGGCGGTCGACTCAAAATTGATGTAGTTCACATTCACCCACCGGGCATTTGAATTAGCAATACCGGTGCGTACTGCGATGTCGCCAGCGCGCATGAGAGGCAAAACATTCAATACATCAGCCTTGACGTCATTTTGCACATCAAATTTGAGTGTCTTCGTTTTGCTATCAACCTCCACCACATTATGCTTCGGACGATATTCAATCATACCGGGGTACATCGACGCCCAAGCCTTTTTAAAGAGGCCTCCTTTCGAAACCACATCGTCATTGGCATCAAGGATTAATACTTTCGACTTGGGCTTAAATTGCTTAAAGTAACTGGCGACTTGGCAGGCCCGCTCATAGGGTCCTGGAGGGCAGCGATACGGTGCCATCGGAATAGAGATGGCGTAGACGCCGCCATCTTTCATGGACTCTAGTTGCTTGCGAAGTAAAACAGTTTCAGGACCGGCTTTCCATGCCTGAACCGTAACCCCTTCTTGATTGGCCTTGTCTAAGCCTTTGATGGTATCCATCATGAGACCGATACCGGGTGATAGGATTAGCTTGTCATACTTCATTGAGCCGCCTGAAGCAAGACGAATGGTCTTTTGCTTCGGATCAATGGAGGCCACCATATCCTTCACAACCTTAATGCCGTGACGCTTGGTCAAGTTGTCATAGGGAGTCGAGATATTGGCGATGGTGGTGTGACCACCAACAACTAGGTTCGACATTGGGCAGGAGATAAATTCTGCATTGGGTTCAATCAAAGTAACTTGGGCGGTATTGTTTGAGAACATCCGAACATACTTAGCGGCTGTTGCTCCACCATAACCACCGCCAACGACCACCACATTGGCTTTGCTGATATTGACAGGAGGACTACTTGCGCAACCGGCTAATACACCGAGAGAAGCAGCTGAACTAACACCTAGAAAGTGACGACGATCCATTTTTTTATCCTCAATTATTTTTTGCCAAGCACATTGGCAATGGTTTGGAGTTGCTCATCGGTATAGCCTTTAGTTAATTGGTGCATGATCGTTCCCGAACGAGCACCGCTCTTAAAGGCTTTGAGTTGAGTCAACATCGCATCGGGCGTTAAATGGTTAATTTGTGGCATCCCTGCATTTGGAACGCCAACCCCATTCGTGCCATGGCAATTGGCGCAGGTAGCCGCCAAGGAAAGTTGATTGATATTGGCTGGACTGGTTTGGCTAACCGCCAAGCTACTAAAAGATAGTAGACCTATGGTGCCGATGCTAAGCCCCATGACTTTGAGCTTATGTGCAGATGGAAAGTGCATTTTGATAATCTCCATTGGTTTTCATGCGAACAACAAAAAGCTTTTGTGATGTTAAATGATGAATAGGCAATGTTTCGGGGAATGTCTCATCTATCTAATACTTATTAGTCATAATGATATAACCCAGAGAATGTCCTGGGATTAAGGTTTTCCCTAGTTTTAATGCAAATATATTCAGGAATTCAAGAGCCCTAAATGGTAGGCTAATAAACTATCGGCTATGCAAGCGCCCATCTCCATTCCTTCGATTCTGTTTGGGCTCGTTTTGGCATGCGTTACCTATTTTTATGGGGTCGATAGTCGTTTCGCTCCCAAGAATGGCGATGAGTACCCCTACGCCCATATTGTCCGTATGACCAATGCCGCGGATGCTTGGTTGCCGTTGCAGTCAGACATGGTTGGTATCAAAAATACCAAGCCACCATTGTTATTCTGGCAGGGGATGCTCTCAACCGATCATGGCAACGCATGGTCACTAATTAACCTACGTTGGCCAAGTTTGGTGTACACCGCACTTACTGCCCTCCTAATTGTGTTGAGTGCAGTCGCAATGAGTAAAAATCTCTCGGCTGGAGTGTTGGCTGGGGTTATTTGGCTTGCGTTCTTTAATACCTATCGTTATGGGCGTCCGTATCTAGCCGAACCCCCAGAGATCTTTTGGCTATCCCTTCCATTTTTTCTCTTGCTGATGGTTGGTAAACGGCTCATCGAGTCTAAATTAGTGTTCCCTTTCATTACGGGGCTTGCCTTTGGTTGCGCATTACTCTATAAGTCGGTGGCGTACATTGTCCCTGCCTGCCTGGTATTAACTCTTTGGTATTGGCAATGGCGCGATCGTCGGGTGATGGAATGCATCCAGCGCGACCTCCTCAAAGTGATCTCGATCGGCCTGATTGCATTAGGTTTATTTGCTCTGTGGTTTGTCTTCGATCCCGATCCCATGGCGATCTGGAATGAATTCGTGATTGGTGAGAATGCGGGTAAGTTTGCTGCCAGGAATACGAGCTATCTAAAAGACTTCGTCTGGGGTGGAGATAGTGTGGGCATGCTCTTAGTGACTGGGGTAGCCAATGCCGGATTTTTAACATTCGCGGTATTTAACCTTTTTTATCTGGCAATCCGTGATCGCAAGCCAATCAGCACTGAAGAGAAGTTGCTGTGGATTTGGATCGCGGTGTTCTTCATCATCTTTTCTCTACCAAGTCAACGTTCGGGTCGATATTTGTTGCCCATCATGCCAGCGATTGCCATCTTATTGGCCATGCATTGGCAGCAACTGAATCGCTGGACCTTCTGGATTGGCTTGGTATTGCAGGGTATTGTCTTGGTGGCTTTAGCATGGCTCTCTTGGAATATCCATCTTTGGTCCTATCCAATGTGGCATTGGTTCTTATTGGTCGGTGCAATTGCTATTGTCTTAATCGGCCTGTTTAAGACCCGCTTTACCAAGACGGCGACATTACTGGCTTGTTTTCTTACCGTTCTATCTTTAAGTAGTAGCATCATGCCGCTCGATGGCGCGGCAGGGCGGTTCGATACCAAAACCATTGCCGCACTTCAAGGTAAAACGGTATGGTTCCCTTGTGACTTTCGGGCCAAGGATGAGGAGTACCGCTTTTTGATTCCAGGTGCTGATATCAAGGGCTATCCTGCAGGTGAAGCTAAAAATCTCACCCAGCTAGCTAATCGCTATGCCTATTTTGCAGTTCAGTCTCCGGTGAATGCCAAGTTTATTCCTTGCCCCGATTGCGAGGTGATTGATGAGCGCCTTGAGATGCGCGCTCGACACTCATCCGATGAGATCAAGGCGATGCTATTAGGCCAAGTGAGCGACAATCTCTTCGTGAAAGAGTACATCGTATTTGCCCCATTTAATATCGGTAAGGATACCGCCACAGAGAAAGATGCATGCCGATGATGCGAGTGTTGGCATTTGTATTGCTGATTGTGGCAATTGCAATGGCGTATTTTCAGTTGGATGAGCATCCGGCCTGGGCGGATTTTCAGGTTCCGGTTGGGGAAAGTAGTAAAGACGTAACTAGTGTCGCTAGTCCATCGACACTTAAAACGAAGCCGGCCTCAAGCTCCCCTACATTGCAGGGGTTAACGGAGTGGTTGCCTGACACGACTAGACCATCGGTGCATGCGGCGAGCGTCATTCCGTTAAAGGATGGAAACTGGCGCGCGTTTTGGTTTGCCGGTTCCCGAGAGGGTGCGGCCGATGTGGTGATTTTGAGCGCGGTGTGGGATTCGGTAACCAAGCAATGGGGGCCAGCGAGCGTGGTCCTTGATCGAGAGGGCGCGCAAGCAAGCCTTGGACGATACATTGCCAAACTTGGTAATCCTGTGCCCATGCGTAATATCAACGGCCAACTGCAGCTTTATGTGGTGGCGGTATCGATCGGTGGTTGGGCAGGTAGTTCCATCAGTGTGATGCATTCTGATGACGATGGATTGACTTGGACTGGACCCAAACGACTCATTACCACACCCTTCGTCAACCTCAGTACTTTAGTGAAGGGTTCCGGGTTTTTATTTGCGGACGGTACCATGGGAATCCCGGTCTATCACGAGTGGATCGGTAAATATGGCGAGTTATTGCGGCTTAATCCGTCCGGTCAGATGCTGGATAAACGACGGATGACCTCGGGTCGCGGTACTTTGCAGCCCATTGTCTTTATCGATGATGCCAAGCATGCGAGCGCTTATTTTCGTCAAGCCCGCCGCACAGGGGCTAAGCAAATACCCGTGAGCTACACCGCTAGCGCTGGTGAGCGCTGGGAGTTGGCGCCTGATTTAAGTCTACCCAATCCCAATGCAGCTATCACCGGTGTGGAGCTATCGGATCGAACCCGTTTGATGGTCTTTAACGATTTGGAACATGGACGTCATCGCTTAGTCCTCGCAGCGTCATGGCCTAGCCAGACTCAAGTAGATAGCAGCCAGCCAGCAAAGAGCAATTACTCGCCCTGGAAGACGATTGCCGTACTTGAGGATGAGACCGCCTCAACGACCAATCCCAAGGAAGAGTTTTCCTATCCCTATATGAGTTTGAATCAACAAGGTCAAGTCCTACTGGTCTATACCTGGAATCGCAAACGAATTAAGTCAATCGTTTGGGACGCTGGTTATCTGCAATCATATTTACAACACATCAAATCAGAAACGGATAGGTCGCAATGACGCTTTCCACCTTGATTCATCAACTACCGCTTATTGAGATTAGTCTCATTACCAGCATTATTTTTTTGCATCTGATTCGAGCCACTTTCAATACCGCCTATGGGCTTATTCCAGGACTTCTCTTGGTGAGCATTGCATTACTTGTTTTACTTGCCCCGTTCGGAGCAATTGGCGCACCATGGAGTTTGCCATTTGCTGCGTACATTCGGGGAGTAACCGGTGATTTGAGTATTTTGAGTCTAATGCTAATTATTTGCACATGGAGTGGACTGAATGCGTTTCGTATTGCAAGCATTACTCCAATACTCATTGCTGTAGTCGCTATCCTGTTTTATCCCTTTGCTTTGGGATTTACCATGTTTGATCCCTATGCGTGGGGCTACCACTCTAGTGTTTTCGTGGGAACTGTTTTGTTAGTTGCCGCAATTTATTTCTTTGCCAAGCACTCTTGGGAGACCCTGATGTTAGCAATTGCCGTGATTGCCTGGTCCATTCACTGGCATGAGTCGATGAATTTATGGGATTACCTCTTGGATCCATTTCTTGCAGTCTGGGCAATTGGTCTAAGCATTCGATGGATAATTTGGGGCAGACCCCAAGCGAATGACGGAGATGGATGGGGCATCGATGCAAGTTTGATGGCACGTCGCAAACGTGGTCGGATGTTTGACTAATTCCCAAATAAAAAAGGCCGGTTTGCACCGGCCTTAGATTCATTGAAAGCGCAACGAATTAATCAGGAATGTTGGCTTTACGAATGATTGGACCCCAACGGTTGATTTCAGCATCCAAGTGAGATTTGAGTGACTCACCATTTTGCTTAGCAACTGGAACGATATCAATGTTCGAAGAATCCAAACGAGCTTTCAGATCAGGATCGATCAACGCTTTCTTGAGGGCAGCATTGAGTTTCTCGAGAACAGGTTTTGGTGTGCCAAGGGGTGCATAGATACCATGCCATACCTTCACATCAAAGCCTTTCATGCCTTGCTCATCCAAGGTTGGAACATTGGGGAGGGCAGAAAGACGCTTGGGAGTAGTTACGCCATAGACCTTAACTTTGCCGTCTTTGATGAACGGAATGGTTTGGGTAGTTTGGTCGCACAAAATGTTCACTTGACCGCCAACTAGGTCGGTCAATGCTGGGCCAGTTCCTTTGTAGGGAACAGTGGTCACACGCACACCTAAACGGCTCTGGAAAATCAGTCCGCACAGTTGGGACACGGCACCTGGACCTGCATTGGCCATCGTTACCTTGTCTTTATTGGCACGGATGTATGCCTCAAGTTCTTTGAAGTTATTCGGTGGGAAGTTTTTGCTACCCAAGAGCACCATTGGAACATCTGCAACTTGACCGATGTACTCAAAATCTTTGAGCGGATCGTAGGGCAACTTGTCATATAAAGCTTGAGCGGTGGCCATACCCATGTGGTGGATGTAAATGGTGTAACCATCGGGTTTGGATTTAGCAACTTTCGCAGAAGCAACGGTACCACCAGCACCGGGAACGTTTTCAACGACCACGGATTGACCCAAGGATTTACTCATTTGGGTTGCCAGTAGACGCGCAATCGTATCGGTTGGACCACCAGCTGCAAATGGCACCACTAAACTAATTGGCTTATCAGGGTATTTTTGTGCGTTTGCAGCGCCGGTCAATAGCAAGCCAGCGCCCATCACTGCAGCAAGTAATGTGTTTAAAGGTTTTTTCAAGTTCATTCAAAAGTCTCCGTAAGGGATAAAGCAAAAGCTATTTTGCCACGGATTTTTGGCGAAAAACTTAGGGATTACCAGCCAAACTTAGGATGCGGCGCGCCAGCATGACAACCGGCCGATCGATCATTTTCCCATCTACTTTGGCGGCTTGCCCCCCAGAGGCTTTATCTGCTGTAATCACCCGCTGGGCCCAGTCGATCTCTTGGGGGGTGGGAGTAAACGCTTGTTTTACAAAAGGTATTTGCCGAGGATGAATGCATAACTTAGCTCCAAAACCAAAGCGCTTGGCTTTTTGTGCATGTGCAAAAATTTTTACTTCATCGTCCATTGCAGGGGTAACCCCATCGATGGGCGGGGCTATTTGTGCTAATTTGGATGCCAAAGTCATCATGAATCGGGCGGTATCCAATTCAGTTTCATGCTCATCGCAGCTAATCCCAAGCTCAACTTGCATGTCGAAGTTACCTAGCGCAAGTCGTAAGACCTGTTGTGAACTCGCGATCTCATTCAAATGATGCAGGCCAAGCGGGGTCTCGATCATGGGAATGAATGCGGTGTTGGGTAGCTCTTCGGCAGCGCCATTCATGTGGTCGCGAGTCTCTGTTTTGGGGACCATGAGGCATGGCACTTGCAGCTCTTTAATTAATACCAAATCCGCTGCATAAAAGGGCGAGCCTGGCGCATTGCAGCGAACCACGAGCCGTTGTTTATCAGAGTCTGAAATTGATGACCAATGCTGTTTGAGTAAATCACGTGCCTTGGGTTTGTCATCTAGACCAACGGCATCCTCTAAATCAATAATCACGCCCTGTGCTCCACTTGCGAATGCTTTGCTATAGCGCTCGGGTTGATTTGCTGGAACAAACAAAAAGCAACATGCATCACTTAGTGGTAAGTGGGGGAGGTTCATGGCAGCAATCCTTATTTAGAAAAGATAAACGGGACAGCACTTGCCCGACGAATATCAAATAGCAATGCAATGGCTTTGCGCATTTCAGGTTCGGTAGCTCCACCACTAAACGCAGCTAATCGTAGGGCTTTCTCTTCGATTTCAGCTCGCGATAGCGTATTCCCTGGATCACCTTTGGGCTCATCGACGCGGCCTTCATAAACGCGACCATTTTTAAGGTACACCTTGACCTTGCCAATCCAGCGCTGCGGATATGCCTGATCAACTTCGGAATCCAAAACCATGCTCACCCGATTGCGCAGCGCGCAAATCTCGGGATCATTAAAGTGTTTGGCGAACTCATCGAGACCAGCAAATTGAAACTTGCAGATCAATGCAAGAACCGTGCCCATTGAAAATTTGGATTGGTGCAAGGTCGTCGCATCACTAGCGGGCCCAAGAACATCGATGGCGCCTTGATGCACTAGGGTCTCAATGCGGTCAATCTCAGCCATCTTCACAGCGTGTTTCTGAATCACCTGCAATAAGGCATCGGCTGCAGGATGAGTATGGCGACACGAGGCGTGATACTTAAAGGAGGTCTCGGCTAAACACCAACGTGAACCCAAGCGATCAATTAATTTTTCTGGGTTGGCATCGGTCGATGTACCTGCCGCAAGACCTTGTACGCCCTCGAGTATTTTCTGGGCACCAGTAAATCCCGCTTGTGCCAAGTAGGCAGACATCAGGCCAGTGGCGCTGGCATGCGCAGTATGCAGCTGCTTGGAATCCGCTGCATCACGCAAGAACTCCCAAAGGCCAGCCGATTGTGTACCAGCCGAACCAAAGGCATGCAACATTTGCTCCGGACTCAATTTGAGTAAACGACCAGCAGTTGCGGCCGCTGCTAAGGTGCCCGCAGTCCCCGTGGTATGAAAAATCTTGTAGTGGGAGCGGCCTAAGAACTCACCAACACGAATGCCGACCTCGTAGCCAACCACTGCAGCGGTTAAGAACTCGCGACCACTGAGTTGCTTGGCTTGGGCAAGCGCTAATGCTGCTGGAAAGACGATGGTTCCTGGATGAAATACCGAACCATTATGAACATCATCTTGTTCAACCACGTGCGATGCCGCAGCGTTGGCTAAGCACGCCAGAAATGGACTCGATAAGGAGCGCGACACAATGATTTCAGCAGACCCGGCCATTGCAGGTTGCGATACCGGTCCCATCGATTGCGCAAATTGCGTGATGATTTCAACTGGTTTTGCACCTTTGCCACCAATGGCAGAGGCAAACCAATCAACCAATAAATCTTCTGCCCGTGAAATAACATCTTCCGGAATATCCTCAAATTGCAATTGGCTTGCAAAGCGCGCCAGCTCAGCAGAGTAATGAACACCCATCGTCATGGACTCAATATTGCTTTGGCTTGCATGGTTAGCCAGCCTTCATGATCTTCTGCCCAGAC
>VFQT010004433.1_pt1 | contig 11681 bp, 9 predicted proteins | sample 3512381 | NCBI WGS metagenome assembly VFQT01 (sample SAMN10412376, study PRJNA504923) | tailings metagenome | isolation source: Relicate 2 Philex TSF3 active mining site | place: Philippines: Tuba, Benguet | collected 2017-08-29 | reverse complement strand
TTATCGCAGGTGATGACGAGTGGGTTGCGGTAGAGTGAGGTGAGCGAGGAGGAGCCCGGTCCCGCGGTGCAGGCGAGGGCGGTGACGATGGTGGTGTCGCGCTGACCGGTGGCGGGGTTGAAAAGGAGTTTGAGGGGCTGACCAGAGGCAGTCTGGCAGTCGACCTTGGCCGAGCAGAAAATGTCCTGGAAATTGACGGCGACGTCGAAGAAACCCTGGTCGGCCTGCCTCATGAAGGTGAGGTTGAAGACGATGGGGGTGTCTTGATTTTCGAGGCAATCGACCTGCTGCTGGCAGCCGCTCGGGTTGTGGGGGGCGGCGCAGGGGTTGATGAAGTCGGAGACGGCGGTGCCTGTTGTGGAGGTGCCATTCGAGTAGACACCGTCGATGGTGAGGGTGACGGTGTGGGTGGCGCCGCCGCCGTTGGAGTCGGCGGCGTCACAGCTGCCGACGTAGGAGATGTTGCCGCCGACGCCGAAGCTAGAGCCGCAGATATTGGACTTCTGCCAGACGGTCTGGTTGGCGTCGTTGGCGACGCTGAGGGAATAGCAGACGTCGGTAATACCCGGGAGATCGAGGGCTGCAACCTCGATTTTGAGTTGTCCAGAGGGACCGGCAGGGGCGACGTTGTCGCAGGCGGTCCAGAGGGTGCAAGACAGGGCAACGCTCAATGACGGAACGAGGTAACGCAAAGGCCTTCTCCGCGCAGGGGGGCGATGCTCGGGGGATGGTGGTGCCCCGAGGCGGCGGCTTCCTAGAGCAGGAGAAGGCGGAGTTCTAGCTTCGGGTCGGATTCCAGGCTGATTTTTTCGGAGCGGGTGGGAGGGAGTGTTGTGTCAAGGTTTCATGGGGTTATTGGGTGGGTTCTCACCTGGGAGAAGAAGACACTTGGTGGCTTGATGGGGGTCTGCTAAGCTCCAACAGAAGTCACTCGGTTCCCCCGTCTGGAGCCCCCCATGCGCAAACTGTTGTTCATTCTCCTTTCTCTCGGGACGGCCTCTTCTTCCTGCGCGGTGGACAAGCCCGACGCGCTGTCCCCACGACTCGAACTGGCGGTCGCGCCCCTTGTCCTGCCGGGCGTGGGTAAGATCTGTTACGACCTCCGAGTCACAGACGGGCCGACGAAGAACGACCCCATCGTCTGGGCGAAGGGCACGGCAGGGCTCAATGGCGGCGTCGCGGACGCCGGCGCGCTGTGCTCGTCGAGTTTCGGTAATGGGAGTGGAGGCGACCTCACTTTTGTCGGTGCGTGCGTCGCGAGCCCGGTCGATTCGGGGCAGGACTACCGCACGAATAGTGTGACCCTCTGGATCGATGGTGTGTATGACGAAGTGAACAGCTACGTGAGCCCAACAGGCGCAAACGGCTGGAAGAATCCCTGCTCGGACGGATGTACACTCACCGCCCAATGTCGCGAAAATGCCGACACCCGGGTCGAATTCAATTTGACAATTCTTCGGGAGGCCAATCAGGGCTTCTTCGATATCGGTGTCAATTTCGAGGATATCTTCTGTTCGGCGAAGGTCGATTGCGTCGACAATCAAAGTCAACCGATCGACCTGCTCTTCAACACCGCGACGGGGCAGCGCGACACGACCATCGTGACCGGCTTTGCCTGCACGGCCGGGCCAGGCACGGGGATCGATACCACGCTATATCGCAACCCTCTCGTCATTACCTGTGGTGCGAGTGCTCCCATCATCCTCGACCCCGCGGCAGGGAAGGGGAATATCTGGTCCACGGATGCGACCCCGGGCGACGCGGTCTTCCAATATGCCGTGTATGCCGGGGACGAATCTGTGCAGTGCGGCGGGCAGACCTGCAACAAGCGATATTGGAATGTGGCCATCGGCCTCAAGGAGTCGGTGCAGAATTGCACGCTCACGACCAGCATGACCGCGAGCAACGGGGACCTCGCGGATTTCAAGACCCCGAGTTCGACCACCTATCCGTATATCGATGTGTCGATTCCGCTCACGAACGCTTCGGGAATCGCGTGCACTCAACACAAGCTCGACGGCAGCGCCGGGGTCGCTACCGGATATACGCCTGTCAATGTTCGCAAAGATTTTGCCGCCTCGTTTGATGGTGCATTTTCGAAATACAGCGCGAATCTCGCGTCATGTCTCGCCATCAAGACGGCCCAGCCCTCTGCGGCCGATGGTGTCTATACCGTCGACCCCGATGGCGCAGGTGGCCTGAACCCGATGCAGGTGTACTGCGATATGACACTCGACGGAGGTGGGTGGACGCTGGTGGCGAATCAGGCGCCGACGGCACTGCTTACCGCCATCACTCAATCCGACATCAACCCCCAGAACGACGGGTCGCTCACGTCAACTTTTCGCTTTGGTAATGCAAGAGTGGGGGCCTTTGCCAAGACGGTGGGGTGGCGAATCACGTCTACGTCAGCATCGAACGGCTCGATCATCGACCGTGCGTTTTTCCGCCCGGCCTGTGTCATCGACTGGGTCAAACTCGTCGGCACATCGGGTGGTGGCTGCACCATTACGCCAGCGATGGTTCAGGTCACAAGTCTGGACACCAACTGCGGCGTGGCCTATTCTGGCCCCTCTTTCAGCAGCACGGTCAGCGGCTACACGGCGTCGAATTGTGCCATCGGCATCGGTCAAAACAACAGTGGCTCATATTGCTCCATTCGGATGGGGAATGCAGGCTCTCCCCTGGGCTCTGCGCAGCCCTGCAACTATGGAACTGGCTCTTCTGTCTTCATGCGCCTCTGGGTCAAGTGACGCTCAGAGCCCGGCGGGACGGACGACACCGCTGGTGTCAACACCAGGCGCGCTGATGAGTGCGGTCACTCGTTGACCTACGATAAGGCCAGAGAGACCGCCGTTAGGCTTGTCGCTCGGGGCGCTCGCCCCTTCGAGGGCAACCACGACTTCGAGAATTTTCGTATCATTGCGCTCCGCGGGGTCATCGGTGCGAAGGTTCTTTCGGCCCATGCGGTGGCCGAGCTCGCGGACTTTGCCTGAGAAGACGCGGTCGCCGAAGGCCTTGGCCATGACTTTCACCTCAGCGCCGAGTGAAATTCTGGCAATATCGCGCTCGTCAACGTCGACGCGGACGGTGAGCTTTGAGGTATCGCCAAGCACGATAGGCGCGGTCTCGCCGGGCTGGTAGCGTTCGCCAGGCCGGATCTTGACCTGCAGGATTTCTCCCGCAATCGGCGCGCGGATGGTGCGCTCATCGAGGCGTGCACGGGCCTCGGCGACGCGGGCCTCGGCGACGCGGACCTGGGACTCGGCCTCGGCGATGTCTTCGGCGCGGCTGCCGTTGACCGTCGCGGCGCGGCGGGCGTCGGCGGCGGAGGCCGCAAAGGTCGAGGCCTCGGCTTCGCGGCGGGCGCGGTCGAGCTCGTCCTCGGTCGCGGCCTGGGCCTCGGCGAGTCGGCGGGTGCGCTCGTAGAGGGTCTTCGCGAGGGCGGCGCGGGTCTCGGCCTCGCGGGCGGCGGCGATGGCGGCCTTCACGTCTTCTGCGCGGTTGCCCTTCTGGACGCGGTCGCGGCGAGTCTTGGCGGCCTCGAGGTCGGCCTCCGCGACGGCGACGGCGGCCTTGGCGACGGCGTCCTCGAGGATGACGAGGGGGGCGCCAGCGTCGACGCGGTCGCCTTCCTTGACCAGGACCTGGGCAACGCGACCGGGGACCTCGCCAGACACAGCGATCTCCTCGCGGTCGGGCTCGACGACGCCGTTGCCGCCGACGACCGAGGCGGGCGTGCCCATGCCGCGGGTGACGATGGGGTCCTTGAAGTCGGGGATGTCCTCGGGGGTGTTCGCGGGCGGGACGATGACGCGCTCGGCTTTGGCGACATCGAGGGGGCGCGGGACGGTCGGGGTGTCGCGCGTGACGAGACCGAAGATGGAGCGGCCCATGCCAAAGAGGAGCAACGCGCTGAGCGTGTACCAGAGAATGCGTTTCATACGTGAGCTCCTGCGCCGATGACGCCGTGTACCGGGCCTTCGACGATGCGGCCATCTTCGATTCCGACGATGCGGTCGGCGAGGTGGAAGATGCGGTTGTCGTGGGTGACGATGACGACGGTCGTCCCGTGGACCTTGCCGAGCTCGACGAGGAGCTCGGTGACTTCGTGGCCGGTGGTCGCGTCGAGGGCGGCGGTCGGTTCGTCGGCGAAAATGAGCGGCGGTTCACCCGCAAGGGCGCGGGCGATGGCGACGCGCTGGCGTTGGCCGCCGGAGAGTTCGTGGGGGCGGCGGTTCCTCTTGTCGGCGAGTCCGACCTGGGCGAGGAGCTCGTCGGCTTCGGCGTTGGCGTCGCGCAGTGAGCGGCCGCGGAGTCGCGAGATCATGGAGACGTTGTCGCGGGCGGTGAGCGAGGCGATGAGGTTGTGGCCCTGGAAGATGAAACCGATGAGGGCCGAGCGAAGGGCAGGGAGCTGACGCGGCTTCATGGCGGTGATGTCTTGCCCGAGGAGGCGGACCTCGCCCGAGGTGGCCGTCAGCACGCAACCGAGGATGGAGAGCAGCGTCGTTTTGCCTGAGCCCGAGGGGCCGACGAGCATGACGAGCTCGCCCTTTCTGACACGGAAATCGACGTCGCTCAAGGCGCGGAAGGCGAGGGCGCCGGTGCCGAAGACCTTGTTGACCTTGCGCGCGTCGATGGCGAATGCTTGAGAGTCGAGTATCTCGTTTTTCGAGGTGATGGTCATGGGGTCACCTGAAAACCATGCCGGGCTCGAGCTTGCGGACGCGGCGCAACGCGAGGAAGGACGCGATGACGCAGAGGCCGGTCATGATGATGGGAGTCATGACGATGAGCTGGAGCGGGACGATGAGGGAGAGGTTGGCCGAGCGGATTCCCTCGGCGGCGAAGCCGACCATACCGAGGCCGATGAAGGAGCCGAGGATGGCGTACATGACGGACTGGACGATGAGGAGGCGCGAGAGGTCGCCGTTGGTGGCGCCCATGGCTTTCAGGGTGCCGAACTCCTTCAGGTTGTCGAGGACCGAGGAGAACATGGAGAGGGCGACGATGATGAAGCCGATGAGGAGGCCAAAGGCGGTGGAGGTGCCAAAGGTGATGCCGAGCTGCTCGCCGAGGAGGGTCTTCACGATGGAGTCGTGGAAGGCTTTCTGGGTCAACACGCGGGTCTCGGGGAGGCGCAGCTGGAGGGTCGCGGCGAGGGCGTCGAGGTCCTCGCCCTTTGCGGCTTTGACGAGGACGAAGTGCTGTTCCTCCTCGCCGACCTTGAGCATCGTGCGGGCGAGCTTTGCCTCGTAGAAGGAGAACGGCGGGCCAAAGGGGAGGAGGCCCCAGGTGAAGCCGACGGTCGTGACCTCGTAGCCGTTGACCTCGCGGATGCTGCCGAGGTTGACCGAGCCCATCTTTTCGCGGCGGGCGTCCTCGAGGAAGGCCGCGTTCGGGAGGGCGAGGGCCTCGCGGGAGCCGGCGACGATGTTCCAGGGGCCGCCGAGCCAGGGGGCGTCGGGCGAGGAGGGGAGGTCGAGGCCAACGATGGTGACGGGCTCGGAGCCTCCCGCGGGGCGCTGGATGGAGCCTGTGCCGTAAATGAGCGGGGCCGCGACGGCAACCCCCGGGGTGGCGCGGGCCTGGACGAGGATCGACTCGGGGAGGCGTTTACCGGGCTGGAGCTGGTTCGTGCCCGGAGGGGTAATCCAGATGTCGGCGCCGGCGTTGTCGACGAACATCGTGTTCTTCTGCAGAAGCCCAAAGAGGACGCCGAGCTGCTGGGCCGACAGGACGACCGCGAAGACGACGCCGAGGGTCGTGCCGATGAGCTTCGGTTTGTCGTGGAACATCATCCGGAGCGCGAGGGCGACGGTCGCGAAGAGCCGCGCGAACATGCCCTTACGAGCCTCGCGGAGGCGCTGCTCGATGGGGATGTCTCGTCGGGGTCGAGCGCTCATGGTGGCTCCGTCTCGGCAGACTGAATGCCGTCCTGGACATGCAGAGCATAAATCGTGCAAATCGTTCAGGCCAGAGAAAAATCGTTCAGGGGGCGGGAAAGGGCCCCTTCGCGGTCGGCTCGGGGTTTCGAAAGGGGAGGGTTCTGCGGTGGGTCCGCCTGGGGAAAGTTAGGCATTGCGAGAGAGGCTTCAGGCCAGTCCCGTGAGACTGCCGACGTTCTCGAGTCCACCGACAGGCTCACAGGACAAGCCTGTCTTGACATCCCGCCCCGTTTGCATCTCCATCGGACCCATGAAGTCCTGTATCGTCCGTCGACTCGCCTTGCTCCCGCTCGTCTGTTCCCTCTCGGTCGCCTGTGACCTCGACAAGGTCGAGCCGACAATCACCGACAAGACCAGCCCATGGTACGACCGCGGCTGCCCGCTGACCCAGCACCAGCGGTACAAGTCAGATCTTGTGGCCGACTGCCGTTGCTTCAACAACCAGGCACCGGTGAGCGGCATCGACCTTTGCAAGCGGCCCTACAACCTCATGAAGGCCGGTATCTCGATCGGCGAGGGGCCGACCATGGCGACCGCCTTTAACATCGAATTCAACGCAGGCTTCCTCGACGAGAGCAAGGGACCCGAGGGCACGGTCTACGTCGCGGCCAGCTTCGGGGCGTCGACCGCCCGCAGCGGCGCTGTCCTCGAGGTTGACCTCGCGACTGGCAACCGCCGCATCGTCAGCGGCTTCGACCCGACGGGCTTCGTCGACGTCGTCAACAGCGTCCTTCCCGAGGTCGGCAGCGGACCCTCGTTCGGCTCCGTGATGGACGTGCGCAGGAGCCCGAAGGACGGCCAGGTATATGCCTATGTGCGCACGGCTCCCCCAGCCGAGCAGGAGATCGTGCGCGTCGACCTCGAGAGCGGTGAGCGCACGCTGATGTGGAAGGGGCGCAGACCGGGGTTCCCGCAGTGCGTGAACCCCGACGCTGGCGAGAACGAGGGCACCCTGCAGACGACCGACAATGGCTTCGCGATCGATGATGACGGCTGGTTCTACATCGCCATCTCGAACCCAACTCAGGGTCGCGGTATCGTTCGCATCGACTCGGATTTCTCCCGCTGCGAGGTGTTCTCCGGCATCGGCCGCGGCGTCGGCCCCTACATGAGCGGCTTTGTCAACGGCTTCGAGATCAAGGACGGCAAGCTCTACGGGTTCACGACCCAGCCGAAGCAGTTCATCGAGTTCGACCTCGTGACTGGCGACCGTCAGCTCATCTACAATGTGCTCGGTGTCACCCCGCCCGAGCGTCACGCACGCTGGGACGCGACGCGCAACGTGTGGTGGCTCGCTGGCTTTCAGGACTCGGTCTCGATCCAGGCGCTCGACCTCGAGAACAATATCGTCGCCGACATTTTTTCTGGAGGCTTCTTCGATTGGATGCCGCTCGGTGCGGCCGGGCCGGTCCAGATCAACTCGCTCAACTATGGGGCGGTCTGGGTGCGCTCGAACGGTAACTTGCTCGTCGCCCAGGACGGCATGTCGATCGTCGAGTACGAGCCGTCGACTGGAAACTCGGTGATCCTCTCACTGTGAGCCCAGCGGGTTCGTACCTGAGCGAGCCAGGCAGCGTCTCCGTCGCGAGCCTCTTTGTGTTGGGCCTCGAGGCGTGCGGGGGGCGCCTGTACGGGCTTCAGCAAATCACCGAGGTAGCGCCGAAGCCAAGGCTGCGAACCCTCGTGCAGGAGTCGTGAACGATGGCTCAGGGACCACCAGCAGGAGCGTCCGACCGCATGCGTGGAATCGCCGACCTCGCGGCAAGGGCGCGTGACCGCGGCTTCATGGTGTCTGAGTGCGGCGACCGCATTGTGCTACTCGGCCCGCCGGGAACGACGTCTGGGGGCGACGTGCAGTGGCTCGCGCGGGGATGGGTGGTGCTGGTGCGTTGCGCGGCGCCGCTCGCGGTGACGGAGGCCAACCGGGCGGCGCTGATTGCGCAGGTGGCGGCGATCAATGCCAGCGCGGCGGTGCCTGGGTTCGTGGTCCGCGACGCTGGCGTATTCTGCGAAAATCACGTGTTGGTCGAGCCTGACGGCGCGATTTCCCGGATCACCTTCGATCGGTCGCTCGACATGGTGTTCACCGCGATGGGAAAGCACGGCGAGGCGCTGCGGGCGACGGCGCTCGGCGTGCCGGGACCAGCGTGACCGCAGGCGCTCCGCACCCCCGAAAGACGCTGTCCCCTGGGGCTCTCATCGAAGGTCGGCCGGACGTCGAGACCATTCCGGCAAATTCTCGAAGCCGCCGCAGGTTTTGAAGAGCCCCTGCAGCGACCTCGACCATCCTCAGGGGAACGTCTGCGAGCACACCGCGAGACATTGGTTCACTTCGGCTCGTGGGTAGGCCCCCGATTGGGCGCCATCGAGGCAGCAGCCCCGGCATTGTTCGGCGCGTGATACGAAACTCCAGCGTGTGGCCGAACCAACGCATTGGGTCGTGGCGTGACGCGCCCCGAGGGTCACCCCGTTGCCGAAGAAGCCGGTACAGAGGGCGCGACATTGTGTCAGAAAATCATTCTTGAATATCGGGTTGTCATATCCGGAGCCGTTCCACATATTCGCCCTCCGGGTGCAGCACGCAAGGCAGGAGGCTTGACTCGAGGCCGGGTCCTTCAGTGCATCTTCGAGCCCATCGCGGCCGGCGACCGGGTCGTTCACAGCGCCGGTCGTGACCTCACGGACACAGGCGGCATATCCCGGAATCTCGACCATGTCGCCAGCCGGAAGGGTCGTCGTCCCGGGGCGATATTGATCCCCGCAGGCCCATTTTGCGCATCTCAGACCGTCGCCGCTGCTCACGTCCGGTGGATTCGTCGCACCTTGCCAGCAGCAGGCTCTGCCCCAATTGTAGATGCAGGTCACACTCATCCGATTTTGTACGAATATGCCCCAACTCGCAGAATGTGTGGTCGGCGTGGTGATGGCGGCGGCGCCGCAGATGAGAGCGCCCCGGACCTCGCCCTCAGGGGCCGTAAGGGTGCATTGATTGGTCGCAGTGTGGCAATTCTGAACGTAGATATTGTAGGGGTCGGGAGGTCCCGCATGTCCTGTACCCGGCCGCCCCCAGCCTTGCCCGTACCAGGGCGCGGGCAGCGGGGGCTCGGAGGGCGGATTCGCGTCGAGGTCGTCGAAATCCGTGTAGGCAGAGTACCCTGCCGATGGCGGGAGAATTGCGGATTCATCGGTGTAGCCATCCCACAGGCCGTCACCATCGATGTCTGCGAAATCCTCTTCGATGACATATTGCGAGAGAAAATAAATGTCCGTATCAGGCCCGAATGGAACCGTCTCGTCGGTCTCGAACAGGCACATCGAACCGGTATCATCGAAGTGTTCTTGTGCGGTCGCGCGTGTGGACGCGAGGCCGATGGATGCGAGTGCGAGGGTGGGGACAAGACGATGGAACAGGTGAAGAACAGGTGACATCGGGGGGAGCCTCCTTCGGGAAGAAATGACGGCCTTCGACTACAAGCCGAAAACCTATGGAGAGTGCCAGGCGCCATGAGCCTGACAGGGCGGTGTGCGTGAGACTGAAGAGCGGGGCCGAACCTGACGGACAGCTTGAACCCAATAGCCACGCATGGGGGATGGCCCTGCCGAACAGGCGCCATCACCGACCTACCACGCCTGCTGAGTGGTCGGTGGCTTCAGTTCGGATCAAATCTTTCTTCGGTCCGACTGAATTTCATACGAAGGGGGATGAACACCCGGCTCTGTCCCCAGGGCATGCCTTCAGATGTGGTCATTTAGACTGGGGCCGCTTAGGGAGAGGAACTCTGTCGAAGGACAAAGCTCGCCGACTATCCTGGCCACCGTTTCCTGAGAAGGGGCGCGTAGTGCCGCGGCTGAAGTCGAGAGATTGATGCAAAAATGCCCCGGCCGTCATACGACCGGGGCATCCGTCTCATCCAAATTGTGTCGAGAGCCTAGGCTAGCTACTCGAGATGCAGGTCAAGGAGCATACTGGAAGCAGTAGAGTCGTGCCTGCGCAGTGCAGGGGTAGAGGTCGCCTTCTGTCCACGCAGTGCTGGAGGCATCGAGGTACCCCGCGTTTCCAGATACGCCATCCTTGTTCCTCCAAGCCGTTGCGGAGTCGAGTCCGCAGCTGAGCGGAGCGGGCGTCGACCAAGTGGTCCAAATGATCGTCCCGTCTGCTTGCGCTCCGGTCCAGACTTCACGGACGGCAGGCCCATCGATCAAGTTGCCGTTCTCGTCCCGATTGATCGGGTTCGCGAGGGACCCATCGGTCAGGTCGCTGAGGCTCGTCGCCACGGTGGTCCCGTTGACCAGTTCCCAGCCGTTGCTGACGCCCGTGAGCCGAGAGGATGCACCTTCCGACACAGTCGCCAACCAAGCGCGGTAGCTGCCCGACAGCCCGGCCGCGCTGGCTCGGGCCTGGCACTTCTCGTCCGCTCCCGAGAGGCCCCCGAGGTTGCCGTCGTAGAGTGTGCTCGTGACGAACACTTTACCCACCGTCACGCTGCCGCCGCCGCCACCACCACCGCCGCCACCACCACCGCCGCCACCACCACCGCCGCCACCGCCACCGCCACCACCGCCACCCGAAGCCGAGAGCTCTGAGGTGAAGGCCACCTGCTCAGACAGGCCCGTGTAGCTCGTGGTCACCCCCGAACCCAAACCATCGAGGGGGTTCTTGCCGCACACGCCGTTGGTGATGTCGACGCTGAAGTTGATGATGGGGTACTTCGTCGCGGCTGGCGTCTTCTTGTCGGTAAGGGGAACGTCGGATGCGGTCGCCCTGGTCACAAGCGTGCCTGTCTTGCCAGTCACGTCGATCGCGACGTTCCAGAAGTACTTCGTGTACCCGGGAAGCTCTTCTTGATCTTTGTAGATGGCATACTTGCCACCGTTGTTGTCCCCAGGGTTCGCGTCGTTGTTGCCCTTGGGAGCGTCGACGTCGTACGGCTTCGTCGCCCCGCCATCGAGGGAGATGTCATCGAAGTACATGTTCGTCGGGCCGGTATCGCCCGCCGTGCAGGCAAACGCCACGACCGCCGTCGGACCGCGAACGCCCGCGTCATTGAAGAGGAGAGCGGGCTGGCAGTCGACCTTCGCCGAGCAGAAGACGTCCGAGAAGTTCACCGCGATGTCGAAGAAGCCCTGGTCCGCATCGCGCATGATGGTGAGGTTGAAGACCACGCTCGTGTCCGCGTTCTCGTTGCACGGCGCGAACTGGACACAGTCGCCAGGATTTGCACAGGGGTTGACGTACTCGCTCGTCGAGAGGTCGCCTGCGTCTCCATCTTCAAGAGAGGTTCTCTAGGACGAGCTCGACCCTGTTCTGAACGCCGTTGCCCGCGTTTCCGTCGGCGTCGGCCTGAGCATCGCAGGCCCCGATGTACGTGATGGCGCCCTTGCCATCGCCGTAGTTGCTCGAGCAGATACCGGTCTCGCTGAAGACCACGCTCGAGCCGCTGCTGTTGTTGGAGACCTTGAGCGAATAGCAGGCCTCGTCGATGCCAGGTAGGCTCAAGGGCGCGACCGCGAGCTCGAGCTGGCCCTTTGGAAAGTTCTTGGCGTCGTCGACCTCGGCGCAACCGACGAGGGCGAGCATCGAGGCCCCCGAACACATGAGGGAACGGTAGTGCTTCTTCATAGCTGGTCCTGAGCGCGCTTGGACTGAGACGGGAGCGCCAAGTCACGCCGTGGATTAACCCCACGGATCTCCTGAGTCGATACTATAGCCGCAGTGTCGAAACCAATTTA
>VFQT010004432.1_pt1 | contig 11681 bp, 7 predicted proteins | sample 3512381 | NCBI WGS metagenome assembly VFQT01 (sample SAMN10412376, study PRJNA504923) | tailings metagenome | isolation source: Relicate 2 Philex TSF3 active mining site | place: Philippines: Tuba, Benguet | collected 2017-08-29 | reverse complement strand
TATGGCTCGAGAACTTGCGGGGTCCGGCCGCATACCTTGCATCCGTACAGTCAAAGGCGCGTGCCTACATCACGCAGATCGCGCCAAGTGAAGGTACCTTCGCACTCGAAGATTTCCCACGCGCATCACCATCATCGAACTACCCTGCCACGATCTACCAAAAAGGTGCCGTAGTGCTCGCCATGGCGCGAGCTATTGCTGGTGACACGGCCTTCTTTGCTGCACTTCGTTCCTACGTTCAACGCAATGCGTACAGCAATGCAACAACAGCGACGTTCCGCGAGGCGATACGCCCAGCGCTCGGCGATCGCACCGATGCCTTTTTCTCCGAATGGGTCACCGGTAAGGGTTGGGCACTCCTCGACGTCGAACATAACATCACCGACAAGCGCGTGCGCATCCGTCAGGTACAACCAGCCACACAAGGTTGGCCAGTATTCACGACGCTACCTCTGAACATCACCTATGCGCGCCGCGATGGTGAGCGCAGCATTGTCATCGACACGATCATGTTTTGTGCAGCAGATGGCTCATGGACCGTTGCATGTGACTCACTCATAGGAATCAACACGGGCACACGCTCGCGTGTTCTGGCATCGATCGTAAAGTCGACCGTCACTTCTGCGGATGAGCAACACAGCTCCGCACAGGAGCGCTACAGCGTTGCGCCAAACCCAGTGGCTGATCGCGTGCGCATCATGCGGACGTCGTCACAGCGCGAGGCGCGTATCAGCATTGTGTCCGTCGATGGACGCGTCGTGGTACGCGACCGCATCATGTCTGGTGCAACAGACCACTCCGTGTCGACAGCAGGATTTGCCAGCGGCGGATACGCGATCGTGATTGAGGAGCCAGGTGCGACCTACACCCTGCCCCTTGTCATCACACACGCTGAGTAATCCAGCGCGCGATCTCTTTGAGGGTTGGCTTCTTCCCGTACGACAGAATGCCGATGCGGTAGATGCGTGATGCAAGCCAGATTGCGCCGAAGAATCCACCGATGCTCAGCACGATGGACGACAGTAACTGCCACCACGGAACATCCGTTGCGGCAACGCGCACCGTCATCAGAATTGGTGAGAACAACGGGATCATCGACAGGACAGTGGCAAGCGTACCGTTTGGTGCTGCGATCACGTTGCCGATGAACAGCATCGTGATGCCGATCGGCAGCGTAATCGGGAAGGTCAATGAGTTCGCATCAGCTTCTTGATCAACCGCCGACCCCACAGCTGCGAAGAGCGAAGCATAGAGAAAGTAGCCTGCGAAGAAGTTGAAGATGAACATCAGAATCGAGACGATCTGAATCTCTGGAAGGGCAATCCCCTCCTGGGCCAGCATGGCGGAGAGTCCGCCCCCTTGCATCATCGGGTTCGATGGATCGGCAGCAGGCAGCGACGGTGAAAGTGCAATTCCCGCAACAGTTGTCACAAGGCTGCCAAGGGCGAACCATGCAGCCAGTTGCGTCAGCCCCACAAGTCCGATGCCCACGACCTTTCCCATCATGATCTCGAAGGGGCGGGCAGAGCTTGCAATCACTTCAATGATGCGGTTTGCCTTTTCCTCGACCACGCCGCGCATGACCATTGAGCCGTAGAGGAAGATGAGCATGTAGATCACAAAGCCGCTCACGTAGCCCAACACTGCGGATGCTTCACTCGCATCAGCCTTCACACCCTCATCGGTTTGCTTGAGTCCGACAACACGAACACCTTGTTCGACAAGTGCGATCACCGACGTGTCGGTGCCGCGCTGCGCCAGGCGTGCGCGGGTAACAACGGGGTCGAGCGCACTTTCGATTGAGGACGAAAAGGCAATACCCGATCCACCGCGCGAGTACATCGTGGCCTTGCCAGAGTCGAGGATGTTCTCCGGGATCACCACGTAGGCCTGAATCGACTCGTCCTGGACGAGTGATGCCAGGGTCTGCTCTGAGCGATTGCCTGCAAGCTCAAACGTCGCAGTATCCGACGCCACAACGGCCGGGGCAATGATCCCCGTGCGGTCCAGCAGCGCGACCTTCCCCTCTGTGCCGTCGCCGGCCAGGATTGCCGCCAGCGCGGGAACCACAATCAGCAGCGCCAGTCCGAAGGGGGCCAGCAGTGTGGAGATGATAAACCACTTTGCCCGGACACGGGTCCGGTACTCATGCGCGATAATGACGCCAATTTTATTCATAGGGGGCACAGGACGAACGTTTCATCATAAAGTTACGTTCTTTCGATCCCTCTGCTTTCGTAGTTTTGCATGCTATACCAATGGAGTTGACCCCTTATGAGCATCCTACATACCAAACTCATCGCACAAGCCGAAGTTCTTCGTGCCAAGCGCACAAGCCTTCTGAAGGAACACGGTGAAACCGTGCTCGGCAACGTCACCATCGAGCAAGTGCTCGGCGGTATGCGTGGCGTCCCTGCGTTGGTATGCGACACCTCAAGCGTGTCGGCAGACGAAGGATTGCGCATTCGCAATACGCCGATCCTCGATCTGACCAACATCACACCAGAAGAAACCTTCTGGTTGCTCGTCACTGGCGAGCGTGCAACTGCTGAAGAGCTCACAGAGCTTCGCGCAGCATTCGCAAAGCACTATGCCGTTCCACAATACGTTGTCGACACACTCAAGGCAATGCCAAAGGATTCGCATCCAATGGCCATGCTGAGCGTGGGTCTGCTTGCGATGGAGCGCGAGAGCGAGTTCCGTGCTGCGTACGATAAGGGCGCAGGCAAGGACGCACTGTGGCAGTCGATGGTCAACGATTCAATTCGTCTGATCGCATCGATTCCTGGTATCGCGGCAGCGATCTACCGCATTCGCTTCAACAAGGGCGAAGTGATTGCACCGCTTACTGATGACAACGACCTGTCGAACAACTTTGCGCACATGCTTGGCGTCAGCAACGACCCAGCATGGAAGGAACTTGTTCGTCTGTACCTCGTGCTTCACTCCGACCACGAAGGTGGTAACGTGAGTGCGATGACATCCTACGTTGTAAGCTCTGCACTGAGCGATCCATTCTACAGCGTATCAGCCGCCATGTGCGGTCTGGCCGGACCTCTCCACGGTCTTGCAAACCAAGAATGCTTGCGCTTCATCATGGACGTCCGCGAGCAATTCGGTGGCGTACCAACGGATGAGCAGCTCACAGAGTACACATGGAACCGCCTGAACAACGGACAAGTCATTCCGGGTTATGGCCACGCCGTTCTCCGCGTGACAGATCCGCGCTTCACGGCATTCCACGATTTCGGTGTCAACAACGGTCTGACCGACGAAAACGTCCAGATCGTGCACAAGATCTTCCGTCTCGTACCAGGCATCCTCAAGGAGCATGGCAAGGCGAAGAACCCATGGCCGAACGTTGATGCTGCATCGGGCTCACTGCTCTATGCATATGGCATGACAGAGTTCGACTTCTACACTGTGATGTTCGGTGTGTCACGCGCAATCGGTCTCTGCTCGCAGATGGTCGTCAACCGCATGATGGCATCACCAATCGTCCGTCCGAAGTCACTCACGCTTGAAGAGCTCAGCGCAAAGGCATAAGCCGCGCATTCACACTGGCAAACAGCAATGCCCCGCATCACTGATGATACGGGGCATTTTCATTGAAGGGCGGAGGTTGGTGTTAATGTAAAAAGCCCATCACACAGTGACGGGCTTTGTATCTTTGACCCCAAGCAAGGGGCCGGCGTGGACGCTACTGGATTCGAACCAGTGACCTTTACGATGTCAACGTAACGCTCTAACCAACTGAGCTAAGCGTCCTTGCGAGACCACAAACGTACGAAAAAGTTGAACATTTTCTGATGTATCACGTGAAAGGATCTGCATGAATCTCGTCGTTGGACTGATCGGAGGGCTGGGACTGCTCGCTCTGATCTTGGCGTTGTTCTTCCGTCAGCGCGTCTTGGCCGTCAAAATCGAAGACGGTGCTGCAAACCCTGAAGAGCTTGCCCGCTTGAAGGAAATTTCCTCTGCGATTGCAGAGGGCGCAATGGCATTCTTGAGCCGCGAGTATCGCGTGCTGGCAATCTTCATGGCGTTGTTCGCTGTTGTGATTTTCGCAACCGTGCAGCACGGACTTGAGACAGCCATCGCCTTTATCATTGGCGCAGGCACCTCGGTCGCAGCAGGATACATCGGTATGCGCATTGCCACGGTCGGCAACGTCCGTACGGCTTCAGCTGCACGTGTATCGCTGCAAAAGTCATTCAGCGTTGCGTTCGAGTCGGGCGCAGTGATGGGCTTTGGTCTTACAGGTCTGGCCGTTGTTGGTCTGATCCTTGTATGGCTGGGTATCGACGCGTTCATTCCTGGCCTGACAGCCGAACAGCAGATGGAAATCCTCTCCGGCTTCGGTCTCGGCGGTTCAGCCGTTGCACTCTTCGGTCGTGTCGGTGGTGGTATCTACACCAAGGCAGCCGACGTCGGTGCCGACCTTGTAGGTAAGGTCGAAGCAGGCATTCCTGAGGACGATCCTCGCAACCCTGCCGTGATTGCTGACAACGTGGGTGATAACGTGGGCGATATCGCCGGCATGGGCGCCGACCTTTTTGGTTCGGTTGCTGAGTCGACATGTGCAGCTCTCGTCATCGGCGCTGTAGGCTACCAAGCAACAGGTGGCACGGATCTCAACATCCTGCTCTTCCCGATGCTCGTCAACGGCGTTGGTATTGTTGCTTCGATCCTCGCGCTTCCATTCGTGCGTGCAACGCAGGAAGACAAGGTTGAGGGAGCGCTGAAGAACGCACTGATTATCTCGACGCTGATCATGCTTGTTGCGCTCTACCCTATCACAATGTGGGCATTCGGCAGCAACACCTTCATGGTGGGCTCGGTAACGGTCGGCGCAATGGGTGTCTTTGTCGCTCTCGCAGTTGGCCTTGTCGCTGGACTCGCAATTGGTCTGGTTACAGAGTTCTACACATCACACCGCTACAAGCCAGTGCGCGAAGTTGCTGATGCATCAAAGACGGGTGCTGCAACGAACATCATCTACGGTCTCGCTCTCGGCTACAACTCTGCCGTCATCCCAATGCTGCTCATCGCCATCAGCGTGGTGATCGGCTACACATTCGCAGGCATGTACGGTATCGCACTCACAGCGATCGGTATGCTTGGCACCATCGCCGTTGGTCTGACGATCGACGCGTATGGTCCAACATCGGACAACGCTGGTGGTATCGCTGAAATGGCAGAGATGGGTAAGGACATTCGCAAGCGCACCGACGCACTCGACGCTGCTGGTAACACAACAGCTGCCATCGGTAAGGGCTTTGCCATCGGTTCGGCTGCGCTCACATCGCTCGCACTTACGAGCGCGTTCCTCACACGTGCGCAAGTAACGGGTGCGGATCTTGCCATCACTGATGCCAACGTTCTCGCTGGTCTGCTTGTTGGTGGTGCATTGCCATTCGCCTTCAGCGCGATGACAATGAAGAGCGTCGGTAAGGCTGCCTTCGCCATGATCGAAGAAGTTCGCCGTCAGTTCCGCACAATTCCGGGTCTGATGGAAGGCAAGGCAAAGGCTGACTACGCCAAGTGCGTCGACATCTCAACGGCAGCATCGATCCGCGAGATGATCGCACCAGGTCTGCTCGTGATCCTCACGCCACTCCTCGTTGGCTTCCTCTTTGGCGTACAGATGCTCGCTGGCGTCCTCATCGGCTCACTCGTCGTTGGTGTGATGCTTGCCATCAGCATGGCTAACTCCGGTGGTGCATGGGACAACGCCAAGAAGTACATCGAAACAGGCGTTCACGGCGGCAAGGGCAGCGACACACAAAAGGCTGCAGTTGTTGGCGACACGGTCGGTGATCCGTTCAAGGACACGTCGGGTCCGGCCCTCAACATTCTCATCAAGCTTATGGCCATCATTTCGCTCGTGTTCGCTGGTGCGTTTGCGCTCAATGGCGGCATCCTGCTCAAGATGTTCAAGTAAGCCACACGACATCGCTCAATCATGCGAGCCGCTCATTCTCTCCAGGATGAGCGGCTCGTTTCGTTTTGAACACTTGCAAATTTCCGGGAGCTCCGTATCTTTGCGGGCTTCCTTAGCTCAGCTGGTTAGAGCAACTGACTCTTAATCAGTGGGTCCGGGGTTCGAGTCCCCGAGGGAGCACAGATTATACCCCATCACATACCAGCGTGATGGGGTTTTTTGTTACGTGTTCTTCTGAATGCCGGGAAAGTATAGTTCCCGGCATGTATTGTACGAATGTCCAGTCTTAGAAGCTCATCGACAGCGTCAAGGCCGGATTTGTAATCGTGCCGCCAAGGCCAACAGCGATGGAACCATCGGATGGTAGAATCGGCTCGGCAAGCTTGAAGAGTTCGTTGCTCAAGAGGTGCACGCCACATGCGACCCCTGCACCGATGGCGTAGCCACCGAAAACATCCGTGAAGTAATGCACGCCGAGATTCATGCGCGAGAATCCCATCCAGAGAGCATATCCAACCGAGGGGGCGATCACATACCACTTCGGATATCGCAAGATCAGCGTTGTCACAAGTGCAGCCGTACCCGTGGTGTGTCCGGATGGGAATGAGTTCATGTGTGTGTCGACGCGCCCCTCACCATTAACGATGAGGTCGGGATGCGCCACGTATGGACGCTCACGGTTAATGAGGTTCTTCGCGCCAACGGCTATCCCATACGACAACACAAGCGTTGTTGCTGCTTGAAGTCCGGTCTCCGCAGCATAGCGATTTGCCGCAGACGGCTCATCGATTGCTGATGCAAGCACGCCATAGGTGTAGAGTGCGATCGGCATTCCAATGTACACCGTTCGTGCCCCATCAGAAATGAAGCGCGAAACTTCTTTTAGTCCCTCGCTCTTGATCGAGTTACACTCGTAGACGATTCTACCGTCCCAGTTCAGGGAGCTGAGGTCTGGTTGCTGCGCATGCACCGTGCATGCAGCCGAGAGGAGGAGTACGAGGAGGATCTTCATGCACAAAGGTACTTGCTATCTCGTCGGATACCGCGGAACATTTCCTACGGAATCAACGAGGTGTTGTTGAGCACTTCCTCGTTGTTACGGATATTTGCTCTGTGTCACATTCACCTTTTCGTTTTACGAGGATTTCATGATCAAGCAGTTCATCACAACAGTGCTTGCGGTTGGAACAGTTTTCACGGCCACAGCACAAGAGCAGGCTCAGCCAGACGTCAACATGCAACCTCGCTTCGGGGTAAAGGCCGCGCTCAATATGTCCTCGTATAACTACGAAGGTCTCACGACAGAACTCACACCGATCCGTACCTGGATGGTGGGCGGCATTGCAGACATTCCCCTCTCACGTGCATTCTTCATCGGCACAGGTATTGAGGTGGCGAGCAAAGGGGCGAAGCGAACAACGGATGTTGCAACGATCTCGGCAACTCCGATCTACCTTCAAGTCCCAGTGAAGATCAACTACAGCACAAGCAACTGGAATTTCGGTGTAGGACCATACTTCGGCTATGGCATTGCTGGTGAGTTCTCCGCTACGGCCTTGGGTCTGACGCAATCACAGTCGATCAAGTTCGACGACAATGATCCCGACGGCATGAGCCCATTCGACATCGGCATCTGTGCCGAAGTCGGCTTTACCTACGACAACTTCCGTTTCGGTGGACACCTCTACAACGGTCTGTCGAACACGCTCCCAAAAGTTGCGCGTGGCGATGATGACTTCATCGGCAACTTCCAAGTTGGCGTCATGATTGGCTACATGTTCTAAGCAACCTGTCATTTCATAGCGAACACACATAACAACGCCCCATCACGATGTCCGTGATGGGGCGTTTTCGTTGATAGATTGTTCATCACAGCTGCACTGCCGCGCCGATACGCGCCCACCGTGGTGGGACGATGGCCCAGCCGGTCTCAACGTAGCGTTGGTCCGTGAGATTCGTTGCTTCTGCGGTGATCGTCACGATCCCAAATGTTCGCATGAGTCGTACATCGTGCACGAGGTACAATGTTGGCGTTGTTACACGCTCGATGAGACGTGGGATGTACGATGCCTGAATGTCGAACGGCAACTGCCAGCGAGTTTCTACGATGACTTGTGCACGCAGATTGTCAGCGACGAATGCAGTACGTGCCGGAGCAGATCCCTTCACGCTCTGATACATGAGGCCAACGCGCAGATACGAGAGCGGTCCAAGCGTAAGTGTTGTGCTATACGATGCGTCAAGACCACGAATCTCCACGTTGGTGATATTCTCTGCCGTTGAATTCCCTGCGGAATCAAACACGTAGTCGATCATGTTCCGTCCATCACGTGCGTACAAAGCAACGTTCAGCATCGATGATGCTGTTGCGCGACGATATCCGATCTCTGCTGTGGTGGCTCGCTCGAGCACCAAGTTTGGATTACCTGTCGTTACTGGATCGCTGTAGTAGAGGTCGGTATACGTCGGAATGCGACCATTGGTTTGCAGCGATGCAAAGACGATGTTACTTGATGATGCTTCTTGTGAAAGCATGTACGACGCGTCCACACCACCTGTCGGCAGCGGAAGTCGATCGCTAAACGCAACAACACCGCCACCAAGCGTGATGCGCAGATTGTCAAAGCGCTCGACGTGTTCGATGATTGCACTACCTCGCAAACGGTCGTGCTTGCCAAGATTCGAGCTGTTGATTGCATCCGATCCACCTTCGATCAGAAGCGATGTAGCCCGATGTTCATCGCTCCGTGTTACGCGACCCTGCACCGTGTATTGCTGCGTGCTATGCGTGTTGGTGTAGAATGATGGATCATCCCGCTTCAGACGGAATTCGTCGTCATTAATGCGCGCAAGTGCACGCACCAACATCTCAATGCTCTCGGAAAGGGGCGCATCAAACGTCGCACCGCCGATGAAGTTTGTGATCTTCTCCCATGCCTCAGGGAAGTTCGGCGTATAGAACTTGTTTGCTCCAAACGCTTTATTGCTCAGGCCGAGAATGACGCTTGTGCGCGTCTCACCAAGCGACAGAACACCGTGGTACATCGCTGTTTGCAGCGACACATCCGTCGATGGTGCCCACCCTGCATGGTCCATGATCTGTGCGCTTACCCGGTGCGTCAACGTCTCGCTGCCAATCGATGCCGATACACGCGCTTCACGAAACGACGCATCACCGCCCATTACCGATGCATGCAATGATCCTTCTGATGTCGGCTTCTTGAGTACGATATTCACTGCGCCATCCATCGCACCGGCGCCCAAGGCGCGAGCAGCACCACCCTTAACGACTTCGATTCGTTCAACATCACCAGGAAGGAATGGAACGTTGAATGAGTTATGTCCTGTCTGTACGTCATTCAGACGCATACCATCGATCATCACGGCCGTCTGTTCGAAGTTTCCACCACGAATGGCAATGTCGCTCTGCACGCCAAGCGGTCCGCGCTGACGCAGATCAACGCCCGGCACATATGCGAGCGCGTCGCTGAGTGCTCGCACTGGCTGTGCTTGCAGGTCAGCCGAACGAATCACAGCCAGACTGAACGGCGCGTGGATCGGATCCATCCGCGAAATGCTCGAGATCACCGTGACCGGAGCCATGCGATACACCGCTGTATCGCGCTTGAGTGAATCTATAGTAACCTGTGCATCGTTTCGAAACGTTGTTGCTCCGATGCTTCCTCCATGCACGCACAACAAACCTATTGCACTCGCGATGAGCGCACTCCCCCTAGCAATCAACTCAGACTCCGTGGTGGTGATAGTACCTGTTCATAGAACGGGCGCAAAAGTACGAAGGACATCTTCGAACGATGTCTTTTAAACCACCTACTCGTGTATCTTATCCAAGGCATTCCACTCCTGGATCCCGTTATGACGATTCGTTTCAGACAACTTGGCTTCTCTCTTGCGCTCGCATGCATCACCCTGACGCATGCAACATCCGATGAGCTTCTCAAGAAGAAACTGCAGGATGCGGTAGATGCCGTACAACAACGTCTTGACATCCAAGGTGTATCCGCTGCCGTTGTATGGAACGGACAACGCTACACGACCTGCGCGGGATTCTCGTTTGCTGGTCGCCCCATTACTGACGACATGGTGCTTGCTATTGGCAGCAACACGAAGACAATCACCTCCATTGTCTTACTCCGCATGCAAGAGGAAGGTCTGCTCGACCTCGACGATGCCGTGTCGATGCACCTACCGCCGCATCCACACATCGATTCCACGATCACCGTGCGCCAACTCCTCAATCACACAAGTGGACTTGGTGAGTATGCAGGGGGCCAAGCATATCGCGACTCTGTCCTCGCAAACCCGCGACGTATTTGGAAGCGCGAAGAGCTTCTTGCGATGATTCCACCACCTGCTGCAGCACCCGGCTCCACGTGGGAATACTGCAACACCAATTACCTTGTCGCCGGTACGATTGCAGAGATTGTTGGCGGCATGCCGCTGCACCAGCTTATCGCACGATACATCACCACACCCTTACAACTTGATTCCATGCGACTCTTCCCGCAGGATTCACTCATTGGTGAACTTGCCCATCGCTGGTTAGGTGGACGTGATGCGTCGGCAATGCCAATGATGGCAGAGTGGAGCGGTGCGTGGGCAGCGGGCGCTGTGATTTCAACGGCACGTCAGTATGCAGACTTCTACCATAAGCTGTTTTCTGACATCGTCTTTTCGACGATGTCCATGGAGGAGTTTACCTCCTTCGTCGCACCAAACTCGTACGGACTCGGCATCCGACGTTTGACCGTGGGCGGACAGATTGTGTACGGTCATGGCGGAGATATCCGCGGGTACACATCCTCAGCACTGTGGGTTCCCTCGCTACGCGCAAGCGTCGTTGTGCTCACAAACGAGGGTCCAGGTACCCCCGCTGCCATTGCCGACACAATTGTTCGCGTGCTAGCATCGCACATTACATCCGTCGAGGAGTCGGCTGATTCAGGGGGTTTGTTTACCTACCCTGCTCGTGTGTATGATATCACAGGCACGCACATCACCTCGGTGATGTCTGAAGAAGCTCTTCGTGAACTTCCACCTATGCCCTACTTCATCGTTATGCCGAAAGGCAACGTACAAGCTCGTTTCATTTTACCGCATCGTATGATTGGCCTACCGTTGCAGCGAAAGCAACGTTGAAGCCGTACGTTCACCGTCGATCACCACAGCGATGTACACCGCAGATGGGAGATCCGTTATTGAGCAGCTCATCGTTGCCTTCGAGCCCCCGACATTGGTAGTGCATCCGAGATCAATGTACCGTCCGTGTATGTCGAAGAGGCCAACTTCAACCTCGTCTGAAACATCAGACGCGATCACAGTGAGCTGATGTTGATTAATGCGGGCTGATATACTCGGAGGTGCTTTGCGCTGGGAATCCGATGGTGCTATGAACACCGATGTTGCAGTAGATGTCAGACGTAGCTCTGCGACGAACGTACTGGCCTCGCTCTGCGTTCCGTCATTCACCCAAAAGATGTTTGGCGCAGTGCTACGAATCCCACCAATCATCCAACCAATCACCGTATTGGTCGACAAATCACTCGGGTTAACCGTTAGAATCTCGTTACGTGTTAATGATGGCTGCTCACGCAGCACAACTTCCGCACCCGTACCAAGCAGCTCGGGCAACGTCTCGCTCTGACGATACTCACGCATAACGCCACTGCGAGTTCTGCTCACACGAGATATCGTATTCACAAATGGGACGCTGTCG
>VFQT010004431.1_pt1 | contig 11687 bp, 6 predicted proteins | sample 3512381 | NCBI WGS metagenome assembly VFQT01 (sample SAMN10412376, study PRJNA504923) | tailings metagenome | isolation source: Relicate 2 Philex TSF3 active mining site | place: Philippines: Tuba, Benguet | collected 2017-08-29 | reverse complement strand
GGAATTGGACGAAATACGGGGCTTAATTTTTTGTTCGCGGGTGGAAGAGTGTTATGCCATCGCCGAAAAACTCACTGAACGCGGGTATCCTTCCATTGGATTAACCGGCGAGGACAAGGAGTCGGCCAGGGCTGCTGGTATTCAGCGCTTGGAGTCCGATGATTTGACTACAAAAATTGACTTTTTGGTATGTCGAGACATTTTCAACGAAGGCATCGATATTCCCCGAATCAATCTGATTCTCATGTTACGGCCCACGGAATCAGCCATCATTTTCGTACAGCAGTTGGGTCGAGGTTTGCGCAAGGCAGAGAACAAGGAGTACTTGACAGTGTTGGATTTTATCGGAAACTATAAGAACAACTTCATGGTGCCTATCGCGCTGTATGGCGACACATCGTTCAACAAGGACAGAATCCGACGATGCCTGGTTAACGGCTCCGACTTGATTCCAGGGGCATCAACGATCAATTTTGACGAAATCACCAAGGAACGAATATTCAAGTCACTGAACGAAGCCAATCTGAGTAAATTTAAAAATCTGAAAACGGATTTCGAACTGTTGAAATTCCAGTTGGGCCGCACACCGCTGATGATGGATTTTATTGAACATGGTTCAAGGGATCCTTTTACGTTTGTGGCCGAGTACAGATCGTATTATGGATTTTTAACCAAGGTTTTACCCAATAATTGGACATTGCCAAAGCGATCATTGAAGATTCTAGAGTCGTTGTCGATGGAGGTGCTCAATGGCAAACGAGCGGAAGAAGCATTGATCTTGAGGGCCTTGTTGGACAATGTCGAAATCTCAGCAGCCTTGGCTTTGGATGAGGTTTTCAATGAGCGTCATGGGTTCATGGGAGCTGTAAGTAAGGAGAATATTCGGACCTACGTTCATAACCTCAACTTGCGATTTGCCACGGAGAACAAGAATGGCAAGTTAATGGCCATCGGCGAAATCAATGATTTCAAGCTGATAGAATTCAATGAAAAGAGCGGTGAATTGTCGTTGGGTATTGATTTATTGAACAGTCTAAAGGCACCAGAATTCAAACTATTGCTCAAAGACACCGTGGATGCGAGTATTCAGAAGCATCGTTTATTCTATGATGGCGAAAATTGTGACGGGTTCCATTTATACGGGAAATATTCACGGAAGGATGTTTTCAGAATTTTGGGCTGGGAGCAGAATCCATTGGCGCAAAATGTTGGCGGGTATGTTTTTGACAAGGACAAAACCCAATGTCCGATTTTCGTTACTTACAACAAACAGGATTTCCATGATTATGAGGACAAGTTGTTAAGTGACCGTGTATTGGAATATTACAGCAAACGCAAGAGAACACTGAGCAGTCCTGAGATTATACAGTTTCAAACCAACAAATCGTTGCGCATTCCACTATTCATTAAAAAGGATGACGACGAGGGCACGGAATTTTATTACATGGGCGATATGACGGCCATCGATGACAGTTATGAGCAAATCAAATCAGACGATGGCATCAATTTGGTCAAAATGCAATTCTTACTCAAGCATGCTGTGAGTAACAGCATCATGAAGTATTTGCACAGTTAGGTTGAAGCGGAGATTTCCTAACAACAGCACTTTTTCAGGTTGACCAATTCTAAGTAAGATGAATAAAAGTTCTGCTGTTTTGTTCGGATGAATCTACTGAATAGTGTAGTCAATTTGAACTACATCTGTGTATTGTGTCACGGATTCCTCTTTTTTTAACACGAAAGGCCCATTATTCTCACTCAAGTAAATTTGTAGACTTGGTTTTATGTAACAACAGTTAACACAACAAACATTTGTCCCTACCAATTTTGCATTAAATCCTTTTGTTACTGGTCCCACAATGAATTCGATGGCGCCACGATTTGATCTAATGTAATCAACCATTACACCGGTTTCATTTTTAAGCGTCACTTTTAGTCCATCTGTTTTGGACTGCTGAAAAGAACTCTTCCCATCTATGATATACTTCACATAGTATTCAACTTTGTTTTCCACTGTCTCTTTTTTACATTTTGTAAAAAACAATACAAAAAACAAAGAGATCAATCCATTGATCAATAACAACTTAATACTGTTCACACGCATAATTATCAAAAATAATAAAGTTCATTGAAATAATAAATACAGTCAGACCACTTTCAAATCTGTACATCTTGAATTTATTGCACAAATAATAATTGATTATACAAATCCCACTTTTCCTATTCAATAAAAAACAACAACTTTGAGTACACAGAAATAACAAAACAACCAACATTAACAAATGAAACCTCGTTACATACTAATCGCCATCGTTTCCATTCTTTTATCGGCTTGTGGCGGTGATGGGGATTCGGGCTCTGGGAGAAAAGCGGTGTACGTGAAACCGAGCATCGATTCTCGCGGCCGATATCGCAGAGGCCATGTAAGGATGCCTGTCAGCACGCGTAAAAATGCATTAAAAAGCCAAGCTCGCTCCCGCTATTATTATCAAACCAGGGGTAAATACCGGCGTAAAAGGAGTTAGAGGGTATCGAACCACACGGCTGGCTGGATTAAAATTGACTTTTACAATTATTCCGAAACTTAGCCTCAGAAATCAAACATCCATGCTCAAGCACTAAGATTTTTCAAAGAAAATCCTCGCCAAGGGCACTTTGAACTCTCTCTCAAGTTTCTCACTGTACCAAAATACGATGTAAGCAATTTTTGCCTTCGCAATCCTATAACCGAGTGATTCGATTTTCTGTAGTTTTTCCTGAAATTTCTTCGAAAAAAGTATCAAATTTTGGCCTGTAAGAGTGTTCAACCCCCTTGCAATTCCATTTGCGAATTGAATCTCTCCATAATTTAATGCATCCCCAGTTTGGCAACTATCCAATAATTTAATTACCGCAGCTCGATCATATTGTCCCAGTTGAACATCACCCAAATCCAACTCAATTTCTATTTCTTGCGGACCGGGATACATGTTAAAATCTTGGGTTCGCTGCATCGGCAAACCCAGCCCAATTTTTGCAAACACTTGTTGATTTTCATGTATTACTAGTGTTTGCTTAGCCCTGGTTGACGCCACATACAAAAGGCGTGCATGTTCATCAGTTGCGACGGTGAAATTTTCTAGCAAAAGAAATACATGATCAAATTGCTTCCCTTTGGATTTATGCATCGTTGATACAAAAACCCTATGATTGTCAGGATTTAATGCATCTTCCATGTTGATAGATTGAATGAAGTTACGCCAATCAATATACGTGAAGCGTGGGCCACATTTATTGACAAACATATCCAAAACTGCATTGCATAGAACCAACATTTCATGATTCAAACAGCGCTGTTCAATTTCAATTTTTGCATCTATCAAAGATTCCAAAGTCAGAATGTCAGATGGAAGCCTCTTTCGTTTGATTATTTCATCGACCAACCTAATTTCAACCAACTTTGACAACTGAAATCCGACAAAACCTGCAACAAGTTGTGAGTCCAAACCGATGCGGGTCAGAAAACTATTCACGGTTAGTGCTTGATCATTAGTATGAGTCAAGACGGCAATCGTCCCTTTGAGATTGAGCCGTTTTATATCATCACACAATGGTTCGATTAACTTATCTCCTCGATGCTCTACAATTCTAATGAATCCATCGTCTTTTTGAAATGAAGTCAGAATTTTATCGGTCTTAATTCGTGTGTTGATTTTTTGAACCAACTCATTGTTAAATTCAACCAAATTGTCTTTACTTCTATAGTTGACGAGCAAATCAAAACGGATCGTTTCTTTCTCAGCTAAAAACTGCTTCATAAATTTCACATCAGATCCCCTGAAATGATAAATATTTTGGTCGTCATCGCCCACTGCGATGATTCGGAGTTTTTCTGATTTTTTACGAATCACAGAAATCAAATCCCACTCAGCTTTGTTCACATCCTGAAACTCATCCAATAGCAATACTGATTTATTGGTGATTAGACTTAAGTCAACCTCTTCTTTCTCAATGGCCTCGGTGGCCAATTCAATAATATTTTTAATTTTATCGCCATCGCCCAATTGGCCCATTAATTCAAAACAAAATCCATGAAATGTGGCAATTTTAATAAACCGACCCAACTCTGGTATTAATTTCATTGCCCTTGCGCGGAATTCTAAAGCTGCTGATTTCGAGAATGTTAGCATCAAAAACTGCTCTGGCTTTACATCTTCCATTGTCAACAAACTCGCAATTTTCCTGACAAGCACCTCAGTTTTACCTGAGCCGGGCCCCGCGGTTATCAACATTTGGTCATTTTCGGATTTGACGACATTTAGTTGATTCACGTCTAGCCCTCCAAATAACTCCTCAAAGCGTTTTGCTGTCATCGGACGTCTCATTTCTCTTTGTTGAGTCCTTGGAAAATAAATACTCAAGAATTCAGAATAATCCTTTGAGAAATAGTCACTTACGAATTTCAACGCCTTTTCATAATCGCTAATGCAGCGCTTCGCGTACTCTCCTACGATATGAATCTGTTGAATCTTGTGCCTGTAAAAACCTGATAATTTCGCATAATCATCTTTATTGAACTGACTGTAATTATCCGCGTTGGTTCGTTCAATATTAAAACGTTTATGAAATACCATAAAGCCCCCTTCCAATTTAATTGCGTGAATATGATTCAAGTAAAGCAACACCTTCTCAATGGTTTGATTGGTTATTGCAATCGTATGCAACAAATCAGTTTCAACAGCCTTTTTTAATTCGATAATAGAAAATTCAACCGCAAACTCTTGCTTAGCGCCCTCTCTACTTTGTATGGTATAATATTCAATCAGCTTCTTTAAAACACTCCCTGCAAGACCCTTACGTTCTTCATACAGGTCACGAATCACATCCAAAGAACGCTTCCATTTTAATCTATAAATCTGTTTTTCTCGGTCTACTCGAGTTTTATTGATCAATCCCAACTTTTCCCACCAGCTAAATATGCATAGAATATCCGAAATTTCTGATTGTTGAATTCCGTCATTTAGCAACTTCTGATTTAACTCACGCAAAGCAAATTGCTTGGAATCCGATGACAAATTATTCAGAAGGGACCGTTCAATGGTTTGATACTTACGGAAAATGGATTCTGCATTCTTCTTAGATCTAGTTACATCAAAAAAAGCGGTTAAATCTTTCTTATCTTCCAAAACTCCGATAAACCGGAGCTGATCAATTGTTTCTTGTACGACCTTGGGTTGCAGGCCTAGACTATTGGCCAAATAATCAATCTGACATTCATCTTCTTTAATTAAACGTTGAATGATGCGGACACAATTTTCCTTCTGCTTTTCCGACAACTCAAAAGACCCATTCACTTTTTCCACCGCCAATTCTACTTTTTTTATTGATAGACTGTTGGCATAAACCCTTGTATTATTCTGAGTTCTTTTAATGTAACCACGGTCTTCGAGTGCAGCCAAGGATGCCGTAACTCTATTTTCTAGGTCTCTAACATCTGTCTCCCAACCAGCAGCTTTTGCCAATTCAATGGCAGATTGGGACATTTTATCTCTCAGGCGAGTTTGATTTTTTATCGCTCTCCAAATTTGTGCTATTTCTTTTTGATTGATTTTTGAATTCTGCAACAAAGCGAAGTGTTTATTCAAATCCTCCTCGTTGAAAAGTATGTAGCAATGGGCCTGTAATTTTTCATCACGTCCTGCTCGGCCTGCCTCTTGAATGTAATTTTCTAGTGAATCAGAAATATCGAAATGAATTACCCGCTGAACATCCGACTTATCAACACCCATACCAAAAGCAGAAGTTGCTACAATCACATCGACTTGGTCCTGCATGAAGGCATTTTGATTTTTTACCTTCTCATCTTTTTCCAACTTGCCGTGAAATGTTGTACACACAATACCAGCTTTTATTAGATAAGACGCAACACTCAAAACCGTCCTAATGCGAGAGCAATAGATAATTGTTGGCGCTGAGGATTCATTCAATATTACCCGTAGTTTTTCCAATTTTTCCTCAGGGGAATCCACTGAAACCACAGTGTAAGCCAAATTCACACGATCAGCCCTCGAGACAAACTCCAACAAATTCAATCCCAAACGATTCTGAAAATAGTCTTTAATATCCTGAATTACTTGAGGCTTTGCAGTTGCCGTGAAACAAGAAACTGGGATTGGCTTCTTGTTATATTGCAAACGGCGAATAAAATCACCGATAAATAAATAATCAACCCTAAAATCTTGACCCCAAGATGAAAAGCAGTGGGCTTCATCTATCACAAAACGAGCAATGCTTCTGGACTGAAATAATCTAAAAATGGTTGATGACCTCAATGATTCAGGGGAAACATAAAGTATATGTACACCCCCGTTCAGAACTCTTTCAATAGCCTGTTCACGCTCTAATACCGATAAAAGACTCGAGATAAATACCGCCTTTACATTTTGATGTCGTGATTCCAATACGTCAACTTGGTCTTTCATGAGTGATACCAAGGGAGAAATCACAACAGTCAATTCTCGCTTGAGATCACCACGGATCATCGCAGGCAGTTGGTATGTTAGTGACTTTCCGCCACCGGTGGGAAACACCGTAAGAAATGATTCATTTTTTAGCTCAGCGTTCACTGCTTTCTCCTGAAGACTAATGGGGCCATCTCCTGGAAAATATCTAAAATCCACATAACCAAAATACTCCTTGAGTGCAGTTTTGGGATTGAGTTTTGACTGGCAAAATTCACAATTGGGTTTTTCGCAGTTGTTAAATCGCAGTGTATCTAATACGTACTGGGTATGGGGGAGTTTATGTAACACCCATTTTGACAGAACAGAATCCTCATCTGCTTGAACAAGCGCAAGTGCATATGCCAACTCTACGGAATAACTAGTTTTTAAAGCTACCCAGTCGACATTCGCACATAGTTTGCCATTGAATATTTCTGGAATTAATTCAATTAGAACCTCATCTCCTGGTTGAATTTTTAGTAGTTCAAAAAACGCATGGTAATTCGGTTGATTGTAGAGGAGGTTGAGCAAAATGCTTTGCCAAGTCCTCGTTGATTCAGAAAAACGAATGATAAAATCATGCAAATATTCAGCTGCCAGTTTAGAGTCTAAAATTGGATTATTTTCATCCCGATGACTAAATCCTTTGTACTCCTTAGATAGACTATGATAGGGTTTTGCCGGAAACAATAACGGAGACCACAGCAATGTATCAATAATCCGTTTATCACGAAATACAGAACCCATGGCTGACTCAATAACCGGAATATCGTGTTCGATGATATTATGTCCGCAAATAAAAGCCGCTTCCTCTACCCAAGTGATAACGGTATTCAGCCTAGGCCCTTTATATTCTTTGAACCCGTAAACCACAGCCAATTCATTGACTTTATTAGTCTTAGGATCTGATTCGATATCAATATATAGTATACTGTCCAATTTGAATTTTATTTCACGGTCCTGGAATTTCACATTTATTATGAGAGGAACCTATGGTTGCAATTTAAAATAACTCTTTTATTTCTGCTATTTATTAAGGTGTGTAATATAAAATCTATCGTTAAATCTTAAAAAAAACGAATTAACAAAGCAGATATACCTAATCCCTCCCCAAAAAACCCATTCAATTTGTGATACATTCGTAGGACAAGTCGCGTCGATTCCATGAAAAAATTCTTTTACCTCGGTCTCATTGGATTGTTCCTGTTTGAAATCTGTCATGTCTATTTCATCATGCCCATGCCCGGCAGTCAGCAATTCAGCACGTTGCCCCTCGCCTACTTTTTGCATTGTTACCGATGGCTGTTTCGAATGATTTTTGGCTTCGCCTTGGCGCTCGGATTGCTGCGCTCCCAATGGAAAAACAAATCCCTCGTTGCTCTGTCATTGATTGCACTCGCCGCGATGGTGTATGTCTTGAATTTCGTCATGGCCGCCGATGGACTATTCAAACAGCCCAAAACCATTACGCTGGTCGATGTAAAGGCGAACAAGGTCGATACAAACCGGTTGGTGATTGGCGTGGTTCAGGGTGATAAAGCCAGGGCTTATCCGATACAATTTCTGGGCTATCATCACTTTATCTACGACGATATCGATGGGAAAGACATCCTCGTCACCTATTGCACGGTTTGCAGAACCGGACGCGTGTATTCCCCCATCGTACAGGGCGTAAAAGCCCAATTCCGATTGGTGGGCATGGACCATTTCAATGCGATGATGGAGGATGAAAGCACCCACAGTTGGTGGCAGCAAGCCACAGGCGAAGCGGTAACCGGTCCGCTCAAAGGAAAGCAACTGCCCGAGATTTATTCCACCCAAACCAGCTTGGCCGCCTGGATAAAACTGTATCCGCATACACTCATCCTGCAGCCCAACCCCGAATTCAAAGACCACTACGACACATCGCTCAAATACGAGAGTGGCCAAAGCAGGAAAGATTTGACCGGCAGCAATCCGAACAGCGGGGCCGACAAAAGTTGGGTGGTTGGGTTAAAGCACCAGGGGAAAACGAAGTACATCGACTGGAACGAACTCAAAAGAAAACGCATCGTACAGTTGGAAGCACTTTTCGCAGCACTGATGTAACCATTGGGATGGGTCCTTGCCCATCGTTCTGAAATTAAGCCCCGAGCGATGCGAGAGAAATGACATTCACGCCATCTTTGCGGGTGTAGCTCAGCCCGGTGCCGGTGATGATGTTCAACGACTTGGGTGCTCCGGCCTTGTCCGAATCGACCAATTGCGCAAATCGAAGTAAATTTTCTGCGGCCTCGTCTATTTGACCAGTCCCCAGTTTGATTTCAAAAGCACACCAATCCCCATTGTATTTCTGCACGATGCTATCCACTTCCAATCCGCTGGAATCGCGGTAATGGTATACTTTGGCATCGTTGGCCTGACCGTACACGCGCAAATCATGCACCACCATCGACTCAAACAAAAACCCGGTAAAATTGAGGTCGTTCAGCAACGATTGTTGATTGGCGCCCAGTGCTGCAGCGGCCAAAGACACATCGGTAAAATGTCGTTTCGGCGAATTTCTCAGTGTATGCGACGAACGGATATGGGTACTCCAAGCCGGTTGATCTTCCAAAATCATGAGTCGTTGTAGGGTATCGAGGTAATCGTAGAGTGTGGGTCGCGACAATCCGATGCTTTCATGGGCTTTGATATCTTTGCCCAGTACGGTGTTATCAACCAAGGTGCTGGTATTTCTGGCCAAGGATTTCAGGAGGCTCCTGATTTTAAGGGGGTCGCGACGTGTATTTGAAACTCGGCTCATATCCACTTCTGCCAGCAGCTCTATATAGGCGCGGTTTACGTCCATGGCCTGCCGCACATCGCTTTGAATCAATGTTGGGAACCCTCCTTTGATGATTTGATCTACGATTTGCTCCAATTCTGTACGATGATCTTGTACTTCGATGGGTTTGCCTTCGAACAAATCGGATAATTTCACTGAACCGGTGGAAAGACCGAGCTCTTGCCACGACATCGTGCGCATGTCTACAATGGTAAATCTACCCGCGCCTGAGTGCATTTTGGCAGCTTCCTCGGGGTTTGCCGATCCTGTAAGAATGAATTGGGCGTGTTGTTTTCTATCATCTACTTCATGGCGGATGTGGTTCCAGAGCCCGGGAATCACTTGCCATTCGTCGATTAGGCGGGGTGTATCACCTTGGAGGAGACGTTTTGGTGCCGTATCGAACAACAGTTGAACTTGTTCATCGCGATCGAGGTGAATGACACTTTTTGCCAATTGCTTGGCCGATTCGGTTTTTCCGCAGGCTTTGGCACCGCGAATGAGCACAGCCCCGGAGGCCTGCAGTTTTCGCTGCAATTCATCATCTGTAATTCGTTTTCTGTATTCCATAAACCGCTAATAAACAGTCAAATATACAAACACTTTACAGATTATCAGCATTTCATTTTACAAAATAGTAGGTTTTCACTTTACAAAATAGAAGGTTTTTACTTTACAGATTGTGAGTATTTCACTTTACAGATTGTAAAAACCACAGTAAGACAATGAAATTATTCCTCGTAGTAGTAGGAGTAATCGATGCCTTTCATGAAAGTTTCGCGATCGTTTATTTTATCGGTCAAAGCCCTTGCCACGAGTTGTCCGATGACTTCGTGATCAACCGTACTTATGATCATGGCATTCATGTAATTGTCCTTGCCAATTTTACTCCAATCAACGCATTTGGCAAGTTCTTTTTTTAACATCAAATCCAACCATACCCTTGCGCTTCTGCCGTTTCCTTCCATAAAAGGATGGGCTTTGTTCATGGCGGCGTACTTTTCAATGATCTCGTCAAATGAATGTTGAGGCATTTGGTCGATGTCTTTTAACGTGGCATTCAGGTGTTGAGCAAATACAAATCGATATCCGCCTTTTGAAATGTTTTTCGTCCTGATTTGTCCTGCAAAATCATACAATCCTCCAAAGAGATATGCATGGATTTGTTGAAGTCCCTTGGTTGTGCCAATTTCAATTTCATCGATGAGATTGCTTTCAAATAGGGTGTAAGCCTTTTTTTTACTTTGCCCGTCGATGCTGGTATCGCTGTAAAGAAACCAGTCCAAAAACTTCATGGACTTATTATTGGGAAAGTGCTTGGCTAGGGCGATGACGCCTTCACTGTCGAGTAAATCAGCCATTCGTTTTCTACCATCTGGGGCAATAATTTTCAACTGGGTAGTGGCACTAACCAGTTGATTATTTTCCTTTTTCAACTTGGCTTTTAAATATTTCCAGTAGTTGCGAACTCTCTGATATTCATTCTCTTCATTTCGCACCGCAACAACATCCAAGACGCTAAACCACCATTTGGCATCGGTTTCATCCCAGACCGCACGCACTTCACGGTCATTGAAAAAACGGATGGATATTTTTAATGGTTCAGACATCTTATGTGTTCATTTGACTCAGTTCAACCCGGCTGTACTGTTGGGTTGGAAGGTGCAAGTTTAGGCAATTTCATCGCACAATCAATATGTCATTATACTGAACAAATAAACGCTGAACACATTTTCACAAAACCCCCAAAACATCAAAACTTGCAATTTTTGCAAGTTTTGATGTTTTATTAGAGAATCCCGCGTATCACCGACAAAAAATCGGCTACGATGCCCTGAATTTCATGGAATCGCGGGCCACGGCCATAGGCATCATCTAAGTAAAGCGTTCGGTTGATCTCCAGCATGATGCTTTTGACCCGCGCATCCTTTTGGTAATGTTTCATGGGGACGATACTGCCTGCATAGGGTTCATCGATGAGTCCGGAATTTTTAGCGAAGCGTGCGGGATGTGGAGGATCATCCTTTCCACTCCTTCACAATTTGAAATTGCTTTTGACCCGCGTCCCAGCGGCGCAATGAGAGTCCCGACACCAAACCTGATAGCATGGATTTCGACAAGAGGAGGTGTAAATAACCATCCGGTATGGGTTCAATCTGCTTCAAGCTTGGAAAGTAGCCAAATTGAGACCCCAAAAAGAGGGGCAATCGCTCGGAATCCTCGCGGATATCAAACTCCTCTTGTTCTACTTTTTGTATCAATCCATCGGGCACATGAAAGGGCAAGTACGCGGAGAAAGGTTGATTCGATAACCATTTCATTTTTAAATGTCCATACGTTGGATCTTCTAAAAAGCGGTAAAAACACTGTTTGGCGCGGTCGTTGGCCAACTGTCGAGA
>VFQT010004430.1_pt1 | contig 11693 bp, 3 predicted proteins | sample 3512381 | NCBI WGS metagenome assembly VFQT01 (sample SAMN10412376, study PRJNA504923) | tailings metagenome | isolation source: Relicate 2 Philex TSF3 active mining site | place: Philippines: Tuba, Benguet | collected 2017-08-29 | reverse complement strand
CAACGACCCTCCATCATCTCCCCTCACGGGTAACAGTTACTTTTGGCGCACGGCGACGGATGGAGGACTGGCAATGGGCAATGATGACGGAAGGACTCATGACGACAGGATGGAGGATGACCCGTACGGGGCGTGCCGAAGACAGCGATGACTTCAGAACACCTGCAAACGGTCGTCTGAGTACCCCTGGCACTGTCAAGGAACGCTTGCTGGTTTCTGATGCTCCAGAGGATCGACGTCGCGAACGCCAGGACAAGGAACTCCGGATCCAATCGGACAGTCACGAACCTCGAACACCGCAAGGAACCCCTGGACCAACCCGGGATCGTTGAGGCACAGGGCCCCGGATTCGATCCGGGGTATCGGCTGTCCCGCGAACCGAAGCGGCTTTGATTCCATCAGGAACCGCGACCAACTTAGAAAATCCCCATACCCCTCCCGTTCGATCTGTCGACGCGACACCAGCCTTAGTCGGCCATGGGTTCCTGAATGCGTGAACCGCATCAGCTCGAGGGCCAACCGCCCAAAGGTCATGCGGGGATTGATCTCCACGATGGGCTTCACCCGGGGGGTACCAGCCGCATCTCGATAGAGGAAGGCGTCGATCCCGATCGGGCCCATGAACCGTCCGGCCCGGAGCCAGGCTTCGAGCCGGATCCGCATTCTTTCGATCCAGAGGGACAGGTCCCGACTGGCGCCCGCCGGCAGTTGGCGCAGCACGGCCGACGGGAGACGACCCGGGTGGGATTCCACCCAGTTGCCCTGATACTGACCCCGGTCATCCACCAGCAGTCCGGTGAAACCCAACAGACGCAGCCCCGCGGGACGCATCTCCCATTGGACCGAGAAATCCACGATCCGATCCAGCCACGGCTCGATAACCAGGGTCCGGCCAAGCCCCAGAGTTGATTCCAGCCACCGGTGCTGCTGCGGAAGAAGCTCCGGTTCCCAGAGCCGCAGGGCATTGGCACCGGCGACTCCGAGGGCCTCCTTCGCCACCAGTCGGGGGTACCCCAGCTGACGGAAATGCCGGATGGCCTCCATGGCGTCCGGACGCGAATCGACTGGCCGCCCCACCACGTCCCGCGAACACAGCCACGGTGTCCCCGTTCCATCGACTTCCGCCAGCAGCTCTCCCAGCAGGGCAGCACTCGTGGCCTTGCTGTAGAGGCTTCGGATTCCGGGACCCGAGACAAATTCCGGAATGGGCGCGGACGACGGGAGACTTCCCTGCAGGGGTTTCAGGAGCTCCAGACTGTCTGGCCCCCATGCCCATGGGACCAGGCCCCCGAGCTTGCGGGTCGACAGCTCCCGGATTGCCCGGGTCGGATCCGATCCCATCTCGACAAACTCGGGTAGCGGGAACCCAGCCTGCTTGAGTCCGCTCAGGAATGCCGCCGAGGGGCGTTGCGGCACCAGCACCAGGTCATCCTGACGCGCCAGGAACTGCGGCAGCGCGGACAGATCCTGGGCCAACTGGCGTTGGAGCTTCCCCGCAACGAAGGATCGACCCTGCGCGAGATGGGCATCAGTGAACGGGTTGAAGACATGCACCCGCGGCGTCCGTCCCTTCGACTGCGAGAAGACATCCAGTTCCGCGATGAAACCGGGATCCAGCCCCGCCGCACGACGACCCTCGACATTCAGGGTGCTGCCCTTGGCCCGCTGGGGTGAGAGCGGGAACTTCAGCCGAGACTGGAAGGCTTCCCAGTCGGATTGGGCCGGATTCTTCCAGCGCCGGAACCACTTCAGTCCGTGGGCCACGTGGGCGATTTCATCGCGATAGATCCCGTCCAACAGCCCGGCGGTCTGCTCGTCCCCAACCGCTTGGAACGCGGCGGCAAACTGGCGGCAGAAATCGAGGTTGGCCTGCTCGAACGTCAGGCTCAGGCCTGCCACAAAATCGATGGGATGCGCCATCGGCGATACCGCGCGCCAGAAATACCCCGAAACGGGCATCTCCCCAAAGGTCAGGCCACACTCCGCCATGCGCCGGCAGTACATCCGGGTGTGATCCTGTTCCTCCTGGAGGGTCTGGACGACCCCTCGTCGGAACGCCGGTGGCGCGTCCGGAAACCGGAGAAGCACCAGCGCCATGAGTTCCGTAGCCAGAAGCTCATGATTGGCGAAGAAGTGGAGCAGACGCCCTCGCTCCTGCTCCCGTTCCAACGCGCGCAGATCGGGAAAATCCCGGTTGCGTTCACCCGGCCGCTTGAATCGGAGTGCTGCCGGTCGCCCCGGATGCTCGGGCGCGGCTAGTGATGGACCCGGTCGTTGGTCGGTTAGATCCGACAGCGGTGGTGCCAGCTTCTCGTCGAGGGTGACCCCGAAAAGGACTCGCTCGGCGAATTCCCGGATTTCCATCGAAGAGACCCCAAAGAGCCACTAGGGACGAATCTCTTGGTCGGGGAGGACGAGGATGAGATCCGCGAAATCCGGTGAGACACTGACCCTGTCCGCCTCGATACCGATCGCGAGGCGACCGGCGCCGATCTGGAATCCCAGGAACGGATGGAGTCGACGTCCCGAGGGGAACTCGTAGCTGGAACTGAGCGTGCCCCCCTCCTCGATCCACACCATTCCATAGCTTCGGCCTGGATTGAATTTGGGCAGTGCGATGCGCCGATAGCCACCCGGCGCCGGAAGGCTCTGGGCATCAATCACGAGCTCGTCCCGACGGGCAGCCTCCAGTGCCGCCTCATTGTAGCCCGCATCACCTGGGTGCAGGGATCCAATCGCCCCAGTGATCGGGTTATCCACCGCATACAGCGCAACCCCGACCGTTGCGTTACCCGGACGGATGACCTCGGCCACGATCTCCGACGCCTGGGCGCGAGTGTTCGCCCCGGGGGAAGCCAATGTCAGAGTCACGCGATAGGTCTTGGCGAGATACCGCTCGAGACGGGGATCACTCGTTGCCAGCCGCGGATGGACGATGAATTCACAGGACACAGTGTTCCCGACGTGATCCATCCACGACATCACCAGGGGAGTCCCGTCGTCGAGTTCGGCCGTAACAGCCCAGTCGGCAGGCTCCAGGAGCACGACCCCCTGCCCACCCTGGGATTTTCCCAAGACCTGCGGCAGCCGCGCGAGGACCTGGGGGTCCTGCAACGCGGAGGCTATCCAAGAGGCATCGAGCGCCCCGGCCGCCGCAGGCTTCAGGAGAAGACCCGACGAGGGCAATCCCGGCGGCAGAGGGCCGGTCTCACTCCCCTTTCGGTAGTACACATGAAGGGGTTCCGGAAGGCTATCTACCCGGGTCGCGGACACCAGCGTCAGGGGCGCCGTGAAGGTCAGGGGCTGATCGTAGTCGTACTTGCGCTTCAGGAAGACCAAAGGGGACTGCCATGCGGAAACGTCCTCGGATGCCGCAAGCTCTCCCGGATCAAGGGAGCCCCCACCATTCGGCGAAGATCCGCCCTCAACGCTACGTCCAAAGCGGTTGAAGGCCAATTCGAGATCGGGGGTTTCCGACTCGATGGCCGCACCACGGGCACCGTACAGAGCAAGGTCGAGGACCTGACTGCCCGAAGCTGCCGTGGCAAACCGGAGGCCTCGATGCCCATTAAAGTCGATTCCGACGGTTGGGTCCGAGGGGTTGGAGGGAAGGGGACTCGATGCGCCATCCAAGGTGACTGGCACCCGGATCACAGGAAGCTCTGAGAGCAGACGTATGGATCCGGCCACGCTGAATCGGATCCGATGGTAATGACCGGACGCGTTCAGCGCCTCGAGATGCGCGCGCAGGCTGCCTGGACCACTGTCCGCAAGGGTAGAAACGACCCGGTCGGCCGAGGGAGGCACGGTCTGCTCCGGCGTCAGATCCTCACCCTGATAATACAGGGGCATCGAACGGACATGGTTTTCGAATCCATTGATCGTTCCCTGCACCGGAGGTTCAACATAGGTAAAGATCTCATCACTGGCATTTCCGAAGATGCCAAGATCCTTGAGGGTCGTGGTCCATCCCGGCGCCGGGGCCCTAAGGAAGATGAAGGTGTTGTGGACCACCGGAGACAGGTACCGGAACGCATCGCACCTCTTGAAGGCCGGAACTCCATCGACGGGGGCGCCCAAGGACGCCTCGCTGATGAGCTGGAATGCGAGCCGGGAATAGTCCGACACAATATTCATCATCGCGGTCGCGATCGGACTCGTTTCCGGACGGTCCACGCCAATGCCGAGCAAGTTTCCATGCGGATCAATCATCGCGATGGCGTTGCTCGACCCCGGTGCGGCTGCGTTAACCCGACGGAGCAGCTGATAGAGGTCGTCGTTGACGCGATAGTATCTCTTCCGGGTCTCCAGAATGCCGAACTCCTTCGGATCAATCCGTTGGGTTAGCCGGATCGATAGCGCCTCGGGATAGAGACGGGTCAAGGCCCGTCGGGTGGGGTTATCTGCTGGCAGGAGGGAGGGGTCCTGCACATCTTCGATGAAGATTCGCGTGTTCTTCCGGACTTTCCCGACCGTATCGAGGCTCTCGTTGAAGGCATCGGTGTTCTCCTTGAGAATCTCCCGGGAGACGACCTCCGAAAGGAAGATCACGTTGCTGCCACCCATGTACTGGGATCGGGTCTCGATCCCGGGCACTTTGTAGTATCCGAACTTGGTTCGGAGCAGGCGTTGGATTGGGGGAAGGTTGTGCTCGAAAAGGGAGGTGCTGTTCCAATTGACACCACCACCCGAGTCATCCGAGGCGAGGACTCCGCAGTTGAAGCCTGCCGTCAGGAGTCCACCGGCGCACATGGCGCAGGGATCCAGGGAGGTCACGACGGTCAGTTCAGACGGCTTCGGGAGATAGCCCAACCGCTTCCGGATGGCCTCCTGGTTGGCATAATACCAGCCAACCAGTTGTGTCTCTCCATGGTTGGTGGGATCGGGGGTGGAAAAGGGCTCGCCAGAGGCCAGTAGATCGATGGCCCTGTTTCCATAGGCATGGATCACGCGACCCGTTGAGTTCTCGACGATCAGGCCGCCCACACCGGTTGACTTGGCATCCTTCGCAGCGATGAGGGCCTGTTCAGCCACGAGGGATGCGAGATGTTCCGCCGAGCCCTGCAGCAGCTCGAATGCCCGGAAGAATCGGCCAGGTTGCTCCGCATCCTCCTGGATCCACGTCGGAGCACCGTCCGGACTACCGAAGAACTCCGCCACAGGATGCCAGTCGATGAGGTCGACGGATCGTTCGAGCCGGTACCGCCCTCCCCGGGCTCCGAAGACCCGAACCTCCAGCCCCCCCAGATTCCCGGAAACCTCCAGCCTCGGACGAAATCCATCGAGGATTCCCTGCCCCTCCACACCCCTTGACGCTAGGTCCGTAAGGACTTCCCCCCAGACAAGGCCGGTCAAACCGGCAAGCCGGGCCGACTCAGCGCGCGACAGCTCAATCACCGGAACCCCGGCGCTTCGGAGAGCCTCGATGCCCTGACGGGCCGACTTTTCATAAGCCCTCGTCGCCACCGAGCCGAGGACTGGCCCCGTCGCGTCGGCAAGCCAGCCACGAGCTGCATCATCGAGACCAGACCACCGCTTCGAATTCATGACGAGGTAGAAGCTGGTCAACAACTGCGGGAAACCGACTGTGCAGCTCTTGGCTTTCGTGTGGAGACGGAACGGAAGCACACCACTTGCCCCGATCAGAGCGGCATCGATCTCGTTGGCGTCGAAGGCGGGCAGGATGCGGTCAGCGGACATCTGGACAGGCACCGACCCCATGAGAGAGAGGATCCGCGCCGTCTGGGCGTCGGCGACCCGAATCCGCAGCCCTCGAAAATCCTCCAGCACTCGGATCTCCCGCTCCCGGCTGAGAACGACCGCTGCCTCATTGACCCAGAGCGATAGGACCTGCGTTTCGGCGAACTCCACACCGAGGGCCCGATCAAGATTCCTGCCAAGGATCCGGGTTGCCTGCTGGGGATTATCGGCAAGGGCGGGAAGTTCAATGAGCTGGGTTCTGGGGAACCGATCGGGCGTGTACCCAGGCAGACCAAACACCACATCCATCTCCCCCGAAACCGCGCGGGAATATTGCGCCGATGGATTGGAGAGATCGGGAACGATCCGAAGGGTCAATCGGCCTTGGCTGGAGCGATTCAGCGTCTCCGCGAGAGGAAGAAACACCTCCCGATGCATGGGATGATTGGTGCCCATGAAATGCCCCAGCACCAACTCCTCGGCGGAGAGGGATCCAAGAACCAGCGAAGATCCGAGGACTGAGAGGAGAAACCAACGCAGCGAGAAATTCTTCATGGTGGATTCAGCCAGCAAATACCAAGCGCGATAGGACCCGATCGAACAACGGTCAGGCAATGTGAGAATGTATGCGGGCGTGGCTAGGGGCGAACCCAACAGGAACTGTCACCCATTAGGAGGAGTGCCACCGCCTCAAGGATTTGCTCCCAACCCACGGCATCGCAGAGAGTGTGAGCTGAATCCTGACACCCATCTACCGATCCAACCTCGGCATGGCCAGACGCGCCAGCGCCTCCGCAAACACACCCGGCACGTTTGGGCCATAGAAGTTCATCACCCGCGGCTCGTAGCCCTCCCGATGGTAGTGCCGCCCCGGAATCACGTAGCCGATGTAGTCGCCATTGAAGCTCGTCACCACGGCATCCACCCCGCGCGCCGCAGCGACGGCCTTGAGATCGAGGGCGAGTTCGGCGCTGTAGTCGCAGGGAGTCGACAGCCACACGCAGTTCCCGAACCGGAAGGCCTGAAGCACGGTCGTCTCGGAGAGCGGTGGCATCAGCTGACGCGCCACCCACGGGCGGAGTCGAATGCCGTCCGTCACCCGCACCTGAACCTCCGGCAGCGAGACCGCCACCAGCTCGGTCTGGAACGGCACCGCGTCCATCAACGGGATCCGTGCCACCCGATCCCGGGTTCGTTCCGCCAGGATGCGTCCCATCGCCTCGACCCCATCGAATCCCCCCGTCGGTGCCACTGGACTCTGGCTGCCTACACCGCCGGCAAAGAACGCCGCCAACCCTATCCCCGACTCCTCCACCGCCCGGGCCCACGCACCCGGGTAGTCGGCGCTGAACACCATGACATTCCCGCTCAACACCGTCGCATGCGCGCTGTAGCTGCTCAGGATCGCCCGGTCCCCATCCGCCTGCTGGACGACCATAAGACTGAACTCCGGGTCGACCACTCCGCCCCGGTCGAGACGGTTCCGGATGAATTCCGGCGCCTCGAAGGACCCTGCCCCCAGCTGTGCCGGCTGGAGATCGTCGAGGGCCGCCTCCACCGACCGGACCAGCTGGTTCGCAAACCAGGTCGACACCGCTGGATCATGGGGACCCGCAAAGGCCTCCCCCACGAACCGCTGACCCCAGCCCCCCAGGCTGCAATGGGTGTGGGTCGCGCCAAAGTAGACCTGTCCCCTCCCGAGCCCGCGGGACCGGCCCAAGGTCTCGACCGCGCGGTCGGCCACCTCCCGGGGGATGATCAACGCATCGGCCGCCACCATCACCCCGGTGGCAGACCGGCTGGCGAACGCGACCGCCTTCACCCAGAGCTCATCATGAATCCCCGCCGCTGGAGCGCCCTTCCGATGGCCATAGCCCGCGAGCGGAATGCTCGGGAATACACCCCGTGCCGGATCGGTCGCCGAGGCTCCGATCGTCGGGGTCAGGGAAAACCGGCTCCATCCCGACCGGATGGGCCCAGGATCCATGCTGCCCTTGGCATCCGACACCGAGGCCACCGGGGCCAGTTCAGAAGCCACCGGGGTCAGCCCGGAGACGAGGCCGGTTCCCACCAGCCCTGCAACCCCAAGGAACCCTCCACCCATCCAACGAAACGCGTGTCGCCACGGAACGGCCATGCCCCAGTCTGGGAGGCTTTCCCACTCTGGCGATGCTTTTGTCCCCAAGGCCTCCAAAGACCCTGCCCGGGACCTTAGCCCAGTTGGGCTGCGTCATTTTCACGCCTCGGTCAAAAACCACGCATCCTCTCCGGCCTTGATCAGCCCCTACTCCTCTTGCTGTCCAATTACACCCGTAACCTTTTCATCGGATCCAGGACGTTTCCGGGTCGTTTCGATCCATCCTTCGCACGCGCTTGGACTCCGGCCATCTTGGCAGACCTTCTGCTCTCAGATTTCAGCGGTAACCGGAAAGACGACTCTTGGGTCGTCAGAAAGGAAGCCGTCAGGAGCCGGACTCTCTGGGAAGCGAGCCAACGGCTCGCCGGCCGAGGCCGGAGGTTATGCATAGGTTGAGGGGGGTGGCGCTGGGGAGCGTCATCCCCCTCTTAATGTTCCGGGGATGCCCGAATGCCAACCCGCTAACGCGCGACAAGCCGGTAGAACACCACGCCGGACGGCGCCCCGCCCACGGGAATGACCACGGGTGCCGTGAAGCCATCGGTGGTGACACGCCCCTCGGACATCGGCTTCCACGACCGGAGATCCGGACTGGTTTCCACGACGAACTCCATACCGACCGGGCCCGAGCAGAGAAGTCTGGACCCCCCAGCGGCTGTGATCTGGAGCTCGAGCCTCGGCGGAGTATCGTCGTCCTCCACCAGAACCTCCGCGGTCGTGGCGCCATCCATCAGACGCGCCCCAGAGGCGGATTGGGGATCGAGGGATGCGGTCAAGGACAGGGTCTCGAGGATCTCAGCCAAGGCATCATCCAACAGGGGAATGGGGACGATCCGCAGGCGTTCGCCGGGTTCGAAGACGACCGTCACACGATCCTGACCGAAGTCGGATCCCAAAACCGCAGTCAACGAGGAGAGTCCCACCTGGACGACCACCCGACCCGACGTCCCTCCACGGCGCTCGAGGATGACCGGCGCGGAACCTCGTCCGCCTTCCAGAACCCGGTATCGGCTGGCTCCAAAGCCGATCTCACCGGGGGAGTCATCATCCGTCACCGTCACCGAACCCTTCGCCGGAGACCCAAACCCAGGACGGGTCGGGGAGCCATCCACCAAACTCAGCGACACCATATAACGGACCTCCGGTTCGGAGATGCCATCGTTCACCAGAAGGATTCCCGGCTCCACAGACTTCCGGATTTCACCATCGGCAAACTGGAGCCGCACACGGTTTGTCCGCAGGCCCGTCGCAGGCGAGAACACCACATCGATGAGGACCACGCCCGAGGATCCTTCCTTCCGGAGCACGACGATAGGAATCGTGGATTCACCGGATTCCAGAATCGCCATCTCGGCGTCCTGGAAGCTGAACCTTCCCGGAGCAGTAGACCCTCCGGTGATGTCTCCAATAGGGGCCTTGGCGACCGCACCCTCCAGGGATTCACCCGTGAACGAGACCGCAAACGCATCCAGTCCAACCGGATTGGCCGCAATCCGCTCGATCGCCTCGATGGCCTGCCCTTGGGCGACCGCCTGGACCTGAGCGATCCTCCGGATGGCCTCGACAGGATCGGAGCCCGTGGCCGCCTCATTCTTGATCGCGTTCTGTTCTGAGACGGCCTGGGCCACCACGACGGCAGCTGCCTGCGGGATCCCGGCACCCACCTCGGCAGCCGATGCCGTCAGGGCGTCGAGGACCGTGGCAGATTCCGCGAGATTGATCTCCTGGCCGGCCAGCGCCTTCGCCGCGAAGAACTCCGTCACGGCCGCCGCCACCTGTGTAGTCGGAGCGGAAGCGCCCCCGCCGACAAGGAAAGCCGAGATCTGGCTGACCGTATCGGCAACCTGGGCTGCGGCAGATTGAACGGCAACACCCCGCGGGTCGCCACGCGAGGCCGAGTCGACAGGATCGAAGCCTGTGATGGGGACCGGGGGCAAACCAAAGGCCCTCTGGACACTCGCCTCAGCATCAGCAACGGATAGCCCTGCAGAGGAACGAGCCACGGAATCCACGATGGAAGTGAGAGGGGTAACAACCGCAGATCCAGGAGGCGCATAGAGTTGGCCTCGAAGCGTCTGACCCGTCGCCAGATCCACCCCGCCCTCAACCACAATCCGACCTTCTTCGAGATCCAATAGGCCGTTTTGATTTCTGTCGAACAGACGGCCATCCAAGTTGAGCTCGAACCGCCCCTGCCGATCCGTGATCGAGCGTGGTTCCATGGGGTCCATGAGTCCGTTCAGGTTGGCATCAAACCAAACTGTTCCCCCGGAGATGTAACCATCGATCGCCAAGCCACCCATGCCGATGGGTTTTGAGGTTTGTCGCACCACCACCGCAAACGACTGGCTTACCGATGCGACGCCATCACTCGCCGACACCGTCACCGCATTGGTGCTCGGGACCTGCGACTCCGTCGGGGTCCACGTCAGCCGGCCCGCCGTCGTCACGGCCATCCCCGTCGGCGCACTCACCAACCGGTATGTCAGCGCCTGCACCGGCACGTCCGCGTCACTCGCCACGAGATCCAAGGCAAGGGTTCCTCCCTCGTCTAGCGTCTGATCCGCAATCGCCTCCAGCACCGGCGCCCGGTTCACCTCTCGCACCACCACCGTGAACATCCGGTCCACCGTGGCCACTCCATCACTCACCGACACCGTCACCGCATTCGTGCTCGGGCCTTGCGACTCCGTCGGGGTCCACGTCAGCCGGCCCGCTGTCGTCACGGCCATCCCCGTCGGCGCACTCACAAACCGGTATGTCAGCGCCTGCACCGGCACATCCGCATCACTCCCAATGAGGTCCAGGGCAAGGGTCCCACCCTCGTCCAGCGTCTGATCCGCAATCACCTCCAACACCGGCGCCCGGTTCACCTCCCGCACCACCACCGTGAACGTCCGGTCCACCGAAGCGACCCCGTCACTCACGGACACCGTCACCGCATTCGTGCTCGGACCTTGCAACTCCGTCGGGGTCCACGTCAGCCGACCCGCCGTCGTCACAGCCATCCCCGTCGGCGCACTCACCAACCGGTATGTCAGCGCCTGCACCGGCACATCCGCATCACTCCCAATGAGGTCCAGGGCAAGGGTCCCACCCTCGTCCAGCGTCTGATCCGCAATCACCTCCAACACCGGCGCCCGGTTCACCTCCCGCACCACCACCGTGAACGTCCGGTCCACCGAAGCGACCCCGTCACTCACGGACACCGTCACCGCATTCGTGCTCGGACCTTGCAACTCCGTCGGGGTCCACGTCAGCCGACCTACCGTCGTCACAGCCATCCCCGTCGGCCCATTCACCAAACGGTGCGTCAGCACCTGCGTCGGTGCGTCCGCATCACTAGCCACCAGGTCCAAGGCAAGGATTCCTCCTTCGTCCAGCGTCTGGTCCGCAATCGCGTCCAATAGCGGTACTCGATTCACCTCTCGCACGACTACCGTGAACGTCCGGTCTGCCGAGGCCACTCCGTCACTCACCGACACCGTCACGGCGTTGGTGCTCGGACCCTGCGACTCCGTCGGGGTCCACGTCAGCCGGCCCGCTGTCGTCACCGCCATCCCCGTCGGCCCATTTACCAACCGGTGCGTCAGCACCTGCACGGGCACGTCCGCATCACTGGCCACCAGGTCCAAAGCAAGGGTCCCTCCCTCATCCAGCGTCTGATCCGCAATCACCTCCAACACCGGCGCCCGGTTCACCTCTTGCACGACCACCGTGAACGTCCGGTTTGCCGAGGCTACACCGTCACTCACCGAGACCGTCACCGCATTCGTGCTCGGACCCTGCGACTCCGTCGGCGTCCACGTCAGCCGGCCCGCTGTCGTCACCGCCATCCCCGTCGGCCCATTTACCA
>VFQT010004429.1_pt1 | contig 11696 bp, 12 predicted proteins | sample 3512381 | NCBI WGS metagenome assembly VFQT01 (sample SAMN10412376, study PRJNA504923) | tailings metagenome | isolation source: Relicate 2 Philex TSF3 active mining site | place: Philippines: Tuba, Benguet | collected 2017-08-29 | reverse complement strand
CGTCAGGAGATCTGCCGTACGGCGGCCGTGACCGCCGCGCCCAGCACGATCACCACGATGAGAGGAGCCCGTCGCCACGCGGCGATCGTGGCGACGGCGATGCCGGCCGCCCGCGCATCGAGTACCAATTCCTGTCCGTTGCTGAACGTGTCCTTCACGACGAGTGCCGTCACGACGGCGGCTGGAATCAACGCGAGGCAGCGATCCACCACCGCGGGGAGACTTCGACCACCGAGGAGCACCAGTCCGGTCACCTTGAACGCGTACGCCCCGACGAAGAGCACCAGAACGAGAGTCCACGTCATGACGGGGCCTCGAGATGCACCGGCACGACCGGCGGTCGTTGCAGACCCACCATCACGGCGAGGGCCGAGAGCAAAATCGGAACACCAACTGCGGTGAAGGGAACGGCGATCGCGCAGATCACGCCTCCGAGAATCGCAGCCCGACGTGCCCGACGATCCGACAACATCGGCCACACCATGGCGACGAACCCGGCCGGGAATGCCGCGTCGAGACCGTAGGTCGTCGGATCGATCGCGCTCCCGGCCACGGCACCGAGAAGGGTTCCGAGATTCCAGAAGAGATACAGCGTCACCCCCGTGAACCAGAACGCGATGCGCTGAGCCCGCGGATCGCGTTGACCCACCGACATGGCCGTGGTCTCGTCGATCGTGAGTTGGGCGGCCAGAAGACGAGTGACGAGCCTCCCGTCGATGCGACGGGACATCGCCAATCCGTACACGCCGTTGCGAGCAGCGAGCAACAGTGCACCACCGAGCGCCGAGCCGAACGATCCGCCGGCGCCGATCACGCTCACTGCCGAGAACTGCGAGGCACCCGTGAAGACGAGAAGAGACAAAGCGCACGTCTGCGCGATCGAGGATCCCGCTGCGACCGACCCGACACCGAACGACACTCCGAACACGCCGACCGCCATGCTCAACGTCGCGCACGCGACGATCATCGGACGGAGCGAAGAGTCTCTCCACCACCGCGCGTCGGCGATCGCGGATGGTGACGACATGGCGACAGGTTATGGTCGGCAACTGCGGTGCTCCTCACCGATTCCGACCTTGCTACGGTGCTGCCGTGCGCGTGTTGATGGTGTCGTGGGAATACCCGCCGCACGTCGTCACCGGCGTCTCGACCCACGTACGAGGACTGGCTCGAGCCCTCGTCGCCGGCGGACACGACGTGGTCGTCTTCACACCTGATGCACCGGACTCACTCGACCACGAGATCGACGACGGAGTCGTCGTGCATCGAACCCCGGTCGAGTTGCCGTGGATCGACGAGACCGACCTCGTGGCGAGTGTCGCGTCTGCCAATCATCACCTCGTCGCCTTGGCGTCACGCCTGAACGACTGGCGACCCGATGTGGTGCACGGTCACGACTGGACCACCGGTTGGACAGCTCACACCCTCGCCCGTCTCATCGGAGTCCCCCTCGTCATGACGATGCACGGAACCGAGCACAGCCGACACAGCGGACACGTTCCACCCGGTGAACCGTCGGGAATTCACGCGATCGAGAATTGGCTGGCGTGGGAAGCCGATCGCATCGTCTGCAATTCGCACGTCATGATGGCCGACGTCCTCGACGCCTTCGAGATCGAGTCGTCGCGCGTCCGATTGGTCCCGAGCGGAATCGATGCCGATTCGTGGGCGCCTCCGGCCGACGTGATCCGCCGTCCACTGGTGATGGCGTGGGGACGGGTGCTCTACGAGAAGGGCTTCCAGGTCGTAGCCCAGGCGATCGCTCGACTGCGGGGACGAGTTCCCGACGTGTCCGGGATCATCGCCGGGCGCGGCCCGTATCTCGCCGAATTACAGAGTCGCATCGACCTCGAAGGGGTGAACGACCTCGTGCACCTCGCTGGCTTCGTCCCCGACGCCGAACTGCGGGCCAACCTCCATCGAGCCGGTTGCGTCGTCATTCCCTCGCTGTACGAGCCGTTCGGGGTCGTCGCCCTCGAGGCTCTCGCAGCTGGCGCGCCGGTGATCGCCGCCGACACCGGAGGACTGCACGAGATCCTCGCGGGAACCGGTGCGGCCCTGCTCTTCGAACCCGGCAACGACGTCGAGCTCGCTGCCGCCATCGAACGTGTGCTCACCGATACCGAACTGGCCGCCAGCCTGACCGCCAATGCGCGCGAACTGGTGAGCGACACCTATTCGTGGTCGGCCGTCGCCGCTCGCACCGTCGAGACGTACGACGACGTCATCGCCGAGTACTGATCAGCGTCCGGTGAAGCGGGCCTTGCCCGGACCTTCGGCGAGAAAACTGGCCACACCGATCCGGCTGTCGTCGGAGCGGAACGACTCGACGAAAAGACGTCGCTCCAGCAGCAGACCATCGGCGAGGTCGGTCGACAAACCGTCGTCGACCGCCTTCTTCACGAGCGCTTGTGCGACCAACGCACCACGAGCGATCTCGGTCGCCAGCGTGAGCGCTCTCTCCATGAGACCGTCGTTCGTCACCACTTCGTCAGCGAGACCGATGGCCAGTGCCTCGTCGGCTTTCACCTGTCGACCGGTGATCATCATCTCCTTCGCACGACTCGGCCCGACCAGACGAGGCAGACGTTGAGTCCCCCCGCCACCGGGCACGATGCCGAGGAGGATCTCGGGCTGGCCGAACACGGCCCGCTCGCCAGCGATGCGGTAGTCGCACGCCAACGCCAACTCGCATCCACCACCGAGGGCGTAGCCGCTCACGGCGGCGATCACGAAACGCGGAATCGCCGCCACGGCGTCGAGGGCACGATGGAAACCGGCTCCGATCCGATCGGCCTCGTCGGGTCCACCGAATTCGGAGATGTCGGCCCCGGCCGCGAACAAGCGGTCACCACCGGTGATCACGACCGCACCGGGGGGATTCGCCGTGAGATCTTGGGCGACGTCGAACAGGCGGGACAACACGGCTTGACTCAACGCATTGACCTTCGGGTTGTTCAACGTCACGATCGCAACCCCGTCGTCACGACGCTCGACCAGCACCAGATCTTCGTTCATCATCGTTTCCTCGGTTCTCGTTCAGGCATCGACAGCGTGAAGCATGGCATCGGCGGCCGACCAGGGATCGATCGATCGGGTCGCCACGTCGTCGGTCAGACGATCCCAACGCTCCCCGGTGCAGATCGCACGAGCCTTCTGCTCGAGTCGGCGGGCCACGATTTCGCGCAACTCCTCACCGAGCCGGAACCGACGACGTCGTTCGAGTTCACCCGATGACGTGACGAAATCGCGGTGCTCGTTGACACGATCCCAGAGCTCGGCGATACCGCGTCCCTCGGTCGCGACCGTCGACACGATGGGCGGCCTCCACGACCCCGGCGGAATCTCGGAGAGATCGAGCATCTGCTCGAGATCGCGCCGCGTGTCGTCGGCACCTTTACGATCGGCCTTGTTGATCACGAACACGTCGGCGATCTCCATGAGCCCGGCCTTGTTGGCCTGGACCGAATCACCCCACCCCGGATTCACCACGACCACGGTGGTGTCGGCCTTGCCGGCGATCTCGACCTCGACCTGGCCGACTCCGACGGTCTCGACGAGGATCCATCGGCGGCCCAGCGCATCGAGTAGGCGTACTGCTTCGGGAGCGGCCAGCGACAAACCACCGAGATGCCCGCGAGTGGCCATCGAGCGAATGAAGACTCCCGGGTCGGTCGCGTGATCCTGCATCCGGACCCGGTCACCGAGGATCGCTCCCCCCGTGAACGGCGACGTCGGATCGATCGCCAGTACGGCGACGTCGAGACCCAAGGATCGCATGTGCGAGATCGTCGCGGACGTGAGTGTGCTCTTGCCGGCACCGGGCGCACCCGTGATTCCCAACGTGTACGCCGAACCACCGAGCGGATAGGCCAGTCGGCCGATGTCGCGCGCTTCGTCACCACCACGTTCGATGAGTGAAAGGAGACGAGCGAGCGACGCCCGATCCCCGGCGCGCGCCGCCTCGAAGAGCGCGCGCGGGTCACTCACACGTTCACCACTTCGGTGACACCGTCGACCCGATCGCGCATGATCCGCTCGATACCGTCCTTCAAGGTCTGCGTCGATGCCGGACAGGTGCCACATGCACCGACCAGCGTGACCGACACGATGCCGGTCGTTTCGTCGACACCTTTCAACTCGATGTCGCCACCGTCGGCTTGCAGAGCGGGACGGATCGCTTCGATGGTTTCTTCGACCTGGGTACGGAGAGAACTCATGGTGACTTTCGACGTTCGAATCGGCGGAGCGGAGGATGCAACGGGCATTCTCGCCACCTCGATCGTAGAGTGGCCAGCGATGGGAAACACCGCCCGGAGCCACAAGTCATGAGGGCCCTGCTGGCCCATCAAGGCGGCTGGGACGAGATCCTGCTCGTCGCCGGGCCGATCGCGGTCGTGGTGGGTCTGCTCGCCGTGGTTCGCCATCGTGTCAATGCACGGATCAGTACGCGGGCCGACGACGATCGGTCACACTGAGAATCAGGCGTAGTCGAGTTCGGCGCCCAACCCCACCAGTCGACCGACGAGGTCGTCGTATCCGCGTTCGATGTGCTCGACGCCGGCGATCGTCGTACGGCCCTCGGCCGCCAGTCCGGCCACCACCAGGGCGGCGCCGGCGCGGATGTCGGGTGCCACCACGGCCGCCCCACGAAGGCGATCCACTCCGTGCACGATCGCGTGATGACCATCGGTGCGAATGTCGGCACCCAGCTTCGACAACTCTTCCACGTAGCGGAAACGTCCGGGATAGAGATTTTCGGTCATCACTCCCACCCCGTCGGCCACCGCCAACATGGTGACCATGAGCGGCTTGTTGTCGGTCGCGACTCCGGGATACGGCAACGTCTGCACGTCGACACTCGTGAGTCGACGATCGACCGATACACGCACACCTTCGGGGACGACGTCGACGGCGACGCCCATTTCGGTGAGTTTTCGCAGGAACATTCGCATGTGCTCGGCGACGGCTCCACGCACGACGACGTCGCCGCCGAGAACGGCGGTCGCCGCCATGTACGTCGCGGCCTGGATGCGATCGTTCACGACGGCGTGATGTTTCGGGACGAGCGAACCTCGGGGCACACCCTCGATCCGAAGATTCGATGTGCCGATGCCATCGATGCGTGCCCCCATCTCGACGAGCAACGAACAGAGGTCGGCGATCTCGGGTTCGCGTGCTGCGTGACTCAGCGTCGTGATGCCTTCGGCGTGCACCGCGGCACCGACGATGTTCTCCGTTGCGCCGACCGACGGATATTCGAGGACGATGTCGGCCCCGTGCAGACGATCGGCTCGCGCTTCGATGTGCGTCGAATCGGCGTCGAACGCAGCACCCATCGCCGTGAGGCCAGCGACGTGCATGTCGATCGGCCGTGAACCGAAATCATCGCCTCCGGGCATGTCGAGTCGAACCCGACCGCAGCACGCCAACAGAGGACCGAGGAGATTGATCGACGCACGAATACTTCCGACTTCCTCCGATGGCGCCACCGGACGTATGTCGCCGGAATTCGACAGGACGATGTCGTGTGGTCGATCCGGAGCATTCGTCACGTCGACACCGAGGGCACCGAGCAACGACGCCATGGCCCGAACATCGGAGATGTCGGGGACGTTCGTCAGACGATGTTCCCCAGGGGCGTACAACGACGCGACCATCAACTTCAGAACCGAATTCTTCGCACCGGGAACATCGACCGCACCGTGGAGCGGGCCGCTGCGGTGGGCCACGATGCGACTCATACAGCCCCCAGTATGCTCGCCACGTGGGTCTCGGGAGTGAGCAGGTCTCTCGAACCTGGTCCGAGGAACACGAGAGTTGGCTCGTCTCTCCGCGTGACGACGTGGTCACCGAACGTGTCGAATCCTCCGACGTGACGTCCACCGTCTTCGTCCAGGACGCCGGCCCGTTCCGTGAGTATCGACGCGACGTACGCACCGAGTCGTTCGACGGTCGACGCGTGCTCGTCGAGACGACGACGTTCGCGTTGGTGATTCCCTGGTTCGGGTGGATCTTCCGACGGCTCGTCGGGCGAACGATTCGTCGACGTCGACCCGACCACGACTCCACTCCCTGGTGGGCTCCACCCGATCGCCTCGACGAGCGACACGTGCTCGTGCTCGGCCTTCTCGCCGCCGCCAGTCTCTTGTCGGCCTTCGTCAACACGCTCTTCACCCAGACGGTGGCCTACGCCGGTGACGATCTCGGCGTCGGGGACTGGGGCCGTGGAGTCGGTGGCACGATCGTCCGACTCGGCATTCTGATCGGCCTACCCGCAGCCCTCGCCGCCGACCGCATCGGACGTCGACGGGTCGTGGTCCTCCTCGCGTGGACTGCACCCGTGGTCGCCTCACTCGGGGCGATCGCTCCCAACTTCACCGTCCTCGTCGCCACCCAGACAGTGAGCCGACCACTCGGGTTGGCACTCGATCTGCTCATCGCGGTCATCGCCGCCGAGGAGATGCCGCGCAACACGCGTGCCTATGCCGTCAGCATCCTCGCCATGGCGAGTGGTCTCGGCGCCGGTGTCGCCGTGATCGCCCTCCCTCTCGCCGATCTCGGCTCCGACGGCTGGCGCTACGTGTACGCGTTGTCACTCGTGTGGCTGGTCGTCGCCGTCGACCTCACTCGTCGACTTCCCGAGACGCATCGTTTCGAACGGCACGTCGAACGTGCTCGCTCCGTATCGGATGCTCCGGAAACGGAGTCGACCATGCAACCGCGACGACTCGCCGTCCAGATGACGGTGGCGTTCTTCGGAAACCTCTTGCTCGCGCCGGCCTCGTTCTTCCAGAACGCCTTCCTGAAAGACGAGCGCGGATTCTCCGCTGGCATGGTCACCGTTTTCGCCTTCGCCACTGCGACACCCGCCGTCATCGGACTCGTCATCGGTGGCCGGGTCGCCGATCAACGCGGACGACGACGACTCGCCACCGTGTGCGTCCCCGTCGGGGCCGCCCTCCTCGCCGGGACGTTCTGGTTCGGCGGCCCGCTCATGTGGACCACCGCGATTCTCGGCGCGATCATCGCCGCTACCGCCTTCCCTCCCCTCGCGGTGTACCGCACCGAACTCTTCCCCACGGGTCGACGAGGTCGGGCCGCCTTCCTCATCCTCGCCAGCGCGTTGATCGGCGGGAGCATCTCGCTGCTCGTCACCGGCGCCCTTCTCGATCGCGGGATCGCCCACGGTCCGATCATGAGCGTTCTCTTCGTCGGCCCACTCGTGGTGGCGGCCGTCGTGTGGCGCACCTATCCGGAAACCGCACACCGCGAACTCGAGGACATCAACCCCGGCGATCGCTGAGCGATCAGCCGCCCAGAATTCGCCGCGCTTCGCTCAGATCGCCGATCGACGAACTCGCCGTCGATTCGTCGCCACCATGATCGGGGTGAACCTCGCGTAGTCGCCGACGGAAACGGTCGACGACCTCACGCTTCGACGGCTTGGTCGTACCCTCGGGAAATCCGAGGACTTCGAGAGCCCACGCGCGAGGGTCGGCGAGCGATCGCAACGACGACGTCTTGGAACCGGCGAGGTGACTCACGAATGCCGCACCGAGCGGACCACGCCATGCGAGAGCCTTCTTCATCACCGGTTCGAGATTGCGCCGAGTCGCAAGGTCGAGCCGTTCGAGCGAATAGATCGCTCCGAGGACTTGCTGCATCGGACTTCCCTGCGAGTCGAGTTCGAAAGAAATGTCGTCGCCGGTACCGACGACGCGATGTCGACTGAGCGCGAGTCCCTGACGATCGACCTGGAATCGATGACGCAGACGAGGTTGCACGACACGTTCACCACGCTGGATCTGCGACACCAACCGATGCACATCAGGCACCAGCTCGTCGTCGAGATCGCCCGCATGCCGGGCGATCACCGCCCCGAGCAACAATCCTCCGAAGCCCGGCGCCGGATCACATGGAAGAACCATGTGACCGAGCGACAAGCGGCGGGTCGGAGTGAGCGGTCTGGTGTGCCAGATCTCGAGTTCGGCGAGGAGGACGCTCATGACGTCGCGCGCTCGTCAGTCGTCTTCGAACGCGACGTCGTCGAACTCGTCGAGGATCTCTTCGACCATGTCCTCAGCGGCGGTCGGAACGACGAGAACGTCGTCGACCCAACGGTGGGTGATTCTCGACTCCACGAGACGCTCGGTGATGTCGCGGCGATCGGCCACGGAGTACTCGTCGAGGTCGTACTCGGTCACCTCGTCACCCTCGCCGACCCCGCCCACCACGGCCGTGGTGCCGATACCGAGTTCCTTCTCGAGGCGCTCGAAGAGGCGATCGACCACGGCCTCGTACTCTTCGGCCACGACGAGCTCGGACTCGACCCACGCATGGGAGATGTCGGCATTGGCGAGCAGTGCCGTGAGTTCGGCCTGTTGATCGGACGTCCACGACGAGAGGTCGTAGAAGACATTGGCGGCATCCGGATCGAGCGGATTCCAATCGGTCACGTCCGGAACGCTACCCCTCGTCACGTCAGGTGACGACTCAGGAACTCCTCGGTTCGCCGGTATTCGTCACGTCGGGTCGACCACGAGCGAAAACCGTGTCCTTCACCCGCGTATTCCACGTACTCGATGCACTGCGCACCGACCGCGGCCAACCGTCGGCTCTGCTCCACGGCGACCACCGGATCGGCATCCCCGTGCATGAGCAGCACCGGAACGGCGAACGACTCGTCGATCCGATCCATGGGCGAACGATCGCGCGATCGCATCACGGTCTCGTTCGGTTCGCCCATCAACGTGCGGTTGTAGTGGGCCTCGAAGCGATGCGTCGTGGAGTCGAGGGCCGCGATGTCGGACACCGGATAGGCAGCGACCACTGCACCGAGAAGGTCGGGGCGTTCGATGGCGATCACCAATGCTGTGAGTCCGCCGGCCGACGATCCGAGGACCGCCGTGCGCTGTGGCGACCAGCCGTCGCGTCGCTGAACCGCTTCGAGTATTCCGATCACGTCTCGCGCATCCAGTTCGCCCCAACGTTCGTGTAGAGCGTCGGTGTAGGCACGACCGTGTCCGGTGCTACCTCGATGATCGGGCACGAGAATCGAATAGCCGCGATCGATCCAGTACGTGAAGCGCGGCATGAACGAGACCGTCCACTGATCGGTCGGGCCACCGTGGATCCAGCAGAGCAGCCGACCGTTCGGCTCGGTGCTGCGATACACGCGCGCGTGCAGAGTCGTGCCGTCGCCCGACGGCACCGTCACGAGTTCGGGCTCGACGAGCGCGCGATGTTCGTTCCACTCGTACGACGGCCCGACGAGAACCGTGCGACGCGACCAATCGTCGGTGCCGTACACCACGACTTGTGTGGGAGTCCTGCCACCGGTTCTGATCGCGGCGAGCCGATCACCACGCCACGAGAGTTGTCCGTGAATCGCCTTGGCCCGTTCGTCGATCCGACCGGTCGCGACATCGAACGTGCACAGGCGGCCGAAGCCACCTTCGTTGCGCACGAAGGCGATGCTCGCCGCGTCAGGGCTCCAGCACCAAGAGCGCAGTCGTTCGCCCCATGGCGGGCCGCCGTGTTCGAACGTTTCGCTCACCCGTCGTCCGTCCGATGTGGTCACGTTCAACCAACCCGTTGCGTCGTCGAGCCAACCGAGTCGACCGCCATCCAGTGTTGCGTCGGGTTGCTGTACGCGACGACGTGGGACGGCGACCACCGATCCCTTCTCGGACACGATCGCACTCTCATCCCACGGCATGTTCGGCGCGTTCCATGCGTGCCACACGACGTCGCCCTGCCAGACGATCGGGTCGATCACGAAGTCGTGGCTTCCGTCGTCGAGGCGAGTCGTTCGACCAGACGTGCGATCGACGGAGCAGATCTCGGCTTGATCGATCACGACGATCACTCGTCCGCCGTCGGGATCGACGACCGGTGACGACAGAGTTCGTCCGTCAGCGGCGAGGAGTTCGCGGGCCGATCCGTCGAGACCGAATTCCACCAGAGCACCGAGAGCGGTGATCGCCACCACGGCACTGCCGTCGGGCACCCAGTCGAGGGTGCCACCACCGAGGCCTCGCACACCGCGAACCGACTCGGTCGAGATCCGCTGCCACGACGGAGTCACGACGTCGAGATCGCACACCTCGACGTGCCAGTGCGCCTTGACGTCGACGGAGGGATCGATCGGATCGGAGACCACGACGGCCAGCCGCCGACCACTGGGATCGAGGCGCGGTTCTCCGATGTCCCGACCGGCCAGACTGTCCTCGAGCGACACATGATCGATCGAGCGCTGCTGTTTCGACACATCGTCATCGTAGGGACACCTGTGCGATCCACGACGACTACGGTGTGGCCATGCCCGAGAAGCCCTCCCGCAACCTCGCCATGGAACTCGTTCGCGTCACGGAGTCGGCCGCTCTGGCCGCTTCACGATGGGTCGGCCGAGGAGACAAGAACGGTGCCGACGGTGCCGCAGTGGAAGCCATGCGCACGGTGCTCGCAACCGTTCCGATGGACGGCATCGTCGTCATCGGCGAGGGCGAGAAGGACGAAGCACCGATGCTCTTCAACGGCGAGGTCGTCGGCGACGGCTCCAACACCAAGACCGACGTCGCGGTCGATCCGATCGACGGCACCACACTCACGTCGCTCGGTCGCGGCAACGCGCTGTCGGTGATCGCGGTGTCCGAACGCGGCACCATGTTCAACCCCGGCCCGTGCGTCTACATGGAGAAGATCGCCGTCGGTCCGGCCGCGGCCGGCCACATCGACATCACCGCGTCGCCCACCCAGAACCTGAAGTGGATCGCCAAGGCCAAGGGTGAGAGCGTGCGCGACCTCACCGTCGTCATCCTCGATCGCGATCGGCACAAGGATCTCATCGAAGAGGTACGCGGCACCGGTGCCCGCATCAAGTTGATCAGCGACGGCGACATCTTCGGCGCCATGGCCACCGCTTGGCCCGATGCCGGCATCGACGTGTTGTTCGGAATCGGTGGTACACCGGAGGGTGTCACGGCCGCGGCGGCCCTGAAGTGCATGGGTGGCGAGATCCAGGGCAAGTTGTGGGTACGCAACGAAACCGAACGCAACACCGCCATCGCCGAGGGCTACGACCTCGATCGAGTTCTCACCACCGATGATCTGGTGCAGGGTGACAATTGCTTCTTCGCCGCGACTGGGGTGACCGACGGCGAGTTGTTGCGCGGTGTTCGCTTCCAACCTGGCGGAGCAACCACGCAGAGTCTCGTCATGCGTTCGTTGTCCGGAACGGTGCGTCTCATCGAGGCCCGTCACCGGCTCGACAAACTTCGCGAGATCTCGACGATCGATTACGAGTGATCGATCGGACCTGAACATCAGAAAACACGAAGGGCGTGGCCGGAGCCACGCCCTTCGAAATTTCGTCGTGACGACGGGTCGTCACATCATGCCGGGCATGCCACCCATGCCGCCCATACCGCCACCGGCCGGCATGGCCGGGTTCTTCTCGGGCTTGTCGGCCACGAGACATTCGGTGGTGAGCACGAGCGCTGCGATCGACGCTGCGTTCTGCAGAGCCGCTCGGGTGACCTTGGCCGGGTCGATGATGCCGGCCTTGACGAGATCGACGTACTCGCCGCTCGCCGCATTGAGTCCGATCGAACCCTTCTCGCTCGACACCCGCTGAACGACGAGGGCGCCTTCCATGCCGGCATTGTCGGCGATGTTGCGAGCCGGAGCCTCGA
>VFQT010004428.1_pt1 | contig 11701 bp, 9 predicted proteins | sample 3512381 | NCBI WGS metagenome assembly VFQT01 (sample SAMN10412376, study PRJNA504923) | tailings metagenome | isolation source: Relicate 2 Philex TSF3 active mining site | place: Philippines: Tuba, Benguet | collected 2017-08-29 | reverse complement strand
GTCGTTCAGGCCGGCTTCAGATTCTGAAAGCCATTCGTTCAAAATCCTGAGCTTTTGAGCCCGGCGGGTCCTCCCGGGATGAGACCGACAGGGATCACGAACTCCCATCGGTCCTGTGATGGTTTCGTGGCGTAGTTGTCTGTGTCCAGCAAACGAGCATACCTGAATCCGAAACTTACCGGCAACTGGTTCCACCATTTTGTATCCAGATGCAGTTCGGCCCCCACCGATCTCAGTGACCATACCCGCTGCTGGCGCAGGCTTTTCACCCAGGAATGATCATAGAAAATATTGCCGCGCACCCTTAACAGATAGGCCATCTGCAACAGACCAATATCAGGATATCCCATCGTGAAATGATAGTTGACTCCCGTCTTCCACATATGCGGATAGTCCACACCGGGATACCCCCTGGACAATGGAAACGCATTGGAGAAAATATATTGCCGCAAGGTATCCCGACGTTGCCAGGCCCCATTCAGCACCAGACTCTGACGCCGCGTTGCACCGGGCATATATAAGGACGCCGTGCCCAGGAACTGATTCGCTGCCAGATCACCGATACCGCCGCGCTGTGAGAGATAGAGCGCATGCGCCCATTTCGGGAAGATCTGCTGACGGGCCATCTGTGTCTGCATTGTCCAGCTGATGGAACCGCTCAGATAATTGATCCGCCGGTCATTGGGTTTGGCACCCGTGGATGCCCGATAGGCAATGCCCTGATGCTGATAGCCTGCCGATAGGTTCAGGTATTTGTAATGACGACCACGGGTCAAATTCAGCGGAAGTGACAGTCCCGTGTACATGGTCCACTCATCCCATCTGAGCGATTGTGCTGACCCCGAACCTGGATCTGTAAGTTGAAAATAACGGTCACGTGTAACCGAAAATCCACCCCGCAGCCACGGATAGAGCATTGACACCAGCGCATCTGCCCCGACCTTGTGGTAACCTTCATTCATATTATATCGATAATAGGCACCCGTCCTGATGGTATTTAATACATTTTCTCCATACAGATCGAACGACCATTCAGGCTGTTCGAATCCCAGTCTCCAGCTGTGGATGTTCAACGGACGATGCAGTTGGGCATAAGGTCGGGAAGCATGCCCCATGGATGCGTTGCTGTCAACGATCATAGGCGTAGCCACTCTTTTGCTGACCGGAAAAACGGAGATCAGCGGAGATGATGCCCAATCAGTCACTGAGACGGGTGATGTGAGATCTCGGAGTGACTGACGACCTATTCGGTATCCATCCGAGGTAAATGCGGCAAAGGTGACCGCACCGGCATCAGCATCATAGATGGCTCCCCGGATGGCGGGCGGCACATTCACGGGCATGTGGACCGTGGAGGTGTTCAGATCCAACAGAAACAGGCGATCGAAGCCTTGATATGAGGAGGTGAAGGACAGAAAGGAACCTTGAACGGACGGAAAGGCAATGGGCCGTTGCACAAAAGGCAGCAGGGTTCGGCTGGATCGATCCCGCAGGTCCCAGGCGACGAGCGCCATTCTTCCCTTGCTATCCCTGACGGCTGCAATGAGTTCATCGCGGCTCCTTCCAAAGACAGGATACGTATGAAAGAATCCCTCCGGGTTTGGAAGCTCGGTCAGCAGTTTCCCGTCTTCGGCATCCAGCACGTGAATGACCGAACGTCCTGCCCCATCAACATGTACTGCGGCAATGCGTGATCCATCCGCCGAGATCCCGGGCGAAAAATAACGCCCTCCACTGGTAAGCACACGCCTCATGCCTGATCGAATATCCAGTACCATGATCTCATTGAATTCCTGCCAGGACCACCTGGGATGAGGGTGATAGGCCGTGTAGGCAATGCGGCCATTCCCGTAGGTGAAGTAGTCATCGATCCCTATGTCTTTCACTGCCAGCCTGTGCATGCGCTGCTCATGCAGCAAATACCAGTGTGGTACCTGATCATAAGCCCGCCTGATCATCAGCACCGAATCCTGACCGATCAGGACCGGGTATTGATGATCCGCCACACTTCGGTTAGGCTTGACCGTTAGCCAATCCGTCGAAACCTCTGAGGTATCGGTCGCGACGGCGGGAAGCTTCATGCCATTGGACAGCACATCCATGGAAAAGGTCTTGAAACGCTGACCCGTGTGTCTGCGGAAAGCACCCTGGAAAGGATAGAACAAAGGGCGGAATGCGGCTGCATCTGCGGTAACTTTTGTCCAGATGTCCGTACCGAATTTTTCCCTGCCCGCAGCGACGAGCAGATAGCCCAGCTCATAATGATCCGGTACGAAATGCCTGAGCGAGCCATTCCTGAGTTTCATGTATCGATAGGAACGGGCATCTGTCCACAGACTGCGATAGGCGTTGAAGAAATCAGGTAGCCTGCCACGCCCCTGTGCGGATAGCATGGTTTCCTGGTCAACGGCATCCCCTTCGAAGAACCAGTCAGGGATCGCAGCGGCATTCGCGAGCCCCTGTCCCTGTTCACCGGCGATCCACCATGCGAATTTTGACAGTCCCCGCCGGAACTGGGCATACTGCTGAATATGCCGGTATTCATGCAGCGAGAGCATGTCCAGCCAGGAAACGGAACCCAGGTGAAGGCTGTTCTGAAGCGGCGTCAGATAAAACTCGCTGCGCCAGGGTGCCAGTCCCACGTAGGCGTTCGAGATCAGCGGCCGTGATTGCAGGAGGATATTGATGCCCCGCACCTTATTGCCCAGTGAGGTCGGATCTTTCGAAGCCACCTGATGGGTGATCCATGACACTCGTTCTGCAAGGCTATCCGCCCCCTTAGGGTATAATATCCTCACCGTATCGGAACCCGTCTGTTGCCAGCGCAGTGACGGAGGATTTCCGCCAAATCGCTGGGCGGAGACCAGGATCGGGAACAACAACAACGGAACGATGAAAAGTCGACTGAAATCCATGCGCAGTAAGAATTTTCAGGTATTTTCGAAGTTACGTATTCATCAGATTCCCATTTCAATTCCCGCAACAACCCAAAGATGGTACTGTTAGCCCTCTCCATTGCCCCCGGCATCGCCATCAGCCTGTATTTTTTCTTCAAGGACGAATACAACCGTGAGCCGCGCAGGCATGTGATCATCAGTTTTTTCCTCGGGATGCTCAGTGCCCTGATGGCCGGCGTGATAGAGGCGACGGCCCTGGCAATCACCGGTGACAATGGCGCCGAGAGCATTGCCTTCACTGCCCTGAAAGCCTTTCTGATCGTGGGTTTCACAGAAGAATGGTGCAAGTATCTGATGGTGAAAAAATACGCCTTCCCGAAACCGGAATTCGATGAGCCCTTCGACGGCATCGTCTATGCAGTCATGGTCAGCATGGGATTCGCCACGCTGGAGAATATCCTTTATGTGATGGAACACGGACTCGCCACGGCCATCGTACGGATGTTCCTCTCCGTCCCCGCTCATGCCTCTTTTGCTGTATTGATGGGATATTATCTCGGCATGGCCAGGTTCAGGCATATCGAGAAGGGATGGTATCTGTTGCGGGGAGTGCTTGCAGCCACCTTCTTTCATGGCTGCTTCGACTTTTTCCTGTTCCTGCAGGAGAACAAGGTGGTTGCGGAACATGTTTCGGGATTTCTGCTGTTCGGCGGCGCCATCGCCTCTTATATTATGGCCGTAAAACTCTCCAGAAAGGCCATCCGGGTACATATGCAAACCTCCAGACAATGGCATGGCCGAACGGATCAGGAGGCAGGAACGGCACAACCATGAAGATGCCATGCATTTTTCATAGATCCTCTCCAACCATTTGAGATACAATCGTGTTGAAGAGGTCATAAAATTTGTCTCCCCCTTTTATTTGATTAATTTTGCAAAAAATCAACGACACCTTATGTCCATGACAGCACTTCCGAACATCGATTTCGCCCTGCCCTACAAGGTGAAAGATATCAGCCTCGCAGAATGGGGCCGCAAGGAGATCCGTCTCGCTGAGGCGGAAATGCCCGGCCTGATGGCGCTCCGTACCGAATATGGCGCTTCTCAACCCCTCAAGGGAGCCCGCATCGCCGGATGCCTGCACATGACCATCCAGACCGCCGTGCTCATTGAAACCCTGGTAGCCCTCGGTGCCGAAGTAAAATGGAGCTCTTGCAACATCTTCTCCACCCAGGACCATGCCGCTGCTGCGATCGCTGCCGCAGGCATCGGTGTTTTCGCCTGGAAAGGTCAAACCAACGAAGAGGCTGACTGGTGCATCGAGCAGACCCTGTTCTTTGGTGGCGCCGATCGTCCGCTCAACATGATCCTGGACGATGGTGGTGACCTCACCAACATGGTACTTGACAAATACCCCGAACTGGTATCCAATGTAAAAGGTATCTCAGAAGAGACCACCACCGGCGTACATCGTCTGTATGAGCGCGTTGCCAAGGGCACACTGCCCATGCCCGCCATCAACGTGAACGACTCCGTTACAAAGTCGAAGTTCGACAACAAATATGGCTGTAAGGAATCCCTGGTGGACTCCATCCGCCGCGCGACCGACGTCATGCTGGCCGGTAAGGTAGCAGTTGTTGGCGGATACGGTGATGTTGGCAAGGGCTCTGCTGCCTCACTCTCCGGAGCCGGCTGCCGTGTCATCGTGACCGAGATCGACCCGATCTGCGCACTGCAGGCGGCCATGGACGGTTACGAAGTCAAGCGTATGATCGACGCCGTCGGGGAAGCCGACATCGTGGTCACCGCCTCAGGTTGCCGCGACCTCATTACCGCCAAGCATTTCCGGGCGATGAAAGACAAGGCCATCGTCTGCAATATTGGCCATTTCGACATCGAGATCGATGTTGCCTGGTTGAACCAGCATTACGGACACACCAAGGACACCATCAAACCGCAGGTTGACCTCTATGACATCGACGGAAAGGAGATCATCCTGCTCGCCGAAGGCCGTCTCGTGAACCTTGGCTGCGCCACCGGTCACCCCAGCTTCGTGATGAGTAACTCCTTCACCAACCAGACCCTCGCACAGATCGAACTCTGGAACAACCACCAGAACTACGAGAACAAAGTGTACGTTCTGCCAAAACATCTCGACGAGAAAGTGGCACGCCTGCACCTCGCGAAGATCGGCGTGGTACTGGAAGAACTGACCGCAGAACAAGAGGAATACCTCGGCGTGAAGAAGGACGGTCCTTACAAGCCTGAGCACTACCGCTATTGATCCATTGCATTTTCAATGATTCGGAACCCCGGCCATATCGACCGGGGTTCTTTCATTTCCAACTGAACCGAGGTTGAAGCATTCAATGGTCAACGGGGCTGACTATCTTTGCAATCCAAAAACTGAACGGTAAATCAGGAACAACGTTACGGCATGACAAAACTTTCCGTGAACATCAACAAGATCGCCACGCTCCGAAACAGTCGCGGCGGGAACAGCCCGGATGTGATCAAGGCGGCCATGGACATCCAGCGCTTTGGAGCCGACGGCATCACGGTACACCCCCGCCCGGATGAGCGTCACATCCGCTACCAGGATGTCCGGGAACTCAAACCGATCATCATCACGGAATTCAATATCGAAGGCAACTGCCGGGAGCCAAAATTCGTGGACCTCGTCCTCGAAGTGCGCCCTGATCAGGTCACCCTGGTACCGGATGCGGAAGGACAGATCACCTCCGATCATGGATGGAATACGATCGTTCACCGTGAATATCTCAAAGAGATGGTGTCTGTGTTCAAAGAGGCGGGGATCCGTGTTTCCATTTTCTGCGACCCGGATCCTGTCATGGTGGCCGGTGCCGCAGAAACCGGGACCGATCGGATCGAACTGTACACGGAGGCCTATGCCAGACAATACACACAGGATCCGACCGCCGCGATACGCCCTTATGAAGCAGCCGCCATTGAAGCAAGAAGGCTGAGACTGGGCTTGAATGCTGGTCATGACCTGAGCCTGGAGAACCTGGCTTATTTCTCAAAAACGATCCCCTGGCTGGATGAAGTGAGCATCGGACACGCGCTGATCTCTGACGCCCTGTACTACGGACTTGAAAACACCATACAACTCTACAAACGCTGCCTGCATCAGACGCAGCTTACGTGAAATACCGGTAAAAGTGGATCCTCATTGAGATTCCGGGCTCCATTGCAACCGAAAGAACAAAAAAACCATCTATATTGTATAGTAACAAATCGAACACATGAAACAGATAACCGTCATGATGTTTTCTCTTTTCCTGACCGCCGGATTCATTTCCTGCGCACAGGAAAACAAGGAAAACCGACCCAGCCCTCCCACTCAGGTCACCGGAAAAGCCGGTAATGCAACCATCACGATCAACTACAGCGCTCCTTCCGTAAAAGGTCGCAAGATCTTTGGAGACCTGGTTCCTTACGGAAAGATCTGGAGGGCGGGTGCCAATGAAGCTACCATTTTCGAGATCGACAGCGATGTAAAAGTCGAAGGACAGGCACTGCCCAAAGGAAAGTACGGACTCTTCGCAATCCCCGGAGAAAGTGAGTGGACGATCGTCTTCAGCAAAACCTGGAATCAATGGGGATCCTATCGCTACAAGCAGGAGGATGACGCCCTGAGGGTGAACGTAAAGGCTGGAACTTCCTCCTCCCTGACCGAGAAACTCACCTATGCGATCAACAACGGAAAGGTTTCCATGAAATGGGAAAATGCCGACATCGCCTTTAATGTCAGTCAATAACCGACCAACGAACATAGCAGAAAAAGCCGGCCCAACAGCCGGCTTTTTTCATGCGCCGGGGGCAAAGGCCCAGCGCAGAAAATCCGGAAAACACCTGGCCCAGGTAGCCACATCATGTCGTCCGTCCGGAAGTTCGCGGTATCGGATATCACGATCAGGCTTGTATCCTTTGGCCTTGAGTATATCGATCAGGTCACGGGTGTCATCCACGGAATCTATGACACCATTGCCGTTTCGATCTGCCGTTTCATCCTGCAGGCCCGCTTCGAAGAAAAATTTCAACCAGGGAAAAGACCCTCCCTTGCGTATGCGGTCGTGTATGATCCTGTCCCGTTCATCCAGGTAATCATCTTCCAGGGCCCGGCTTCTCCACCACAGGGAACCGCTGAAAACGCCGACATGCCTGAATTCATGGGCATAACACCAGGCGATATCCAGGGCTGACAGCCCGCCGAGGGAAAAACCGCAGATGGATTTATCGCGGAAATGATGACTGGAAGTACGCCGACGGATGAAAGGGAGCAATTCGCTCAATACGAACCGACTGTAATCACCGGCCTTTGCCCCGCGACCCATGAAGTCAGGGATCCCGGCCGTTCCGTATTCCATCTTTCGATCCGGACCCGCATGTATGCCAACGCAACATAACGGACGAATACTGCCTGCTTCTGCCAGTCCGTCGAGCATCTGCCGGAAAGGCATGGATGCCAGATCCTGCCCGTCGTTGATCAACAGGAGACTGACCATTCCGGGCCGGTCCATCGCGGGAGGGAGATACAGATCGACGATCACCTCCCGACCCAGCGCATCGGAACCTAATCCGTGGGTCTCCAGTTTGTACACCGAAGTCAGTTCTTTGTGCGGTTCTGCCTGCATCAGGGATAAAATGCTAAAGTTAACTGATTATTGTCCGGGGAAAGGTCTTCGGACGAAGCCACGGAATCCTCTTCTCAAAAAAAATTACCATGGGATGCGGAGCCGGGATGTTTTTTTCCGAATTTACAGTAATCATCAGGAATCTCATTCCCATCCTGCTTTCAATCACTCAAATCAGCGACCATGAAGAAGATCGGCATACTCCACGGAAAGGAACGCTCATTTCCCGAGGCATTTGTAGCCCGCATCAACCAAAAGGCCCAGCCGGGCATCCTCGCAGAACCTGTCCGGATCGATCAGGTGGCCCAGGGCGTGGACAGCGGCTATGCCGTCATTGTCGATCGCATCTCACAGGATGTCCCATTTTACCGTGCCTTTCTGAAAAATGCGGCCCTGTGCGGCACGGCCGTCATCAACAACCCCTTCTGGTGGAGTGCTGACGAGAAGTTCTTCAATAATGCCCTGGCCACAAAGATCGACGTTCCGGTGCCCAAGACGGTGATCCTTCCATCCCGGGATCTGCCGGAGGATACCTCAGATGCCTCCTTTTCCAACCTGGCCTATCCGCTGGACTGGAAGGGCATTTTTGATTATGTTGGATTTCCGGCCTACATGAAACCTTTTGCCGGTGGCGGCTGGAAAAATGTGTACAGACTGGAATCCATGGATGATTTCTTCGAAAAACACGCAGAGACCGGTAGACTCGTCATGCTCCTGCAGGAAGAGATCGTCTTCGATGAATACTACAGATGCTACTGCATTGGGGGCAGGCATGTACGGATCATGCCTTACGAACCCCGCAACCCTCATCACCTCAGGTATGTGGCCGAACATCGCCCCACGCCGGAGCGACTGAAGCAGATGGAAGCCATCGTCCTGCGCATCAACCAGTACCTGGGTTATGATTTCAACACCGTCGAACTGGCCGTGCGTGACGGGGTACCTTATGCCATCGATTTCTGCAATCCTGCCCCGGACGCCGATATCAAGAGCGTGGGTGAAGAAAACTTTGAGTGGGTAGTGGAAACGATGGCAGAATATGCCATCGAACGGGCCCGTACTCAACAACCCGGTACCGATAATCTGACCTGGGGCAAATACCTTGCCCACAGTGTGACAAAGCAGCCTCTCATTTGATCCGACCTTAATAACCGTTAACCATGGGATCCATCAGTTACAAGCATTTCACCCTCGGAGTTGAAGAGGAGTACATGGTGATCGATCCGGTCACCCGAGAGTTAAAAAGTCACGAGCAGCGCATCGTGGTGGAAGGCCAGAAGATCATCAAGGAAAAAGTGAAGGCAGAAATGCACCAGGCCGTTGTGGAAGTCGGTACAGACATCTGCCGGAATGTGGACGAGGCCCGTAAAGATGTGGCTGCGCTCAGAACAACCATCTCTTCGATCGCCGATTCGCTTGGATTCAAGATCGGTGCAGCGGGTACGCATCCATTCAGTCAATGGCAAAGCCAGCTGATCAATGATCATATCCGCTATCAGGAGATCGTCAATGAAATGCAGGATGCCGCCCGTTCTAACCTGATCTTCGGATTGCACGTGCATGTCGGCATGCCATCCCGGGAAATGGCCATACACATCGCCAACAGTGCACGTTATTTTCTCCCGCATGTGTATGCCCTCAGCACCAACTCCCCTTTCTGGGAAGGACGCCTCACCGGCTTCAAATCCTATCGTACCAAGGTGTTCGACAAATTCCCGCGTACCGGCATCCCGGATTACTTCGACAGCTACAGTGCCTATGAGAACTATGTCAACCTGCTGATCAAGACCAATTGCATCGACAACGCAAAGAAGATCTGGTGGGACCTCCGGGTGCATCCCTTCTTCGGCACCGTGGAATTCCGCATCTGCGATGTGCCCATGACAGTGGATGAGACGATCTGCCTGGCGGCTTTGTTCCAGTGCATCTGCGCCAAACTCTATAAACTCAGGTCCGACAACCTCAACTTCATCATCTATCCCAGAGCACTCGTCAATGAAAACAAATGGCGGGCATCCCGATATGGCATTGAAGGTCAACTGATCGACTTCGGCAAAGAGGAGGAAAAGGATACAAGGCTGCTGATCCTTGAGCTGCTGGACTTCGTGGATGACGTGGCCGATGTACTGGGCTGCCGTCACGCGCTGAATTACGTGCACAGGATGCTGGATAACGGAACCGGCGCAGACCGACAACTGAAGGTCTATGCAGAAACGGGCGATCTGCTCAAGGTGACAGACTTCATCCATGAATCATTTTTGGCAGGCACCTGAGCCTGTCAGGAGCCTGTGATCAAGACTTTACGGATCATTTGTTAATTTCGCGGCGTGCATACGGAAGAAAGAACCAGGCTCCGCGTGGCCATACTCGACCTGTACGAAGGCGTTCCCAACCAGGGGATGAGGTGCATCCATGAGATCCTGGCGCTGTACGCTCAGCGTCAGGGACTGGATATGACGCTCGAAACCTTTGATGTCCGATCACATATGCATGTGCCGGACCTTTCATTCGACATCTACATCTCAAGTGGTGGCCCCGGAAGTCCGCTGGACAGTGAGGGCTGTGAATGGGAGCACCGATATTTTCACTGGTTGCATCAGGTCGAGCGCTGGAATCAAAACCCGGCAAACCTGATAGGGAAAAAGGTATTTTTTATTTGCCACTCTTTCCAGATGGCCTGCCGATACTTCAAGATCGGACATGTGGCGAAACGAAAGTCCACCGCCTTTGGGGTGTTTCCCATGCACATGCTCCATGATGCCGCCCTGGAACCGGTGTTCCGCGGATTGGAAGACCCCTTTTATGCCGTGGACAGCCGTGACTACCAGGTCATTCAACCCAATCACAACCGGCTCCGGGAGATGGGTGGAAAGATCCTTTGCATCGAAAAGGAACGTCCGCATGTTCCGCTGGAACGGGCGATCATGGCCATCCGGTTCAACGAACATATGATCGGGACGCAATTTCATCCCGAGGCCGATGCGATCGGTATGAGCATGTACCTGCAAACGGAAGAGAAAAAACAGACGGTCATAGAAAATCATGGTTTCGACAAATGGCGATCCATGATCGACCATCTCGAAGATCCTGACAAAATCCTGTGGACCTATGCCCACATCCTCCCCAACTTCCTGGATGAAGCCGTGGAACACGCCGTGCCACGGGCTGTACTCCAGTGATCCGCCCGCACATCTCAAAAATACCGCATATGATACCCGGCATCAGGTCGTCCTACAACGAAGCCTTCACACCGGAGACCTATGAGGCATTCCTCCGGGAATTACACGGAGTGTATCCTGGTGCCATTGAATTCAGGGTGGCTGAAACACCGGTCTTTATCCCCCGGACATTGGGTCAGCAAATGAAGGACACTTGTTCGTACATCATCGAACAGATCTGTGCCCCGGATTTCATCCGTAAGACCGATGCCGCCGTACCGGCCGAAGAGCAGGTTCCGGGGGATATCGGACATCCTCATTTTCTTGCCTTTGATTTCGGTATCTGCACCGATGCCGATGGGAAACCCGCCCCGCGACTGATCGAAATGCAGGGCTTCCCCACCCTGTTCGGTTTCCAGGCCATGTACCCGGAGATCCTGGAGAAACATGTCAGGATCCCTAAAGGATATTCGAACTATTTCGGCGGACTCGATAGATCTTCCTACCTGAAGATCCTAAGGGATGTGATCGTCGGAGATGCAGACCCGGAAGAAGTAATCCTGCTCGAGATCGATCCCGACCACCAGAAAACGAAGGTGGATTTTTATGCCACGCGGGATTATCTGGGCATCAGACCGATCTGCATCACTCAACTGATCAGCGAGGGAACACGGCTATATTATGAACATGACGGCAGGCGCATCCGCGTACGCAGGATCTATAACCGTCTGATCTTCGACGAACTGAATCAGCGCAGGGATACACTCGGCCCCATCCCCGACCTTACGGCCCCATGGGATGTCACCTGGGTCACCCATCCAGACTGGTTCTATCGGATCAGCAAGTACACGCTCCCACTGCTGCGGCACGACTGCATACCGGAGACCCGGTTCATGCACGAGATCACCGAGTGGCCGTCGAATCTGGGAGACTACGTACTTAAACCATTGTTTTCCTTCGCCGGCCAGGGCGTAGTCATTGACATCAC
>VFQT010004427.1_pt1 | contig 11703 bp, 8 predicted proteins | sample 3512381 | NCBI WGS metagenome assembly VFQT01 (sample SAMN10412376, study PRJNA504923) | tailings metagenome | isolation source: Relicate 2 Philex TSF3 active mining site | place: Philippines: Tuba, Benguet | collected 2017-08-29 | reverse complement strand
GCATCAGTCAGCCTATGGTGGTATGGGCAGTTCTTATCAGCCTTCGGTTCTTCAGCTGGTTGCCTGGGAGCTGTCTCAACAGCCCTTTCGCAACCGCTGCCTCTGAGCAGCAACCTCAGCATGATTCAGCAGCATCATCCTCCAATCTGGCTCAGAAACCTGCTGTCACCAAGCAGCAGCAACAATCCCAGTCTGGTGAGCAGAAGTCTGATACTACACAGTCCCAGCAGAATACTGCCTGGTACAGACCTGACCCCAGTTTCTTGGAACAATTACAGCCAGAGATGGAACCTGAAATGCCTTTTGATGCTCGCTGGAGTGTGCATGCTGAGGGACAATGGATCCTTGGCAACCATCCTGATGCTACTGAGGATCAATGTGACAGGCTCATTCAACTGTTGCAACGTAATCGTGCTGCTTTTGCATACAGTGCTAAGGAAATGACTGGTTACACAGGTGGTGTTGTTGACTTTGAGCTGTATGATGATACCAAGGCTATGTGGCAGCCACCTAGGCAGTTCCATGGTCAGGAGCTCAAGATCGGTGATGAAAAAGTGAATGAGTTGTTGGAAGCCAGCTTTATTGTTGAGGTCGCCAGCACCAATCCTCATGCTACTAATCTCACCTTTCCTTTGAAGCGTGCTCCTGATGGTTCATGGACTGACCGCCGCTGTTGCTGGGATGGTCGCATGCAGAATAGCAACACCAAGCCTGATCGTTACAGGACTCCTTTGCCTGATGTGTTGTTCCGCACTATTGCTGAAGCAGGCACTACTGTGATGTCCAAGCTGGATTGCAGGCAAGGGTTTTTGAATCTGAAGCTGTCCGCCGCTGCATCATCTATCTGCACATTTCACTGGCGAGGCAAGCTCTATTCATACCTGCGCATGCCCTATGGGCATGTTAATGCAACCGCTGCTTTTCAGAAAGTCATGGATCATGAGATTTCTCGTGCAGGTCTGTCTCACACCTGTGCTGTGTTTGTTGATGACATCTTGTTGTTCAGTGTTGACATGGAGCAGCATTTGCATGACCTTAATATTCTGCTGCAGCATCTGGCTTCAGTGGGTATTAAGCTGCATCCTGCCAAATCCATCTTTGCAGCTAACTGTGTGCCTTATTTGGGTCATTTACTGGATGCTAGGCAGCTTTCACCTGAGCCAGCCAAGGTACAAGGTATGATTGATCTGCCAGCTCCAACTTCTGTCAAACAGCTACAGGCTCAGTTGGGTCTGTTCAACTTTTACCGTTGCTATGTGCCCAAGTTCTCTGTCATTGCTAAGCCCTTGTATGCTCTGCTCAAAAAGGATGTGCCTTATGTGTGGACTGCTGAGTGCCAGGCAGCGTATGATGCTCTCAAGCAGTCATTCTTGGTACCAGGCTTGGCCTTGCAATTGCCTAAGGATGATTGCACCCTGCATCTTTATACTGACTGGTGTACTCACGGTATTGCTGCTGTTTTGAATCAGCGTGATGCTGCAGGTAATGAGAGCATGATTGGATGCATCTCTCGTACCTGCAACTCCGCTGAGCAGCGCTATCCGGCATATAAAGGTGAATGTCTGGCAGCTGTGTTTGGGGCACGTGTCTTCAGACCCTACTTGTTGGGTGTGCATTACTATCACCACACTGATGCTAAACCACTACTGTGGTTGCTGACAGCAACAGCTCATATCAGCTCACAGGCAGCTCGTTGGGCTCTGCTGTTGGCAGAGTATCGTTATACCATTGTGCATCGCCCTGGCATTCATAACATTGCGGATGCTCCTAGTCGTCAGCCTGGTGCCTGCATGGCAGACTGGTGCGGGGCCCGCATTGATCTTGAGTGTGACAAGGCACCTGTACCACCTGTGCAGTTTGCTGATGGTACTGTAGATGATACTGTCTATACTCATGAGCAGTTGGCCATTGACATTGGTGTGCATGATGCCAAACCCAAGGTGCCTGCTACTAATTCTGCCACTGCCTTGTTGGCCTGTGTTGCCGCTTCCGAATCTTCTGTGTCTCCAGCTCCTGTGTGGCATGCTAAGTCATCATTCAGTCCTGCTGCGTTTGTCTTGCTTGCACAGCGTGCACAGCTTGCACATGATGGCATCAATCATTCACCTGCCTTCTATCAACATGCAGCACTCACCTGCCTGATGTCCAACAATGAAACCTCTCTCAGCAGTTTCGTTGACGATGATGTTTCATTGTTGGGGGGGGGTGAGGAGCCTGAACATTTTTCACCTATCACTTGGCAGCCTGACATTTATCCCACCATATCAGATGCATGGGTAAGGCAAGCTGCATCAACTCGCATGTGTGACCATATTGTGCTGCCTGGTCAGCGTTCTGGCCAGCCTGATGCTTATGGCGTGCGTGCTACATCTCAACTGAACACCCGTTGTGTGTCTGCTGAGTTTTTCCCAGCTGCTGCAGGCTCTGGAATCATTTTGTACGAGCCTTTTGGTGGCATATGTGCTGGGCTTGAGATGTGTCTGCGCAATGGACTCAAGATTGTGCGGTACTACTATTCAGATGTGGATGCATTAGCACAGCATGTTGCATTGCATCGCATCAATCAGTTCTTGCAGCAATATCCAGAGCAGCTTGACACTTCTGCTGTTGTCAATGCTGTTGCCCTGTTTGCTGCTGATATCAGAGATGTGTCATCAAAGCAGCTTCATGCTGCTGTCACTCAAAATCTTGGCATTCCATGGCTCATCGTTGCTGGCTTTCCTTGCCAGGACTTCTCCAGAGCAGGCCCCTCCAAAGGTCTTTCTGGCAGCAGATCTCAGTTGCTGTTGCCTCTCGTTCATGTCATTGGCACACTGCAGCAAGTGTTGTCAATTCCACCTGCATATCTCATCGAGAATGTAGACTTTCAGCACCACAGTAACCCAATGATTGCACAAGCTGATTTTGCAGCAGTCTGTGACATGATTGGGCAAGCTACTGTGTTGGATGCAGCTCAGTTTGGTAGTCTGGCTCACAGGCAAAGGAACTTCTGGACCAACTTGTGTGCCGCTAACCGATTGTCTGCTACTGCATCTCAAGTTGTGCGTCCTCAGGGCAGATCACTGTCCCAAATCCTTCCTGCATCTCGTGTGCACATGCCTGTGACCAGGTCAGACAGACCTCCACAGAGCGTCGTTAACCAGGTTGGTGTGCACAGATCTGCTTGGCCTACACTTATGAGTCGACCTGGCAGCTATGCATTTAGACCTGGCAATCCTGGCAGTGTTTTGGACATCAGTAATCCAGAACAACCTGCATGGACTGAACCATCTGCTGTTGAGCGTGAGCAAGCATTGGGTTATCTGCCTGATACTACAGCGGCACCAGGTGTTTCTGATCAGCAGCGTTGTCAGTTACTGGGCCAGGCCATGGACGCCAACACTGTCCAGTTCATCCTGGCAGCAAGCTTGGCATGGTACAGGTATGATTGCAAGCCTGTTGCCAATGTTCAATCTGCTGTTGGCAATCTCATGTTGGCACAACGTCAGTGTACAGAGCTCGGTGCATTGTCCGTAGTGTCACAATTGTCTGGTGTATCCTCAGTTGCACTGCCTGTACAGCAGAGCAGTAGCACCTGCTGTGAGTTGTCTACACTGACCTCTGCTACCCTGTTTGGTAAGTCAGTCTATCCCTCATCATACAGTCGTTTGTGTGCCTTGGCAGCAGCTGCTGAGCTTGAGGAACAAAGTATGCAGCTTCATGAGGGCAATGACATCTGGTCTGATCAGCCAGCTCTGCATGCCTTACAGCAGCATCATGTTGTCTCTGTTCTCACTCCTAAGGAGCGCAGACGTGTTGTCAAACGCATCAAGCATTATGTGTGGGCTGATGGCCAGCTTTATCGTAGCATGTCAGATGGTAGTTCACGTCTTGTTCCACCTCCTGCTGACCGTGTTGACATCATCAAGAAGAGTCATGATCTCATGGGTCATCATGGTGTCAGGAAAACTGCAGCTCAACTCTTGCTGCAGTACTGGTGGAAGGGTCTTCTGGCTGATACCGCTATGGTGGTGAGTCAGTGCATTCATTGTCAACGTCAGCATGCTTCATTCACTGCTCGTCCAAGAGAGCTGCAGCCTACTCCAATCAGCTCCTTGGGGTTCAGATGGCATCTGGATTATGCTGAGGATTTCCCTGAGACTATCAGGGGAAACAAGCATGTTCTTGTTTGCATTGAGGCCTTCAGTAAGTTTCTGGTGGCAGTTCCTACTGCTGATAAGACTGCTGCCAGTACTGCTGCTGCCTTTTCACGTGCTGTTATTAGTGTCTTTGCTGCACCAGGTATGGTGGTCAGTGACTCTGGACCAGCCTTTGGAGCTGAGTTCACCAGTCTTTTGTCTGCATACTTTATTGAGCATAGCACCATTTCAGCATATCATCCTCAGTCCAATGGGCAGGCTGAGAAAGCCGTCCATATTGTCAAAGCTTCTCTGCAGCGTATGGCCAGTGCAAAGCATTCAGTTGCTGACTGGGATCTGGACCTTGCCAACCTGGTCACTGGTTACAACTGCAGCCCTGTGGCAAGTACTAAGTACAGCCCTTATGAGATTATGTTTGCTCGTAAGCCGGTAATTGCCCCTGCTATTCTGCAGAGTATGCAGGAGCCTATTGAGTATGATGACCCAAGTGCAGCCATTGATGACTTGTTGCAGCGCAAGCAGCTCATTGCTAGAATCATGCCTGCTGCATTGCACAATATGGCCATTGCACAGCACAGGGATCAGCTCAGGTACCTTAAGGGCAAGGCAGCCAAGGAGGTGACCTTTGCTGTTGGTGACCCTGTGTGGGTTAGGAACCGTCGTATCACCAGTGGCTTACAACCTTCTGCCCGCCCTGAAATCTTGCAAGTGGTGCAGGTCAAGCCTTCTGGTGTTTGTGTCCTCAAGGGCCGCTGTGGAACCACGGCTGAGTATCGAGTGGAGGAGCTGGCACCCTGTCACCTTCAGCTTGATCTCACTGTGGACCCTCGGCTGCTTGATGAGATTGATGATGTCGTTTGTGAGGTGTGCGGTACAGATGAGTTGGCTGATCAGCTGTTGCTTTGTGAGATCTGCAATCAAGGCTGGCATACCTTCTGTCTTCAACCTGCATTATCAGCCGTGCCCACTGGTCAGTGGTTGTGCCCTGATTGCATTGCAGCTGGCAAGACATTGAGAGATGCTGAAAAAGCATTGAAGCAGCGTGAGAAACAGGCGCAGCTTGAGTCTCGGCCTAACATCTTTCCTGATGCTGCTATGAAGCGGCGTGACGCTGCTGCTGCATCCTTGCATGGCAGGCTAATTACACGTGTGTTTAAGGACCCTGCTACTAAGCGCCCACGCAGTTATTGGGGCAAGCTGTTCTTCAGGGGTGCTGAGAAGAGACCTCAGTATTTCCTGGTCATGTATGAGGATGGTGACCAGCAGCATATGTCACATTCAGTTGCTTTGAAGTATCTCAAGCCTGAATCTGCTGTGCTGCCACCTGGTGTTGTCATTCCTGAACCTGCAACTGCTGTTCTGCTGCAGCAGTGGTGTCTTGATGTTCTGGCTGCCTCTGCTGTCTCTCCAACCATCCTTCCTGCAGGCAATGTATCACTCAACGCCGTGCAGCTTTTGGTTGATTATATGGATTCATATATGTCTGTGTCACTGCATGATCCCATTACGCACAGCCAACAGCTGGCTGCTGAGCTTTCCAGCATTGGCTACGCCTTGTCTTTTGATGCACCTGTCAGCAAGTACTCTGGTATCATCACAGTTCCAACTGTTGCTGCATTCAATGAGTGTCTTAGTCGGCTGCAGCAACATGAGGTGCAGTGGGTTGCCTGCTATCTGCCCCTAGGCTTGTCTCCCAAGCAGCGCTACCTGTGCAAGGTCTTGCGACGATCTACAGGTGGTGCATTGCTCAATTGGAAAAACCACTGGTGGATGATTCTGGGTTGAGTCTCTGGGGTGGAAGGGAAAGCAAAATGTATGTGTCACTGACATGTGCCAGTAACTTATATTTTGCCAATCCCTGCCTTGTGTGTCTCAAACTGCAGGTCTCATGCTGAGCGACTCATTGCAGCAATTGACACTCGCACAGATATCATTGTAGACATTCTCCCTGCTGTCCATGCTATACTTCAGAGGCTTGATCTGGCTGTGGAAGCAGCAACACCAAATGCTGCAGCAAACTGCAAGCAGCAGATGTTGCAGCTGCAAGATCTACTGGATCCTGTGCACATGCTGCCCTTGCCTTATGAACTCAGAATGGTTTGGATTGATGACCGTTTTGGTTCAGATGTGTCAGGCAGCACCATGAATGAGTACATACGGCTGGCTGAGCACATGTGGCGTATTGGTTTGCGCATGTGTGATTCAGAGAGGCAGCTTAAGAGAAAGATAGAAGAGATTGCAGGGCACTACTTCCAGAGTGACACACTGCGAGATGGCTTTATCACACTCAGAGCCATACTGTATGCCCTGGAGCAGCTTAATGATGCATGGCGTCAGAAGCTACTGCCCCTGCTTGAGGATATTGACTGTATCAAGTATATCGTCGATGTCCTTGATGCGGTTAACAGAACCCCTTTTGGGATTGGCGATTACTGCACTGACTTTGTCCCCAGGTTTCAAGAGTGGGAATGAGCACATTCCACCTTGCCTTGCATGTGCTTTCAAGGTTGGCTGTCTTGAGGGAGGCAGGGAAGTGAGATGTGAGGTGCATGATTTGACCTTAACATTTCCACTTTGCTCATCCTTTGTCTCTGCTGCCTCATGCTGTAGGGATTCTCTTGCTCTGGTTGTGACAGAAGCTGAGAATCGCAGAGACACTCTGGCAAGGCTTTCAGTCACTCACTGTGCTGCCAATCTGCACACGCTTGTTCAAAAGGCTGATGGGCTAAATGCTTCAGGCTGTTTTGCCAGTGCATCACGTTTGCGAGTGGAGTTTGATATTCAGCGTGTTGCACCCATATCATACAGCGCTATGCTGGCATGGATAACTGATCGCTTTGCCTCTCCCAATGCTGTCTATGCCATGAACTTGCTCAATGATGCAGCCTACAAGATGCTGAGTGTTGGAAATCAGCTGTGTACTGCAGAGCTTGATATCAAGCTTAAAATTGCTGAGCTGCAGGGCTATGAGATCATGTTGCTCACAAATCCTGGTATCGTTGAGTTGAAGACAGCATTGAGTGTTTTGCAAGGCGTGAATGAGTTCTGGCGTAAATCCTTCCTGTGTCTCATTTCAACCATTGACTGCATCAAGTACATTATTGGTGCACCTCAAGGGACCGTTCAAAAGCTGCCAGATCCAGAGCTCATCACCAGCTACTGCCCTTACTTCAAGGCCATGTATCTTGATTGAGAATGTGTATGTGGGACCTGGTGACCCACGTGGCATGCTGTTGTCTTGGGTGCTGGGAGGAAGGGAGTTGAAGTATGAGTTGCAAATCCATCACTGTAACTTACTCTTCACTTATCCTTTGTGTGTATTCCTGCTGCCTCATGCTGTAGGGACTCCCTGGCTCTTGCTGTTACAGAAACAGAGGAGCGCAGGGATACCCTGGCAGACATGTCAATAACCCAGCATCTTGTCAATCTGCAGGCTAACGTTGACAAGGCCACTCTTGCAGAGGCTCCTGGCTGCATGAATGATGCAATGCTGCTACAGCTTGAGTTCCAGCAGCATCGCATTGAACCAGTTTCTTTTGCTTCCAAGCTTGCATGGATCACTGATCGTCTCGTGTCTCCCAATGCTATATACGCTGTGAACACATATACCAGCACAGCCTCTCAAATGTTTGAGATTGGCAATCAGCTGGTAGCAGCAGAAGAGGACACCAAATACACGCTTAATGAACTACAGGGTTATGCCATTGAGCATCTAACAGATCCTGGTGTGATTGAGCTGAATAAGGTTGTGTCTCTTTTGCACAATGTCAATGAGTTCTGGCGTAAATCTCTCCTGGCTGTTATCAGGGATATTGACAGTGTCAAGTATGTCGCCCAAGTACCTCAGGGCACTGTGCAGAAACTGCCTGAACATGTTGCTAATTACTGCAGCAATTTCAAGGCCAGGTATCCAGAGTGGAGATACCCATGGGATGAATAAGCGTGTCCATCGAAGTCTGGCATGGTTGTCGGTCTGGTCTTGTGTGCCCTCTATCTTGAGTCATTGGGGGGGCAGGGAGTTGATTGTGCATCTACAGCTGGTTGGCAATGGCAATTCATATTCACTCGCGTGTGCCCATTACCTTTCTGCTGCCGCAGGGATCCTCTGGTTCTGCTTACAACAGAAGTAGAGGATCGAAGTGCTGCTTTGGGTAGAGTCAGGTCTCGTTTCTGGGTTCACCTCATGAGACTTTCTACATCTGCAACCATGACTACTACAGCACACTCAGCTGATTGCAAGCTTAATATCAAGGATATTGTGACAGCATTTCGTAATGACCCCATCACATCAGTGTCTTATGAAGCCAGATTAGCATGGCTTACTGATCGTTTTGCATCTCCAGCCTCTGTGTTTGCCATGAATCAGTTCACAGAGGTAGCAAATGAGATGTTCAAACAGGGACAGGATTTCTGCACTAAAGAAAGCGCCATCAAGCGCAGGCTTGCTGAGTTGCAGGCCTATAATGCTGACATGCTTGAGCATCCTGGTATCATTGAGCTCAAGGCAGCACTGGGCACACTACAGCATGTCAATGCAGCATGGCGTAACATCTTGTTCAGCATTGTGCATGACATTGACTGCATTAAGTATCTCATCAACCCACCAGAAGATACTGTGCAGCCTCTTCGCTCTGACCTGCCTGAATACTGTACAGGTTTCAAACCCATGTATGAGGAATGGGACTGAGTTCATGACCAGTGTTTTATCTGGCGTCTACTCATGTGTGTGTGTGCCATTGTCCTGTGGGTTTGGGAGGCAGGGAAATGCATCACATCTCTCATATGCAATAACCCTATGCTTGTAATGACTTGTCATGCTGTCTATCTTCTCTGTGAATGCAGGTCACTATCCCTGACGGCTGCGCATGGCTGCAGAGATGCATGTGAAGCACTCCTTGCCAACAGTTGGGATTTGTTAGATGGCCTGCGCGTCGCTGTCGGGGAGGTGACCCTGCAGCAAGCTCCTGGATGTGGCTACTTCCTGCTGCAGCTCAATGCTCTGCTGAGTCCAGTCAGGTTTGAGATATCTAATAAACAGCATGTCATATTCCTGGTTGAAAAGCTACCAGGACTTGTTATTGCTGGGTTGATACTCAATGTGTACACCTCAGCAGTTGGGGCAATGTTGACCCTTGGAGAGCGCCTTGACAGCAGTTGTGCATACATGCAAAGCAGACTGTCTGACCTTGAGCGCAGAGCAACAGTGCCTGAGTTGCTTTACACTGGTATCAGTCAACTGCGTTCTGTGCTTTGTGCACTACAGGCAGTTAGTGCAGAATGGAAAGGCAAGGTGTTGACACTTGCCAACTCCATTGATAGTATCAAGCATCTTGCCAATATCCCTGAACGTACTGTTTGCAAGCTGCCTGGTCGTCTGTGTACCTATTGTGGCTTCCAACAGCGTTACCTTGAGTGGCAAGACTAGCCACCATCATTGCGTGTGCATTCTTGTCTGCTGTGCAAATCAGATCCCCTGGTCGTGTTGTTCTGGTGTGTCAAAGGTTACGACTCGTGCCGTCTCTGGGAAGGATGGGGATTCACATGTAACCTACTCAATTCTTTTGCTCTACTAAGGTGTTATCACTGCCTGCTGATCTGTTTGTCATCATTCAGGATGATGATGCACAGATCACCATGGCATTTTCATCTCACCATTGATGATTTGAATAATCAGCTTGCACCTTGGCAACAGTTTCAAGCTGAAGTTGCCGCATGCACCTACAAGGAGCTTCGTTCCACTGCTCAGCTCCTCACGCTGCTGAGCCGGCAACAAGCTCTGAAGCATGCTGCTCACGAATTCATAATTGTTCGTTTGCAGATGAGCCCTTTGTATAGTTTTTTAATAGAGCATGAGCGGGAGTATGTGGTCAAGATTGCTGAGATCTGTGCTTATCTCCAGCGTCTGACTCAGTACTTCGCTAACATGCATCAGAGCTTGCACTTGCATGCTCTTCATGCAAGAGAATTGCCTGCTCCATCTTTCAGTATTGTTTTGGAATTGATGGCCAATGTGCAGGAGGTGCATGGCTGGGTTGCTGAGCAGCTTCAGCAGAATCTCATGGCCATTAGGCGTCACTACCCTGCACAGCATCCCGCTATTTCAGCTCTTGTAGATGCTATTCTTCATCCTGCCTGAGTTGTACTTGTCATTGTCTCCTCTGTGTGTTCAGTCATGTCATAGTGGCTTCTAGTTGTTTCAATCTTGTTTTGTCTACTGGGGGGGAAGGAAGGTTTGCATGCTTCATACTTGATCTTTAAGCCTTCTATTTAAACATCCTCTACAATTGCCAAGTTGTTTGCTGTTCATTCAGGTCATCATGGCCTTTCAGTCATGTGATTGAAAACCTGGCTGAACAGTTGGCAACCTGGCAAGAGTTGCAGGCAGAGGCTGCTGCCTGTACTTATAGAGAGCCTGGTTCTAAGGATCAGCTCCTTGCTCTGTTAACCAAGCAGCAGTGCCTTAAACAGGCCATTCATGACTCCATGGTCAATTCTTGGAGCATGCTGCCATTGGCCGCTGATCATTCATTGGCGGAACTGCAAGCATATATGATCAAGACAGCTGAGATTTGTGCCTGTATGAAAGATCTAACTGACTGCTTTAACTACATGCAGCAAGATCTGCTTCTGCACGCTCTTTTGGCAAAGGAACCTCCTACCCTTTCCTTTGATATTGTTTCAGAGCTTGCAGTCAACATGCAGACAGTTTATGGCTGGGAAGATGAGCATGTCCAACGGAATCTCGAGTCTATCCAGCTGAATTACCCTGACCAGCATTCAGCCATTCTGGCTCTTGTCCAGCAGATTCTTGGTTGACTTTAGTCACATCCTTGTTAAGTTCTCACCTGCACTTGTTATGTCACCGCTGTTGCATGCTGTACAGAGCTGCCATTACCACACTCTCAAATGGCGCCTCTGTGCAGTTGGCACAAGGGCTGGTACACTTGGACCGCATTGCCCAAAGAGCTCAAGATATCCCCCTCAAGAGTGACAATTGCATCAAGCCAGAAGCCCTGGCCCTGGCGCATCTTGTGCGACTCTGGGATTTGAGCCTGCCACAACCGGTGTGGAACCGCATGCGTCAGCAGAAGCTGTCTACTAACAGCCGCCAAGAAGACTACAACAGCATTGTGAATGTTGTGGAGATGGTGGCCAGAATGATTGCAAGGATCCAGGTCGTCATTCAGGTGGCTTACAACCGGAGTCTACAGTTCTACATGGACTTCCCTGGAGATCCTTTGCCCTTGGGCAAACTGCCTGGCTTCACTGGCCTTTCAGTCACATCAATGGTCCTGAAGATTTGTGAAGAGCAGCTGCGCATGAAGGGCAAAGTGTTGATTAGTGAGCTGCATGAAGTCAAGCAGCTTGCTACTCCAGCTAACAGGGCACTTGTGAATGTCATGTCTACCACTGTCAACAGGACACTATGCACCTGAGTCCGAATGTTTTGATGCACAACTGCATGCCTGCTCGTTGTTGCATCAAGGGGGGGAATAAGCTGCCCTGCTTTTGCATCATGTGTTGCTTGCATTTTCTTTTTTCCTTTGGCTTGAAGCCTTAGGTC
>VFQT010004426.1_pt1 | contig 11704 bp, 8 predicted proteins | sample 3512381 | NCBI WGS metagenome assembly VFQT01 (sample SAMN10412376, study PRJNA504923) | tailings metagenome | isolation source: Relicate 2 Philex TSF3 active mining site | place: Philippines: Tuba, Benguet | collected 2017-08-29 | reverse complement strand
GGGAATGGGTCAGGTAGCACCCGCCCGCCGTCACGTCGCCGCGCCGGCAGACCTGCCCGCCCCACGGCCACACAGGCAAACGGCGCCCGCGAGGGGCGCCGCAAGTCCTTGGTCGCGCGGCAGGGCCCGACCTACTGGTCCAGGAAACTCCGCAGTTTGCGGCTGCGCGACGGATGCTTCAGCTTCCGCAGCGCCTTCGCCTCGATCTGGCGGATGCGTTCGCGGGTCACGCTGAACTGCTGGCCGACCTCTTCCAGCGTGTGGTCGGTGTTCATGCCGATGCCGAAGCGCATGCGCAGAACACGCTCCTCGCGGGGCGTGAGCGAGGCGAGCACGCGTGTCGTTGTCTCGCGCAGGTTCGATTGGATCGCCGCGTCGATGGGCAGAAGCGCGTTCTTGTCCTCGATGAAATCGCCCAGGTGCGAATCCTCCTCGTCGCCGATCGGCGTTTCGAGCGAGATCGGCTCCTTGGCGATCTTGAGCACCTTGCGCACCTTCTCGATGGGCATGGCGAGCTTTTCGGCCAGTTCCTCCGGCGTCGGCTCGCGGCCGATCTCGTGCAGCATCTGGCGGCTCGTGCGCACGATCTTGTTGATCGTCTCGATCATGTGCACGGGGATGCGGATGGTGCGCGCCTGATCGGCGATCGAGCGTGTGATCGCCTGCCGGATCCACCACGTCGCATACGTCGAGAACTTGTAGCCGCGCCGGTACTCGAACTTGTCGACCGCCTTCATCAGGCCGATGTTGCCTTCCTGGATGAGATCGAGGAACTGGAGGCCACGGTTCGTGTACTTCTTGGCGATGGAGATCACGAGGCGCAGGTTCGCCTCCACCATCTCCTTCTTCGCCTGACGCGCCTCGCGCTCGCCCTTCTGCACGGCCTTCACGATACGGCGGAACTCGGGGATCTCGAGGCCGGTTTCCGTCGCGAGTTCGTGGATGTCGCCCCGCAACTTCTCGATCTGGGCGCGCTCGTTCTTGACGAAGCGGTCCCACGACTTCACGCCCGAGCCGCCGACGCGGTCGATCCAGGTCTGGTCGAGTTCGTTGCCGTAATACTCGGCGATGAAATTCGCACGCGGCACGCCGTAGCTGTCGGCAAGCCGCATCAGCCGGCCTTCCAGTCCGACAAGGCGTTTGTTGATCGCATAGAGCTGCTCGACGAGGCTCTCGATACGATTGTTGTTGAGCGACAGGCTCTTGACGTCGCGGATGATCTCCTCGCGCAGCTTCTCGTAGGCCTTCTGGTCCTTACGATTGCCCTGCTCGCCTGCGACCTGCTGCTCGAGCTTCTTATCCTGTTGCTTGCGCAGCTTCTTGTACGTACCGGCGATGCTGTCGAACGTCTCCAGCACCTTCGGCTTGAGCTCGGCCTCCATGGCAGCGAGCGAAAGCGCGTTCTCGTAGTCGTCCTCGTCGTCACCCTCGCCTTCGGGCGGGGGCATTTCCTCGCCGCCATCGTCGTCGGCGGCCACGGCCGATGCGCCGCCGTTTGCGCCGTTCACGCCCGGTAGGACGGCAGGTTGCACCTTGGCATCCGGCCCCTCGTAGGTGGCCTCGAGGTCGATGATGTCGCGCAGAAGGATGCGACCTTCGTTCAGCTGGTCGCGCCAAATGATGATGGCCTGAAACGTCAGCGGGCTTTCGCACAGGCCCGCGATCATGGCCTCGCGGCCCGCCTCGATGCGCTTTGCGATGGCGATTTCGCCTTCGCGCGACAGGAGCTCCACAGAACCCATCTCGCGCAGATACATGCGCACGGGATCGTCGGTGCGATCCGTCGACTCCGCCTTGGTCTCGGACTTCGCCGGCAAGCTCGTCGCCACGAGCGAGCGGTTCTCGTCGTCGTCGGCCCCCGCGTCGTCGCTGTCTGCGCCGCCTTCCTCGCCCTCTTCCTGCTCGACGACCGTAATACCCATGTCGCTCAGGAGCGCCATCGTGTCTTCGATCTGATCGGGCGTCACCTCCTCCGAGGGAAGCACGGCGTTCAGCTCGTCGTGCGTGACATAGCCGCGCGCCTTACCGGATTTGATGAGGCGCTTGACCGCCTGATCGGTCAGGTCGAGGAGCGGGCTGTCCTTCTCGGCTGTTTCACCAACGGCTGCACCCGTTTCCTCGGCTTTCTGAGCCATGCGTTTTCAAGCTCCAATCACGGGCCGCATCGAGCGGCAGGTTTTCATGGCGGGCAGCGGGGCTGCCGGTTCGTTCGATGGTCGCGTGGCGGTGGATCGATCCGCCCGCCGTGGGCCGCGCCACGGACAACACGGTCGCGGGCGCATCACGTTTCGCTGGGGGCCGGCGCGGACGTGGGCGCCGGGGTGCGCTCAGGACTCCTCGAATTGGGATCGAACTAGCAAATAGCGTGCTGACCGCCTCGGCAGGTCTAAAGCGCGTGCTGGTCGTCTCGTCGTCATGGCGCTCGTTCCATGGTGCGGGACCCTCCGCCGGGCCTTGGCTACACGGTCTGCGACAACAGGGCGCACTCTGTGATCGCTCCCAAAGACGGCGGAACGTCCACGGTCATCCTTCGAAACTGTCCGAGAAGGCCTGCTGCCCGTCGATTGCGGTCAATTGAGCATGCAACTCTTGAATGCGAGAAAATGATTCCTCGCTCCCATCGTCCTCGAATGCCCGACGCGCCATATCCATCTGTTGCCGCAGTTCCTCGCGTCGCTGCAGCAGGACGATATGACGCCAACCTAGCTCGACGGCCGCCCGGTCTGCCTCTGGCTCGGCGAACTTGTCGCCTTTATGCGTGATCGCACGCTCGACGAGGGCAACGACTTTGGAAAGGCCTTGATTGGTGAGATGGGCAGACAACTCATCTCTGTCAAGGGTTTTCTCGTCGGATACATAGGCGAGCAATTCGTCTCGTAGCCCGCCCAGGCTCGCCTGCGAGAACGTCAGCGTGGCGACCTCCTCGGCCGCGTCTTCGATCAACCAGGGATGGTTGAGCAGTGTGCGCAGTATCAGCGCCTCGCGCTGCGGCACGACACTGGTGTGTGCGGCCAGCTCGTTGCTGGCGACGGCGATCACGGTCGGTCGGGCCGGCATCGCGGAGCGGGTGACGTGCGCGCGCTCGCGCTGGCGCCAATCGGCCTGAGCATTGTTGCGGCGCCGTCCTGCCATTTCGGTGCCGCGTCGGCCGCCGGCTCCCACGATGCTCTGGATCTCGCGCCGGTTGCGCTCCCACAGGGTCTGACGCAATTCCGTTTCGTATTGAGACCGGACCGTCTCGTCGCCGATCTTGGCGATGAGCTGCTTGAGCCGCATCTCGAGTGCGGCGCGCCGCTCCGGGGTGGAGCCTGCGTCCTCGGCCGTCTCTCGCTCCATCAGCACGTCGAACAGGGGTTGCGTGCGCTCGCCGAGCACGCGCTCGAACGCGTCCGCCCCTTGCTGCCTGATGAGGTCGTCGGGATCGAGCCCGTCGGGTAAGAAGGCAAATTGAACGCTGAAGCCGGGCTTCAGTAGCGGCAGCGCCGTCTCGACCGCCCGGAAGGCGGCCCGGCGGCCTGCGCTGTCGCCGTCGAAGCAGAGGATGGGCTCGCGCGCCATGCGCCACAAAAGCTGGATCTGCCCCTCCGTGAGCGCGGTGCCCAGCGGGGCGACGGTCTCGCCGAAGCCGGCCTCCGACAGAGCGATGACGTCCATGTAGCCTTCGACGGCGATGACCCTATCCCGGTCGAAGGCGATCGGGCGTGCGCGCGCTGCGTTGAACAGCACCGCCCCCTTGTGGAAAAGCGGTGTCTCGGGCGAATTCAGGTACTTGGCCGGCTGATCGGGATCGAGTGCCCGCCCGCCGAAGGCGATGATGCGCCCTTTGGCATCGGTGATGGGGAACATCACGCGGTTGCGAAAGCGGTCGTACGGTGTGGCGACGTCCTCGCCCGCGATGATCATGCCCGATTGGGCCATCTCCGCAGGCGTATAGCCGATCCGCGCCAGATGCTCCTTCAGCACGGTCCGCCCGCCCGGCGCATAGCCCAACCGGAACGTCGCGATCGTCTCGCGCTTCAATCCGCGCCGCTCGATGTACCGGCGGGCATCGGCCCCGGCGGCGCCGCGAAACTGCTCCTCGAAAAAGACCGCGGAGGCTTCCAGCAGCGCGTAGAGTCGCGAGCGGGCATCCGTTTCCGCCCTCTCCTGCGCTTCGTTGCGCGGAAAATCTGGCTTGGGCATCGGCACGCCGGCCTCGCCCGCCAGCCGCTCCACGGCTTCCGGAAAGCTCAAGCCCTCCGTCTCCATGACGAACTTGAAGATGTCGCCATGCGCGCCGGATGCGAAGCAGTGATAGAAACCTTTCTGGTCGTTGACGAAAAACGACGGCGTCCGCTCGGCCTTGAACGGGGACAGGCCGCGCCATTCCCGCCCCGCCTTCTTGAGGGCCACGCGACGCGATACCACCGCGCTCACGGGCAAGCGCGCGCGTATCTCGTCGAGAAGTTGAGGGCTGAATTTCATAGCGAAATTGTAGCCTGATTCGCATGCCGGCCGCGGACCGCCATCCGGCAAGGCAAACATCCAATGCCCGCAATCCACAGGGGACGGCGGGACCTCGCGAACCCGTCGGGTGCGATGCCGCAGCCCGCTATTTCAGAAGCTCTTTCACGAGCCCGCTGGCTTTGCCCATGTCCATCTGGCCGGCATGCTTGGCTTTCAGCACCCCCATGACCTTGCCCATGTCCTTGGGGCCTGCGGCGCCGGTTTCCGCGATAACCTCGGCGATGGCCCGACGGGCGTCCTCGTCGCTCATCATTTTCGGCAGATAGGCTTCGATGATCGCGATTTCGGCCTGCTCCTTGGCGGCGAGCTCGGGTCTGCCGCCGCTGGTGTACTGAGCCACCGAATCGCGGCGCTGCTTCACCATCTTGGTGAGCACGGCCATGACGCCGGCGTCGTCGAGTTCGCCGGTCTTGGCTTCCAGATCTGCAGACTTCATGGCCGCGATCATCAAGCGGATGACGCCGAGACGCTCTTTCTCGCCGGCCTTGAGCGCGCTCTTCATGTCGTCGGTGAGGCGTTGGCGCAGCATGGCGACCTCCGATCCGTTGTTGCTGCCTTCGTTTAGGATGCCGGCCCACATGTCGCAACCTTTGGCGAATTTCGCGCGCGCAGCATTTGACCCGTGCCGCCGGTTACCCTACCTAAAGCCCGGATCAAGGAGATAAGGCGGAAATGACGGCTGAAGCAGGCAAGACGCAGGGTGGCGGCTGGGTGGAGCCCACGTACACGGCACGGCTCGTGCTGGCCGACGGTTCGGTGATTGCGGGGCACGGCCTCGGCGCGGTCGGCCATGCCGCGGGCGAGATCTGTTTCAACACGGCGATCACCGGCTACCAGGAAATCCTGACCGATCCATCCTATGCCGGACAGATCATCACGTTCACTTTCCCGCATATCGGCAACGTCGGCGCCAACAGCGAGGACATCGAGACGTCGAACCTCGCCTCCCGTTCGGGGGTACGCGGCTGCGTCCTGCGTGCCGACGTCACAGACCCCTCGAACTACCGCTCCGTGGAAAAGCTCGACCAGTGGCTGAAGGCGCGCGGGATCATCGGTATCGCCGGCATCGACACACGTGCGCTCACGGCGCTCATCCGCGAGAAGGGCATGCCGAACGGCGTCGTTGCCCATGCGCCGGACGGCAAGTTCGATATCGAGACTCTGAAGTCCGAGGCCAAGGCGTGGCCGGGGCTTGTCGGCATGGATCTCGTTCCCGAAGTCACCATCGGCCAGAGCTACACGTGGGACGAGATGCGTTGGGCCTGGAACAAGGGCTATGCCCGCCAGGAACAGCCCGAGCATCACGTCGTCGCGCTCGATTTTGGCCTGAAGCGCAACATCCTGCGCTGTCTCGCCTCCGCAGGTTGCCGTGTCACGGTGCTACCGGCCACTGCGACGGCCGAGGATGTTCTGGCGCGCAAGCCTGACGGCATCTTCCTGTCCAATGGTCCCGGTGATCCCGCGGCGACCGGTGAATATGCCGTGCCCGTGATCAGGGAACTGGTCGCCTCGGGGCTGCCGACCTTCGGCATCTGCCTCGGGCATCAGATGCTCGGCATCGCGGTAGGCGCCCGTACCATGAAGATGAAACAGGGCCATCACGGCGCCAACCACCCCGTGAAAGACTACACGACGGGCAAGGTCGAGATCACCTCTATGAATCACGGCTTCGCGGTCGACCGTGACAGCCTGCCCTCGGGCGTGGAGGAGACGCACGTCTCGCTCTTCGATGGCTCCAACTGCGGCATCCGCCTCAAGGGCAAGCCGGTATTCTCGGTGCAGTACCATCCCGAGGCATCGCCGGGTCCGGAGGACAGCCATTACCTGTTCACGCGCTTCACGAACATGATGCGCGAACGCAAGGGCCAGCCGCCGGTCGCCGAGCGCGCATGATGCTGCTCCGGCCATAGCGTAAGGCGCATTCGAGGCCACGCACATGCGCATCCGGTTCGCTGCCGCGCTCATGGCCGTGATCGTCGGCTCCTCGGGATACGCGCGTGCCGCGTGCGAACCTGCCGCCGGTTCCGCGCGCGACATGGCAGCGTCCTGGACCCGGCAATGCGGCACGTCGCAGTGCGGCACCGTCGTCGGGCCGCGGGATGTCGTGGCCGCGTCCGCCGAGCGGCGATGCCCCGACGGGGCCTGGCGCGCCATGATAGACGCGTTCGCTCGGGTGCGTGACGCCGGCGGCTTCGTCCTCCTCGGTGAGGTTCACGACAATCCGGATCACCATGCGTTCCGCGCGAAGCTTCTTGAAGCTCTGCTGCAGGGCAGCGACAGGCGGCCCGGCGTGGTCATGGAGCACGTGCGCGCCGATCAGAGGGCTGCGTTGGCCGCCTTTGCTATCGCCAGCAAGTCGGCAGCGGGCGGGCCGGCGATGCCCGAAGCGTTTTTCGAGGCCTTGGACTGGCCGAAATCCGGCTGGCCCGATCAGCGTATCTTTGTGCCGCTCGTCGACGTACTCATTGCCCGTCGTCTGCCCATTCTTCCGGGCGAGCCGCCGCGCGGCGCCGTCCGCGATCTGGCCATGAAGGGCATGTTGGCGTTGGCGGGGGATGATCCGATCGGACCGATCCTCGCGCAGGCCTTGCCCGATAACTTGCAGTCGGCGCTGCTCGATGACTTGGAGGCCTCGCATTGCGGACTGATGCCGCGAACGGCGTTCGGCGGCATGGCGGTTGCGCAGCGCTATCGCGATGCCTTCCAGGCCCGCGCGCTGATCGCTGCGCGAAAGGCACACGGGCTGGCCGTGCTGCTCGCCGGCAACGGCCATGTCCGTGCCGATCGTGGCGTGCCGTACTATCTGCGCCGTATCGCGCCTCAGGTACCGTTGCTGAGCGTACAACTCGTCGAGCACGACAGGGACAAACGCGACGCTGACGCCTATGTGCAGCGTGGACCAGATGGGGTGCCAACCGCGGATTTCTTTTTGATCACGCCGCGCACGGCACGCCCCGATCCCTGCGAGGCGATGCGCGCGCGCTTCAAGCGCCGCAGCGAAACGCCACCGCCTGGGAAGGCACCGTGAGGCTCAGCCGTCGCGCGCGCAGCGAAATCCGATGTAGACAGCGGGAAAACCGCGGTCCTTCTCGTAAAGCGCGTCGGCTTTCATCTGCGCCGGCCCGTACCACCAAGATCCGCCGCGTGTGCGTTTCGAGCCGCCGACGTCATGGTCGACCCATTCCCAGACATTCCCGCCCATGTCGTAGAGGCCATTGACGCCGGGCGGCGTCGCCCGAACGCGGACATGGCCGTGTCCGCGATCGAGCGCGCCCTCGGGGGCGGCGCGGGGCAGAGCATCCTTGCGCGCCATCTGGTTGGCTCCATCGGGTGACGTGCCCGACGGATAGATATAGGTCTGCCCGGACTTGAACGGTGCAGGCGGATTGTCCCGCCGCTCGGTATAGGCAGCCGAGCGCCACTCGATGTCGGTGGGCAGCCTCAATCCGGCCCACGCGCAGTAAGCCCGTGCTTCGTCCCACGTCAGATGCACGGCCGGCTCGTTGTCCGCGGCCGGCCGGCCATAGGGGTGCGACCAAGTCCAGCCCGGCATCCGTTGCCAGCCGCCGACATACTGGAATCCGCCGCCCTCGCGCTCCGCCTTGGTCGACAGCGCCGTTGCCGCCACGAACGCCCGGAACTGGGCGACCGTCACCTCGTGCACGTCTATTTGGAACGCCCCGATACGCACCATCTCGTGGCGTTCGGACCCCTGCGCGCGCGCAGGCTCGGTCGGGTACACGAAAGGCACGGAAAACAGCAAGCCATTGCTCAGCAGGTGTCGCAGTCGCATCATCGACGGCATTTCGATCCCTTCAGGAGCTCAGTCCCATGTCCGAAAAGAGCGACGCCAGCGGCGCGATCGCTGAAGCCATCGCCGCCGCGCGCGCGGTCCTGCACGAGCATATGGCGGCTCTGAACGCGCAGGACGAGGGGCGGCTGGTCGCTACGCTGCATTTTCCGCATTACCGCCTCACCCAGGGTCGCGTCCAGACGTGGGATGGCCCGGAGGGCTATCTGGCCGGATTCCGCCAGCGCGCGGGCGGCGAATGGGCGCGCAGCAGCTGGGATTTCATCACCATCGTGGCGGCAGGTCCGGAAAAGGTGTACTGCGACGTGAGCTTCACGCGCTTCCGCGCCGATGGCTCGATCCTCGGCGTCTATCGCTCGCTGTGGGTGATCGCCAGATTGAACGCGCGCTGGGCCGCCCAGTTCCGCTCGAGCTTCGCGGGGTGACACCGCACGTCCCGGCAACAGCACGCGCCAAAATCAAAGAGGCCGCCGTGATGAACGGCGACCTCCGTGAGACCGGCTGCCAAGCAGCCCCGCGTCGGCTTGGCCCGTTTGGGCCTCGCGCGCGGACAGATCAGGCGATACGCGGAGGTTGCTCCGTCGTGGCCGAGATCCGTGCCGGCTGCATGCTCAGCTTCGCAATCCCACTCGACATCGGATCACCTCCTTTCCGTTGTTGAAAACCGGTTCATAGGCTGCCACGCTTCGCGAGGGTGCGCCAGACAGATCGACTGGAAATCGTCAATGGGTTAGCATCCTGTGCCGTTATCGTCACAGTGCCGCGAAACTGAACTTCGGGAGGCGAATATGCGTGCAATGTCTCGCGCTCCGCTTCGCTTGGCCGGCCTAGCCGTCTCGGCCCTCGTACTGACCGCCGTGGGCGCGCGCGGGATGCCATCGACGGCGAATGGTGCCGCGAAGGCCGATCGTTCAAGATCGAAGGCCCGCGCATCCGGACTTACGCCGGATCGTCGCTGAACGGCCTCTATGACCGCCACCGTTTCGAGTACACCGCACCGGCGAGCGAGCCGGAGGCCGGCGCCGTCATCGTCATGCAGTTGCGCGGCGAGGAAGAGGTGCATCTCTATCGCAAGCCGAAGGAGGGTGGCGCCTGCGATCAGCCTCCGGAGATTTGGCGGCGTTGCCGCGTGACGAGCTGAGGGGAGACGACACGACGATGGGGGCGAACGAGAAGACGCTCGAGTTCGGTTGGTTCCTTCCGACCAATGGTGACACCACGACCTACGCGCGGCCGGTCGAGGTCGAGCAGTCCTTCGAGATGTTCGAGCGCGTCACCCGCGCCGCCGAGGATGCGGGCTTTTCGTACATGCTCGTCCCCGTTCAGACAGTGTGCTGGGAGGCATGGATCGCCGGCGCGATGATGGCGGCACGATCGTCGCGTCTCAAGATGCTGATCGCCGCGCGTCCCGGCTACATCAACCCGGTGCATCTGGCGAAAATGATCGCGACGTTCGATCGCCTCTCGGACGGGCGCATCTGTATCAACCTGATCGCTGGTCAAAGCGAGCAGGAGATCGCCTCCGAGGGCATCAAGCTTGCAAAGGAAGACCGCTACGCCCTGATGGAGGAGGAGGTGCGCATCCTCAAGGCGCTGTTCACCGCCAAGGGCCGCATCGACTTCGACGGCCGCTTCTACACGTTGAAAAGCGCGCAGATCCGACCGCGTATCCGGCAAGAGCCTTGGCCGCGCTTCTATCTCGGCGGCGGTTCGCGGCAGGCCTGGGAATTGTCCGCGAAGCACTCCGACGTGCACCTCTTCTGGGGCGATTATCCCGAGCGTATCGCGGAGCAGATGGACGTGATCCGGGGATTGGCGGCAGAGCACGGGCGCGGCGACGACATCGGTTTCGGCATGCGCCTCCAGATCATCTGCCGGGAGCGCGAAGAGGATGCCTGGGCCGCCGCATACAAGCTCGTCGAGGGTGCCTCCGAGAAGCATCTCGGGATGATGCAGACGCACTTCGCTACCTCCGTCGCCAATCAGCGCATGATGGAGTTGTCGCGCGCGGATACCGACATGCTCGGACCCAACCTTTGGAGTGGCATCACGAAAGTACGGCCGGGAGCCGGCGTCGCAGTCGTCGGCAATCCCGAGCAGTGTGCCGAGGTGTTGCAGCGCTTCATCGACGTCGGCTGTCACTCGTTCTGTCTCTCCGGCTGGCTGCACGACGAGGAGGCAGAGCGCTTCGGTCGCCTCGTCATGCCACTGGTCAAACGCAACAATCCCGGACGCGCATTCGCCTGAGTGTGCTGCGAGACGCGATGTGACCGCCGCATGCGGTGCGGCGGCCAAGGCCGTGTGTCAGTCGGCGGCGCGCCGTTGGTTGAGCGCCTGGATCCGCCGGTCGCGGAGGCGTAGCGAGGTCGCCGCATCGCCCCGCAGGGCTGGACGCTTCGCGTGCGTGGGCGTCGGCTTGGCCGTCAGAGTCTTGGCGCCGTCGATCGCGCGCTTCGGCGGCCGCGGTGGCTTGGGTAGATCACCCTGCGACGGGCGTCCGGCAAGTCCTCCGCCACCCGCGCCGGTGCATGCGAGCTTGACGAGCTTCCATCCCGTCGACTGTCCGATCGGATTGGTGAGGTCCTCGGCCATCGCCTGGATCGGCGCGCTGCGCGCAACCTTGACGGTCCTGTTGAAGACCGCTTCGAACTTGCCCTCGCCGACGTGCTTCGACCAGGCTTCAACGAATTGACTTGTCGCAGCCCCGCCGCCGACCTTTGTCCACAGCCGGAACTTCACCGGTCCCGCCGTCGACGTAGCGATCCGCACCCGGGCGTTCGTGATTTGGCATTGCGTGCCCGGATTGGGCTTCGACGGATAACCGGCCGTGGTTATGAACCGCAACGCGATGCCGGTCACTTTGAAACGCGGTTTCTCGGCGGCAAGGTCGTTGCCAGGCGAGGCCGGAACCGGTGCGCACACGACACGCACCTGGAAGGGCTTGGCGATCTGATGGTCCGTTTCGTTGTTCCAGGAGGTGGGACTGACGCCGTGGCCCGCGCCTTGTGAATTGGCCTGTGAGATCGCGTGCTCGCTGTCGACCACGAGCGTCGCATGCAGCGTGTAGTCGAACGAATGCCCCTGCGTCGGGCCGTTCGCTGTAAGCTTCTCGTTGCAGCGGCGCAGGATATCGTCACCGTAAGGCAGCACGGCGATGCTACCACCCTTGCTGACCGGAAGCTTACTCGGATCGATCGTGAAGTAGCGGTTCTGCTGGTAAGACTTGCCGAGATTGACGCCCGATTGCCAGATCAGAGGCGCGCTCTCGCAGGAGCTGCCGCAAGCTCCCAGGACGACTCCGGTGCGTACGATCCGGGTCGCCGTCAACGGCTTCGCGGTAACGGCGATCTCACCGAAGAAGCGTGCCGTTCCGGATGTGATCTTGTT
>VFQT010004425.1_pt1 | contig 11704 bp, 10 predicted proteins | sample 3512381 | NCBI WGS metagenome assembly VFQT01 (sample SAMN10412376, study PRJNA504923) | tailings metagenome | isolation source: Relicate 2 Philex TSF3 active mining site | place: Philippines: Tuba, Benguet | collected 2017-08-29 | reverse complement strand
CTGTGGCTTATATGGGTGAAGACGCCATTTTCGGTGTGCCCTACGCTTTGCCAAATGATACATCTGGATACGCACGTGCTGCCAAAGAGATTCATTCACCGTTACTTTCAAGCAAAGAGAACATTGAGAAAGGAATTGTTCTTTTCAATCGTTTTTGTCAGCATTGCCACGGAAAGGAGGGGCATGGAGATGGAAAAATTTCACAGAACGGTCACATTGCGGGTATTCCGGACTATGCAACCAAATTGAAAGATTTGGAAGAGGGTAAAATTTATCACACGCTTCAGTACGGAAAAGGTTTGATGGGTTCACATGCCTCACAAATGAGTCAGAAAGAACGTTGGCAGGTGATTGAATACGTGAAGTGTCTGCAAAAGGGCATCACTTCACCCGAGTTTGATTCAAAGGGAATGTTAAAAATGCCTGCGGCTTCTGCCGATGCAGATAGCACCAAAAAGATATAAGGAGGAGATATGTCACAAGAAAATATGCAATTTCAAATTCCATCGGCGACCAAAAATTGGACGATGGCCATGATGGGAATCGGTTTGGTTTCTGCTGGGTTAGGATGGGCAGCTGACAAAACGGACCATCACCAATACTGGTGGGCTATGTTGCTCATTTGCGGATTCTTCTTCTTCGGAGCGTCAATAGCAGCGTTGTTTTTCTACGCACTTCAATATGCTGCTGAAGTAGCTTGGTCATCACAATTAAAAAGACTTTTCGAAGCATTGTTCTCATACGTTCCATACGGATTGGGTGTAATTTTCATTGTATTACTTGTTGGACAATTCCACGGTCATCATTTGTACCATTGGATGGATTCGAATTTGTACAATGAATTTTTAGCTGATGGCACTCCGAATCCAGATTATGATTCCATTATTGCTGGTAAACGTCCTTTTTTAAGTCCTTGGTTCTTCTGGTTACGTTTTGCGGTTTATGCAATCACATTTGTTTGGTTCGCTAAATATTTCCGTAAGTGGTCATTGAAGGAAGATGAAATTGGAGGAACAGAGATTCACTTCAGAATGTACAGAAGAGGGGCGTTATTCTTGGTTTTCTTCGCTGTGTTTAGTTCTACACTTGCTTGGGATTGGTTAATGAGTATCGACACGCACTGGTATTCTACCATGTATGGTTGGTATATCTTCTCTGGCATGTGGGTTTCAGCTATGATTCTTGGAACATTGTTGTTAATCTGGTTGAGAAGAAAAGGATATTATGCTCACATCAATGAGTCTCACATTCATGATATGGGTAAGTGGATGTTCGCTATTTCTATGTTGTGGAGTTACTTGTGGTTTTGCCAGTACATGTTGATTTGGTATTCAGATATTCCTGAAGAAATTACATATTTCAAAACGCGTTATGATCATTATATGGGCGCTATGTGGGGTATTTTCTTTGTGAATTTTGCGGTTCCATTTTACACGTTAATTGCGCGTGATGCAAAAAGAAATACAAAATTTTTGTGGAGAGTTGGAATCATTATACTTTGTTCACATTTCGCCGATTTATATTTGGCCGTAATACCAGGAACAATACATGGGCATTTGATGTGGGGATTTGGTGAAGGCCATCATGTTTCGTTCACTTGGTGGTTTGAAATAGGCATGTTCATTGGATTCTTGGGCTTGTTTATACGTGTAGTTTTAACTGCATTGAGCAAAGCAAGACTTGTTCCAGCGAAACACCCATTCTTGGATGAAAGTATTAACCATCACATATAATTTGTAAGTAGAGAAAGCAAACAATACGAGTATGAAACTTTTAATCATCTTAATTGTCGTTCTTGCGATTATTGCCATTGCGCAATTGACCAAGGTATACGAAATGAGTCGTTCCTTACGCAAGAATAAGGAAGAGGATATTCCTGCGGCAGATAACAAAATGAATGCAAGCCTTTGGTTGGTTTGGATGTTCGTCTTCTTCTGTGCTACTATTTACTTGTACATTAAGTACGGGAATTATTTACCAGAATCAGCTTCAGAGCATGGTGTAGCCATGGATCAGCTCATGTTGGTGAATATTGCCCTAATCACAGTGGTGTTTTTCATCGTAAACTTCTTCTTATTTTATTTTGCTTGGAAGTATCAATACAAAAAAGGTAACAAAGCCAAATTCTTTGCACATGACAATCGTTTGGAAATGCTATGGACCTTGGTTCCAGGTGTGACCTTGGCTTTCATCATTGTGTATGGTTTAATTACTTGGAATGCGATTACAGGTCCTGCTTCAGCTGACGCTATTCAAATTGAAGTTTATTCAAGACAGTTTGACTGGACAGTTAGATATTCTGGAGATGACAAAACATTCGGAGCTTCTTCTTTCAATTTAATTAGTAGTTCAAATCCTCTTGGACTGATTTCGGCAGAGGGTATTCGTGAGAAGTTAGAAGAAATTGAAGGAGATATTGAAAATCTAGAATCTCAAATCAAAGCAAACGAATCAGATCACTTACTTCCAGAAAGCTATGTGAAGTCACTCGAAGATCGCGTTTATAGATTGAAGCGACATAAGCAACGTATCATGGATTTGGATGAAACTGAGGTCAATGGTCTTAGTACTTGGGAAACTGGATTTGATGATAAGGTGGTTAAAGGTGAAATGCACATTCCTGTGAATAAAGAAGTGGAATTCATCTTCCGTTCTCAAGATGTTATACACTCTGCCTACATGCCTCACTTCAGAGCACAAATGAACACAGTACCGGGAACACCAACTCGATTCAAAATGAAGCCAACCATTACAACGGCTGAAATGAGAAACAAATTGGGTGATTCAAATTTTGATTACATCTTGCTATGTAATAAAGTTTGCGGTGCGGCTCACTTCAACATGCAAATGAAAATTGTAGTTGAAACGGAAGAGGAATATAACGCTTGGTTAGCAGCTCAGAAAGTAGTAAAAGCCCCTGAAACGGAAGAAGAAGGGGAGTCAGCAGATGCAGAATCAGAAAAGAAAGACACGGTAACAACAGCAATGAAGCCTTAAGCATTAGGTATATAAAAAATTGATAAAAATGGAATCAACAGGACACGCACACGATCACGGTCATCACCACAAAGAGAGCTTCATTTCGAAGTACATCTTTTCTCAGGACCATAAAATGATATCAAAGCAGTTCTTGGTAACTGCCATCTTCATGGGTGTAATAGCGGTTATGCTATCTATCTTCTTCCGTTTACAGTTGGGATGGCCAGGTGAGCAATTTGATATCTTGAATGCCTTTTTGGGTGACAAGTGGGCACCGGATGGAATTTTAGATAAAAATGCATATTTGGCATTGGTAACTATTCACGGTACAATCATGGTCTTCTTTGTATTGACGGGCGGATTGTCTGGAACCTTCGCTAACCTGCTTATTCCATTGCAAATTGGAGCAAGAGACATGGCGTCTGGTTTCTTAAACATGTTGTCGTATTGGTTTTTCCTTATTTCGAGCATCATTATGGTGGCTTCACTTTTTGTAGAAGGTGGTGCGGCTTCAGGCGGATGGACAATTTATCCTCCTTTATCGGTATTACCACAGGCAATGCCAGGTTCTGGAATGGGTATGACTTTATGGTTAATTTCTATGGTGCTCTTCGTAGCTTCCTCTTTGATTGGTGGATTGAACTACGTTGTAACAATCATCAATCTTAGAACAAAAGGAATGAAAATGACTAGAATGCCATTGACCATTTGGGCTCTTTTGGTAACGGCTATTTTAGGTATTTTGTCTTTCCCTGTTTTGGTTTCAGCTGTAGTGCTGTTGTTGATGGATAGAATGGCTGGTACAGCATTTTATCTCTCAGATATTTACATTGGTGGTGAGGCGTTGGATGTAACCGGTGGTTCTCCAATTTTATTCCAACACTTGTTCTGGTTTTTAGGACACCCTGAAGTATACATTGTATTGTTACCAGCTTTGGGTATTTCGTCTGAAATTATTTCAACCAATTCAAGAAAGCCAATCTTCGGTTACAAAGCAATGATTGGTTCCATTCTGGCCATTGGTTTCTTATCATTCATTGTATGGGGTCACCACATGTACGTAACTGGTATGAATCCATTCTTAGGATCGGTATTCGTATTTACAACGTTGTTGATTGCTATTCCTTCAGCAGTAAAGGCCTTCAACTACATAACAACCATGTGGAAGGGTAACATTCGTTTCACTCCTGCTATGTTGTTCAGTGTTGGTTTGGTGAGCACTTTCGTAACCGGCGGATTAACGGGGATTATACTTGCAGATTCTGCCTTAGATGTGAATGTACACGATACTTACTTTGTTGTTGCTCACTTCCATATTGTAATGGGTATGTCAGCTATTTTCGGAATGTTGGGTGGTATTTACCATTGGTTCCCGAAAATGTTTGGACGTATGATGAATAACAAATTGGGATATGCCCACTTCTGGTTGACACTGGTTTGCGGTTTTGGAGTATTCTTCCCTATGCACTTTGTGGGTATGGCAGGGTCGCCTAGACGTTATTATGCATACTCTGAATTTGAATTCTTAGATTGGGTGCAAGATTTAAATCCGGTCATCTCCACTTTCGCAATTGTAGGTGGTGCAGCTCAAATTTTATTCTTGATTAATTTCTTCCATAGTATGTTCTATGGTCAAAAGGCTTCACAGAATCCATGGCACAGCAATACATTGGAATGGACTACTCCAGTTCAACACATTCATGGTAACTGGCCAGGTGCATTACCAGAAGTGCACAGATGGGCCTATGATTATTCAAATCCTGATCATGAGGAAGATTATGTTCCTCAGGTGGTTCCATTGAAGCCAGGAGAACACGCACATTGATTATAACACGCAATAAAATTAAAAATCCGTTTCGTTCAGCGAAGCGGATTTTTTTTGTACTCGGTTTTTTAGGGCTGAGCCACGTTTCAACATTTGCCCAACCTGTTCAATTATCAGACTCGTTGAAGGGAGTTTTTCATCAGCCTGTTCAACCCAATTGGCATTGGGACACATGGGCTACCTATGTTTATGGCAAATCATTGAATGTGCAATCATTGAAGTTAGGTGCTTTGTTTGGAAAACGATTTGAATTGGGTGTTGCATATAACTGGTTATCGAATGGAGTTTATTTCGATCAAGAATGGGAACAGAACAAGTACCGTATGCAATATGAATTGCGGTATGCAGGAGTATACACTGAGGTGAAATTTTTTAAACAGGGAAGATGGAGTGGTACTTTACCCATTTTCTTAGGTACAGGTAAGAGTTTTTATCAATTCAGAGATCAATCTGATACGCGAAGAATTGTATTTCAAAACAATGTAGTGGTTTATGAACCTGCTTTGAGATTCAATTACAATGTAGCCAACTTAGTGCAGGTAGGCGCGGGTATGGGTTATAGGTTCATGCTCAAGGGCAATTCACAGATTCAAGAGCGTATAGTTTCTCCCAATTTTTTATTGACCGTGGGATTTGTTCCAGAAGGTTGGTGGCAACTTTGGAACAAGCTTTCAAATCGTTAACCTATCTTTACGGCATGTCAGAAGATTTTGATATTCGCAACGAAGCCGAAGGGTCGACAGATAAGGACTTAGAAAGGGTACTAAGACCGAAGTCATTTGATGATTTTACAGGCCAACGCCAGGTTTTAGATAATCTTCAGATTTTCGTTCAAGCAGCAAAAATGCGCGGTGAGGCGTTAGATCATGTTTTGTTGCATGGTCCTCCCGGACTAGGTAAAACTACCTTGGCTTATATCGTTTCCTTGGAAATGGGAGTCAACATTAAAACTACCTCAGGTCCTGTATTGGATAAGCCTGCTGATTTGGCTGGTTTGCTAACCAATTTAGAACCGAATGACGTTTTGTTTATTGACGAAATTCATCGGTTGAGTCCAGTGGTTGAGGAGTATCTATACAGTGCAATGGAGGATTTTTGTATTGACTTGGTAATTGATTCTGGACCGAATGCACGTTCGGTTCAATTGACGTTGAATCCTTTTACGCTAGTAGGTGCAACAACAAGAAGTGGACTTTTGACCGCCCCTTTGAGAGCGAGATTTGGAATCAATGCAAGACTAAGTTATTATGATTCACGAACCTTAACAGATATTGTAGAGCGCAGTTCGGCGATTTTGAAAATGCCCATTACAGAGGATGCTTCTTATGAAATAGCACGAAGGAGCAGAGGCACACCGCGTATAGCGAATGCCTTATTGAGACGAGTTAGAGATTTTGCGCAAATCAAAGGAGATGGAACCATCAATATTGAAATTGCGCAATTGGCATTGAATGCGTTGAATGTAGATGCCTTGGGGTTAGATGAAATGGACACGAAATTATTGAACACCCTAATGAATAAATTCAACGGGGGCCCTGTTGGATTGAACACTTTGGCCACTGCAGTTGGGGAGGATTCAGGTACCATTGAAGAGGTTTATGAACCCTATTTAATTCAGGAAGGATTTATTATTCGAACGCCTCGTGGTAGACAGCTTACTGATATGGCCTATAAGCATCTTGGGAAACTTCGAACCAAACCGGGTGAGCTGTTTTAATGTCGGGGTTGGCGCGTTACACGGAAAGAGTGAAATCCATAGCTATGGACCTTGGGTTCATGAGCTGTAGAATTTCTAAATCGGAATTTCTAGAATCTGAGGCATTGCACCTTGAGAATTGGCTAAATAGTCGGGCACACGGCGAAATGCAATACATGGAAAATCATTTTGATAAGCGATTGGACCCACGTCTATTGGTTCCTGGATCGAAGTCAGTGGTTTCACTAGCTTACAATTATTTCCCAAAAGAGACAGGTCATTCACAATCACATAAGATTTCAAAATATGCATGGGGTGAAGATTATCACTTGGTCATTAAAGAGAAATTATTTGAATTTGTAGAACGAATTCGTGAAGAGATTGGTGATGTACACGGACGTGTATTTGTAGATAGTGCGCCGGTTCTTGAAAAAGCTTGGGCTGTGAAAAGTGGGTTAGGTTGGATTGGAAAAAATGCCAATGTCATTACCAAAGGTTCCGGTTCATTCTTTTTTTTAGCGGAGCTCATACTTGATTTAGAACTCGTTCCGGATACTGTGGTTTCTGATCACTGCGGCACATGCACCGCTTGTATTGATGCTTGTCCAACAAATGCAATTGTTGCTGATCATATAGTAGATGGAAGTAAATGTATTTCCTATTTCACCATTGAATTGAAGCAAGCAGTTCCAGAAGAGTGGAAGTCGAAATTAGATGACTGGATTTTCGGCTGTGATGTGTGTCAAGACGTATGTCCTTGGAATAAATTTTCTAAACCACACGCTGAACCTCGATTTGATTTGAAAGATGCACTTCGGAATAAAACGAAACAAGATTGGTTGGAAATGACTGAAGAAATTTTTAAAGAGCAATTCGGAAACTCTCCGCTCATGCGACCAGGATTAAAAAAAATTCAAAGCCATTTTTCCGATTAGTCTTCCGAGGGAAGTATCTCTGCAACGGTGAATATACTTCCCGTAACCACAATTAAATCTTCGGTGAGAGCATGTTTCTTGGCTGCATTCAATGCGAGTTCTACGGAATGATACGTTTCTCCTGTTAGTCCAACGGTTGCCGCTTTCAATTGTAATTCTGCAGCGGGAAGTGCACGAGGAATATTAGCTTGACAAAAATAGTAGTTGGCCTTTTTGGGGAATAAGGATAAAACTTCTTGGTGATCTTTATCTGCGACCATTCCCAACACAACATGAATATTCGTGTTGTTATATGAATTGAGTTTTTCGCATAAAAAGCGAATGCCATCTTCGTTGTGCGCAACTTCCGCAATGGTCAGTGGAGATTGGTTAATGATCTCCCAACGGCCCCTTAATTTGGTATTTCTAATCACGTTTGCGAAACCCAGACGAATGGATTCAGCATTTAATTGCCAACCAAGTTGTTGCAATTCGGTTAAGGCTGCAAAGGCTGTTTTTTCATTTTCAATTTGATAGTTACCATGAAGCGCGCTTGGAGGGGCTTGGATATTTTTAGCGTGTATGACTTGTGCATTTTTAGACAAAGCAACTTGCTCAATGACCTGCATTGCGCTAGTTTCTATATTTCCAAGAATTACAGGAGTGTGGTTTTTAATTATACCTGCTTTTTCAGAGGCGATTTTTTCAATGGTATCTCCCAGAAATTGCATGTGATCTTTTCCAATAGAAGTGATTACGGTGAGCTCTGGATGAATGATATTGGTACTATCGAGTCTTCCGCCCATACCTACTTCAATAACAGCCATATCTACTTCCTCACGAGCGAAAAAAGAGAAGGCCATGGCTGTTGTTATTTCAAAGAAGGAGGGTTGAATTTGTATCCAGCTTTCTTTGTTTTCGAGAACGAAATGAGTTACAAAAGACTCACTTATTTTTTTTCCGTTGATTCTCATTCGCTCACGAAAGTCGAGTAAATGAGGAGACGTGAATAGGCCTACTTTCATTCCTTGCTCCATGAGAGCAGATGCAACCAGGCTCGAAGTAGACCCTTTGCCATTGGTGCCAGCAACATGAATACTTTTAAATTTGAGATGGGGATTGCCAAGTTGCTTGCACAACTGAAGAATATTTCCAATGTCGGGTTTGTATGCAGCTGCTCCAACTCTGTGAAACATGGGCAGTTGTTCGAATAAATACTGAACAGCTTCAGCGTAGGTCATGTTTATTTCACAGACAAGTGGATGACAATTTCTCCTACTACAGGGGTAGAATTCGGACTAGGGGTGAAAGTGGCATTCTTTGCAGCTTCTATGGCCAAGTTTTGATTGAATTCATGATCTGAGCGCAAGGTGGTACTTTTTACTGTCGCTTTCGTTACTCGACCATTTTGATCTACTGTAATTGAAAGCACCACTTTACCCGATGATGTGGGTTTCTTTCCTGTACTTGGACGGTTTTTAATGTCGCGACCTTTTAATTCCCATGTACTACCCAATCCATTTCCATCTCCTTCAAATTTTCCGAAGCCTTTTCCGTTTCCTGGTCCATCTCCTCCCTGTGTTCCTCCACCTTTTCCATTTTGTCCGCCGCCATTGGAGTCATCTTGTCCGCCTCCACCGTTGAGCGCGTTGAAGATGTCATCTCTTGGATCAACAGGGTCTGAAGTTTGTTTCTGCGTGGGATTGTTGGGGTTTGTAGGGTTGTTTGTTGGATTTTGTTTTTTCTCAACTGCAGAAAGTGTGGGTGCAGAAATATCTGAACTCAGCATCATTTCTGGAACATCAGAAAATTGAAATTCAACTTCCATCATGGCCATTGCGGGTTCTCCGGGTGAGGCTCCTTCACCTTCTCCCACAGGGTTTCCGCCACCTCCACCGCCACCTTCTTCTTTCACTTCAGGTTGAATTTTAGCAGCGGCGAGTAGAATAAAAAGAAACACCACAAGCGTGTGAAGCGCTATACTTACGCCACCGCCAATGAGTTTGTTATTTTTTTCGTCTTTGGTCATTTCGCTTTTTCTGTTGCAATGAATGGAGTTCCACCAATGTTTTGAATGGCTGAAAAAAGTTCAATTGTTTCTCCTGTGGGTACATTTCTGTCAACCAATAGAATGACGCGCTTATCAGTACTTGATGCAAGTTCTTGTTCTAGTTGTGCAACAATAGCTTCTTTGGTGGTCGCATTATTATTCAGGGTGTATGCTAAATCTTTAGTAATGGCAACAGAAATTTTAGCAGGATTTTCTTTCCCCGTCGCGGCACTTGGTTTTTCAATCTCAGCCGATAAATTTTGAACAGCACTTGCACTGGCTATGATGAAGAAGATAAGAAGCATGAAGATGATATCGGAAAGCGTTGACATTCCCGACTCAATATGCACTTTATGTTTTTTTCCGAAGTTCATGGGAACGAATATTAATGAACGGGTTCGTCTAGGATATCTACAAATTCTACGGCATGCACTTCCATACTATTCACTACACGACCAATTCGCGTAGTTAAAGTATTGTAAGCAACATAGGCAAGCATACCAACAACAAGCCCTGCCGCTGATGAGATCATTTTTACATAAAGACCTGCAGATACAGAGTCAATTGGAATTTTACCTTCAGCAGCTTCTGGACTCATGGAGATGTCATGGAAGATGGTGATTACGCCAATTACGGTTCCTAAGAATCCGAACATGGGTGCAATGGATGAGATAATAGCAAGAATGGGTGTGTTTTTTTCAAGGCTGGCAATTTCTAACTTCCCTGAATTTTCAATGGCTCCTTTGATGTCTTCCAAAGGCTTGCCTATTCGATCAATTCCTTTACCAATCATACGAGCAACCGGTGTGTTGTTGGTAACACAAAGGTTTTTCGCAGAATCTATTTTTCCCTGATTAATGTATTGTTTAATGTTCGACATGAATGAACTGTCTTCTTTACTGGCCTTGGAAAGGGTTAACCAGCGTTCTACGAAGATGTAAACAGTTATAAGACTCATTAACAAAAGGGGGATATAGATGTACCAACCTTTGAAAACGAGATCAGCGATATCAACGGTTCCAGTTTTTGCTGCTGCTTCGGCACCAGCTGTAGCTGCGTTGGCGCCATCCAATAAAAAGAAGTAAGAATGCATGTCTTGCGATTTAGGTTTTTCTAACGCTCAAATTTCTTTTGAAATTGTGTAAGGTCTTGTTCTTCTTGTTTGAGTTATTCATAACAACCCGTTGACAAACCTATTTTCGATCTGCGTATCGCGGGTCTTTTTTGTACGGAATTTTTTCTGCAGACTTGGCTTCAATGGTAAATGCCCCAAATTCTTCTGAGACCACTCCCTCTATTTTATAGACCCCGCGTCCTCTGAATTGTGCAAGTGACAATGTATTTGGAAAATGAACCGTATCGAAAAAATGCCAATGACAATCGAAAAAAGTACCGAATAGCATCAATTCACCGGTTTGGGTTTTGGTTCGTTTGGTGTTGACTAAATAGCCAAGAACATGAACCGATTTACCCACGAGGTTTTGAAGTGTTTGACTTACAGGAACTACAGGAAAGTGATCAATGAGGTCAAACGGATTGATGAGAGGAAACTCTAACAATTCCATTTGGTCGTAAGCATCTTCAACCCAATTGTCTTCTAACAGCGGTAGATTTAAGTTTTTTTCTTCAGGGAGGAAAAGCGTTGGGGTGGATTGACTCTTCTTTTTATTTCCGTGGAAATGAGCTTCCCAAAGCAATTGTTTTTTTGACTTTTCTAATTTTCTGAAACACCCACAGCGAATCAATAGTGTTATTTGTTCAACGGAAATTCCGGTTTCATGCATAAAATGAGAAACGCTAATGCATACGTCAATTTTATTGAAGGCCATCATTTTCTGAATGGTGTTGGATTCAAGTCCTTTGATAAGAGAAAAGCCAAGCAGAATTGTTTTTTCGACAAGAATGGAGTGTACTTGACTTTGAAAAATGCAAGGAGGTTCAATGGCTGCTCCATGTCTTTTTGCCTCTAATAAATAAATTTCAGTGTCGTAAAATCCACCAAAATGATTGACCGTTGCGGTCATGTACTCCAGGGGATAGTAGGCCTTTAAGAAGAGGCTCTGAAAACTCTCCACCGCATAGCTGGCACTGTGTCCTTTAGCAAAGGCATATCCGGCGAAGCTTTCTATTTGTCTCCATATTTCTTGTACATCGTCTATTGCATTTCCTTTTTGAATTGCATTCCGAAAAAACGCATTTTTAGCATGTTCGAATTCTTCTCTTCCACGAAACTTGCCACT
>VFQT010004424.1_pt1 | contig 11705 bp, 8 predicted proteins | sample 3512381 | NCBI WGS metagenome assembly VFQT01 (sample SAMN10412376, study PRJNA504923) | tailings metagenome | isolation source: Relicate 2 Philex TSF3 active mining site | place: Philippines: Tuba, Benguet | collected 2017-08-29 | reverse complement strand
CCTCATTGCAACATAAAAAATAACAGATATCATCATTGCGTAAGAATTACCGTGTTCTCTAATCTCATACAATCCCTCAGTAAACGGCATAGTTGGGTGTTGATAAATTGCAGGGATTGCAAGAACCACATATCTGAGAGATTTTTGGATGATGTAATTAACTACTACCAAAACGCTTAAATACAGAGGCATAACAGGAAATATTGCATCAAGGTTGAAATTAAGCCGTTTTAATATATAACCAGCAACTGGAAACACAAACGCAAATGCCAGACTAAATACGGTTTGCAAGGAGCTAAAATCAAGTGCAGCTTTATCTCCCTGAAAAATCTCAAGGTTATGGATCGTTAATTCTTTTTGAACATTGGCATCCTCAAGAGCCTGAGGCGTCTGTATATTAAAAATACGTTGTCCCCAACTTATTTCTTCCCCTGCACCAACAAAAAACAATAAAGCAAAGCCAATTACAATTATTTTTTTTAGTAATGAATATTTTTTATCATCACCGATGGGTCGAAATCGAATGAAATAAATGAAAAAAAATACGGAGATAACCAGAAAATACACAACTGTCAGATTTTCAAATATCTGGTCCTCATTTACAAATGCTTCCAAAACATCTTTTCTTAAAAACAGGGGTACATACGATAAAAATAAAAATATCAATGAACCAATAATTACAGGGATCTTAGAATCAAGTATCTTCTTCACACTTTCTCTCCTTCATGCCAAGTTTCTTTGATGTACGATCAGGGTAAATACAATGTTCCTATTGTAAACGAACCATCATTATTTGTATCATTAATTGCCAATAAAATATGTTTCTCCGTTCGGAGATCAATAATACTTGTTTTCAATACATAGTCACCCGAATCAGTATTCTCAGGAATATCAAATGAAACATCAACTTCATTTTCAAGAGGAGTTTCTCCAGATTCAGCAGGTAACCAATTCGATATATCAGTATTCACTGGTAAATATATTTTTTTCTCTCCCACCTCATCTTCTAGATATAAGTTTAATGCAAAGTCTTGCCCCATTTCAGGATAATTCGGGGCCAAACCTATATTTACCCACTTCATTTGTACAATCAATCGCCGATTTTCCATTTCTACTTTTGCATACGAGAGATAGTATTTATACCCAGCTTCTCCAGCTAAAGACAACAAATCATAATAACTCTCTGTTGAACCATTATCGTGGATAATACTACCGTGTGTCTTTCTCAACACTTCACGAGCATTTTCAAGCTCTACACGGAATGGTGAACAAAGTTCATAAACAATTGGTGCATTCTTCCATATCTTTAGGATTTCATCACCAATCTTTTGATAAAAATCCATTTCAGGATTCCCCAAACAGTCAAATCTAAAACCAACATCAGATCGTCTTGAAACTACATACTGTGTCGATTGAGCAATGCCTGCATACGGCATTACCAATTGCGTCTTTTGAAAACCTTTATAAGAGTATGGCATGCTCAAAACGGTTCCGTCAGACTGGTGACAATTATGAGATGAATAAGCTCCTCCAATAAACATATCCACTAATCTGCGTCTAGCTTGGCCATCCAAGGTTTGAAAGTCCTCAGCTGAACTTTGCCCAACTGGATATGTATCTGCCCATTTATCATCCCATGTAGTTTGTACAGATTGCCAACTCCATTCGTTAAAATCCCCGTACCCCGAAATATCAATAAAAGCAATATTAGGGTTACCATCGTACCTAATTATCAACTGTTCAACAAATTTACTCCACTCTTCCTGATAGCTACAATTGGAATAATCTGGCTCGCCAGTAGGGAGTAACATATTATCTTTTTGAATTACCCAATCCGGCACCATATGACCGCCAAATGGTTCTCCAATCATGGTGTATACACGAAAAGAAAATTGTTTTCCAGATTGAACAGCATCTGAGAGTTGGGCATCCAGAGCTTCCCAATCGTAAATTCCTTCAGCAGGATTTAAGATACTCCACCCGATATCTCTTCGAATAGAATAGGCAACCGTTTCAGGAATGTTTACCCCATTAGGATCAGGACCAAATTGCCAACCTATTCCTGGATTTACCAAATAGTCTGTAGAAATTTCCGGTAACACTTCAAATTCTATTTTACTAGCAGTTGGGAGAACTTCTACATTAACAGGCAAAGGTGTCATAATACCAGGTTCTTTATTAGGTAAGGAACACGCGTTGAGCATCAGTAGAAACGAACTCAACAAGGAAAGATGCTTAAGAAATTTTCGATACATTTTAGTGCACTCAAACCGCCTATTCCAGATTAATTAATCCACCGATCTAACCCGGAAATTTTGGCAATAAACCGAGGGAAAGAATCTGTATGAAGTAAAAAAATTCTATGGATTTCGTATGGCTTTTCTCTCACATCTTTCAAACGATTCAGTCCTGGTAATAATGTAAATGCTGCTTTCACCCCAGCATCTTTCAGCATCTCAATTATCTCAGGCGAATAATCTGTTTCATGTCCGTTGGGATATGCAAAAGTAATCGGAGCTACAGTAATCTCTTGTTCAATTTTGTGCAAGGAATTACGAATCTCATTTTGAGCAACTGAGTAATCAATCCTGGTCATAATTGGATGAGATGCGGTGTGTGAGCCAAACTCGATAATGTTTCTCATCTTTCTTACTTGGTCCCAATTAAGATGCAAGTTAGAAAATGCATCAGAGGGAATAGAAACTTCTAATTTTTCTGAAATTTCGCGAAGATATGAAACTTTTTCCTTTTCTGGAATTGACTTTAATATATCAATAATTTCCTGTAATGCAACCTCACGTTCATAATTTTCAAGCAATGAAAAATCACCAAATCTTGGCATTTCTAAAGAAGTTTTTTTTGTATGAACAAACAGATAAGCTAAATAATCCCAATAAAAAGGCTTATCCTTCCCTATATACTCTGTAGCTAAAAAAATCACAGCTGGCAACTCACGTTCTGCCAGCACAGGATATGCATTCGTCAAATTATCCAAATACCCATCATCAAAAGTAATCAGAAGCGGATTAGATGGTAATTTATCCTGGCCATATAACCAGCGCACAAGTTGTGCGCTGGTTATGACAGAATAATGTCTTTTTACATAGTCCATTTGTTTCGAAAATTGCGCCGGATTTGAACTAACGTTAGGCTTAAAAGAAACAAAACCTGAATCATCAGGGTTATCAACCCTATGGTAGTTCAAAACAGTCAATTTATTACGATTTAGATATCTTAGGAATGAAAACAACCCAATATTTTCTGCTAAATTAAACAGAAAATCTAAAAATCTTCTGCGGCTGAAATTCATTTACTTTCACTCTGTATTCTTTCGCATCCGAAATGCTATAAACGCCACAACCGCCATCAAAACAACAATGGCTATCATTCCATAAGTAAGTATCTGCCTGCTTTCATATCCTAGTGGGGTTTCGGAATCAGATGTTGCAGGTGTAGTATTAATTTCAGTTGTCACACCTGAAGACTCCATCTCAGAAGCGACGCGCCCCATCCCTGCACCAGTACGTGTATCAATAATAATAGGCCGGCTATTATCAATGATAGCGAGATCTCCGTTTAATATTTCCCTTATATCAGAGTCCATAAGAGCATTTCCTGCAGAAATCAATCCATTTGCAGTAGTACCAAACAGACCTAATATATATTTATCCTGATCATATGGGGATAAGAATAGCTCAATATAGCCAAGATCTTTCTGCGCTGATATACGATAAATAACTTGTTGATTTTTAATTACCGCCACATTACTATTTTCTTCAAAGGATGCCGGCATAAAATCTACAAGTTGCGATATAACTTGCATATCCGAAGGAAGCCCTATAAGTATCAAGTTGTGATTCTGGTAATTGTCGGGTAATTGCCCGTCAACACCAGCCCCAATATTTATAAGAGCACCTGTTGAGTTGTCTCCAAGAGTATAAGCTATGCTACCAGCAACACCCCAAGCAGTCGGATCGTTTTGGGGAAGGACAAAGTATGTTGCATCAAGTGAAGGATCATTTATAAATGGGCTAGGAAAATTACTAATATCCTGAATATTATTATCTGTACCCAACGCCTCAGTTAATGGTAAATGTAGACTAGACTCAGAATAGATACTCATCCACAAACCAGAGGTGGAAGTAATGGAACAATTGTCCCGAGGAATTAAGTTCGCAGCAATGCTAATATTATTAAGCCCGGTTCGCAGACTTCCAACAGGAAGCTTAATTTCAGCCGTCACAAGGTTGAAATTCTCATTAGACAAATCAATACTTCCAGCAAGTGTATCATTGTAAAAAACATTAACTTCTGAACGATCAGGGTCAATTAATGATGAATTACTATAAACAATAGATAAACTTGGAGGTTCAGTGGCCACCTGACCTGGAGCAACATTAAAGTCATAGGAGAACCAATTTGTTCCAATCTCACTAACAGTTGATGACTCATAGCCCAGATCTGAAAAGAGAAAATCTGTTGTAGAAGCTAGGGTTGTATTTAAGCCAATTACTCCAACAAGCGGTGTTGGATTTACTTCAGCAATTATTGTATATGACGGACTAACACCAGTAAGAATATTACCTGTACTTAAGGTTTGAGAAGCCTTAATTACACCTGCATCCGTATTACCTCCAACAACTAAAATTGCTTTATTTTTATCCCATGGAGACACTGCTAATTGAAGGATACCATCATCAACTTGCATCTCATCAGAAACAAAACGATTACCATCCACACCTATCTGTAACGAAACATCAGAAAGAGCCGGGAGTCCTTCCGGTTTTCCTACAAAAATCAAATGGGACTGCCTGCGGATATCTTCGGTTAATTTATCAACTGTAATTAGAGAGGTTGATAATTCTCCTCTTGTCATACGCCCGAAAGTAGCCATTACAGTCATCGCAGCTTGAAGTTCTCCACTAGTGGGACTTGAAGAAATAATAACCGCAGCGGAGTCGGGCACACTGGAACGCTCCTGATAAATTGGCCATGGCAATCTTTGCAAATCAAGAGGTAAAGGTACCTCTTCATAAGATAATAACGCTCGCGAGTTCAAACTAATCGCAACCGTCGTTTGGTGAAATTCATAATCACAATCAGCAGATGCATTTAATACAAATGATATTTTATGCCAACCCTCACTATACGGTGATGGCAGATCATCAGGCGAAATAGGGATACGATAGACTAAATCGTTTCCAGATTGTAGCGATATCGATTGCTGTAACTTATCATTAAAATAAACATCAAGGGAAGCACCTAAATAATCACCACCAGCAATATCTCCTTCACCAATAAAGTAAGAACTAATTACTAATTCCAATTCTGTACCGCCTGTGAGCAGCCAAGTGGGAGGAAGTGCAAATCGCATACTACCAGCATCAAAAGGTCCATGCAAAACCAATTCATTTTCCATACCTAAATCGGCAAAGGTAAGAACTGTTTGTGCATTGGTTGAAGAGGCATAAACAATCGGTGTCCCAATTAATGGGAAAACAAACAAAAATAAGCATATCAAATAACCTATTTTCTTCATGTTAAATCTACGCTATTAAGCGTATCTCCTTATTAAGTTATTTCAGACTTCTTCACGAACTTTTTTCCAAATAACGGTCTGTTGTTTTATTAAGTAGCGATAAAGCCCGATCAAAGCAGCAAAGTTACTATTAACTAAGAATACTGGTAGATACAATAATCTACTCAGAATATTGTTTTTTTTCTGAATCCGACCACCAAACCATGCAAGAAAATAAAAAAGTAATTGTAGAAATAAAAAAAATAATGGTACATTACCGGAAAGATGAACCAAGGATGCTTTTTCATTAAAGTCAGTCTGCAAGACAATTATGATATTGATAAAAAATGCAAAAAGCATAGCAAACGGGACGAGAGGACGTAAATATTTATGAGAAATAATTTGCCATAAGACGATTGGACGTTTAAATGGAAGGATTCGCCATCCAGCAAATATTATTTGGTATCTTCCAGCAACCATTCTGGCACGCCTCTCAATTTCTCCTTTTTCTGTTGAAGCTACGGGGTGGGATGACCGTGCTTCAGGGGCATATATTACCCGAAACCCTTGTTTTATAATGCTTAGAGCTATGTAAAAATCATCATTAATAATGGAAGTTGGTGGTGACACAAACAAGTTTCTTCTGATCGCCAATAGATCCCCAGCTACACCTACACAACTATCCAAACGAGACTCGTTTTTCTTGATAAATTCCTCGTATTTCCAATACAATCCTTCCGTTTTCCCAAGGGCACTTTCACCAATAACATTTCGTCCCCCAGAAACAGCACCAACTATCGGGTTTGAAAAATACTTAACAATGGACCTAATCACATCTGGCTTGTAATAATTATCCGAGTCGGAAAAAAGAATAATTTCATTTGTAATAGTATTTATTGCATCATTAATTGCTGTTAATTTTCCTCTTCTTTCTGGAAATGCTATTATGCGAATCAATGAAGATTTGAAAGACCTTGCAATTTCTACAGTTCGATCTACCGACCCATCACTTACTATCAAGATTTCCAATAGTTCATGAGGATAATCCAGTGAGAGACTATTTTCGATTTTGTTTCGAATTACTTTTTCTTCATTATATGCAGAAAATAATAAAGTTACACTAGGGAGGTATTTAGAATCACTCTGAATTGGTTTACCCAAATAAGCTATCCCAACAAGCAACAAAGGATATCCCAAGTAGACATAAAATATTAAGAATATTGATAACCAGAAAAAAATAACGAGAAACATTACACTATCCGTCCAGGGCCAGATAGTGTGCTACCTTCACCATCTTTCGAAACCAAAATTAATGAGCAAGCAATTCCAATCATCAGATACAAATACCTTGGATATGCTCCGTGAATAAATAGTGCCGCGACCATATATCCTGCAAATCCCGCTAAATATCCTGTTGTCATTGAGGCATATTCAGGCATTCTTCGAAGGATAAACCTTCGTCTTGCCTGGCGCAAAGCTTTTATCGAGGTGTAAACTATTGTCATAAAGACTAGCAAGCCAACAATACCTGTTTCTGCTGTGATTTCTAAATACAAATTATGTGCTTCGCGTTCTCCAGCAACAAGTGCCAAGCCAAGATTTTTAGAATAGATCGGGAATAGATAATTATAACTTCGAAGCCCAACTCCAAATAATGGTTGAGCCTTGATCATCTCCCACGCAGCAAGATTTTCACTTATTCTGCCCTGGAAAGAGCGTTCTGAAGTTCTCAATGTAGTTTTGGGCTGGAAAAACTCAGTTAGTGTAAAAATCCTATCAACATAACGAGGTGGTGCTACTGCAAAAAAAAGCAATCCGACAATAATAATTATTGGGAGCTGAATTCTTTTAGGCGGGTAATAATAAAAATAAACACCCAACGCAGCAACCAACGCCAAGAAACCACCTCTTGAATAAGTTAGCAGAAGACATAAGATGGTCACCAAAGTACTATACAAAGCAATTAGTTTATAGCGATTTTTCTTTTCGTGCAAAAACCTTTCCAGAGAAATTGGAACTAATACCACTAGAATTTGAGCAAAGAAATTTGGATCTTCAAGAGGTCCGCCAACCCTATACTCATCATTTTCCCCAACGATCTGATGCATCCCCGTTATGGCAAATCCGCCATAGTTATTATCATATGTTTTTGTAAAATACTGAATTACAGTAAGAGTTGCTAAAAACATTCCAGCGACCATCATTACCCATAAAGTTCGATGAAAAGTACTTCTTGTTTGAAGTAGAACAACTACTACAATTGCAATTATGGCATCTTTTGCGTAATCTAACACCCCCCCCCATACCCGACCTGGTACTGGTGAATAAATCAACGACGCAAAACCGACTAGTCCGTATATACCCAGAAGAACAGCTAAAGTAATCCAACCCTTCGGTTGTTCCCGGAACAATGCCCATCTCATTAGAATTGACAATACAAGGAGAACTATAAAAAACTTTGCTACTGATGGTGCGCCATGATACTGAATAACAACATCAGAAAATCTTGTATATGTTATAAAAACGAGAATCAGAAGTCCAAATTCCACATAAAATATTGAGACAAAAAACAACACCATGCCAAATAAACTGATAAGAATCGCAACAGGTTGATTAAACTTAACAATCAAATACCCTGCTAAAACCCCCATCCCAATCGAAAGGGGGAGAAAAAGCGTTAAGAGATTTGGAAAAAATCCCTTGGGATCATATTTTGCAAGTAAAGTTTTTTGTAGGATTTCCATTAAGAATAGTCTTATAGTGCTTCAGTTGCCTTTAATAAATAAATATCACCGTTCTTTTTTGCAATTTCAAGCGCCCAATTTGTATTCTCAACCAATGAATCGGCTGTATCCCCGACACGATATTCAGCGATACCTATTCGAGGTAGAAGGGCAAGTTCCTCACCTGATATATCAACCTTAATTGGAATCGAAAGGGACATTTGAACACGACGCATTGTGTTCATAGCTCCATTTCCTGGCGTATCAGATAATAGAACAGCAAAGTTTATATCACTCCATCGTCCCACAAGATCGTTTCCTCGAAGCTCATTTTTCAGAACTTTTGTTACATGGCGTAATATATTTTGCAAAGTGGGCTGCGGTAATACATCCATGTATGTACTCAGTCCTTCGATATAAACAAAGCAAAGACAAAAATCATTAATAGATGCAAAAGCTCTTTCTCTTAGGTTTTCATGAAATGCTGCCTTATTAAGTGCAAGAGACATCTCATCTAATTTTCGATCCTGGATAAAATTAATTATAGGTGTTCTTAATAATTCGCGGAACAATGCCAATGCAGCACCAAGCGCAACACCAACAACAGCAGCCACACCAGCGTCGCGCAATGGCTGGGGAGATATGGGTTCACTGGGAATTGTCGCTGGATCTAACAAACTCATATCGTAAATTTGATATAGATTCTCAGCGTATTCCACTGCATGACGTCCGACTACATTCGTCAGGTTCACGACCATTTCAGGGTCGGGTCCCTGAACTGAAAAATCTATTACATTGGTTTCTGGAAGAACTGTGGCAAGATAACTGTATGCAGAAAGATCCACACCTTGAAGATTAATCAAATCTAATGATTCTGAATAAATTCGAGGGCTATTTAATATTTCTGCGAATGTAGTAATGATCGTTCGCTTATCCAATGTATCAAGGCTATAAATCAAATTGTAATCAACATCTCCCCCCAAGTAAGCCGGATTGGGCGAAATGATATAACGCGCAGATGCGCTATATACAGGTGCAGTATTAAATGCCGTGATTAATGCCGCTAAAATCGAGGTGAGGGATGTTAATACAACTATCCACCAACTTCTTTGTAACATTCGAAGGTATAGTTTAATTTCCATGTAATTTTGTCCAAACGTCGATAAAGAATAATATTTCCGAAAAACTGAGCACCTTGCATTTTTGTAATCTCATAAGATTATACCTAATTTTAACAAACGTCTATAGTGTTATAGACATTCTCTCATTTACAAAATCAGACCATACTCGATTATAAAATATCAATTTCATTTCAATTTACTCCTTTTCTTTCAAAAGCATTTTTTTAATGCTGTCAGAAAGAAGTTTTGCACGATTATCCCAGGTGTGTCCTAACATGTCTCTTGCGCCTTGCTGCCCAATTTTTCTACAAAAATTTTCATCTAAAACCAAAGAGGTTAATACTTGATGAAGTGCTGTAACATTCTCTGGTTCAAACAAAGCAGCATTGACACCATGTTTTGCAATCTCTGTGATTGTAGGCTGATCTGGAGCGACTACCGCTTTCCCAATTGCCATATATTCATAAATTTTCATAGGATTTCCGTATGTGTTTGTTGCAGGCATAACAGCAATATCGCCAGCAGCAAGGCATTGTGGAACATCAGCATATAACAGCTTTCCTGTAAAAGTTACACGGTTTGATAAACCAATATCGGAAGTTAATTTTTTCGCACTTTCCAATCCCTGCCCATCGCCTGCCAAAATTAGGTGGAATTTATTATCCGGTTCAAGTTGAGCAAAGGCCTTTATAAGTAAATCAACCTTGTGATAAGGTTGAAAAGAGCCAACAAAAACGATAGTAGTAACATTCGAAGGTATATTATGAGATTTTCTGAACACATCCCCACTGACATTTTCATTAAACAAATCGCCATCAAAACCATTATATATAGTTACTATTTTTTCTTCAGGCACACCTTCATCGATCAAGTATTGCCTCATAGTCTCATTTACAGCTGTTATCAAACTAGCACAACGTGTCACTTCTTGGTGTATCTTGACCGCAGAATTTTCCAAACCAACTCCATACTGTTGTTTTTCTTCCCAAGAAGGAGAACAATCATCTAGAACAAGTGGAATACCAGTTTTAGATGAAGCAATTTTCCCTGCCAAACTGAAAGCAATATGTGTTTCCAAAATAATATCAGGATGATGATCTAAAGCAGCCGAAATTAAACGCTTAGAATAGGTTTGTCCATGCTGTATTCGCGCCTTGTCCCTTAAGCGAAAAGCTAATGCTTGTGGAATAAATTTTCGAATTATTTTCCGATAAAAACTTACTCTTAAAGCGGTATCCTGCTTTGATGCAGCCTCAAGACGAATAACCTGATGACCAAGTTTCTCTAAAGAATCTAATAGAGAAGTAGCGCGAATAATATGTCCTGCACGCTGTTCTCCCAATCGGTCAGAGGGATGGGGTAGACTATATAAAATCTTCATCTAATATGCCTCAACATATCCTCATAAACTGTTATTGTCTTTTTTGCTTGAGTTGCTAATGAGAAATTGCGAGACACAATACTCAATGCTGCCTCTCCCATTTCAACCTGCAATTGCGGAGTTGAACATAAGCGGATAATAGTTTCTGATAATGCCTCAACATCTCCTGCATTAATCAAATATCCACTGACACCATCATGGACTATTTCCTCAGTTCCTCCAACTCTGGTAGCAATAACAGGAAGAGATGCTGCCCCCGCTTCAATTAAGACTGTAGGCAAAGCTTCGCTCCAAGAAGATTGAATCAACAGATCACTTGCATTCATCAGATTTGGGATATCCATTCTTTGTCCCAGGAATTCTACTGAAGGATATAAGTTAGCAGCGTAATTTTTCAGTTCTCCTTCCAATTCCCCACTTCCGACAATTTTAAGTTGAAAATCAGGAATTATGGTCAATACCTTCTTAACTGCGTCACAAGCTATTTCAATTCCTTTTCCAGGTCTTAATACTGATACTAATATTGCTGTTGGCTTAGAAGGATGCCATCCTAATTTTTTCCGTATCTCGCTTTTTTCTGATAGGTTTTGAAATTTTTGGAGATCAATGCCATTATAAATTGTGCTTATCTTTGAAGTAGGAACATTAGCTTGTTGGGAAAATAAATTTCGAACAGCTTCTGAGACTGCGATTACCCTATTCATTCTATTTTTAGCGGTCCACAACACCATCTTGGAACGGAGTAATGACTTTAAAGCAGATGCTGGCTCTTCAAGGACATGCCGCGTCATTATGACTGGCATTTGCCTTCGATCGTAAACGGTCCCTGCATAAAGTATCGAGTCTTGATCCTCTGCATGAACAACATCAACCTTTTCATCGTCAAGCAAAGAAGTAAATCTAATCCAGGAGCTATAATCAACCATTCGCCGGGCACCTAGATTATATCTAGGTATGTTGGT
>VFQT010004423.1_pt1 | contig 11706 bp, 13 predicted proteins | sample 3512381 | NCBI WGS metagenome assembly VFQT01 (sample SAMN10412376, study PRJNA504923) | tailings metagenome | isolation source: Relicate 2 Philex TSF3 active mining site | place: Philippines: Tuba, Benguet | collected 2017-08-29 | reverse complement strand
AGTTATATTTTTCCATATCACCTTTTTTACCAAACTCCGATTCTAACTTTCGGTATTCTACTCGTTTATTAAACCACTTATCCAAAATACGTGGGATGACACCTAGTTCACCTTTGGTATATAAAACACCATTTGATGATACTGATAAGTTTGCTTCAGTAATATATTGTTTAAAGTTTTCTAATGGCATTGATTGTCCATTTTCAAACGTTAACAACTCTAACGTTCCCTTGACATACGAATCTAAATCCCAATTAACAACTTTACCGAACTTTGTCTCGGGTGATATATTTAAACTCATAATAATAGATGGATATAGTGAAGTTAAATCTAAATCATATATCCACTTATACGTTCCCACAATTGGATCTTTCACAAACGCACCAATAAACGTATCCTCATCTTCGCCAAATTTAGAAATTCGTTTTGGTTTATTTTTCGTTACCAACCCATCACGTTTCAAATCTGCTAAAATTGCACCTTCTAGATAAACAGATGAGTATGGTATTTCATCATACGGAACACACCCAGCGTGACAGATACTTCGTGCCAAATCTATGTATTGCAATTTCTTATCCAATTCAATTACAATATCAATATCTCGTAGGTTATACTCTATAAACTTTTTTAGATCAGTTTTAAATAACTTATCCAAAGATCCTTCATATTCTATCTTACCCATATTTACTTCTTTTTTACCAATCGTGTCCAATTTGTAATTTTCAAGTTCGGACATAGTAAATTTTCGATATAGGAACAGGTAATCCATACAAGATACCCCTGCAATAAAATAACGATCCCTATGGGTGAAATAATCTACAATACCTATAGGTGATAACCTATTAGCAGTACTTTCACCAAACAAACGTCGCATTCTATTGTAAATGTATGGAATATCAAAGTTATCAATATTCCAACCTGTTATGATCGTTGGTGATATTCCGATATAAATGTTTATAAATTTTATTAAAAGTTCTCGTTCAGTCTTAAATGACAATACGGTGACATTACCATCCACACTATCATTAATTAGTTTCTGTTTGTCTAAAATCAAAACCCATCTATCATCCGTGACAGAATCATGTAGAGCGATTGATGTTATTTCATTTTCAGCCTTAGATGGATCCGGTCTACCCGTATCCATTTCAACCTCAATATCAAATGTAAATATTTTGTGACCAACTGAGGGGGTATCATCATTATAATACAAATCAACCAATACACGTGTCGTATCGGGCACATCTATTTCAAAGTAATCATCTTTGTTTCCACTTAAATCATACGTCTTTGATAACCTATGACCGTATATAGATCGGTATTCACCTGTCGGATCTTCAACATACGCGTATTTTCTATAATCAATTATTTTGTGACCAACCATGTCATCCCAAAGGTGAATTTGGTTTTTCTTTCTATTGTAGTATATATTTTGATACATTTTATCCGATCAATTTATTATGCATGTCTTTAATCATTTTATTGTAAAGATATTAAGTCAATATACGAATTATTTACGAAAAATCCAAATTGGTTCTCCGAATATAATATCTTTCGTTTCATCCGTCAATTTTAAAGTTTCATCTTTATAATGTGTTTCATTTTTAGCAGTTCCGGCACCACCACTATTTGGTCTTTTAGCCATTTCCATTCCAATGCACCCAACATAACTCATTCCATTTGATGCTAAAAAATCACACATGGGATTGGTGATTTCTACGACGCATTTATTATCCTGGATACCTGTTGCGTTAGTAAAAACATCTGAAATGTTAACTGCCATAATTCCACCTGATTTTAATGTTGGTATGATTTTACCCAACGTTTTATGTAAAAAGTTTACATTCCAATTATCAATATTTTTATACCGAACCCAACTTTGCGTATCATCATATGAATATCGTTCAGTTGAAAAATATGGTGGTGAAGTAAATACCATATCAAAGTAATCACTGTAATCACTATAATCAAAATCTTCTGCAGGTGAGCAGTAAAAATCAGTTTTGGTTTCTTTTTCAAAAAATGAAGTGTGTTTACTATAAAAGTTTCTTTGTAGTTCGTATACTGGATGATTTTCTTTACGTGGATCCAATCCAACATAATGTTCAACATACTCACTTGCAAACGCACCAGCTAATCTATCACCCCACCCCATAGAAAAATCCAATACGGTTTTGGACTTGTTCATATCATAAAATGCTTTAGCAACGTTTGGTTTGAATTGGGCACATATATAATTTCGTAATCCAATCATTGTTCTTAATTCTTTTTTTCCAATTTTGGTTAATTTCAAAGAATAAGCAGAACCCATAAGAGATATCATAAACTTTTTGTTTTCCCAAGTTCTTTGTGGACTTGGGTAACGTGAATGATCAACCATCCATCGGTTCTTTTGTTGAAAGTAATTAGATGAGTCATTACCAGTATTTATTCGATTAAAATAAAGTTGTTTACCCTCATATGTAAGTGGGTATTTAGATTCTGCTGCATTTCTAGGGAACCATTCACCCTCTGTTAAAATCTCGTTCCATCTAAATCCTTTTAATTTTATATAATCTATATACGCATCCTCTTCCGTGATATCTGCATAAGGTATTGGCCAAGTCATACAAACTTCAGCCAATTTTTCTTTTACGGTTTCTTTTGGGTAGGTTTCTTTTATTTTAATCCACTCATCTGGTGAAATAAAAAGGTAATCTCCTTTGAAATTACCTTTTTTGAATTGATCGAAGTAATCACCATAGTTTTCATTTTTTAATTTTGACATAGATTCCACTAGTATAAATAGTTGCCTCCAAGATTCCAAAATAAGATGGATCCCTCCAATTGATCTATATTGTCTTCCAACCACCTCCACTGCTTCAAGTCCCAAAACGGGTTACATGGAAACGGTGCTTCATATCCATCCATTCTGTTACTAAACTCATATTCCGATTTTCTAATGTTAATTGGTAAATGAACACCATTCTTTTTAAGCATCTTATCTATAGTATCACTGGATGATACACAAGTTGTCCAAACTTTCTTTGTAGGATTTGGATTAAAAAAAGATTTCAAATCAGTGTCCATAAATCCCAAAGTTAATCCGCTAAGTGTCACACCCGAACCAGATGATGCGATTAAGTTATCAAATCCATTTAATTCTCTAACTTGATCCGCAACATAGTTTATATAATACGGATGATTAAATGCATAAGGAAGCATTTGCCAGTTTTCTCTTTTAACCTGTGATCTTAATGAGTTATACATTATAGCCAACATATTAGGTTTGACTGGATTTAGCATTGTATTTGGATATTTATCTAACACATCCTCTAATAATTTTCTATTGAATTTTTTAGAATCTGGATATGAATAATAAAATGGTATATCCAACTCATGACAAAACGCTGCTAAAGTCCAACCACTCCATGATCCATCAACTGACATATGAGTTAGTGGTATATTTGGATTTACGTATTTTTTTAATAAATTAAATATGGGTCCAATCTTAGCCCAAGGTGGTAGAATTACACCATCTCCATGTAAATCACCTCGATAAACATGAACATCTCTACCTTTCACATTATAAACTTCAACTGGCACCGTATCTCTAACGTATGATGATGCGTTTTTTACAGATACAATCTTTTCCATTTAAATTATATATTTACTATCTAATTCTAAAATATCAACTTTCACAGTGTCCATTTTAATATGCCTTCATTTTTTCTTTCAATTGAGTTTTTTATATTTTTATAATTAACACCATACATTTTTTCAAAGTTATCAATAATGACATGTTGCATTTTTTTTCGATTTTTGAAATTAAGTGTGGTATCATTCATAATTAAATTCTCTATATACGGTTTAAAGTTTGTACCTTTTTGAAACGCCCTCTTTTCTTGATCAATAACCGATTCTGGTAAATACGGTCTAAATGCTTCTGCCAATGGGTATTTCCACTGTGATCCAACGGTGCAAATATTATTCGGTAAATTTGTCGTGTAATTCAAAAATTCAGTATCAAAAAATGGACATCTCAATTCAATAGTTCCATAATACATAAATACCGTATTTCCTCGCAATAAATTACCGTAGTGTTGTTTTTCAAATAGTTTTTTTCTAACATCACTCCAATCATCTTTTTTACTAAACATTCGTATCATACCATATGAACCATAAGCTTCATCAGATCCCTCACCACTAAATGCTACTTTAATTCCATCTTCTGCCATCTTTTCTGCTATAAATGATTGTAAAATACCAACTTGCATTTGAACAGTAGATGGATATTCAATCACACGTATAGATTCTAAAAATCTTTGTTTTAAAATTGAATCATCCTTTGGAACTTCAACTTCAATCAACTGAATGTTTAAATGTTTAGCAACTAATCTTGCCTGTATTAAATCTGGTGAGTTCTCATCAAATTTTATTGTATAAGCTTTTAAATTTGGAATTTTAGTTGATAATAAATAAGTGATAACGGATGAATCTAACCCACCACTTAACGATGTCGCTATTGGTACATCCGATAATAACCTTTTATTAACAGCGTTAGTCATAAGTTCGTGTGTACGTTTAATAGCAGTATTCAATTCTGTCACAACGGGTTCAGATGAAAACTTAAAATAATAATCACTATGGACTTCAACTTCATGTGATTGTAAATTAATCCGTACAAGTGAATTTTTTGGAACAATGTGAATATCCTTCGCAGGAGTGTATGAGGTTATTGCTTTAATTTCAGATGCAATAATGACAGTGTCACCTGATGTATAGTAATACAAAGGTAGTTTACCTACCCAATCCCGTGAGATTACCAATTCATCCTTATCATATATAACAAATGAGAACATACCTTCCAATCGGTTTAGTTCACCTTCTTTATATAAAAATAGTATAATTTCAGAATCGGAATTGGATATAAAAGTATACCCACGGGATTCATACTCTTTGCGTAATTGGGGATAGTTCCATATTTCACCGTTAACTATTAGGTGTTTCGAATCCCATATAAACGGTTGGTTACCTGCAGGGGATACATCATTAATTGCAAGACGATTGTGTCCTAAATAAATAACAGAATCGTTATATAGTATTTTGGAATATCCACGATTATCTCTACCTCTATGCTCAATGGCATCTAACATCATATCTACCGCGGATTTATCACACCCTATTGTTGCAAGAATTCCACACATTAGTCTTTCCCCAAACGTTTCAACAAATCAATTGTTTTTTTCTTTTCACCATTCATTTCACCAATATGACACGAATTAGCCAAAATACTTACACTGCCCAATTCCATAGAACTTTCTTCTGCTAAGAACTTACCCATTTGAACTAGTGCGTAATAATCAGCATATCCACTTTTAGATACACGATTTGAACGTAGTATAGATGTTAAATACAGTTTTCCATTTCTAGGTTTAATATCAATTGCAAGCATACAAGGTTGTGAGTATGGGTTTCGTGAATCTCGGGATGGATCAAAAATAATCAATTCACAACGTTTTACAGCGTTACCAGTTCGTAAAATTTTAAGAACATTTGCAACTTGGTTAAATGAACCACCCCATGCAATCATTCTTCCCCAATATGAATCATACCATTTATCTTTAATAAATTTCCAATCAAACTCATCTTCGTCTTCAAAAAAACCGTTTGTTTCTTTCCTGATTGGTTTTACAAATGTGACGGATGAAGCAAAATCAATTCTATCATCCCCCATCACTTCACGAAAATGTGGATCAAACCAACTATCATCTTCAAACTCTGTTATGACTGTCATAACATTTAATTCTTCCAATAAATTACCAACCTTGGAACCGTTGGCAAGTAAATGTTTTGATACCTTACACCAAGCATCACCAGGTGATTTTGCTTCTATTACTGTCATAGTGTTATATGATTAAATGTGTGTCCACGTGTGATTTTTAATAATCTCATATACATTCCACGTAGAGATTTTGAAATTCTTAGCAATAACCTTCGCACTAAATCCACTTTTATATAAATTTCGTATTTGAACTACTTGAACATTTGTGAGTTTAGCTTTTGGGTGACTTTCACCCTTCAATCTTGCCATTTTCTTTTATAAAAAAGTTATATTCTGCATTTTCAATTCTGCAACTCATATGATCTGCCCAATGAATAATGTATGGTAATTCGGTCTTCAACCAACCACCATCTATATAATTAATAAAAAACTTTTTAGTTGCTTCATTATACAGACCATCTGCAAGTTTAATTCCTAACAACTCCTTTTCGTTGTAGGTAATACCGTATTGATTTAATAACCACAGAGCTCGATCGGTGACATCCATATAATGTAATGCAGGGTTATGTTTAAATAGAGATCCTTTATTTTTTCTATGCCAATCTGAATCTTCTTTAATATAGTAGGGTTGCTTACCATCTCCAAGTTTACCGAGATCGTGATGTAATGCAGAGAAAAACATCTCCTCATCGGTAAAATCTACATTACCACCGCTCTCTTTAAAAAGAGTTTTGATTTTATAAGCCTGCTTACACACATTCATCACATGATCCAAATATCCACCCGTGTATGCACTGTGAAAATTTGCGTTACCGGATGCAGGTGCAAACATCAACTCCTCACCCAATTCCTCAAATGAATACATGTGTAAGAGCTTCTCAAGTCTATCGGGGTTTGCCTTAAAAATTTGATTTATGAACTTTATAAACTTTTCATAATTTTCAGTTAACTCAATTTCGGTATATTCTTTCATTTTAATTTATTTATAACGTTTAGATATTGAATTTCTTGTTGGAGACCGATGAACCTTTCCATTTCAATTCCATCTTTTTCAATTATGACTGTTGGAACTGATCTAATACCGTATTGTTGGGTTGCGGTTTCATCTTCTTCAATATCAATATACGTAAATTTAACGTCTTTATCAACTTTTTCTCTCATCCTTTCAAACATCGGGTTTAGGATTTTACAGGGCTGACACCAAGTAGCTGAAAATTTCTTTACTTCTATCATTTTTTGTTTCCTTTTTAATAACGTTTTACTACTTTATAATCAAGTATTGCTGTTGGTTTTACTATAATTTCATTCCAAAGTGTTGTTTTATTTTTTTTACAATCATCCCAATCTCTACATAAATTGTTTTCGTTATCGGGATATGAAAATCTAAATAAATTTGCTGCCCGATTTCCTCTATCTGTTGCGAATGATTTAACATCAGATTGAAAAGCTGCAACTAAATTACCTTTCAATTTAACCAAAATATTACTTTTAGGTCTAAAAAAGGATTTCTCTTGAACAGTAAATGTGGATATTGCATATGGGTATTTTGATTGTAAACTATCAACTAAATTTTTCATCCCTTCAAGAGTGGTCCAATGCATTGTAGTGACTTCAATATTACTATCCCCATACGTATCCAGTGTAAATTGGGTATCCAATAAAACATAGGGTTCTATTGCACCTCTACTTTGAAAAAATGCTATTTTATCGTTTTCAATATTTACAATATAATCCGAAAATTCATCACGTAGTTTCCAAACTCGGTGGTTGACAAAATCCTCTATAAAATCTAAAACATTCTTTTTTGATAGATCTTTATATAGTTCAGTTTCAACAAATAACTGATACCCGAAATAATTGGTAATCAAAGATACTAATTCTGGATCGTCCGAAATGATGCCACCTCTAACATCGTATCCTTTTTTTTGTAATCTTAAAAACTTATAGGATATATCTTCCCACTCACTAATTGTGTGAAATGATGATTCGGGTTTTTGATATCCTAAAACTGGAAACGTATTTTTTTTCAAATTAGAGATAGCTTCATTTCTAAATTTCATCTTATATTCCTTTTTAATATAAATATTAGATAAAATTATTCTATAATAGAATATGGTTATTTGTATACATATGAAACCGAACCATCAGTATGTAAAGTGTATTCATACTCTTGCCCACAATTATCATCGTAACCAATCAGTCCCCAACCAGAATCGGTGGAGTCATCTAAACCAAATTCATCTTTCATAAATACCGAGGATCGAATGAGTTGAGCAAACTTATACGATGGATCTTCACCTCGTGTTTCAGTAAACTGATTATTGAATTTTTGTAACCAAGGTAGGGTTGCACTTGGGTAACCATCCCAATGCTTATAAAGTTGAGCAGTGTTAAAACCTTCTACTTTAATTACTGAACGAGTTGCCATAATTATTTAACCTTATTTGTATGATTGTTTTTTTATTACAATACTAATATACAAAATTAAAAGGATAAAGTCAATAGGCCTGTAAACTTATTTTGAGTTTATTTAAATAAACTTTTACGGTATTGTTGGAAGTTATCAACTACCCATTTCACAATCTTAACCAAGTCATCACTTTCAAATAGTATTCTTCCATTTTTACTGTGAATTGCAAATTTAGCGTTTTCACCACTAGTCACGGGTATTATATTTCGTGCAGTATTACCGTAAAATATAACTTGAGGTTCATCATCACCATAATGCCATAGTCTGATACCCGATGCGGTAAAAATCACAGCTTCATGACCATACTTAAACCCACCACCCTGAGTATAATCTCGTGAAGCGAATTTAGGAAAATCTGATAGTAAATAAGAAAAATTATAACCACCATACTTCTTATCAAATTCACCTAAATGGGTGGTTAACCCAAGTCTTTCCATTTGATCAACACCGTATTTAAACCCATCTTTTGCTATACCTTCCGCATCACTTGTAAAATGAATTAGCCATTGGTTTTTAACTAATTGGGGATTATTATCAAAATAACTCCACGCGGGGTAATCCTCTGGCTCAATTGGAAGTTCCATACTTGTTATCTTATCATAAAGATATTCAGCAAATTTATTGTAAGTATCTTCATCATTCCTTTGCAACCACTCCATCAATTCAATATCATTATCAAACATATCAACTTCTTCATCGGGTTCATCCATGTAAAGACTTTGTTTTTTTTCTTTTGGTCTCTCAAACTCAATCCCAAGTTCATCAAGAAAATCATCAAAAAAATAATAATATTCGTGTGGTAAATATTTCATTTTTAATTCTTTCGACATTGAAAAATAATCTCTCAGATATATCATATAGTTTGTTATGTATTCATTTACCGAATTTTCACGTATAATTTTTTTTATAATGTTTCTTAATCTCATAGTAATATAAAGTTTGTATGTAGATAAATATTAAAAAATTTAAAATAACATCTTTAATATAAAAATACTACATTAAATATAATATAAGTGGAGTTATGTAATATTACTTTTTTTCTCGGTTTGAGTATTTCCCTTTACGTTGGGAGGGTCGTAAGCACAATGCTTACAACCCGATCCACAACATTTACCTCTTTTTAAATGGTATACTTCTGTAAATACCATTCTTCCATTTTCCCAATAATAATCAATACCTTCTTCAAGTTTCATATTATTTATTCATTTTAGTTATCAAGTTACAACACACCCATCTGCCCCACAGGCGATTTCGCCACCTAATTGGGTTTCATCATCATCTTCATAGATTTTAGATAAATCAATACTTTGCAGATGTTGCATTAACTCTTCATACTTTTCCTTTGTAATGTCTTCAAAAGGACTTTGCGTGTAAGTTCCACCATCATAGGGTAATACAGATAAACCTGTATAACTTTCTCGATTTTCCCACATCCATTCTCCGACAGCATCCCATTCGTGATCTCTAATTGAAATAGTTGCCGATACATTGTGTGAATTAGAACCAGAACGATGACCAGGTTTAATCCATTCGCTAGATACTCTTTTTACCCTTTCCAATTGTTGAATGGGTGATTCTGTCCTTAAAATAGAATTGTTCGGTGCTTTTTGAGGAATACTAATTACTGCCGTATCGTGTGGTCTAAAATATTCATCCTCAATTAACTCTGGGTGATTTTCAGCTAAATAGCTATAAATTGCCTCGTTTTTACCTACTCTAATTCTTCTAATGTAATAATCATTATGCCAAGCGTGAATACCAGATGATGTACCTAATACTAATGATGATGTATTATGAACTACTGTTTTGTTTTTTAGTTGGTATGTGTGTGTGTTAGCAACTTCAATGTCAACTGTAAATTTGGTGGCATCTTTCGTTATTGCTTTTATTTTCATATTTTTATATTTTCCTTTATTATATTTATAGTATCTTCTATAACCTTATTCGAATTTTTTATATAATCACATTCTTTAATTCTAATTAAAAAATAACCATAATCTCTGTATATTTTATTTTTTAATCCATCTCGTTCCTTTACACTATCCAATGAATGCCAATAATTACCATCAAATTCTACTATAATGTTTTTTATTCTCACATCTGGGAGAATGCATTTAATTCCATATTTTTTAGAATCTACATTTAAATAATATGGTTTTTCGGTGATTGGACTTCCATAAAAGAATGGTTTATATATATCATCTAACATATTATATAATGCAGTATTGAATTGAATTTCTATATTACTAGAAAAATTTGGAAAATATGATACTTTCTTTTGTATCAGCTCTTCATATTTTTTTTCACCATCCAATTCTCCATATTTTTCTATAAAATAGCTAAGTCGTCCGGACTTACCGCGTGCTACACATAAATCATTATATTTACTAATACCTTCAGTTTCACCATATTTTTTTATATAGTATTCTTTAGTATTTGCATATGCTCGTTTTTTATTAGCAAAATCATATCGTTTAACACCTTCTTCTTGACCGTATCGATTAACATAAAAATTCAAATCTCGTATTTGTCTTTTTTTAACATACAGTTTTGCAGAATTGGCATCTATATTAAACTTCCTCATTACCATTTTATAGTTCCAAGGATTAAAGTGATTTTCCATTTTTTCTGCATATCGTTTAGTTCCTTCAATTTGCCCATATTTTTTAATCATAGTATCTCTATCAGTTTTAGACCCATTGCTATGTCTATTTCTAATTTTTACTATATCATCGTCACTAAACCCATTCAATTTTAATGATTCGACACTAACTGATAGTTTTTTGTTCTTTTCATAATATTTTTTCGGTCCGTCGACTTCTCCGTATCGTTCAATAAAAGCAGGTAAAGTGTTTTTATACTTACATATTTTTATCAAATCATCATAACGAACTTTCCCATCTTCAGCCCCATATTTAAATTTAAGAACTTTAAGTGAATTACCCCTCATTAAACTTAAAAATCGATTTGTACCATATTCTATGCCAAAAATATGAATTAAAAATCTCTTTAACCTATTTATTTTTTCAACATCTTTAACCATCAAACCTCCAATTTATATATAAGTATTAAAAATATAAAAAATTGAAAGTTTGACAGTTAAGTAAATCAATTCATAATATAATCAACTATATCATCTTCGTCTGTTAAAAATTCCGCAGCAACCCAACCTCTATCTTTAGTTAAAAACTTGTGGTTTGCCGTTACATTTACAACATATCCATCTTCAAACTCAATTCTGTAAGTTGGTTCTTCTCCATTTACATATAGCTTTGTTATAGGTTGCCATTCATTTTTTTCATCTCTAACATATAAATCATCAGTTACATTTAAAAATAATCGCTCAGAATCATAAAAATCTTCAACATCATATCCGTTAATAGCAAATATTTCAGTTAAAGACAACAGCCCTTTATTAGTTATAATTTCAGTTTCCGGTACTAAACGTCCACTTGGTTTTACACACGTTGTTCTA
>VFQT010004422.1_pt1 | contig 11706 bp, 10 predicted proteins | sample 3512381 | NCBI WGS metagenome assembly VFQT01 (sample SAMN10412376, study PRJNA504923) | tailings metagenome | isolation source: Relicate 2 Philex TSF3 active mining site | place: Philippines: Tuba, Benguet | collected 2017-08-29 | reverse complement strand
ACCGAATACGAGAAATGGGATCTCGAGGGAAGGGACCAAGAACAGATCTACCTAGCCATCCAAAAGGGTGAAGTGGTCGGCGTCATATCTCTAGTGGACTTCGACGATCTTGAGGATTACCGCCATTTCAAACCCTGGGTCGCTGCCTTTATCGTCGATCCACAACGACGCGGTTCGGGATTGGGTTCGGCGATGCTTGCTGCCTTGGAAGAGAAGGCTCGCAATTTTGGTATTGAAAGACTCTACCTCTGGACTGAGGATAAGGGTGACTTTTACACGAAGCGAGGATACGAGTTGCTCGAACACCGAGCGTATCCCGAATTATCTATCGATATTTTGAGTAAGCCCCTCATTGACTAGTAGTTAATTGAGTGCTGCAAGTCTTTGCAATAGTGGAGGATGAGTCGAATAGATTTTCACGGCTAATGGATGCGGTGAAAGATTAGCCAAACTATCAGTAGCAATCTTTATTAATCCACTCTTCAACGGTTCGCCATCATACGTTTGCTTCGCAAATTGATCGGCTTCATACTCGTTTCGACGCGAGATGCTATTTGAAATTAAATCAAGAGCAAACGAGAGCGGACTGAAGATGATAAAGAACGCGAGGATAGATAAGTGAAAGCTCGATACATCTGATCCAAGCGCATTTGAGAGCTCTGGAAAACGTAAGGCCCAGCCTAGTACCGCAAAAATCGCAAGAGATTGGGCTATGGATAGGAGAAAACCAAAGAGCGTATGCTTTTTCTTGTAGTGACCAATTTCGTGTGCCAAGACAGACATAATTTCTTTTGTGGTTAGTTTGTCGATTAAGGTGTCGAAAAGCACAATCGTTTTGCTTTTTCCCAATCCTGCGAAGAAGGCATTTGCCTTACTAGAACGCTTTGAAGCGTCCATAACAAATAGTCGGCCAATCGAATAACCCTCTTGGGCACAATATTTAAGAATCTCATCCTTAAGTTCGCCATCTTCAAGCGGTTTCAATTTGTTAAACAAGGGCAAGATTAAAGTGGTGCCAAACATAAACATAATGAGAGAAAATGCCGATAGTAAAAGCCAACCTAGCACCCAGAATGCCCCACCAGTTTCTTGATATATGAAGACAATGAGCGCAAGAAGACCGCCGCCTATTAAGGCTGCTAATGCGTAACCTTTTAACTTGTCAAGAATAAATGTGGCGGGCGTGGTCTTGTTGAATCCAAATTTCGCCTCTACTACGAATGTGCCATAAATATCGAATGGAAGATCAAGTAAGTCAGAGGCGAGGCCAACAATGGCGAAAAAGGCAAGCGCGATCAAAATCTCCGACTCGATACGTTCGCGGACATATTGATCTATCGCACCAAAAAGACCAAATCCCAGTGCAGCGACCATGATGATGATTGAGTAAGTTCCGTTGATTACAGATAGCGAAAAATTGGCCTGAGAATATTCAAGCGAGCGTCGATATTCACTCTCGCTATATAGATTTGCCAAGGTGGGATGAAGCGGCTTCTTGCTTTCGCGGTAATTGAGGATCTTGATCAGCGTTTCGACCAAGTAATTAAGGATGACGAGAGCAACGATGAGCGTGAGCATGAGGGACATCGTATGATAGAGGTCTATGAATAGCGCACAAGGACTGATAAGCGCTGAAAATATTGGGAAGAATTACGGCAAAGGCGATGTACTTAAGGGTGTCTCCTTAGGCGTTTTGCGTGGTGAGCGCATCGGAATCGTTGGTCGAAATGGTGGCGGAAAGAGCACTCTACTTCGAATACTTGTTGGCGCCGAAGCTCCTGATTCTGGCCGAGTCTCATTTTTGAATGGACTCTCACTCGGCTATTTGGCGCAGGTAGACAACTTTGAACCAGGTGCAACGATTATCAGCGCTATTTTCGGCCAGAGTTCGACTCACTCTTGGGCAAGTGATCCCAAGGCACGAGAAGTACTCGAAGGTTTATTTGGTTCACATAAGGAAGAAGAGGTCAATCGCCCCATTGAGGGTTTATCCGGTGGCGAACGCAGAAGAGTTTCGTTGGCCAAATTATTAGTTAGTAATCACGATGTCATTTGCTTAGATGAACCTACAAATCATCTTGATGTTGAAGGTGTCAATTGGTTAGCGAGCTACTTAAAACGCGACCGGAGACTTGCAGTGGTGGTGATCACCCATGATCGCTGGTTCTTGGATGAGGTAAGCGATAAGACGTGGGAAGTCATAGGCGGAGCGGTAGAGGAGTACGAGGGTGGGTATTCGGCATTTGTCCTAGCCAAAGCAGAACGAATTCGCCAGTCTGATGTCGAAACAGCGCGTCGTAATAACCTGATCAAGAAAGAGTTGGCTTGGTTGCGCCGAGGAGCGCCCGCGCGAACTACCAAACCTAAATTCCGTGTTGATGCAGCAAATCAACTTATTGGCGCTGAACCACCACCTCGAGATTCGGTGGAACTGCTTAACTTCGCAACAAATAGGTTGGGCAAACGAGTCTTCGAGCTTCATGATGTCACACTCGGCGTAGCCGACAAGATTCTTGCCGAACATATAAACCTCAATCTCGCGCCGGGCGCGCGCTATGCGATTGTTGGCGCTAATGGGGCGGGAAAGACATCTTTCCTTCACCTACTTTCTGGACGACTGAAGCCACTCGCCGGCCATCTTCAAACAGGGCAGACAGTGAAATTGGCCTTCCTTACCCAACATCTTGATGAGTTAAATCCACAATGGCGAGTGTTAGAAGCTGTGGAAGAGGTAGCTAAGAGCGTCGATCTAGGTAAGGGGCGTGAGCTTTCAGCCTCACAACTCTGCGAAAGATTAGGTTTTGGAAAAGATGCACAGTGGACGCCGGTTCGAGATTTGTCAGGAGGCGAGCGTCGCCGATTACAACTCACTCGATTACTGATGGAGGGGCCGAATGTGCTCTTTCTCGACGAGCCAACTAATGACTTTGATGTTGAAACTTTAGCTTCGCTCGAAGATCTTCTTGATGGATTTGCAGGAACTATTGTGGTGGTATCCCACGATCGCTATTTCCTGGAACGAGTCTGTGATATCACCTTAGGTTTCGTTGGAGATGGATCTCTACGCGATTTACCACGAGGGCTCGATCAATACTTTGAATTACGTGGGCTAGCTGAGGTGGCAAACTCAATCGAGAAGCCAAGCGCACAGATCTCAACTGGTAAGGCACCTAAGATCGATCAACGAGATTTGAAGAAAAGTATTGAACGTATTGAACGTTCAGTCGTGCGCCGTGCGGAAGAATTGACCAAGCTCGAGCAAGAGATGGTCGAAGCGGCAACCGATTTCGCTCGCTTGACTGCTATCCATGGAGAGATTGAACGGCTTAAAGTGGAAAAGGAATCGCTGGAGCAAGATTGGCTGGATTTACTGGCCGAGTTAGAGCGAGTTACAAACCTAGAAAGTAAGTAGTGCGCAGTAGTAAGGTGGTTTCATGCGACCGATTGTTCAGGTTTCCCTAGACCTCACAGACATCAAGGAAGCACTTGAAATGGCCCACACCGCGATGCGCGCCGGGGTCGATTGGCTTGAGGCAGGAACCCCATTCATCCTCGCTGAAGGGCTACACGGTGTTAAAGCTCTCCGCAAAGAGTTTCCGAACACTCCAATAGTTGCTGACTTAAAGACTATGGATGGTGGCTACCTCGAAGCGGAGATGATGGCAAAGGCTGGCGCTACACATGTTGTCGTGATGGCGCGATCGCATCCCGAGACAATTAAATGTGTAGTGCAAGCGGGTAGAGATTTTGGCGCAGTAGTTATGGGAGATAACCTCGGTTGTCCGGACATGGTTCAGGGTGCGCGCGAATTAGAGGAGCTTGGATGTGACATGGTCATCCATCACATTGGGTATGACGAACGGCGCGGTATCGCAGCTCGGGGAGAGCGTGCGCCAAATCCTCTCGATCAGTTACGGGAAGTTGTTGATGCAGTCTCTGTGCCGGTGCAAGCAGTAGGTGGATTAACGCTTGAGCAAGCGATTAAAACTCCCGAATATGGGGCGCCATTGGTGGTTATCGGAGCGCCTCTTGCAATTGATGCGGATTCGTTTAGTCGTGGCGCAGGTAATGTTGAAGAGGTTCTGCGAAAAATTTGTGAGCGCGTTCATGCTTATGGTGATGTACCAGTTAAAGGAGAGCAAAGGTAATGGGAGAGCTTGGCGTAGTTAATTTTGGAATCGAGCCTCATAGCGTTGAGCTTCGTGAAGTTCCCAAACCTGCCATCGGAGCTGATGATGTACTTGTCGAAGTTGCCGCAGTGAGCGTATGTGGCAGCGATCTTCATCAATGGACTTCAACTCATAGCTGGCCAGTAAATTACCCAGTTGTCCTTGGACATGAATTCGGCGGAAAAATTGTCGAAGTTGGTGCCAATATTGCTAGTTGGAAAATTGGCGATCGAGTTGTCAGCGAAACTGCAGCTATCATCGATCACAATTCGCCAATGACCAGAATCGGTCGATATAACTTGGATCCCTCCCGAAAAGGTTTTGGCTATGGCGTTAATGGCGCTATGACCAAATTTGTGAAGGTGCCCGCACGTTGCCTTCATAAGATTCCAGATAATGTTCCTTTTGAGCATGCTGCGTTAACTGAACCATGTTCAGTTGCTTACAGCGCCGTGATTGCGCCCGGATATATAAAGCCTGGTGATCGAGTAGTTGTTTTGGGTCCTGGTCCGATCGGTGTCCTGTGTGGAGCGATGGCAAAACTGGCCGGTGCCGAAGTTGCTGTTGTTGGTTTGGAGCGAGATCGGGAGCGACTCAAAGCTGCAGAAGCATACGGATGTGAAGTAATCATCGGTGACGCAAAAGATTGGGCAACGGCTGTCGATGGTTTAGGTGCCGATGGGGTTGTTGATTCGGCAGGGATCTCCGCTACTTTGAAGATCGCCTTGGATTTAGTTCGCCCTGCGGGCTGGATTGCAAAGGTGGGCTGGGGGCCACAGCCTCTAGATTTCTCGCTGGATCCATTAGTACAAAAGAATGTCACGCTCCAAGGAAGTTTTAGCCATAACTGGCCGATGTGGGAGCGAGTACTTCGAATGATGAGTACTGGGCAATTGGATATCTCCCCAGTATTGGGTGGAATCTTTCCGCTATCGCAATGGGAAGAGGCATTCGAGGCGATGCACTCTGGAGCAATCTTGAAGGCGGTGCTCAAGCCATGACCAAACGTCTCTCTGGTAAGTCCATCATCGTCACAGGTGGAACCTCTGGAATTGGTGCGGCAATCGCACGTGCAATTGTTAGCGAGGGTGGACAGGTTCTCATTCACGGAATAAACGAAAATGAGGGAGCTGAGCTCGTTGCATCGCTTGGATCCCATGCATCTCTATGTATAGCTGATCTTGCACACGAGAATGCTCCTGAGGTGATTGTCGCTGCAGCGCTCGCCGCATTCGGAAAAATTGATGGGTTGGTAAATAACGCGGCAATCATTGAACGTTCTAATTTAAAAGCGATAACCCCTAGTGGATTCGACCACACAATCACCGTTAACACGAAAGCCCCTCTCTTCCTCATTCAAGCAGCGCATCCGCATTTAGTAAAAACAAATGGAAGTATTCTTAATATTGGTTCGATTAACGCATATGCAGGTGAATCAACGTTACTTGCTTACAGCATGAGTAAGGGTGCGCTTCAGACGATGACTCGAAATCTTGCAAACGCGCTGGGAGTTACTGGGGTTCGAATCAATTTAATCAATCCTGGTTGGATTCTCACGGAACGTGAAGATCGAGATCAAGTTGCTCGAGGTTTAGAGGTGGGATGGCATAAGAATCTAGATCGCAATGCGATTCCATTGGGTGAGATGTCAACTCCAGAGAATCTCGCGCACGCTGCCATCTACTGGCTAAGCGATGAGTCCTATCCATTTACCGGCTCTGTTGTAGAACTCGAACAATTCTCCATCATTGGAAGAAATCCGGAGAAGCTTTAGATGCCAAAAATTGCTGCATTTCCAAAAGGCTTTATCAAACAACTTGTCTCGGGAGAGATGAGTATTTATGAATGGATAGATCTTGCTAGAGATCTAAAGATTGATGGACTCGAGTTTTACAATGACTTTGCAGATGTGAAAGATCCCAAGAATTGGCCAAAGATTCGCAAAGCTGTGGAAGAAACCGGCATGGTAATTCCTATGATGTGCGCATCACCAGATTTCACAATTCCAGAGCGCGAGGGACGTCTACGAGAGATTGAAAAGGAAATTGCTTCGATTCGGATGAGCGCTGAATTGGGCGCACAATACTGTCGAGTGCTCTCTGGGCAGCGAAGGAAGACCATCACCCGCGAAGAGGGACTTGATTTTGTAGTCGAATCAATTGATGCCTGTTTACCTGAAGCGGAGCGGTTGGGAATCACTCTAATTTTGGAAAATCACTACAAAGACGATTTCTGGACAGAACCAGAGTTTGCACAAATGATGGATGTCTTCGTGGAACTAGTAAATCGAATTGATTCTCCCTGGTTTGGCGTCAACTTCGATCCAAGCAATGCGATTGCTGCAGGCGAAGAACCGCTAGAGCTTCTCGACAAAGTTAAACATCGAGTGGTCACGATGCACGCAAGTGATCGCTACTTAGCCAACGGCACAATCGAAGATCTCAGACGTGAAGAGGGCGGCAGCGCAGGGTATGTCTCTTTCTTTAAACATGGCGTTATTGGCAAGGGTCTAAATGATTACGATGCCATTTTCAGCATTCTCAAGAGCGTCGGCTTTGATGGTTGGATCAGTATTGAAGATGGCGTGGATGGGATGGACCAGATGCACGAAAGCGCCGAATTTCTCAAGCGAAAAGTAAAAGAGCACTGGGGTTAGCGAGTTTTTTCAAATTTACTTCGAAAAAATCGAAGCAATAAGGATGCAGCTAGCGTTGTTGTAATTACATAGGCAACGGTCAAAGCTTTCAATTCTTCGTTAAAGGATAGACTGGTTGAGAAACCAGCGAGAATCACAGAGAACTCGCCCCTAGGAATAAGAAATGCACCGACTCTTCGCCAACTCATTGGATCATGAAGATCTCTAGCAATCCACCAACCAATAAACATCTTTCCTGCAGTACCGATAATCACCAGAACTAATCCTATTTTTGCGACATCTATGATTTGAGTTGGATTGATTGAAAGTCCAAAAAAGATGAAAAATATGGCAGAAAAAAAATCTCTTAGTGGAGCTAGTCGCAATCGCACTGCATTAGCAACCTCTCCGGTGAGCAATAATCCCACGAGGAATGCGGCAATAGCCCCTGAGAAACCTGCTAAACCGGCAGCCCCAGCAGCCACCAAGGCAGAACCAAAGACCGTGAGTAAAAGTGAGCTCGCACTAAATTTCCTAAAGATTTGTGAAAATAAGTTCTCTCGTTTGACTCCAATCAAAAGTACAAAACCCGTATCAAGGAGAGCTATGGAGACAGAAATTGCACCACTCAAAAGTCGTACTCCGAGCAAGGTTGAGGTAACGAGCGGTAAATATGGTGCGAGCAGTAAATCTTCGCTAATCAAGACTGCAATGGTCTTCTTGGCAACTTGTGATTTCGCCCATCCTGATTCACGAATCAATTCGGAGGCAATACCTGAAGATGAAACGTACGTGATACCACCAAGAAGTAAGGCGCCCTGCAATCCCCAGCCGATGAAGATTGCGATCAAGGCTCCAGGAATCCCGTTGACGGCGACATCGAAAAAGATAACGCTTTTTGAGGATTGAAAACTTTGACCTATCTCCCGTGCGGAATACTCCAAACCCATTAATAGCAATAGCAGAATCGCCCCTATTTGCGCTCCAATGTTGAGAAAGTCGCTGGAGAGGTTTAGCGGCGCAATACCACCGGTACCAAAAAGTAATCCAATGGCTAAAAAGAGTGGCACTGCAGAGAGCGCTATTTTTGAGGCAATAAAAGCAACTATCCCAAGTAGCAGCAGGACACCTCCTATTTCGAGCAGAATGAGATTGTCAATTGCTTCACTCGAAGATGCTGCTATCTCAATTCCCATAAAGGTAGTATTGCATCTATGGGTTCTCTGGTCTTCACACTAGACCTAATTGCTACATTTGCATTTGCAGTGGTAGGTGCGCGAATCGCAATAAATCGAAATATGGATTATGCCGGCATAATTTTGATTTCCTTAGTAGCTTCACTAACTGGAGGAACTTTACGGAACATCTTTTTGGGGATTGCACCGTCATGGCTTGATAAGTATCAATATTTCCTCGCAGTCCTAGCAGCTGTGCTCTTTGCAGTTATGGCACCGGCAAAAAAGCCAGTAGGTTTTTTTATTCTTTCAATTGACACATTTGGTTTGGCGGTTGCGGTGATATCGGGGACGCAATTTGCTTTAGAAAAGAACGCACCTTTTTACTCGGCTGCTCTCCTTGGCGTGACGACCGCAGTGGCTGGGGGACTTTTGCGCGATGTGCTCTGTCAGGTAGAGCCGATACTGCTCCACAGAGAAACGATCGGCACCTCCTCGCTTCTAGGAGCTCTTACCTTCCTGGGTTTGGATGCGCTATCGCTTGCCTCTGGCATTTCAGCGGTAGCGGCAGGCGCAGTAGTCGTGGCGGTGCGGGGGCTCTCAATCAAGTTCAATCTCAACTTGCCGCGAGTTAAATAATTTAGCGAAGTATCTAAATTATTTTTTCTCAGTGATCCGAGTATTGATTCGATACTTAGCGATGTAATCGCGATTTAATTCCCATCCAAGACCTGGGCGATCATTTAGCTGGAAGTATCCATCGTTAAGACGTGGTCGATTGGCGATGATGTTATGCCAAATTGGATCGCGATCAGGATGGAAATACTCAAGATAAGTGCCGTGGGGGATTGAGGCTAGAAGATGTGAGGCAACTTGTGGCTCTTCGTGGTGGGCCATACGAACGTCATAAACCGTTGCCATACCTGCAACTTTTCGCCATTCAGTAGGTCCGCCTGACCATGAAGAATCAAAGTTGCAGAAATCAATTGAGCCAGTTTCCATAAGGTCGCGGCAACCAGCGGCGGAAAATTCGCTTTGCCCTGCACAGACCGGAACTCCACCAGCAAAGCGCACATCGCGCATCGCACGACGATCGTTCTGCCACTGGCATGGTTCTTCAAACCAGAGGAGATTATCGTCAGCGACTAAGTGCGAGAATTTAATGGCATCAGCGGTCGAGTAGCCCTGGTTAGCATCGACAGCAATGCGGAACTTCTCGCCACCTACCTTGCGCGCTTCTTTAAAACGCTTGGCATCTTCTTCGGGGGTCAAGCCACCAATTTTGAATTTCATTCCAGCAAACTCTTCCTTGAGAAGGTACTCAACCTCCTCCTTAATGGTGAGATTGCTTCCGTAGTAACCGCCAATCGTGATGACAGGAATAGCCGAGCGGTACCCGCCCCATAACTTCCACAGTGGAACATTTAAGGCACGACCAAAGAGATCCCAGAGCGTGACATCCAAAGATGCACAGGCGACTAATCCCAATCGGCGATCACGGAGGATGTCCCATGTTGCTGGGCGGGCTAATTCCCAACACTTTTCAATTGCAGATCCATCTTGGCCAATCAGCGCAGGTGCGATTTCGTCGTGAATGATTCCATCGATTTCAACTAAGCCAGCATCTTCATCACCGGCATACGCTTCACCGATTAATCCACTCGCAGTGTGTACCCGCGTAATGATCGTAGAGCGATGCGTCATCTTGTAGTGGCTACCTTTATAGGTGCGTGCAAGGGGTACGCGAACTTGTTCAGTTTCGATTGCGGTGATTGTTAGATCCATGATGGCTAAAAGTTCCCTCTCGTCTTTTCCAGGAATTTGAGTTAGATTCTGGTAACGATTCCATCGAGGAACCTATAGAGATAGCGCACGAGTGTCAAGGGGTGTGAAGCAATGGAAGGTCCGGTAACCATTCGCGATGTAGCGGCGCGAGCGGGGGTCGCTCTCTCAAGTGTGAGTCGTGTCCTATCCGGACACCCTGATGTATCGGCAAGTATGCGCGCAAAAGTCGAGGAGGCTGCACAAGCGTTGGGTTACGAACCCGATTTACTTGCACAATCTCTTCGCAGTGGAGCGACTCGAACAATTGGTTTCATTATTCGCGATATTGCCAATCCACTATTTGCGGTAGTAGCTCGTGCATGCGAACAAGAATTACGGCGCAATGGCTATTCACTCATTTTGATGAATTCAGATGGCAGCGTCGAAACTGAATCAAAGAATTTCGCATTGCTTCGCAGGAGGCGAGTAGATGGCGTGATTGCCTCACTCGTTGCCGAGGACTCTCCATATGTGAAGAAAACGATTCTCTCGCTCCGCGCACCCTTGGTCCTACTCGATCGGGATGTCAAAGGATTAAATGCCAGCGCTGTAATCACGGACCACGCAATTGGCGTTAAAGCTGCGACAAAACATTTGATAGAAGCAGGACATCGAGACATTGCTTTCATTTCAGGAGCAGCGAACGTTTACACAACTCGAAATCGAATCAAGGGATTTAGCGAAGCATTTGCTGAAGCCGGAATCCCACTCCCAGAGAAATTGATTGCACTTGGGGGATTTGACGCCGAGTATGCGCTGATTCACGCTCGACACTTCTTACTAAAGACACCACGTCCAACTGCGTTCGTAGCGGGCGGAATCGGCTCAACGGCGGGTGTGGTTCGGGCGTTTAATGAGATGAAACTTGAGATTGGAAAAGATATCGCGCTGGTGGCCCTTGATGAGTGGCCGTTGTTTGATGTATTCGCCACGGACGTTTCCTCGGTCTATCGCGATCCCGAAGCAATCGGCAGTGAGGCTGCACACCTGATCCTCGAGGTACTTAATGGCAATGAAGCGCGCGAATCTGTCATTGCTACAAAATTCACGCCACGAGCAAGTAGCCAAGGGGTGTTTTAAATGTCAGAGCGCGGAGAGTTGGCAGAGAAATTAACTGCAGAACTCTGTGATTTTTCAACTCTTGAGTTCACGCCTAAGCTACTGAAAAGGCTCGAGGTCTTACTAGCTGATTTCATCATTTGCGTGGCAAGTGCCAACCGTTTAAGTCAGAGACCATCGCTTCTCAAGGAAGATGGTGCGATTGGGTTAGCTACAAGATTAGCGAGCCAAGCTGCCTTTGAAGATAAAGATGATCTAGATTGGTCAGCGGTAAATCATCCTGGTTCTGTAGTTTTTGCCAGCAGTTTTGCTGTCGCGCTTACCTTCCCTGATTTTCGAGGTAACTTCATCCGCTCCGCGCTCGCGGGGATGCGCGCAAGCGCTTCCGTTGCACATTTCTTTGGCCCTGGACACCGAAAACGTTGGCACATCACAGCAACCGCAGGAACTTTTGGAGCAGTTACCGCTGCCGCCGCAGCAATTGGTCTCGATGCGAATACGTCAAAGCGCGCGCTTCATCTCGCCGGCACAAACATGGGGGGGATAGGTCAGGTATCCCGAGAGTTGCAGGGCACGCCAAGGTTTAATCGAGCAGCGGCTGCTGCATTAGGAACTGCTGCAGCGATGGGCGCATACGAAGAGATCCCAGCAATCACCAATCTGTGGGAGGGCGATCGAGGGTTACTTGAGGTCTTTGATCTTGCTGGCGCCATTACTGGTGGCGCTCTCATAAAAGATGGCATTTCATCGGTGCGAGTTCGTACTTTCCCTGCAACGGGATTTATTCAGAGTGCGCTCCTTGGAATTACTCACCTTGCTAAGGAGAATTCAGCGCCACTTAAAA
>VFQT010004421.1_pt1 | contig 11707 bp, 10 predicted proteins | sample 3512381 | NCBI WGS metagenome assembly VFQT01 (sample SAMN10412376, study PRJNA504923) | tailings metagenome | isolation source: Relicate 2 Philex TSF3 active mining site | place: Philippines: Tuba, Benguet | collected 2017-08-29 | reverse complement strand
GATCGGATCGTGGTTGGTGAATGTCGCGGCGGAGAAACGCTCGACATGCTGCAGGCGATGAATACCGGTCACGATGGTTCGCTCAGCACCGTGCATGCAAATAGTCCGCGGGAGCTACTGTCTCGACTCGAGGTCATGGTGCTGATGTCGGGTGTTGAGTTACCCGTCAGTGCTATCCGAGAACAGATCGCAGGGTCTATCCATGTGATCGTGCACCAAGCGCGACTGTCTAGCGGCCGGCGCTGCATCACGCGCATCACCGAGATTACCGGCATCGTCGCGGGCACCATTCAAATGCAGGATATCTTCCGCAGCGATAGCTCCGGCATCGGTTTCAGTGCCTGTGGACACGTCCCGCAGTTCTACGAGGAGTTGTTGCGCTCGGGTATTGCCTTGGACCTCGATCTGTTTCGCAGCGGAGCGGTATCGTGAGTAAATTCAGTCTTGAGGTCTTCGGACTTGACGGCTTCGCTCGGTGGATCGATGGCGCTGGCTGGGCATTGATCATCGGCGCTGTGGCGGCACTACTGGCTTTCGTCGTATCGAGAACCCTGCAGTGGGGTTCTCGAGAGCACCGCCATCATTTGGAGCACCTGACCGAGGTCGAGTTTGCGGAACTATTTCTGTTTCTCGATCCAGTGCGGTTTCTGCAGTGGAACTTGATGGCGGCCCTCGCGCTCCCGATGATCACTTTTATTTGGATCGGCGCCCAGGCCGCTACCTTGGTTTTGTTGGTCGTCATCGTTGCGCCAACCTGGGTGTATCGGCTGTTGAAGCAGCGGCGACGTCGCGCCTTAGAGCCCCAATTGGCCGAAGCGGCCAGCGCGATGGCATCGTCCTTGCGCTCGGGGCTCGCTTTCGGACAGGCGCTGGAGCAAGTGGTCAAGCATCAACCCGCGCCCATTTCACAGGAATTCGCGTTGGTGCTGCGCGAGCAACGACTCGGCGTACCTATCGATAAGGCCTTACAGGGTTTTGCAGCGCGCGTCGATCTGCCCGATGCCCGAATGTTGGTGACAACCCTTGCCATCGCGCGCGAACTTGGTGGAGGTCTCGCCGAAGCACTCGAGCGCTATGCGCGGATGGTGCGGCGGCGTCTAGCTCTCGAGAACCGAATTCGGGCATTGACCGCGCAAGGAAAACTCCAAGGCTGGATCATGGGTGCGCTACCGCTCGGTCTTGCTGCCGTGCTGTGGTGGTTGAATCCCAAAGAGATGAACCAACTCGTCGAGTCGCCGGCGGGCTGGTCTGTCATCGCCGTGTTGTTGGTGCTCGAGTGGGTGGGCTTTTTATTGATCCGACGCATTGTGCAGATCCGTGTGTAGCGAGGCACTCACATGCTAAGAGCGGATGGGTTGATTGCGATTTCGCTGACAGTCGCGGTGTTTGCCGGCGCCTGGTTATGCGCGCGCGCCGTGACTGCAGTTGCTGCGCGTTGGCGAGCCGCGCAACAAGCGAGCACGTCTGAGAACTCGGTGCCTTGGTTGTGGCGTGTGATGGTTGTACTCAGTGCGCCCTTAGCCGTGTGGCTAGGTCCTCGGCTTTCGCTCGGCCTGCGCGAGCAGGTCCAGCGTGAGTTGCGGGTCGCCGAAATCGATGATGGTCTCTTACCGCATCAGTTTCTCGCCATTGCGTTGTCATTGCCCATCGTCATCGGGCTAATGATTTTATTGGCGACCGAGCGCATCTCTATCGGACTATTGTCCGCCGCAATCGCAGCGTTACTGCCGTGGTGGTGGTTGAAAGACGCTGCTGCTCGATCGCGCCTAGAGGTACTTCGAGAGTTGCCGACGTACCTCGACATGCTGACCCTGTCCCTTGAGGCGGGCGGTGCCTTGAGCGTGGCGCTCAAGATCAGCACCGAACGCGCGCCGGATACGCTATTGAGGCGGGCATTCATGCGAGTGCAAGGAGATCTGCGGGCAGGGCGAACTCGGGTAGAGGCGCTAAAGGCCTTGGCCGAACGCCTCGACAGTCCGGCCGTGACGGCCTTAGTTGCGGCCTTGATCCAAGCCGACACGAGTGGCGGCAGTTTAGCGGATGTGCTGCGTGCGCAATCGGAACAGCGTTTAGACGAGCGTTTCGCACGCGCCGAGAAGGCCGCCATGGAAGCGCCAGTGAAAATGCTGGGACCGCTAGTGCTTTGTATCTTTCCGTGCACCTTCATCGTCCTGGCTGCGCCAATCGTGCTGCGTTTCATTGATCTATCGTCATGAGTCCTACCGACCAGTACCGTCCTGCTGCCGCAGCGCGACTACGGGTGCAACTCGCGCACAGTTATGCAGAGCGGTTGCGTGGGGTGGGGCGATGTGTGAGCTGGCGCGACTTCGACGCTTTGTGTCTGCCGCGCTGCCGCGCGGTTCACACCTTTGCGTTAGCGCGAGCGATCGACGTGGTGTTCGTTGCAGCGGATGCGACGGTTGTGGAGGTTTGGCATAGCGTTTCGCCGTGGCGTGTCGTGATTGCCCGCTCAACCGCTGCGGTTGATACGTGGGAGTTTCCGGCAGGTTGCTGCGAGGCATCGAACGTCCGCGCCGGTATGTCGGTCGAGGCCATGCTCACGTGCATCGGCCGATCGCCGGATCAATGAGCGATTCACCTCATGGGCAGAGCCAAATTGGATGGTCGATTAGGGCTGCGGAGGCAAGAATCGGGGGCTTCGATAATCGAGTTCACGCTGGTTTTCGCGCTCGTTTTTCTGCCAGCACTGATGGCGATCTTCGAATTCGCTCAGTTGAGCATCGCGCGCCAAAATCTGCGCTATGCGGTGTTCGAGATGGTTCGGACAGCCGAAGCCGCTGCAGAGCCGCCTGATGTGAACACGCTGCGCACTCGTTTGGGTCGGGCAATGCTGCCCTTGTTGGCAAAAAGAACCGATGGCGGCGCCGAGTCTTTGGTGACATCGGTGGCCTTGGTTGCGCGGCCGGATCTATTCGACATTACATATCGTGTCGCTGGAATCACCGAGATCGATGCTGTGACTCAAATCGAGACCTCGGAGCTGGAAGTGCGCTGGTGTCGCGAGCTGTTCTTTGCCCCGATCAAATATGCGATCCCGGCGGTGCTTCGGATGGACTCGATTTCTGGGTTCGAGCAAGCCTGCTACGCAAGACATAGCATCCCGATAGTCGCCAAGGCCTATGTCGTTAGACCGACGGTACCGCGGGATATGCGGATCTTGTGACGCGCTTGTTTTAGCTTGACTGCGAGCGAGCTGAGCGTTGCGCGAGAGCGGCGGCGAGTTGCTCTGGCGTGTCGATGTCAAAAGCTGCGTTCGGCATGTCGAGCGCAATCACTTCGGGATTGGATTTCAAGATGCTGCCGGCGCCACGATCGCCCTCTAGGGCATCGAGCTGCTCGAAATAACGGGCGGGAAAAACCGCCGGTACGCCGATGGTCTGCTGATAGCGCGCCGCGACGGGTCGGTCTGGGTTCATCGCAGCAACGTTGAGTAGGCGTTGGTAGTCAGTGCTGTCGAGGAGCGCTTGATCGCCCAAGGCAATCAGCACCGCTGATGTTCCACTCGGTAACGATTGGAGGCCTACTCGCAGGGAACTCGACAAACCGTCGGCCCAATGTTCATTAACGACGATTTGCGTGCGCGTATCGTGCAGCGCGTTGCGCGCCAGCTCGGCGTCGGGGCCGATCACGACGGTAAGCCCAGAGACGGTCAGTCTCGCTGTGTCCGGCAGCGTCAATGCAGTTTCGACTGCGTCGACGGCGTGCCGAATGAGCGCGCGACCTGCAAAGTCGGTCAGGGCTTTGGGGCTACCGAAACGCCGCGAACCTCCCGCCGCGAGCACGAGAGCATGTAGGGTCGTCAAACCCACAGGATGGCTACGCGGCGCTCGATGCGGCGCCAGAGGTTTTCGCCGGTATACGAGGGACCTCATCCAGTACCCAGGCTTGAGATTCGCGACGAGCGGGTGAGGGAATCGCGAAGATGACATCGGCGCGTTCGCGTGCGGCTTGGATGGCGGCCATGTCGAGTCGCCAGCCGCGTGCCTCAAACTCATCGAGCTTGTCGCGATACTGTAGGATTACCTTATCCGCCGGCATCATCAATTCTTTGGCTCGCGAGGGCGGCGTCAAGCGCGGCATGACTTCGTTCATGACCTTGATGTCTTGCGATGCGATGAACATGTTGCGTTCGTTGATTTTGGTGTCGAGCCAGGCGTTGATTTTTCTCTTAAGCCAGCCGCCGATTACGCCCATCTTGCTCTGCTTGAAAAAGCCGATGTTGCGCTGATTCAGCAAAAAGACCCGCGTCTTCGTCGTATCGATCGGCGCTTCGAACATGTACTGATGCATCGCCGTCTTGGCAGTGAAGCGAATATAAGTCCACATGTGGTTGGGGCCGTAGGTTCCCGAACCGGCTTCCATCTTGCCGCCTTCCTTTTTGAAGAAACGCATGATCGGATTCTTGAGCGGTGGCGCATCAAAGGTCGACAAGAAGCCGTGTCCCCACGGATTCTCTTGATGGGGTCGAAGCTCCGTCATTAGATAGGTGTCTTCACGCTCACCTTGATAGCCGTGGGTTGGATGAACGTATTCGTTATGCGCGGGATCGAGTCCATTCTCGATGGAGCGCTCGTAGTGATAGTTGATGTCGAAGGTGACCAAGGTGGAGCGCCACTCGTCGGTGCCATGCTCCGGGATGGGCATGATGGGCGGACGCTGATCCGCCGGCAGGTCGCCGAGGAATGCGAAGACGATGCCGTATTGCTCTTCGACGGGATAGGAGTCGATGCGTGCGCGCGGCGGTGGTTTGGTGGTCTTGCCGATTGAGGGAATGCGCGTACAGACGCCGTCACGGTTAAATCGCCAACCGTGATAGGGGCATTGAACCGTGCCGTCATCTTTGCATTTTCCGCCCGAGAGGCTGGCGCCACGGTGAATGCATGTATCTGACAAAACAGCCGGTTTACCTTGCTCGTCACGGAAAACGACGAAGTCATGGGCGAGCAGCCGTACCTTCTGCGGCGTGTTACCGAGATCCTCGCTACGAACGACCGGATACCAAAAATTAATGTACATGCTTCACCTCCGTGCGAACGCGGCTCTTTTACGCGACTCCGGCCGCGCAAGCCTAGTACTCCATCCCCTGCGTGTCCAACGAACGGACAAGCGGGGGTATTACCGGAGCTCGCCATTGGCGAGCGGGTCAAACGCGGCTACAACAAGCGAAACCATAAGCCCGATGACGGGCGTCAAACACAATAGTCGTCATGAGGGGGTAACGTGGCGGACAACAGTAGTGGCTTCGAGGGGCGCGAGGAGGTCTTGGGGCAGGCGGTAGCGCTCGCAATTCGAACGCTGAAAGACTCCATGCCGTACCAGCACGAGATGAACGATGCACTCGTGAAGATGCATCTGAACTCGGTGCAGTTTGCCAAGAACAAGGGTTTATCGAAGCAATACGTCGAGCACGATGTGCAGACGATGCGCCCCATGCTTGAGCGCACTCGCGCGGCGATCGTCCAAACAGGCGATCGCGAGCTGGCGCTGACGGCGATGTTCGAGCGCACGACGTGCTTGTATCAACTCTGTCTGGATTTGCAGGTGATACCGGGACAGCGCCGATTTACGTTTCCGTTTTCGCATGTGCTAGCGATCTCGCGACGTATTGGTCAATTCGACCTGACCGATGCCGAGGTTCACGAGATCTGGTTGAAGCCGCGTCTATATGGCTATGCCGCGGTAATGGGTGTCGACATCGATGTCTCCGAGATCGACGCTGAAAATAAGGTCACGGTACGTCTGAAATGACGGCGCAACATCTAATGAATCGCCGCCAGTGGTTGACCGGCAGTTTGATTTTGGGTGCGGGTATGGGTGGCGGTGTGGGAGCCACTGCGATAGCCAGTACAGATTCGGGGCCCGAGACATGGCGCTCTGACGAGCACCTTCGCAACCTCGTGCGTATGCAAGGTAGCTTGCGCGAAGAGGATGTGCGCTGGTGGTTCACCGGCGTCATTTTTGGTGTGCGGGGTGAGAGCGAAACACCGCGACCTTTGGTGCGCTTCGAAGGCATGGAAGTCTATTGGTTTTCGCATCGCGGCGATGACTTCCAGCTCGGCGGGCATACGGTCACGTTCTTCCGCGACTTTGAGACTGGAGAGTTCCTGTACGAGTTCGCCAATCCGTATACGGGCAAACGCGAGGCCGTGAAGCCTGCCGTGCAGGGTGGCAACTTGGGCTTCGCGTATACAAGAGACGGTATATGGCCGGTTAGGCTCGACGGTACGCCGTTTGGAGAGCCCGAGAGAAAGCCGCTGCGCGTGCAGTGGCATGAGATGGGTTCGCATGTCTGGCTTCAGCATCAAACCATCTACCCGCCAGGGATGCCTGCCATGCACGGCCAGCGGCAGACGATCTTCGCGCAACGCAATGATCTACTGGATACCCGTCAAGACTCCGTGCCGGCGAGTTTCTCGTCGGTGGTGTTCATGAACTGGTTGAAGTGGATGGACATGAAGGATCAGCCTGGACATGTGATCTGGCATGCGTCGGGCGTGAAGTTACAGAGCATGGATCAATTGCCGCGCGATTATCGACAGCGCGCAGAAAAGGAGTATCCGGAGCGTCTTTCCGCAAAGCCGGTGTCGCGTTGACGGGTTTGCCCGTACGTGTGCGCAGAGTGGTCACTTTATGTTGCTCAGATGATACGAAGTTTGACGGAGCAGAGCGGTTGTAGCACTCTGCAGCCGTTGTGCTTAGGGATTCACTGAAGAAATCTCGAGCGCAGCAAAAAAACATCATGACTCGGGGGTCATAGAAAAATGGGTAATTCGCATAAGCCGGCGCAGCGGTCGGTTGCTCTTATCGTTGGTGGCATGTCCACCGTCATGGCGATGCCAGTCATTGCCGATGAGGCAGTCGGTCTCGAGGAGATCGTGGTGACGGCGCGAAAGCGCGAGGAGAATCTGCAAGATGTCTCCATGTCGATCACGGCGATTACGTCCACCGAAATCGAGAAGATGGGTATCTCGGACGTTGAGGATATCGCTCGACTCGATGCGTCTTTGATCTATGACAAAGGATATTCAGCGACAGACAACCGTATTTCGATTCGCGGCTTGTCGCCAACGCGCGGGCGCGTCAACGTGGCCGTGCTCGTCGATGGTATTGATACCTCGAGCGAGAGTATTCAGTTCGGTGGCGGCTCGTTGCTCGCGACCAACAAATTGCTTGATCTGCAGGCCATCGAAATCGTCAAGGGTCCGCAATCAGCACTGTACGGTCGCAGTGCCTTTGCCGGTGCCATTCAGTACGTCACCAAAGACCCAGCAAAAGTTGCCGAAGGTGATATCCGCGCGTCTTTTGCCGAGTATGGCCGCCAAGACGTCACGGGCTCTTGGAGTGGTCCGCTCAGCGACACTTTCGGTGTCCGCGTCAACGCGGTGCAGTGGAAACAAGACGGTATCTACAAGAATTCCGTCACGGGAAATGAAGTTGGTGACGGTGACGGTTGGGGCCTTGCGCTCACTGGTAAGTGGGAGCCGAACGAGACCTTCAGCGCCAAGTTCCGCGCGGAATATACCGATGACGAGTTCGGCCAATCTGCCACGGCGCAAGTGCCGATTAGTCTGGTCTCGGTTCGCCCGACGACGGGCTCTAGTTGTTTGACCGTGGGTACGGGAGCCGTCGTTGCCGCAGTGCGCGGAAGCTGTCCGGCCGGTAGCGCGAGGGTTTATTCGGGCACTACGGTGTTGCCACCTGGCTTCACGTTACCGCCCGGCTCTGGTAACCCCGCCTATCCGGGGACCTTCTTCGGCAGTAACCACGTCTATTCGTCGGCAGGTCTCGTGCCTTCAGCCGATAAGCTCAAGGTGAAGCTCGATCCCAACCCGCTGACGGGTAAGGACTATGCGGGCAGCACTCGTGAGATCCTGCGGTTCTCAGCTGTGCTCAACTGGGATCTCGACTTCGGTACCGTGACGTCGCTGACCGGTGTCACCGATGCCAACTTCACTTTCGAGGAAGACGGTGATTTCGACTCGGGCGTCGTCAACGGAGTCGATACGTCGTTGCGCGCTGCCAAGTTTGACAACTCAAACGAGACCGAGCAGTTCAGTCAAGAGTTGCGTTTCCGTTCAGATTTCGACGGCCCGGCGAACTTCATGCTCGGCTACTTGTACTGGCAGGAAAAGGCGGCGCAGACGACGCGCTCAATCAATATCTTCTGTCTGCCGCCGATACCGGCCAACACCTTCTTCCCGGGCCAGCCTGCCATTGGTCCGAGCTGTCAAAACCGCTCGGCAAACCAAGTGCTCGGTTTGATGACCAATCCGATTCCCCGCGTCAATGCGCGCGAGATTCAACACAACTCGTTCTTCGGCTTGCTCGAGTACGACCTGAACGAGCGATGGCGGTTCAGTGTCGAAGGGCGCTACGGCCAAGAGACCGAGACGGTCGCGGGCGTGAACTGCTCGCCGACGCTCGATGCTGCGGCGTTCCCGGGTGGTCCGGTCACCAAGTGCCAAGACCCGAGTTTCCCGGGCTTCCAGATCGGCTTCCCGTCGGTCGGATACCTCTATCCGTTCTTTAACCCGTTCGCGCCGCCAGGTGTGCCGGGATCAGGCGTGCAACAGGCCCCGGGTGTGCCGGTCACGCTGGAGACGGAGCACAGCTACTTCACACCGCGCGCAACGATCGAGTTCCGCCCGGCCGATGACCTGCTGCTGTACTTGACCTACGCCAAGGGTGTGAAGCCGGGCGGTGTCTCGACGGTGACGGCAGGCTCGTGGCAGGACGCTGACTACGACGGCGCTTATGATGAGTTTTCGTTCCGAGACGAGAAGATTCAAGAGTACGAATTCGGCGCGAAGATCCAGAGTGCCGATGGTCGTCTGCGATTCAATCCGGGCATGTTCCTCATCAAGTACGACGACAAGCAGGTCGGTGCCCAGCTCGTGACGCCGTCCGGAATTCTAGTGGGTCGCTTGCTGAACGCCGGTAAGGCGGAGGTCCGTGGTCTCGAGATCGACACGCAGTGGGCGCCGAACGAGAGCTTGTTGTTCGGTCTCAACTACTCCTATCTCGACACCGAGTTCATCGATTTCCCGTTCACCTCAGCCTCGCCGACGGATGCGGTGCGCGTCGGTGGCTGCAATCGCAAGACCGATACGCTGGCGAACTCGCGCCTGTGCTTCCACAACCTGAAGGGTCGTGAGCTTGAGCGTGCGCCGAAGCATTCGTTGGTCGGTATGGCGCGTTGGTCGCGTCCGATGGGTGATCTGTTCGGTGCCACGGGCGTGCGCTTCTTCGTCGAAGGCGATATGCAGAAGCAATCGAAGCGCTACCTCGACTTCTACAATCTCGTGCAGCTGGATGCTTACACGATCGGCAACGTGCGTATTGGCATGACCTCTGATCGTTGGGATATGCAGGTGTTCGTGAACAACATCACCGACGACAACACGGTGCAGGGCGGCAGCTCGAATCCGGGTGACGTCGCTCAGTCTCTCGCAGATCCCAGCAACTTCTCGCCGGCTAATACCGTGGGTGTCGGCTTGCCGGATCCGCGTATCGTCGGCTTCCGCTTCGCGTATCGCTTCGGCGGTCGTTAAGTCGGGATACGATTTATCGGGTTGATCCCGATACACTCCAACGGGTCGCAGCCTCACGGTTGCGGCCCGTTTTTCATTTGACACGAGGAAACGACGTGTTCGAAGGCCGGCATCTGATCGATGGAGCGCACACGCTAGGCGAGGGTGGTGCTGCAGGTCATTGGATCGAGAGTCACGAGCCCGCAACGATCAAGCCACTCGGGCGAGTGCCTGCAGCGACGGCAGCCGATGTGGATCGTGCCGTGCAGGCGGCGGCGCGGGCGCAGCGCGATTGGGTCGGTTCGTCCGTCTGGGAGCGCGCCGCACGGTTGAAGTCACTCGCTGCTGCCATTCGCGCTCGAGGCGCTGAGATCCTCTCGCTCGAGGCACGCGATACCGGCAATACCATCGGGAAGCTGCGCGCCGATGTCGAGATCGCCGCAGGTTACCTTGAATACTTTGCTGGGCTCGGCAGCGAACTGAAGGGCGAGACCATTCCTGCCACCGCGCGCGGGCTGCATTACACCGTGCACGAACCTTATGGCGTCGTCGCGCGTATCGTGCCCTTCAATCATCCGTTCATGTTTGCCGCTGCGCATTTGGCGGCGCCGTTGATGGCCGGAAATGCCGTCGTCGTGAAGACCCCCGAAACGAGTCCGTTATCTGGTTCGGTGTTGGGCGAACTCGTACGCGAGACATTGCCACGGGGTCTGGTGAATATCGTCCATGGGCATGGAGCGCCTGCGGGTGATGCGCTAGTGCGTCATCCGCTCGTACGTCGCATCGGGTTTACCGGTTCGGTGGCGACCGGTCTCGCTATTCAGCGTGCGGCGGCAGAGTCAGCCGTCAAGCATGTCACGCTGGAACTCGGCGGCAAGAATCCGTTCATCGTTTTCCCCGACGCCGATTTGGATCGCGTCGTTGAGATGGCGGTTGCCGGGATGAACTTCTCTTGGGCGGGTCAGTCGTGTGGCTCTACCAGTCGCTTGCTGCTGCATGCCGATATCCATGACGAGATCGTCGAGCGCGTTGCGACGCGTATGCGAGCGCTGCGAGTCGGCGATCCAATGGATCCATCGTCAGAGATGGGCCCGGTTAATTCTGCGAAGCAGTATGAGCGGATGCAGGGCTTCATTGCTGAGGCGGCCGCGCAGGGCGCTCGGTTGGTCACGGGTGGCGGTCGACCTGCGGGTGAAGCGTTCGCGCGTGGCTATTGGCTAGAGCCGACGTTGTATGCGGACGTCACGCCTGACATGCGAGTCGTACGCGAGGAAATCTTTGGTCCTATCGTCTGTGCGCAGCGCTGGCGCGATGAATCCGAGGTCGTCGAACTTGCCAACGACTCTCCCTATGGTTTGACCGCGGCGGTCTGGACGCGCGATCTCGCCACCGGCTTACGCATGACGCGCGCGATCGAAGCGGGAACCGTGTGGCTCAACACCGCAGGCCAGCACTTCGTGGGTGCGCCCTTCGGTGGTTGGAAAGACAGCGGCCTTGGCGGCGAAGAGTGCCTCGAAGAACTGTATAGCTACTCGCGTCTCAAAGCGGTGCACGTGCCCGCTTGAACGCTTGCCACAAGAGATAGGCGGCGATGGGGTTGGCGATAGCGGAGACGAGTGCCATCGAATAGCCGACTTTGCTCTCATCGCCGAAGATGAAGTCCGTAGAAAAACCCACGGCAAACGGCCCGAGCGTCGCGCCGACTAGCACTAATGACAATTGGTAGGCCGCGCCGAACTGCGCTCGCATACGATCGGGTGTGATCGCCTGCACATAGGCGCCTGCAGGTCCGGTAGCCGCCGAGCCAAAGAAAAAAGTGAAGAAGATCAGCGCGGCGTGCGCCTGCATCGTCGGCATGAAGGGAGCGAGTATCGAGGGTAATACTAGGCCAAGTCCGCAGTAGAACAATACGCGCAACTTGGCCCGGTGATCGCCTCTCGATTCGAGATGATCGGACCACCAACCGCCTGCGAAGGCACCGAGTAAGCCGCCGACGAGTGCCACGGTGCCGATGGTCAATGCCGACTCAGCAGGCGTTGCGCCGTACTGGCGCTGATACAGCGCTGGCGTCCATGTCATCACGGCGAAGGCGGTGACGGCGGTCGTGCCGTAGCCTGCGAATACGTAGCCGTAGCGAGCGAGGTTGGCTTTGAAGT
>VFQT010004419.1_pt1 | contig 11708 bp, 6 predicted proteins | sample 3512381 | NCBI WGS metagenome assembly VFQT01 (sample SAMN10412376, study PRJNA504923) | tailings metagenome | isolation source: Relicate 2 Philex TSF3 active mining site | place: Philippines: Tuba, Benguet | collected 2017-08-29 | reverse complement strand
CTGCTCTCTCACCCGCAGACTGCCGTCTGCGGCTCGCCTGACAACTAATCCCCCCAAACCTCAATCTCCGTCACACCACTCCGCGATGCCCCACGGTGCCGAAACAGCACCCGCAGCTTTCCTGCCCGCACACTCGCAAAACGTACGCTGTTCGCCACCCCGCCCTGCGGCTGCTGCGGCAATCGCCCCGTCTCCCGCACAGGCTGCCACACAGCGCCATCCCACACCTCAATCCGATATGACTCCGGTGGCTGCACCCCACCACCATCGTCATACAGCAGCAGTTCCACTCGCCCCACAGTCTGCTCAGACCCAAAATCCAGCTCCAGCCAGTCCTCCGCATTCGGCGACTCATAAGTGGTCCAGCGATTGTGCGGACTGGCCGCAAACACCGCTCGCCCGTCATTCGCCATCTCCACCCGATCATAACGCGATGTGTGCGATGCCGTGATCTTCGGATACTCCGCGCCAGCTCGCCGCGTCGCCAGATTACCCTCCGGCGCTGACGGCACTGCCACCGGACGCTCAGCCGGCCCCCACACCTCCAGCTCCGTCAGACCCGTACGATGCGGACCGGCATGAGTCATCACGATTTTCACCTGACGGACGGCCCGCTGAGAAAACGTCCACACACTGGCCCGCTGCCCCTGCGGCTGTTCCGGCCCCGCGCCCGTCGGCAGCGGCTGCCAGTCGCCTTCCACACGTTCACGCACAAACACCTGACAACGTTCAGGAGCAGCCACAGGCCCGCCATCATCCAGAAACAGCAGCTTCACAGTGTGCACCGGACGCGACATTCCCAGATCAAGCTGCAGTTCGTCCTGAGCATTCTCTGAACCCACAGCCGTCCAGCGATTCGGCGGATGCACGTCATACCATGCGTTGCCGTCAATCAGCTTCGCCGGTGATGTCCCCGGACCCACCGCCGTAGCCATAATTCGCGGGTAATAATCTCCGTCATTGTTCACCGCAAAATTCACATCCACCGGCCCGCCGGATGCCGCCGATCGCCCAACCCCGGTACCCGCTCCCGCAGGCACCCGCACCTGCAGCGGCTGCAGGCGGTCAGCACGAGCGACCTCGAGACCGTCCACCAGCACCATCAGCCCCTGACCACGCCCGTAACGACTGCCGTCGCGGTCCCATAACACCGTCAGCCGATGCCCGTGATAAGGCACATCGTCCAAAGCAAACCAGGGCCACGACTCAGACGCCAGCGGATGCAGCTGCAGCATGTCACCCGCAGCAGGCCGCAGACCCACCAGACCCGTCACAACCAGATCACAAAAGCCCGAATGAAAATAATGCTCCGAATGGTTGTACCCGTCATGACCCTCGAAGGAGCCGGTTTCGGGGTGCAAAGCTTCAGCCAGATACGGTCGACCATCCTTGCGATGCGACTTCGCATATGTCTGCAGCAGCGACACGTAGTCCGCCGCTGTCACCGGCAGCGGCCTGCCACCCGGTCCATAATCCGGATGCTGCAGCACATTGGCGAGGGCTTTCAGGGTCTGAGTCGTGGCGTAGGGCCACGACTGACCGCTCCACCAGCAGCACCACTTCTGCAACTGAAACAACGGATCACGACGTTCCACTGTCAGCGGGCCAAAAGGAGCCGCAAAAAACTGCGGATCCATCAGATATTTCCACGCCTGCTCGTAGCCGCGATCCGTGGCTGGCAGTCCAAACTGCCACGGCACATAACCAATCAGCTCACGCCCGTGTTCACTGCCGGCAAACTGACCGGAGTCGTAGGTGCGAGTCAAACGGCGAACCTGATGACCTTCACGCTCCTCATCATCTCGGTACATCTGCAGAAAGAATCCCCTCCGCGAATCCCATAACAGCTCCTGCAGCTTCAGCCGCAGTCCGTCCGCCTTCCGCTCCCACTCCGCCGCCAGCTCCGGCTTGCCGGCAAGACGAGCCACCCGGGCGATGGCGCGAGCATCCGCGCACATGTAGGCGTTGATCGTCGGACGGAAACCCGGAGCACCCCGGAGAATATCCTTTGTCTGCCGACTGTTGATATTGAACTCCATCCCGTCATCATGCCCGGTCTGCCAGAACAGACCGATTTCCGGAGCGTAATGCCGCTGCTCCCAGGCCTCGTAATTGCGAATCAGTTCAGGCAGCAGGTCCCGCAGAAATGCCTCGTCAGGATGCACCTCGTGCACCGCCCAGATGGCATCCGCCAGCCACGTGCTGTAGTTGCGCGGCTGAGCGCCGGGAGTGCGAAACCAGTAACGCGAGTAGTCGTTGGCGACCTGAGGTGACAGCAGCCAGCGAGCCTCGTACAGCTGATGCCCGGCCGGACAACTGATCGCCCCATACGCCCCTGACCAAAACGGCCGATCCGTAAACTCAGTGAAGGAATACCCGCTGTTTGGTGATCCATAAGTCAGGTGCCGAGTCAACAGTTCCCAGCGATAATACCACGTCGTCGTGATGTCCGTATCCGGACACTCAAAAACCGGGATATTCTGCTGATACCAGTCCCAGTCACGATTCTGCCAGAACGTCTCGCGCTGCAGCAACGCCCGCTTGTCCAGCACCTGCCCCTCGGCCACGGTCCCGCACACCCACAGACCACACAGGATCCCCATCGACAGCCAACGCATCCGCAAACCCTTTGCAGCAAGCCACAATCACGTCACCCGATCATTCTGCAGCGAGCAGCATAAACGAAAGAGCCTGACCGCCCAAATGCACAGGTACCCTCACCGTCACCGCCCCCGACTGGCAACTCATCCTCCCCTCGCCACCGCAGGGCGAGAGTGGTGCCACTTCGGCATCACCAACCACCAAAAAACACAAAATCCTCCCCTCGCCCCCAACGGGGGCGAGGGGGGCCACGTCGGCTTTCAACGCCAACAAAACACAAAATCCTCCCCTCGCCCCCAACGGGGGAGAGGGGCCGGGGGTGAGGGGGAAAGACACCCTGCCACAAAAAGGAGACACGAGAAAGTTGACAGCAGAAAACAGCTGCCGACCCTGAGATTTATCCGTGAAAATCCGTGTTCATCCGTGGCGAAAAAACGCCTCTGATCCGTGATTCGCCAGGGCAGAACTCGGGCTGAAGTCCGAACTGTGTTCAGCCGTGGCGAGTCGCGGCGCGGCGGAGACCTCGGCAGAAATAGTCCACCGTCGCGTCCGCTTCCACCGTGGCTACAATCTCCAGATTCGTCTGGCGATGCTGGAATCGCCGGCGATCCAGGACGAGTGTTCCGCGAGTCAGGTCGCCCGAAGTTTCCACGTCGGCGGCCACGTGAGCCGTGTCAAAGCTGGCCACTCGCGATGCAATCGCCAGTGCCGCTGCGGCCGGCAGAGTCACCTCTTCAAAAGGCATCAACTGCCGGCAGGCTCGAGCAGAATACTGCAGCAGACCAGTTGCCAGCTCGCCCACCGGGGTCGACGGGATCAGACCACTCAGTCGTTCAATGTCCTCAAACGTCAGTCCCGCACTGTGCCCCACCTCCAGCGGAACCAGAATCTTGCCTACCGGCGAACGAATCACCGTGCCGGCCGCCTGAGGATCAGACCAGAAATTAAACTCGGCCGTCGCCGTGACATCACCCACAGCATGCAGCGAACCACCCAGACAGATCAGACCGTTCAGCAGCACCGGCAGCTCAGGATCCAGCTCAAACGCCATCGCCACATTCGTCAGCGGACCAAATGTCAGTATCCGCACCTCGCCCGGATGTTCACGGACGACATCGACGATCAGTCGAGCTGACTCGCGGCGGTTGTGCAGATCGGGCACCAAAGGTTCGACGTCGCCCAGCCCAAAGCGACCGTGCAGGGCCTGGGGATGCGGCAGCCCTTCGGGCAGTTCGGCCAGCGGCCCCTCGGAATATGCAGCCTGCCCGATCCGCGGATGCCGCAACGGATCCATCAGATCCGTCAGGTAGTGCAGATTCCGAGTCGCCTGGGGACCGGACACGGTGCCGCCACAGGCCGTCAGCGCCAGCACATCCAGCGCGGGATCAGCCAGCGCAATTAATATGGCCAGTGCGTCGCCAATACCCGGGTCAGCATCGATGAGCAGCTTTTGAGTCACAGTGCGATCCGCAGATGATTACTTCAGGCTGGTGACAGAATTCGGCGAGCAGACGTTCGCGATCCACCACCGGTATTCTACAATTGAGACGGGGAAATTGCCCCTGTGAAATCTGGTCTGACTGTCGTGCTGAACGGGAAATTCATGACAACACCGCAGATCTGCAGAATCGGCGAGTCCCGGCGCTGGGCGGACATCGTCATTTACCAGGGAATTGCCCGCTGGGTCGAAGTCGCCAGTGACCTCTCAGCCCCTGCCGCCACCCAGATCCGGCAGGTGCTGTCGCAAATTGACGCCACACTGGCCCAGATCGGCAGCAGCCGTGAATCACTGCTGCAGATCATCATCCACCTTGCCGACCTCGCCGATGTCGCCGAACTTAACCAACAGTGGGATCAGTGGGTCCCCCCCGGACACGCCCCTGTCCGAGCCTGCGTCCAGTCCGGCCTCGGCGGCGGCTGCAAAGTGGAAATGATCATCGAAGCCGCCGTCAGCTGAGAACGCGCCCAGGCAGAAACACACCGCAGGCGAATTGCACAATCGTCGTGTTTTGCCGGTCAGGGCTCGGGCTGGAAAGCCCGAGCTACGGTTTGTCCTTCAATGTCTGTCAGGCGCCAAAAACAACCACTGCTCTACAACCACAACCACACCTACTTCGGAAACTGCGCCTCATTGATCTTCTGAATGCCGCTGTCGGCGTCCGCGATCTGCAGCTTTCCCACCAGTCGCAGCTTGTCCGGTCGCTCACACACCTTGTCACGACACGCCTGATAGTGAATCTCCACTGTCACCTCGGCCTGCTCGGCCAACTCCGTTGCATCCGTCTCCAGCACACCGTAAATCATCACTTTGCCGTCATACACCACCTGCGGTGTTTCGCCGGCTTCCGCTGATAACTCGTGACCCTCCGGATACTTCACCCGCGTCAGCCTGACCTTCTGACCACTGCTGACCTTCACCTCCGTCGGTATCAGATAATCCTCACTGGCCGGATTCGCATTCACATGCCAGCCCTCCGCCACCGTCAGCTCAATCGCCACCGGACACTTCCCGCCCCGCGGCAGCTTGTTGTAAAACGGATAAATTTTCGCCTTGATCGGTCGTGCCTCCTTCTTCTTCTCGTCCGACTTCCCGGCCACCGCAGCGCCCGACTTCTCATCAACCGCAGCCTGCCACATCGGCATCGACGCCGGTCGCACAGCGCCCGCAGAACGCAGCCAGCCCGCTCCCCTGCCACCACCCACGTCCGCCCGCCCCACCTTCACGCCAGCACCCAGGTGCTGCTGCAACGCCAGACCCAGACCCGCACAGCTGGCCGGAGACTGAATCATCGTACCGCTGAATCGACGCAGCAGCTCTTCCGCCACACCTTTGTACTCCGGAACCACCTCCCGAAATGCCAGCACATTCAGCAGCGCCACACTGTTGCCCGACGGTGATACCGAGTCGTACACGGAGCTGGTACGAGCAAACAGTTTTTCATGATCGTTCGACGTGAAGAAGAACGTCTTCTGACCGGCATCGTAAAACAGCTCCATCTGCTTCGCCGTCAGTCGCTTCGCCTCATCCTGCCAGCGCTGCTGGCCAGTCGCCTGATGCAATGCTCGCAAAGCCGCTGCCAGACACGCATAGTCGTCCAGATAGGCCCGCGGACCCTGCACGCCCTGACGCCACGAACGCACCAGCTGCCCGGACGGATCCTGCAGCTTGTCCAGCAGAAACCCGGCTGCCCGCTCCGCCAGTTGCAAATCACCCGCTCGATCAGGCAGACGACCGCTGGTCGCCAGCGCCTGAATCATCAGCGCGTTCCATTCCGTCAGCACCTTGTCGTCCAGAAATGGCCGCGGGCGAGCACTTCGGCGCTGCAGCAGCTTCGCTCGCGCTGCACCCAACCCCTCGCCAATACCCGCCTGCTCCCGCGGCAGATACAGAATGCGACCATGCTCGAAATCCTGCGGCTCGCCAAACCCGTACACCCGCAGAAATTCGTCCGCCTCCGCACCCAGCACCTCCCGAACCTCCGCTTCCGTCCACACATAAAACTCGCCCTCGATCGCGTTCGTTTCTGCATCCAGAGCCGAACAGAAGCCGCCGTCAGGCAACGTCATTTCGCGAGTCAGAAAGCCCACCAGTTCGTCCACCACCTGCTGATACAGCGGATTGGCTTCCACCTGCAATGCCTCGGCATACACCTCCAGCAGCTGCGCCTGGTCGTACAGCATCTTCTCAAAATGCGGCACCGTCCACGTTCGCTCGGTACTGTACCGATGAAAACCGCCACCCAGATGGTCGCGGATCCCGCCCTTCGCCATCGACGTCAGCGAATTGCTGACCATATCCCACAATGTCTTCTCGCCCGTCTGACGGTACAGGCTGAGCAGAAATCTGAGCCGGGGCACGTTCGGAAACCGCGGGCCATCCGGCCGACGCGGATTGAAATCGACTCCGCCCCACATCGGGTCATACTGCCCCTGAATGCCTTTTGAAATCGCCTGCAGCAGTGCCGCATTCAGCTCGACCGGCTCCGCCAGCACCCCCGGTCCCGACAGACGCCGAACTTCGCGAGCAATCATGCCGGAGGTCTGATTCACGGACTCACGTTTGCCCGTCCACAGCTCGTGAATTCGTTCCGCCGCCGTCAGAAACCCGGTACGGCCATCCGGAGTATCCTCGGGAGGCAGGTACGTGGCACCGGCAATCGGGTTGCCTTCCCCATCCAAAAACATGGACAGTGGCCAGCCACCACCCGCACGACTGCCGGCCGCCTGCTGATACACAATCAGACTGGTCATGTAGATGTCGTCAACATCCGGTCGCTCTTCACGATCCACTTTGATGCACACATACTTCTCGTTCATGTATGCCGCAATCTTCTCATTCGAAAACACTTCCCGCTCCATCACGTGGCACCAGTAGCAGCTGCTGTAGCCCACGGACAGAAACACGGGCTTGTCTTCCGCCCGCGCCTTCTCAAAGGCTTCCGGTCCCCACGGATACCACTGAATGGGATTGTGAGCATGCATCAGCAGGTACGGGCTGGATTCGCGAGCCAGTCGGTTTGCCGGATGCCTGTTCTTTTCCGCCGTCTGTCCTGACACCGCAGCACCCTCCGCAGGCTCATCGGCGCCCACCAGACCAGCAGACACCAGCAGCGCTGCCGATACAGCACACACCGCCAGCGCCAGACTTCGCGACGACCAGCACACCGCAATCCCGTTCATAGCACCGCCCCGTTTCCACCCGATCGCCACTGTCCGCACTCCACACTCGACTGCCATTCTTCGCTGGTCCGCAATCAGGGTTGAGCCCCCAAATGCGAAAATCCGGCGTTTTACCCGCAGTCTACCCGCTGCACCTCACACTGGCGAAGCCCACGGAGCCTGGGTAATTCAGGAAAATTCTGAGACCTCCGCCACCGCGGAATCAGCAGTTCCCGCCGTTACCGGCAATTCCGGCGATAAACCAGGGGTTTCAGGCAGAACAGGAAATCAGCGCAACAACTGCCGGTTCCGCAAATCCATCATGCTGCAGGAACTGTTCGACCGAAACAGACGACAGCGAATTCTGTCGGCCAGGCCGCGCCACGTCATCGGCGCCGCTGCAGCCACAGACTCCGCCTCGCCCGCGAATTCATAGTGCCGCGATCGGACGAAATCATGACCTCACCTCTTATTGCCATGCTGCCCGAAGGTCACCGCATGGATCGGCAGCTGGGTATCGTCTTTGACGTTACCCCGCCCAATCCGGACGACCTGACGCAAATCAATAACATTCAGTCCCGCGAACAGCTCCTGCTGAACCAGAACGGCGTATTCTTCCTGTCACAGATTGCGCTGTGGCACTCCCGCGAAATGAATGCCTTTGCGCCAATTCTGGAAATCACTCTGGCGCGAATCATCGATGAAAACTGGGTTGCCCAGGCCCGGGAACTGTGTCTGCAGCGCAAGGCGGTGGTTGAAAGTTACCCGTCCACCTTCTTCCGCATGCTGACCGTGGTTGTGTGCGCGCTGCTGGCCGGAGTTCTCGTCGTGTGGGCCATCGGTACACACTACAACAAACCGCTCACCGGAATCCTGTCAGCCGACATCACCACCGTGCAGGCCCCGGCCGATGCACGGCTGGCCGAAGTCCACGTACGCCCCGGGGATGAAGTCTTCACCGGTCAGCCACTGCTGCAACTGGAAAACACCGAGATTTCACAAAAGATCGCTGGCATCATGCAGCAGCTGCAGAGCACCGAACAGGAGCTGCTGCGCCTGGAAGCTCAGGCCGCCATTGAACTGGAATGGCGACGACGCGACGTGGATGCTGACATCGCCCGACTGCGATTCACTGTGGCTGATCTGCCGCGAGCTGTTGATCCGCGGAATTCCGCCTCGCGCGGTCGCCGCATTACCGCTACACCGGCATCAGCCTCACATCCGGCCCCCATGCCCGCCGCAGCCGTCACACTGCTGCAGGCCCGTCGCAACACCGCCGGACAGATTCTGTTCTTCGACGGTCAGAAACCAACCGCTGCTCTGACGGAACCGCATCACGCCACACCGCCGATTACTCCCGGCACGGCACCCGCAGAACCAGCCCCGGCTGCAGCACCACCGCAGACTCCGACTGCACAAACACCGGTCCAGACCGTGGCTGCTGCTGTCGCTGGACCGGCCGCTGACGATCTGAGCCAGGCACCGGAACCCCAGGAAGCCAAACCCGCCACAGAAAATACTCACACACTCACAGCCCTCACCGAAGCGGAAGCCGAAATCACACGCCTGCAGTCGGTGCGGAACGAACTGCCGGCGCGAGTCGATGCGGCAACGGGCGTGACGGCTGCACGAGCACGCCGTGACGGGCTGCTGGCCGAACTGCAGTCCCTGAAAACAACCAGTCCTGACATCAAAGTACAATCCCCGGTCTATGGCATCGTCGGACAGGTCCGCGGTCGACAGGGGGAACAGGTTGCCGCCCGCGACATCATGCTGAAAATTCTGCACACGGACCGTCGCTGCGTACTGGTGCAGCTGCCGACACCGCGAGTCCACGAATTGTCGATGGGTGAAGAAGTGGAGCTCAAATTCCCGGGCAACCAGACGTACCGGGGTAAAGTGGTCGAGCTTCCGCTGATGGCCGACGAACAGGCCAACCGCAGTGAAACCACCACCATGGTCCGCATCGACCCCGTCGGCCGCCTGTGGCCGGCCGTCCCCATCGGATGCCAGATCGAAGTCGTCTCAATCCGCTGACGCCCGGACAATCTTCGCCGCTCAGGCAACCCCGCCGCGCCCGTCTGTGGCACCAAAAAACACAAAATCCTCCCCTCGAGCCCAACAGGGGAGAGGGGGGTGATGCGCGATTTCCACCGCTGCTCAAAAACACAAAATCCTCCCCTCGCCCCCGCAGGGGGAGAGGGGTCGGGGGTGAGGGGGAAAGTCGCCCTGGAACCCCACCGCCACCCGTGCTGCACACACACAAACGCGGCTGCCTCACGGCCGTTGTCGTTCCTCTGCGGTCTCTGTGGTTAACTAAACACCACTGCCACACGACATTGCGGGGCCGATCTCGGGCTGGAAAGCCCCAGCCGCGTGAATGCAGAGTGCAGGCGGGGGACCTTCACCCCTCACCCCCGGCCCCTCTCCCCTTCCAGGGGCGAGGGGGGTCATGCGCGATTTCCACTGCTGCTCAAAAACACAAAATCCTCCCCTCGCCCCCGCAGGCAGGCTGTCGATTTAGTCGACTTTTGACGTACGTGGGTATTTCAATATCCCACGTGGTGCTGTATACTTCGGAAAATCGGTCCCAGCCGAAGCCCTCCAAAGTCACGGACACCGGCAAATGTCAAAAAAATCGGTCAATGGTGCGTACTGGCAGAAGCCACCCGCCAAGAGAGACCAGTTCGTGCTGATCCCCGTCAGCCTCGAAGAAAAAATTCCCGACGGCCATCCCGTACGGATGATCGATGAGATTCTCGACACCTTCGACTGGTCAGAGTGGGAAAAGACATACCATCGCAGGATCGGCCAGCCACCCATTCATCCGAGCGTCCTGTGCAAAGTCCTGCTCTTCGCAATGATTCGTCGCATTCGCAGTTCGCGAAGCATCGAATACGAGATTGAACACTCCGTGGATTTCATGTGGCTTGTTTCGGGCCGCACAATCGACCACAGCACCATCAGCGACTTCCGCCGCAGTTTTAAGCAACAGCTCAAGGGCATTCATCAGCAGATGATTCGCTACGCCATCAAACTGGGCGTCGCGAAGTTGTCAGAACTGTGCGTCGACGGAACCCGAGTTCGGGCCAATGCCAGTCGCCACAAAACATGGACAGCCGAACGTCTCGAAAAGCTGTTAAAGGAATTGGATGAGCAGATCGAAAAGGCCATGGCCGAGTTGGAAACCAACGACAGCGTGGATGAACTGTTTGACGATGGCACACGTGCTGACAAACTGCCACCAGAACTCGCCAACATCAAGGATCGACGAGCCAGGTTGGCCGAACTGCTTGAGCAGACTCAGGAGATGGATCGCAGACGCAAAGCGGACGGAATCGATCCGAAGAAGAACCCGGCTCAACTGCCGAAAAGCGACACAGATGCTCGCATACTTCCAAACAAAGAAGGTGGCTACGCTCCGAACTACACACCGCTGACCGTCAATGAAATGACGAATGGTTTCATCATCGACGCCGACGTGTTGATTGGCAATGTTGAGCATCTGCATGTGGTCACGACGGTCGACACGATCGGTGACACCTACGGCTTTGACATCAGGACGTTGATGGCGGATTCTGCATTTGCAACCGGTCCAAACATCGCTGCTTTGGAGAATCGCGGCATCGAATTTCTGTCACCACTTTCTGAAGTTGAGTGTGAAAACAATCCGGCACGTCGCGATGATCCTTCAGCACCAGTCGCGTCTGATGAAGTTGCACGCCTGCCCGTCAATCTGCAGTCGAAAACGTTTGACCGAAAGGCCTTTGTATATGATGCAGAGGTCGATAAGTTCTACTGTCCGGCCGGCAAGACGCTGTCTCGCGAAAGCCAGGAAACGCGTCAAACAGCATCCGGCCCAGTGCTGAAGATTGTGTACTTCGGTGACGATTGCGAAGGGTGTGAACTGGCACCTCAATGTCGCAAGAATCCACATGGGGAAAAGGGTCGCAAGCTGACTCGCGATGAGCATGAAGAAGTTCGCACACGTCACAGTCAGCGGATGAGTGAACCTAAAACATTTGAACGTTACAAGCAGCGTCAGCACTTTGGCGAGATGCCGTTTGCGGTGATGAAAGCCTGCTTTGACATGCGTCGGTTTCTGCTGCGGGGGCACGAGGGTGCCCGGGCTGAGTGGCAATGGTGCTGCACGGCGTTCAATTTAAAGAAACTTGTGACACTGATGGCCGCACTGCGCGCCAAGCAGGAGAAAATGGTCGCTGTTGAGACATGATGGGGGCTCTGGGGACTCTGCGCGGTGTGTGTTTCGCGAATTTGGGTCCTCAGCGTCTCTTGAAAGGCCGCTGGAGTCGCAGCAGCCATCGTGGGTGAGTGGATTTTGAAAATTTTTCGGGGTGGGTCGACCTCAAAAACTGCCCTAAAACGACAGCCTGCAGGGGGAGAGGGGTCGGGGGTGAGGGGGAAAGTCGCCCTGGAACCCCACCGCC
>VFQT010004418.1_pt1 | contig 11709 bp, 11 predicted proteins | sample 3512381 | NCBI WGS metagenome assembly VFQT01 (sample SAMN10412376, study PRJNA504923) | tailings metagenome | isolation source: Relicate 2 Philex TSF3 active mining site | place: Philippines: Tuba, Benguet | collected 2017-08-29 | reverse complement strand
GGACTGGCGTAATGCGATCGCCTCGACCGGTACCGATGGCAGTTCCACCAGAGATGGTAAATGGCACATCTGCACCAAGTTCTGCGCCTAGCGCTTCCATCTCATTTCGAGAAAGTCCAAGAGAGAAGAGTGAATCAAAGCCAACGATTGCCGCCCCTGCATTTGCACTACCACCTGCCATGCCGCCAGCAATTGGAATCTCTTTCTTTATCTTTATTTCAATTCCATCTTTTACCTCAAATTTTCGACGCATTAAATCTATTGCTTGATATGCCAGATTCTCTTTTCCATCAGGCACGCCAGCTTTGCCTTCAGTATTAACTTTTATCTCTTCGCCATCAATTAATTTGAGTGAGACCTCGTCATATAGCGAAACTGATTGAAAAACCGTTGCTAGCTCGTGATATCCATCTTTTTGAAGTGGTCCGACCGAGAGTTGTAGATTTATCTTGCCCGGCACGCGGACAGTTGTTTTATCGGCCACCTAGCGAGCGTATTACTTTGTTAGATGCTTTGCGATACGGAGAAAATCGGTAACAGATAAAGATTCGCCGCGTAACGTTGGGTCAATTCCAATCTGAGTTAGCGCACTTTCAGCCGCCGCAGAAGAGCCAAATAGCTCTGCTAGCGCTGCGCGTAACATCTTGCGCCGCTTTCCAAATGCGAGATCAATGATTTTGAATGTTGCCTTCCGTAACATCTCATCACCAAGGGGTTCATGTCTTACAAATGTCACTAGCGATGAATCAACATTTGGTATCGGCCAGAAAACTTTCCGAGAGACTGAATCGCTTAATGAAAGATCGCTCCACCAAGCTGCTTTTGCACTGGGGGCTCCATAATTTCTATTTCCTGGCGTTGCTGCTAACCGCTCTGCAACTTCACTTTGCACCATGACAATTCCTGATTGAATTGAAGGGAATTTCTCTAAGAAATGAAGTAAGACTGGAACTGAGACGTTATATGGCAAGTTAGCGACTAATTTATTTGGTGAATTTGGAATCACCTCAATAGTTAGCGCATCTTGATTTAAAACGGTCAGCACGTCGGCACCATGTTCTGAAGTAGTCTGCAAGATTCGTGATGCTAATCTTGAATCAATCTCGATCACGGTTACCTTTTGAGTTTGCTGCAATATTGCAAGCGTCAATGAACCTAGCCCTGGTCCAATCTCAACAACGTGATCGCTTGATACAACGCCGGCTAATCGAACAATCTTCTGACAGGTATTTCCATCAATTACAAAATTCTGTCCGAGTGATTTTTTGGGATGTAGATCTAACTCCTCTGCAATCTGTCTAATTTCGGTGGCGCCAAGCAGAGTGATTGACACTAGAACGGTCCAAAAATTCGATCAACATTATTGCTGATTGCCTCTGCCAGCTCAATCAGATCATCACCGCGTTCTTCTGCCATAAAGCGGAGAATGTTAGGAATTTGTGCTGGGGTATTTAACGCACCGCGATTTGGCATTGGCGCTAAGAAAGGTGAATCAGTTTCGACTAAAAGCAACTCGTTTGGAACTAATCGAAGCGCTTCCCGTAACTGGGGCGCATTCTTAAATGTTACTGTGCCAGCAAAAGAGAGCACATAACCTTTTTCTACGCATTCTGCCGCCATCTCTGCATCTCCAGAGAAGCAATGAAAGACAGTTATATCTGGCGCGCCCACTTCAGATAAAGTATCGAGAACGGCTCGATGTGCATCTCGATCGTGAATTACTAACGCCTTCTTGCTTCGCTTTGCTATCTCAATATGTTTGATAAATGAATAACGTTGACGTTCTTGGAGCGCGGGTTCGGTTCGAAAGAAATCTAAACCAGTTTCACCGATTGCTCTCACGCGGGGATGTTTTGCGAGTTCTTCAATAATTGAAAGTTCTGCCGCTAAATCTGAAACAACTGGTGCTTCATTTGGATGTAACGCAACCGCAGCTACAACTGAGTCATATAGCTCTGCCAGCTCGACACACCACTTTGATTGTTCTGCGGAATAGCCAACTTGCACAATCCGATCAATTCCAACGCTCGCCGCTTCATCAATAACTCGTTTAACTTCTGGATGACCTGGTTCGGTATTTGTAACTATTTCAATATGTGCATGAGAATCTGCACATTTGACCGGAAGCGGTTCTGGCAATGGCGCTGGTTTACGATCTAAATCTCTATTGTGACGATCCGCCATTTAATTTGCTACTTCTTCCAATCTTGGAAAGAGAATCTCACCTTTAGAGACTTTAGTTCCGGGCTCTAATTGGCCCCAATCTGCAACCTTGCTAATCATTTGCTTCTCGATTTGGCCAAGTGAATTAGCGCCAAGTGAATCCCAAAGTTTCTTACAAGCAGTTGGCATAACAGGAAAGAGCAAGATTGCTAGCGCACGTAATGATTCAGCAGTGTTATATAAAATCGCATCTAACTCTGCCTTTCTACTTGGATCTTTAGCTACCGCCCAAGGCTCTTTAGCAGTTACATAACCATTTACTTCTTTACAAAAATCCATAATTGAATTTATGCCATTTTGAAAATCAAGCGCCACCATTGATTTATCGGCGTTCTCGACCGTTGTTTTAAGCGAAGCAAGGAGCGTTGCCTCTTGGCTACGTGCTGGTAAGACGCCATCACAATACTTCTCAATCATCGCTGTAAGTCGCGAGGCAAGATTTCCAAAATCATTGGCAAGTTCGCTGGTGTATCTAGCAGACATATCTTCCCAAGAGAACGAACCATCGCTACCGAATGGAATTGCTCGCATAAAGTAATAACGGAAGGCATCGACGCCAAAGTGTGATGTGATATCTGATGGTGCAATTCCAGTTAACTTGCTCTTACTCATCTTCTCGCCGCCAACTAGCAACCAACCATGAGCAAAAACTTTTTTAGGTACCGGCAAATTAGCTGCCATTAACATGGCAGGCCAGATCACAGCATGAAATCGCAAGATATCTTTACCGACTAGATGCACATCTGCTGGCCAGGTCTTTCCAAAGAACTTTCCACCTTCACTATCAGGTGAATCAGTTAAGCCAACAGCGGTTGCATAATTAAGTAAGGCATCAAACCAGACATATACAACTTGTTTTGTATCCCAAGGAACTGGAATTCCCCAATCAAAAGTAGATCTTGAAATAGATAAATCTGAAACTCCACCTTCTAAAAATGCAAGAACTTCATTTCGTGCACTTGCCGGCTCGCAGGCAGATGGATTCTTTCGATAATGATCAATTAGTGGTTGCACAAATGCCGAGAGCTTAAAGAACCAATTGGTCTCACTAACCATTTCAACTGGCTTGGAGTGGATTTTGCATTTGCCTTCATCTAGATCAGCTGGCAATTTAAACTCTTCGCAGCCAACGCAATATGGACCTTCATATTTACCTTCATAGATAAATCCTGCTTCCATTAACCCTTGCAGGAATTTTTGAACTCGAGTCATATGTCTCGGTTCAGTAGTTCTAATGAAATCATCGTTGGCAATTTCAAGATCGCGCCAAACTGGCTTCCACGCTTCTTCAACTAAGCGATCACACCATGCTTGCGGTGCAACCTGATTAGCCTGCGCAGTGCGCATCACTTTCTGACCATGTTCATCAGTTCCAGTTAAGTACCAGACAGATTCACCTCGTTGGCGATGCCAACGGGTTAATAGGTCACCTGCAACAGTTGTGTATGCATGTCCGATATGAGGCGCATCATTTACATAGTAAATGGGTGTCGTCAGATAAAAGGATTTCTCTGGCGCGCTCATTGGATCATTCTATCTACTTGTTCTTGACCATTACATCAAAGACCGAGCGCTTAGGAATTAATAACTCCTTTGCCACCATTGCAATCGCTTCTTTACGTGCAATTCCAGCCGCTTCATATCGCTTCACAAGATTAGCTATTTGATCCTCACTATATTCAGTATCGGTCGGTGAAAAGCCGGCAATAACTATCGTAAATTCACCGAGCATTTCTTTCGATTCTGACCAGGTTGCTAGCTCTGCGAGAGTTCCTCGAACTACTTCTTCATAAGTCTTTGTCATCTCTCGACAAATAGCAGCGTTGCGAGATTCGCCAAACTCTTTCAGCGCTGAATTAAGAAAATCACCAATCCGATGTGGCGCTTCAAAGAAGATCATCGTCCTACTCTCTTCGGCAAGATTTGATAACGCTTCAGCGCGAGCACCTTCGGTACGAGGTAAGAATCCTTCAAAAGTAAATCGATCTGATGGCAACCCAGAAAGTACTAGCGCTGTAGTTACGGCGCTCGGTCCTGGTAGAACTTCAATGGCAAATTTATTCTCGATTGCCATTGCTACTGCACGATAACCCGGATCGCTTACTCCAGGCATGCCTGCATCTGTAATTAGAAAAACATTCTCATATTTTTGTAGTGCGCTCTTTAAATCAGAGAGGCGTTCCTGTTCATTTCCTTCAAAGAATGAGATTACTTTGGCAGTGCAATTAATCTGCAAATCACTACATAGTCGAGCAAACTTTCTCGAGTCTTCTGCTGCTACAAACTCTGCATTTGTAATCGCGGTTCGCAATCTCTCGCTGGCGTCACGAAAATTGCCAAGCGGTGCGGCTGCAACTATCAATCGACCCATCTGCCAATTCTCGCATCAGTATCCTTAGCTTTGTGACGCGGTTATATCTCGCAATAATTCTGGGAATCTCTGCTTTATTGCGGTTTTGGCGCCTCGGATCGCCGGAGAAATTAGTTTTCGATGAAGTTTATTATGTTGATGGCGCCAGGGATTTCCTTGCAAATGGCATAGAAGTTACAGATGGCAAGCCAGAATTTGTGGTTCATCCACCGGTTGGCAAATGGTTAATTGCATTTGGTATCAAATTATTTGGTGATGATCCGATGGGTTGGCGAATATCCGCAGCCTTCTTTGGCGTTATTTCAATTTTCTTGATATTTATTGTGGCGCGAAAACTGTTTAATTCTGATTTTCTAGCTCTACTTGCTGCGGCCCTGGCAAGTATTGATGGATTACACGTAGTCATGTCTCGAACTGCATTACTTGATATCTTCTTAATGACTTTCTTACTTGGCGCATTCCTAGCGCTCTTAAATCAGAACTACATGATGCTGGCGATTGTCCTCGGTTTAGCCTTAGGAACTAAATGGAGCGCGCTCTATTTCATAATTGCAATTGGAATCTATCTATTGGTTAAAGCAAGAAAACAATTAATCTCTTATCTCATAATAATTCCGATTGTTTATCTATTTACTTGGAGTGGCTGGTTTATTTCAGATAATGGCTGGGCTAGAAATAGTTCTAGTAATCCATTTTTCGCAATACTTAATTATCATAAAGAGATACTTTCATTTCATACTGGATTGAAGGTTGATCACTCATATGAAGCCAGTCCATGGAACTGGTTAATTCTTGGTCGACCTACTTCATTTTTTTATGCTTCGCCAAAGAGTTGTGGCGCAGAAGATTGCGCCCAAGAGATTCTCGCGATGGGGACTCCTATTATCTGGTGGGCAGGGCTAATTTCTCTCTTTGTAACTATCGGGTACTTCATATATCGACGAGAAAAGTCGGCTGGGCTAATTCTCCTTGGGCTACTTTCAAATTACTTGCCATGGTTGCTATTTCCGGAGCGAACTACCTTCTACTTCTATGCCATTGCATTTCAGCCTTTTCTGATACTCGCGATTATTTATGCGACAAAGCAATTTCTCGGCGAATCAGAAGAAAGTACCGGCAGGCGAATCTGGGTACTTTCCGGATTTTCGCTGGTAGCGCTGATATTCCTTTACTTTGCACCGCTATATCTAGGAATAGTTCTAACTTATGATGCTTGGTACTCCAGAATGTGGTTTTCTAGCTGGATCTAATTACTGATTTGCGGCTCTATTGATTCGCAATTGAGTTGCAGCCTCTTCGGCCAATGATTGATCAAAAATTTCATCTGGTGAAGATTTCATTACTTCATGCAGGAGTCGTTCTTGCTCTTCACTCCAGGCGCCAGGAATTGTCAGATCAATGATTCGACGCGGCGCAGCTTTTGAGGAATTCAAATAACTTGGTGCCGGAACCTCAATTGGGCTCCAGGTGTTCTGGGTGCCGCGTTCAATAATTGTAATTCCATTTGTTACATTCTCAGATCTAGCAACTCGTTCAGCAAGTGGCGTCCAATGCTCTTCTGTTATTTCAATCTTGCTCTGTGCGATACGTCGCGAACGGTTTATAAGCTCGCGATACTTATCTTCTCGTTTTGCCGGTGTTGTATTTAGGACTCTTGTTATCTCTTCTTTATTTGCAGAAATCTGATGACGCGCATGAACCACGAAGAGAACAAAACCTGAAATTGGTAACAATAAAATGGCAGGCGAGAGCATTCCCACGATCGCAAAAATTGACATTAATAAAGTAATTGAAACAATTGAGGTAAATAAAATTCTTCGAGTAACGACTTGACTTGCATGGCGACGTTTAATCTCATCGATTTCAAAAGTTGGGCTTCCTGCAGTGCGGCCAACAACTTTCATAGTTAATGCAAATTTTTCAATAGATCTTCCAGAAACTTCCTCATGGCTAGCAATCCAACGTGGGAGGAAATAGGCAATCCACATGCCAACGATGATTATGTAGATGAGACCCGATCCCATGAAGCCTAACCTTAAATCCAAGATTCGGACTTTTCGGGTATTTCCTACCGTATTTTTTGATTCTCTTTTACAAAAACTATGTGGTCTCGCCAATCGCCATCGATATGTAAATACCTGGGGCGCAATCCTTCAAATAAGTAACCAGCTTTTTCAGCAACTCGTTTTGATGCCCCATTCTCAGGTCGCAACGCGATTTCAATCCGATGGAGTTTTAATTCATTAAATCCAAATTTGGTCACCGTATTTACCGCCCGGGTAGTTATGCCTTGGTTTGCATGATCCTTATCGACCCAATATCCAATATGTCCACCACGATAAGCCCCATAGTTAATACCTCCGAGAGTTATCTGACCGATTAATTCATCCGCTTTCCAGATAGCAAATGAATAAATTCGACCAGCACGACCTTCACGTTTTTGAAAATTAACCATCTCTACAAATGTAGGTGGTTTATTACTCTCTTCAATTAATGGCGAGGAAGCTTCCCAAGGATTTAGCCATTCTCGATTCTTTGCTCTAACCGAAAGCCAAGCTCTGCGATCTCGGATTCGAAGCGGCCGGAAAGTCAGCTCTTTATCGGTAAGAGTTATCGGCCACATGATCTAATTAAATCGACGCTCCAGCATAAGAACATCTACCTCATCGCCAGGTTTAGCCAGCACCATCTCTTCGCTCATCACAATCAATCCTGTTGAATCAGAGAGACCGACTAGATCATCTTGATTTGAAAGCGCCGTTACAACTCTTCGATCTGGTCTCTCTGTAGTCAACGTCGCTCTAATAAAGGCATGTTTGCCTGAAGTGCTTGCCACTTCATTTGTAAGGCTTGCCTTTGCAATTGGCCTATGGATATCAATTAAGCCCATCATGTTTCGAATCATCGGTCTAATAAATAATTCGGTAGAAATATATGCAGCAATTGGATCGCCGGGCAGAACTACGACTGGAGTTTTATCTGGGCCAATTGTTCCAAATGCGTGACGACCACTTCCTTCAATTGTTGGAAGCACATTCTTTACTTCGCCAAGTTTTGCCAATACGCCATAAATGAAATCAAATGATTCATCATGGCTCTCGCCACAAATCACAACCAAATCTGCGCGAACTAGTTGATCTTCGACTACATCTTTTAGCGATTCTTCAGTCTCTGGAATAGTGGTTACGCGATAGCCAACGGCGCCTGCTTCTTTAACGGCAGTAGTTAATAGCCAAGAATTAGCTTCATACTCCTCTTGCGAGTTTGCCAATTTCTTACCAGGTTCAACTAAATCATCACCAGCAGAGATAACGACAACGCGTGGCTGCGGCCTCGTTGGCAGGTGATCCATTCCAAGTGAAGCGGCCAATCCAATCTGAGTCGCTCGAATTCGCGAACCGGCACGTAGAACAGTGCGATCGCCACTTTGAATATCTTCGGCAAGGGTCGCACCATGTGAATCCAAGAGCGGCATATCAAATGCTGCTAACGGTTTTGAGAGCGCAAGTAATTGCGCTGCTAACTCGGCTACTCGAATTGAATCGCTCACGCCGAAACCCTACTTTGAATCTAGGCTAATCCCGTGGATTACACGAAAGTTGAGTTGCGAAAAGTGATTCGTGATTCGAGAGCTGAGCATTCTGCTAAGCCATTGCTGATATCAGCGCTACTTGAGTCAAAGAATTTCAAAGATGCAAAGGTTGTCGCAAGCTATTTTTCATATGGCACCGAACCAGATACCAAAGAATTGAATTTATCAATTATTGCTGCAGGAAAAGTTTTATTGCTACCTAAACTGCTCTCTGATAACTCTCTAGTCTTTATTAAATGGGATGGCAAAAGCGAATCGCTAGACCAAAATGGAAAAGTGGCAGAACCTAAAGGTGAGCCTTTTGTTGGTGAGATTGATTTGATGATCTTGCCAGCTTTAGCAATCGATAAATCTGGCAACCGCCTAGGTCAGGGTGGCGGCTCATATGATCGAATCAAATCACTAGCTGTAAAATTTAAAGTGGCGGCAATTAATGAAGCCGAATTTATGGAGTTAATCCCTGTGGAAACTCATGATCTTAAAGTAGATGCGGTACTTACGCCCGAGAGATTACTTAATTTAAATTGAGATTTCGCGCCATGACTAGGCGTTGAATCTGATTGGTGCCTTCATAAATCTGAGTTAATTTCGCATCACGCATCATCCGTTCTACTGGATGATCGCTCACGTAGCCATAACCACCAAGAACTTGAACGGCATCCGTTGTAACTTTCATAGCAACATCGGTTGCAAAACACTTTGAAGCGGCAGAGAAGAAGGTCAAATCTTTCTCGCCACGTTCACTTCGCGCTGCTGCGGCATAAGTTAGTTCTCTGGCGGCTGCAATCTCCATTGCCATATCTGCCAACATAAATTGAACAGCTTGAAAATCAAAGATAGCTTTTCCAAATTGCTTTCGCTCTTTTGCATATTTAGTTGCTACTTCAAATGCCCCCTGTGCGATTCCGAGCGCCTGCGCTGCAATAGTTATGCGAGTGTGATCCAAGGTCTGCATTGCGAGAGAAAATCCGCCTCCGACTTCGCTGATTCTTCGATCATCGCCAATTGCAAGGTTATCTAAATACACCTCACGCGTTGGTGAACCTTTAAATCCCATCTTCTTTTCTGGGGCGCCAAATGAAACACCAGGATCACTCTTCTCAACAATAAATGCCGTGATCCCCTTCGGACCTTTATCTGGATCAGTACTTGCAAGAACGGTATAGAAATCCGAAACGCCAGCGTGCGAGATCCATTTCTTACTTCCATTTAATACCCAACCATCACCACTTTTAACAGCACGAGTCTTCATTGATGCGGCATCAGATCCTGCTTCAGATTCAGATAAGCAATAAGAGAATCCTCTTCCTTTTGCTAACTCTGTTAGCCAACGTTTCTTCTGTTCTGGATTGCCACCCAATAGCAAAGGAACTGAACCAAGTTTATTTACCGCTGGAATTAATGAAGATGATGCACATACTCGAGCAACTTCTTCAATAATAATTACAACTGCAAGCGCATCTGCACCTTCGCCACCGTATTCTGTTGGAACATGTGCAGCTGCTAAACCTGCGCTCTGTAGCGCATCTGCAGCTTCTTGCGGAAATCGCGCATTGGCATCAACATCATGTGCGTATGGTGCAATCTTTTTATCAGCTAACGAGCGAACTGTTTCGCGAAGCGCCTCATATTCATCTGGCAACTTATAGAGCTGATCCATGTAGATAATCCTACGATTACTTCTCTCGATCGGCGAGTTTACGGAGATACTCGTTATATTCGGCGAGATTCTTCTCGGAATTCTTATCTGCACGTTTTGCTTCTCGCGCATCAGATCGAATCCATTGGATAAATGTGGCGATAAAGGCGATCAATATTGGAATTTCTCCCATCGCCCAACCAAAACTTGCGCCGGCTCTCTGATCTGCAAGGAGATCGGTTGCCCAAGGTCGTGCCAACAATTCGTAGTAACCGCCATCAATTAATGTTCTAGATGACATGAGAGCAACTGAGAAGAATGCATGAATACTCATAGCTGCTAGCAAAATCACCATTCGAACTAAATGATGAGTACGTCGTGGATTTGGATCGACTCCCACAATTACAAAAAAGAAGAGTAGACCTGCGCCAATAAAGTGAAGATTCATGAGTAGATGTCCAAAGTGAGAAGACATCAAATCTCCGAATAATGAGGTGAAGTAGAGCGCAAAGAGTGAGCCATCGAAGATTGCAAGGACCACAATTGGATGGGTCCAGATCTTTGAAATTCTCGAGTGCAAAATTGATATAAACCAACCTCTAATGCCACGTTCTTCTGAATTTCTACCTTGCGGCAGAGTGCGAAGTGCAAGTGTTATCGGGGCGCTCAGCACAATAAAGATTGGTGCAATCATGCTTAAGATCATGTGAGCAATCATGTGATATTGAAATGAAAAGATTCCGTATAGTCCTAGACCGCCACTTGTGCTGTAATCAAGTAAAGAAATTCCAAAAGCGAATGAGATCGTTCTACCTACCGGCCACTTAATCTTTCTACGCGACAAAATCACAACGCCTTTTATATAAAGCGCTGTCGCAAAAACGAGTATTCCGAGCATTAGCGCATCTGCCTCGTATTCGAAGAAGAGCCTCTGCCAATTTGGCTCAGGAGGCATCGCAACGCCAACAAGTTCTCTAACTTGGTCATAGCCCAATTCAGATTCGACGATTGGCGTAAACCTGGAAAGAATTGCACCGATTCCAATAACTAAAGCGAGAATCAAAATTTCAAAGTTAATCAAATTGGATTTCAAGTTTCGTCGAATTCGCATCGCTAAGATTGCTACCAGGCCCAATAATGCAGTCTTTCCGATTATCAGTAATCCGTAAGTCGTTAACCAGGCATCACTTAATCCCAAGCGAAGCAGCGAACTTATTGCTCCGGAAAGCACGACAGTTACTACCGACCAAGTTGCAATCACAGAAATCCGACTCAATGCAAACTTTCTAACTTCGTTATCCATAAACATAAGAGATGCAACTGCTCCCACCCAAGAGGAAAGAGCAATCACATGGATGATTAATGAACCAATTGCCAGTCCATGACTTCCTGCTTGGCTGGAATGGCTCTGGAAGATTGGCGCAATTAGCGCTGCTACAGAAAGCAAGTACGCCAGAAATGCGCTTCCAGTTTTCTTTATTCTCTTTGCAAAAGTTAATAGCAGTAAAGCTGCGACTACTTGAAATATTTGTAACTTTCCAAGTGAAGTCTGAGTTACATATGATCGAATTGTTGTTGTATCCAATACATCGAAAATCGAGAGTTCGAATAGATTCGCTAAGGTCGCTAGGAGATTACCAATTGCAGATATAACCCAAGCCAGGATAAGAAATGGAAGTTTTGCAATTAGTCGTTGCGAAGCGCTGGTTAAGAAACCATCCCTCTCGGGAAATAAGAATGTCAGAGAGAGAAATGCGCCTACCGCAGCTACGCCTAAGAGTGAATTGAGTAGATCAAAGAGCATTGCATCCCTCAATTAGCAAAGTGCATTCCATGAACCTAAGATTACGCTGTGCCGACCTACCAATATCAATGTGAAGCAGC
>VFQT010004417.1_pt1 | contig 11711 bp, 9 predicted proteins | sample 3512381 | NCBI WGS metagenome assembly VFQT01 (sample SAMN10412376, study PRJNA504923) | tailings metagenome | isolation source: Relicate 2 Philex TSF3 active mining site | place: Philippines: Tuba, Benguet | collected 2017-08-29 | reverse complement strand
GCTCATTCTCAACCGCTCGTACAACATCAACTTCACGCTGGACTTGGCGATCAAGGACCTCGGCTTCGCCATGGGCTTCGGGCGCGACTTCGGTGTGCCGCTCGATCTGGCCGGGATGACCTATCAAACGTTCATCCGCGCACGGGAGTCCTACGGCGGCGGGGCCTGGTCTTCCCAGGTGGTCAAACTCCTCGAAGACTCCCTCGGCACCGACCTGCGGGCGCCAGGGTTTCCTGCGGAGCTCGAGTAGTCCCGTAACCTTTCGGTATCGATGTCGAAGCTACGCATGACCGCAGTGATCCGGGGTTGGCAGTGAGCCTGATCGATCAGACTCGCGTTGAGTTGACCGCTGCATTTCGCTGGGCTGCGCGACTCAATCTGCATGAGGCAACTGCCAATCACTTCAGTGCCGCGGTGTCCAGCGACGGTCAGTCGTTCTTGATCAACCCCCGGGGTCGGCACTTCTCGCAGATGAGGGCGAGTGAACTCGAACTCATCGACACCGCGGACAGGGAAAGCGATCCGATCGAGCGGAACGTCGACCCGACTGCGTGGTACTTGCACAGCTATCTGCACCGCAATGTTCCACGAGCACGGTGCGTGCTCCACACTCACATGCCCTACACCACTGCTCTCGCATGTTTGAAGGATTTCGAATTCTTGATGCTCGATCAAAACGCATGTCGCTTTCACCAGCGAATCGCTTATGACCGCGACTATGCCGGAATGGCGCTCGACCCGCAAGAGGGTGAGCGCGTTGCCTCACTGCTGGGAGACGAAAAAGACGTGTTGTTCCTCGGTAATCACGGCGTGATCGTCGTGGGTTCCTCCGTGGCCCAGGCTTTCGACGAGTTGTACTACTTGGAGAAGGCGGCTCAGCTCCAAGTGCTGGCGCTTTCGACGGGTAGAGAACTTTCGCTCGTCGATCACGAGACGGCGTCGCTTGCGTGCAAGCAGTGGCGCGAGTATCCGCAGTTTGCGGAATTGCACATGAACGCGCTCATCGAAATTCTCGACGAGCAAGAACCAGATTTTCGCAAGTAAGGAGCATCACCATGGCGACAATTTCGACCGTTGAAGGGCACCCACGACACGTCCGCTTGACTTGGAGCGACGGGCGGGTGAGCACCTTCCACCACGTGTGGTTGCGCGACAATTGCCCACAGAAGCGGCATCCGCAGACCAACCACCGAGTCGACGAGACCTCTGCCATTCCGCTCGACATCGAGCCCACCTCGGTGCAGCTCGTTGGTGGCTCACTCCAGATCAAGTGGCACGACGACCACGTGAGCACGTTCGATTCGGATTGGCTCGCGCATCATGACTATTCGAACGGCGTTCGTCGGTCGAAGCCGAAGCCGAAGTTGTGGGATGGCACCTTCGCGCCGGATGTTCCGCGGATGACCTACGACCAACTGTTCTCGGACACGAAAGCTCGTATCGAATGGCTCCGCGGGTTCCGGGATTACGGCGTGGCGATCATGACCGGTATGCCGAACGAAGAGGGCACCGTGGCCAAGGTGGGCGACGAGTTGGGTCGAGTTCGCGACACCAGTTGGGGGCGCGTCTTCGACGTGAAGTCGATTGCCAAGGCCAACTCAGTGGCCTACACCAGCCTCCCGCTCGTTCTCCACACGGATGAGGGTTATCGGGATCCCGCCCCCACGGTGCAGTTGCAGCACTTCTTGGTATCCGAGTCCACGGGTGGAGATGCCACCTTGGTGGATGGCTTCAAGGTGGCCCATGATCTCCGTGAACAGGCGCCGGAGAAGTTCGACATGCTCTGCAACACGGAGTTGTACTTCCACTTTGCCGATGTCGACATCGTGCTGGAAAACGACGGTCCGATCATCGAGTTGGATCCAGCCGGCGAAATCAAGGCCGTTCGATTCTCCAACCACTCTTGTCAGCCTTTCCTTCTCGACGCGGAGAAGATGGAGGCGTACTACGACGCATACTCCACTTTCGGCGCGATGCGCGAGGATCCGCGCTACCGCATCCAGATTCCGATGGGTGCTGGAGAGATGTACATGGTCAACAACCGCAGGGTGATGCATGGCCGCACTGGATTCACCTCCGGTGGCAATCGTCATCTGCAGTCTTGTTACATCGAAACCGACGAGCTCTTCGGTCGCTTGGCCATTCTCGAGCGCGCAGCTCTCGCGGCACACTGACCTCATCACCACCCCGAAACGAAGGAAGTATCCACTATGAAGGCTGCAGTTTGCAGAGAATTCGGCAAGCCACTCGTCATCGAGGAGGTGTCGCTCGCTGACGCCGGCCCGGGCGAGGTAAAGGTGGAGTTGGCAGCCACCGCCATCTGCCACAGCGACATCTCGTACGCAGACGGGGCTTGGGGTGGAGATCTGCCTGCCGTCTACGGGCACGAGTGCGCCGGTGTCGTTGAGTCCGTCGGTCTTGGCGTCACCACGGTCAAAGTGGGCGACCCTGTGGTCGTCACGCTGATTCGCTCCTGTGGTCATTGTCATGGTTGCGTGCGCGGCATGCCGGTTACCTGCAGCACGCAGTTTCCGCTCGATGCAAAGTCTCCGATCACCGACAAGAGCGGAAAGTCGCTCGTGCAGAGCATGCGCACGGGTGGTTTCGCGGAGAAGGTGCTGGTGCACGAGTCACAGTGCGTGGCGATCCCCGGCAATGTTCCGATGACGAGTGCCTCGTTGCTCGCCTGCGGCGTGATCACCGGTTTCGGCGCCGTCACCAATACCGCTCGAGTTCCCGCGGGTAGCCATGTCGTCGTGATCGGCACTGGTGGCGTCGGCCTGAACTCGATCCAAGGTGCGCGGGTGAGTGGTGCTCGTACGGTGATTGCCGTCGACATTGCCGACAACAAGCTCGAAGCTGCCAAGGGTTTCGGTGCCACGCACGGAATCAACTCGAGCAAGGAGAACGTGCTGGAGCGGGTGATGCAACTCACCGATTCGCGCGGTGCCGACTACGTGTTCGTCACCGTGGGAGCAAAGGGTGCGTTCGACTCGTCCTATGCGATGCTCGCCAAGGGAGGGTCGACAGTCCTCGTCGGAATGCCGGCATCGGGTGTGATGTCGGAAATCGACCCTGGCACGATGGCTGCGTACAGCCAGAACGTCCTTGGATCGAAGATGGGTTCCGCCCGCATTCAGGTGGACATTCCGAACCTCGTGGATCTCTACCAACAGAAGCGCGTGAAGTTGGACGAACTGATCACGAAGACGTATCCGCTCGAGCAGATCAACGAAGCCATCGCCGCCGTCAAGCGTGGCGAGGCCCTGCGCAACGTGATCGTCTTCTGACATGAAGGTCGCCGAGATCAAGACCTTCGTGGTGGGCAATCCGCCACCGAGGCACGGCGGCCGTTACTTCATCTTCGTCAAGCTCACCACTGACACGGGGGTGAGCGGTATCGGTGAGATTTACACCGCGACCTTCTCCCCGCATCTCGTGGCCAAGATGGCCGAAGAGGTGGCCGAGCGTCACATCATCGGCCAAAGCCCGTTCCACATCGAGCACATGTGGCGCAACGTGTACGGACGCGGTTACGCCCTGCGGCCCGACCTCACCCTTGGTGGGATCGTCAGTGGTCTCGAGATGGCGATGTGGGACATCTGCGGCAAAGAGACGAACAAGCCGGTCTATGAGTTGCTGGGTGGGCGAGTGCACGACAAGTTGCGTTGCTACACCTACCTGTACCCACCGGATGAGCTCGACGTATACGCCGATCACCCCGTGTACAGCGACCCACAGGCGGCGGCTGAGGCGGCCGTGGTGGCGGTGGAGCGTGGCTTCACGGGTGTGAAGTTCGATCCTGCAGGTCGCTACTCGGTGTACGACGGCAGGCAGCCTGCGCTCGAGGCGATCGATCGCTCAGAGAAGATGGTTCGCGCAGTTCGCGAAGCTGTTGGCACTCGGGCCGACATCCTCTTTGGCACGCACGGTCAGTTCACTGCGTCGGGGGCAATTCGGTTGGCCAAGCGCCTAGAGAAGTACGACCCGTTGTGGTTCGAAGAGCCGGTTCCACCGGACAGCCCCGAAGAAATCGCCAAAGTTGCGCGCGCCACGAGTATTCCGATTTCGGCAGGTGAGCGCCTCACCACCAAGTACGAGTTCCATCGGTTGCTACAGACGGGGGCGGCCTCAATCATCCAGATGAATCTCGGCCGATGTGGAGGTCTGCTCGAGGCCAAGAAGATCGCGTCGATGTGCGAGGTGTACCACGCCCAGATCGCTCCGCATCTCTATTGTGGGCCGATCGTCGGAGCCGCCAACATTCAGTTGGCGACGTGTTCGCCCAACTTCCTGATTCTCGAGAGCATCAAGCGGTGGGACGGCTTCCACGCCGAGATCCTGAAGAAGCCGATCCAGTTTGACAATGGTTTCGTGATTCCCTCTACCGAGCCCGGTCTCGGTGTCGAGCTCAACGAGGAAGTGGCACTCGCCAATCCGTACACGGGCAAAGAACTGATGCTCGAAATGAGCGACAAACCCGCCACCTTGCAGTAGGTCGGTCAGGCTGCGCGCCGGGAGAGCAGTGTCGCGCCCAGTACCGCTGAGGTAAGGCTCGCAGCGAGGATCGCCATCGTCGCCGCTTCACGCATCGCGGGTGAGTCGAAAGCTAGTTCGGCGATGAACATGGCGACGGTGAAGCCGACGCCGGCCACCTGACCGACGCCGAGCACCATTCGTCGTGTGAGGCCGACGGGAAACTCGAGGACGCCGGCTCGGCGACCAATGACAGCGAACACGGCGATCCCGATCGGCTTGCCGAGAACCAGACCGCAGAAGATTCCCTGGGCGACGGGCGACGAGATCGCGGCGCGAATGGTCTCTGCGCTGATCGTGACACCGGCATTGGCAAGCGCGAACAGTGGAACGACGAGCATCGACGACCACGGGTGGAGGAGATGCTGCAGCCACTCGACGATGGAGACTGAACTGCTGGCACCCTGCTCCTCGGCGTCCACGAGAGAAGTTCCGCGCATTGGTGTGACGGGTGCGAGCAAGCCCATGGCCACGCCCGCCAGCGTGGGGTGCACGCCTGACTGCTGCAATGAGTACCACAGGACCACACCGATCGCTACATACGCTGCAACGTGCTCGATGCCGATTCGCCTGGCTATCACCGTGGCGATGACAGAGGCGATCGCGACGATCAACCAGTTGCCCGAAACTCCGGACGAGTAGAACACCGCGAGGACGACAATCGCGCCGATATCGTCGACGATGGCGAGGCCGAGCAGCATCACCCGCGCACCTGCTGCCACTCGCGCACCGAGCGCGGCAAGTAGGCCGATTGCGAGAGCGATGTCGGTGGCCATGGGCACGCCCCAACCCGCGGCGAACGTGCCTCGAGAGACGCCGAGGTAGATGAGTGCGGGCACCAGCATGCCGCCGAGCGCGGCGACGAGAGGCAGTGCCAGACGCTTGCGTGTGGAGAGTTGTCCAACAGCGATTTCGCGCTTGATCTCCAATCCAACGACGAAGAAGAAGATCGTCATCATGGCGTCGTTGATCCAATGGTGGACGGTGAGTTTCACGGCCCAATCGCCGGCACCAACGGTCAGGTAACGATCGAGTAGTTGGTGGTAGTCGTTTCGCAAAGGAGAATTGGCGAGTACGAGTGCAGTGCAGGTCGCAACAGCGAGTACTGCTGCCCCCGAAGACTCACGGCGCAGAAAGTCACGCAAAGGAGAAATGGAATGGGCGTCGTTGTACATGTTCCTCGTTCGCCGACCAGACTTCCCGGCACGCCTCAGTTGCATCAGTCTGTCAGATTGTCATGACATCGATAGCGTTTTGACCGTGACTTCGACTCGAATGCCGGCTGTGTTCATTGGTCATGGCAGTCCAATGAACGCGATTGAGCACAATCGATTCACGACGGCGTGGGCCGAATTCGCTGGGAGCATCCCTAAACCCCGTGCGGTGCTCGCGATCTCGGCTCATTGGTACATCGGTCATACGGCAGTCACGGCAATGGCCAATCCGAAGACGATCCACGATTTCTACGGATTCCCACCGAACCTGTACGCCGTCGACTACCCGGCACCAGGTAGTCCAGAACTGGCCGAAGAAGTGGTGCGCCAACTCGATCCCACCTGGGTCGGCTTGGATCAAGACTCGTGGGGTATCGATCACGGCACCTGGTCGGTGCTCGTCCACATGTTTCCGGAAGCGGACGTTCCCGTCGTACAGCTCTCGATCGATGCGACCAAGTCGATCAGCGATCACCTCGACATCGGTCGTCGTCTGAACTCGCTGCGCGAATCGGGAGTGCTGGTGCTGGGAAGCGGAAACGTAGTGCACAACCTCCGCATGCTCGATTGGAGCGCGCCCGAATCGGCATTCGATTGGAACGCCGAGTTCGATGCACTAGTACGGGGCATCATGCAGTCGTCTCCAGGGCGAATCGCCGACGTGCAGGTCGATAGAAATTTCGCGCGATCGGTTCCCACTCCCGACCACTTTCTTCCGCTCGTGTACGTGGCAGGCGTGGCGGCAGCGGCGGAAACCTCGGCCAAGGTGCTGGTGGGTGGTCCCCAATATGGGTCCTTGTCGATGACGAGTTTCGTCGTCGACTGAACCCCGATCGCGACCGACGCTCCGTCTAGCGTGTCGCGCATGGAATGGCTTTCTGATCCGGCGGCGTGGACGGCGCTTGCCGCACTACTGACCCTCGAAGTCGTGCTCGGCGTGGACAACGTCATCTTCATTTCGATCCTCGCTTCGAAATTGCCCACCGAACTGCAGGATCGTGCGCGCAGGGTGGGGTTGCTTGCCGCAGGCGGCATGCGCCTCCTGTTGCTTCTCGGCGTTGGTTGGATCGTCACGTTGAAGAACGAGCTCTTCTCGATCTTCGGCGTGGGATTCAGCGGTAAAGAGCTGATCCTGCTTGCTGGAGGTCTGTTCCTCATCGCCAAGGCAACCAAAGAGATTCATCACAAGTTGGAAGGTGAGTCTGAGCAGGGATCTGCGCGCGTGGCACCCACATTCGGCGCGGTGATCGCCCAAGTGTTGGTGCTCGATCTGGTGTTCTCGATCGATTCGGTGATCACAGCCGTGGGCATGACCACCTATGTTCCCGTCATGGTCATCTCGGTCGTGACCGCGGTGCTCGTGATGCTGGTCGCGTCGGGTCCGATCTATCGATTCGTCAATCGACACCCGTCGGTGAAGATCTTGGCGCTTGCGTTCCTGTTGCTGATCGGTATGACTCTGATCGCGGAAGGTTTCGGGCAAAAGATACCGAAGGGCTATGTCTACGCGAGCATGGCTTTCTCTGTGTTCGTCGAATTGCTGAACATCGGCGCACGCCGGAAGAAGAAGCAGGAGCCGGTTCATTTGTACCAACGGATAGAGGCAGACTGATCGATCGTTAGCGTGATGCCGTGTGGCGTCACGATGACTGACATCTCGATCGGCCTGTCGTCGGAGTCGGCGAACAGGCAGCTACTCGCTCACGGTCCGAATCAACTTCCCGAATCGCAGCCTCGGGGCGTGGCGAGGCGTGTCGTCGATCTGTTCGGCGAACCAATGCTGCTTCTCCTGGCGGCTGCAGGTGTCATCAACTTCGTGTTGTCCGAGCCACTCGACGGCGCGTTGCTTTTTGCCTCAGTGCTCGTGGTATTGGGGATCTCGCTATATCAAGAGGGCAAGACTGAGCGAGCTCTCTTGGCGCTTCGTGAGTTGTCGGCGCCGAAAGCAACCGTGGTTCGTGACGGTCGACGGATCAAGGTGGCGAGCACCGAAGTCGTGGTCGGTGACGTGTTGGTACTGCAAGAAGGCGATCGGGTGCCTGCCGATGCATTACTCGTAGAGTCCTCGAACCTGGTGGTGGACGAATCGTTGCTCACCGGAGAGTCGGTTCCCGTGAACAAAGTGCCACGGCGACCCGACCTCGTAGTTGCTGCGGAGCCGCCCGGTGGTGACGACAAGCCATGGATGTTCTCGGGAACTCTCGTGGTACGCGGTCGCGGCAAGGCGATCGTCTCGGCGATTGGGAAAGACACCGAAATCGGCAGGATCGGATCTGCACTGGGAACGATCTTTCGTGAACGAACTCCGTTGCAGCGTGAAATACGGCGCTTGGTTCGAGTGGTTGCCGTGCTCGGAATCGCCGCTGCAGTGGTCGTGGTGGCGGTGTACGGAATCACCCGTGGCGAATGGTTGAAAGCCGTACTCGTCGGCATCGCGGTTGTGATGTCCATGATCCCAGAAGAGTTCCCCGTGATCTTCACGGTCTTTCTGGCCTTGGGGGCGTGGAGGATGTCGAAGAGGCGGGTCTTGGCGCGCAAGGCTCCGGTCATCGAGGCACTCGGGGCAGCCACGGTGATCTGTGTCGACAAGACCGGCACCTTGACCATGAATCGGATGGAAATCGACGAACTCATCGTCGGAACGCGCATCGCCCGATTGGAGAGTGGCGCGCTCGATGACGAGCTCCGCGAGGTATTGAGATTTGGGCTGCTCGCTTCCTCGGCGCATCCAGTCGATCCGATGGACCGCGCGTTTCGTGATCGAGAAAACGTATTCGACGGCGATCATGAGCACCCGTCGTCTCTCGAGCTGTTGGTGGAATATCCACTGACTGAATCCCGCTTGGCGGTGATTCAGGTTTGGCGAGCACCAGAAGGAGATGACGTCGTCGCGGCAAAGGGTGCTCCGGAGACGATCGTTCAGTTGTGTCGGCTGAGCGCCGACGACGGAGCACGAGTGATGGAAGCGGTACACGACTCGGCCGAACGTGGCCATCGGGTGCTGGGGGTTGCTCGCGCACGGTGGCAGCGGGACGCGGAATTGCCCGCCGACCCGTCGCGGTTCGAGTTCGAATTCGTCGGATTGGTGGGCATGGTGGATCCGATCAGGCCGGGGGCACGCGAGTCGGTAGACGTGGCAAGGTCGGCTGGTATTCGCGTGATCATGATCACCGGAGATCATCCATCGACCGCAGTGAGCGTGGCGAACTCGATCGGTATCGACGGACATCAGGGATTCCTGACGGGGCCGGATGTCGAGCGAATGACGGACGAAGAACTCGCCCTTCGCGTGCGGGAGGTGAGTGTCTTTGCCCGGATGGTTCCAGGTCAGAAACTTCGTCTTATTCGCGCGCTCAAGGCAAACGGGGAAGTGGTGGCGATGACAGGGGATGGCGTCAACGACGCTCCCGCTCTTCGTGCTGCGGATATCGGTATTGCGATGGGAGGACGAGGCACTGACGTTGCGCGAGAGGCATCGTCACTCGTGATCACCGATGACGATTTCTCTTCGATCGTCGAAGGTGTACGTCAGGGCCGAGGAATCTACGACAACCTACGCAAGGCCATGTCGTACGTCATGGCGGTCCACGTCGCGATCGTGGGAGTCGCCTTGTTTCCGCTGTTCGATCGAGATTGGCCGCTCGTTCTTTTGCCCCTTCAGTTGGCATTGCTCGAACTCGTGATCGATCCCGCTTGTTCGATCGTTTTCGAAGCGGAGGATCACGATCCAAACTTGATGCACTTGCCGCCACGTGCGCCTGACGCACCGCTGTTCAGCCGCGGCCGCATCATCGTCGCTGCCTTGCAGGGTCTGGCAGTTCTCGCAGCGGTGATCTCTGTGTATGCATGGGCCATGGGTGGCGGTCGGGGTGAGGATGTCGTGCGCTCGCTCACCTTCGCCACGCTCGTGTTGGCCAATCTGGGATTGATCATCGTCAATCGATCCTGGCGGCTGTCGATATTGCGGACGCTTCGTGAGCGCAGCAATCCGGCGATGTGGTGGCTGCTGGGTGTGGTGGTCGTCGTGCTGGTGTCGCTCCTGTCTGTTCCCGCTCTGCGATCCGCCCTCGACTTCGGAGTCGTGTCACCACGTGACTTGGTCGTTCCGATAGGCGCCGCAGTCGCGTCTGTTGCGTGGTTCGAGGGCTACAAGGCAATCCACTGGCGAAGGGTGATTGCTCGGCAATAGTGGTGGCGTGTCGAACGCAACTTCTTCGCCTCGTTTGGGGCTCCGCGAGAATCTCCCGCAATTCCTCCTCCTGGTCGCCGTCAATGCCTTGGTCGGGGGAATGATCGGCCAGGAGCGCACCATTGTTCCGCTGCTGGCTCAGGAGGAGTTCGGTCTCGCCGCATATTCCTCGGCGCTCACCTTCATCGCCACGTTTGGCATGGTCAAGGCGATCACGAATTTCTTTGCCGGAACCTTGTCGGATCGTTTCGGTCGCAAGCCTGTGCTCGTGACCGGATGGTTGATTGGACTCCCCATTCCGTTCTTGTTGATGTGGGCACCTGCATGGGGCTGGGTGATCGTGGCCAACGTATTGCTCGGCATCAATCAAGGGCTCACGTGGTCGACCACGGTGGTGATGAAGATCGATCTCGTTGGCCCTGCCAAGCGCGGGTTGGCGATGGGGTTCAACGAGGCCGCGGGCTACGGAGCGGTGGCGCTCACCGCATTGGCAACGGGGTGGATTGCCAGCAACTACGACCTCAGGCCCGAGCCCTTTTACCTCGGCGTCGCCTTTGCCGTCCTTGGTACCGGCATGTCGATCGCGTTCGTTCGCGAAACGCACGTGCACGCGCGACACGAAGCAGCGAATCACTCCCACTCGGCTAGCGACGGATTGTCGACCCGGGAAATCTTCACGCTCACTTCGTTCAAGGAGCGCGCGTTGTCCTCGTGCAGTCAGGCCGGTCTCGTCAACAACCTCAACGACGGCCTTGCGTGGGGGTTGTTCCCCTTGTTCTTTGCGGACGCCGGTCTCTCGGTTGCTCGCATCGGAGTGCTCGCTGCGCTGTATCCCGCGGTGTGGGGTGTCGGTCAGATGATCACTGGTGGGCTCTCCGACAAGATCGGCCGCAAGCCTTTGATCAGTGGCGGCATGCTCCTACAGGGAGTGGCGATTGCCTTGATTGCGGTGTTTGATTCGTTTGCTGGGTGGGCGTTTGCCGCAGTGTTGCTCGGCGCCGGAACGGCGATGGTGTATCCCACGTTGCTCGCCGCCATCGGTGACGTTGCGCATCCCTCGTGGCGGGCGAGATCGGTTGGGGTCTACCGCTTGTGGCGCGATGGCGGCTTCGCCGTCGGTGCGTTGATGGCTGGTGTCATTGCCGATCTCGTGAGTGTTCGCGCAGCAATCCTTGCCGTGGCGGTACTCACCGCACTCTCGGGCGTATTTGTCGTCGTGCGGATGTACGAGACGCTGCGACCAACCAACGCCTGAAACGCAAACGGCGCGCCACCCGCCGAAGCGAGTGACGCGCCGTAACGCGGGAGACGTGATTTAGACGTCGAACCGATCGAGGTTCATCACCTTGGTCCACGCCTTGACGAAGTCGCGAACGAACTTGTCCTTCGCGTCATCCTGGGCGTACACCTCGGCGAGAGCTCGCAACTGCGAGTTCGAACCGAAGATCAAGTCGTTACGGGTGCCCTTCCACTTGACCTCACCGGTCTTGCGGTCGCGGCCCTCGAACAACTCTTCCGACTTGTCCGTCGGCTTCCACTCGATGTCCATCGACATCAAGTTGACGAAGAAGTCGTTGGTGAGCACACCAGGCTTGCTGGTGAACACGCCGAGGCTGGAGCCCTTGTAGTTGGCGTTCAACGCCCTCATGCCGCCAACGAGCACGGTCATTTCCGGCGCGCTGAGGTTGAGGAAGTTGGCCTTCTCGAGGAGCAACTGCTCGGTGGTCTGCAGGTGGCCGGGGCGCAGGTAGTTGCGGAAGCCGTCGAACGTC
>VFQT010004416.1_pt1 | contig 11711 bp, 11 predicted proteins | sample 3512381 | NCBI WGS metagenome assembly VFQT01 (sample SAMN10412376, study PRJNA504923) | tailings metagenome | isolation source: Relicate 2 Philex TSF3 active mining site | place: Philippines: Tuba, Benguet | collected 2017-08-29 | reverse complement strand
CGCTCCGCATCGTGCTTGGCACCAACCTCCCGACGGGCCAATCGCTCGTTCATTGGGTTCAGTTCAACCCAGCGGTCTTTGACCTTGTCGATCAGCTTGGGTCGCAACGCCGGTCCGTTACGCAACTCGATCTCAAGGCGCCGCTGCGAGTTGTCCTCGTCCGGCCGGTGCATCAACAGCCCCGACGTGTAAAACCCACGCAGCGCACTGGCGCCGGAGAGCGCCTGGAACGGATCCTCGCCCACGAGCTTCCTGTTCATCTTGCGTGTGTGGTGAGCCAGGATCACACCGCAGTCCGGCGCGACGGCGTCCCGCAGCCGTTCGACACGGTCCGTCAGAAAGAACATCATCGCGTCGTTGTCGTTCTCACCGCCGCCACTCTCGCCGCCGTCGAATAGATTGCGGATGGGATCGAGGCAGATGATGTCGGGCGCCGCGTCAGGGAAATGCCGGCGAATGGCATCGATCACGGCGGCCAAACCCTTGTCGTCCAGCATCAGCTTGAGCTTGGGCGTCGCAATCAGGTTCTCTCGCGCCAACGCCAGGACGTCACGATCGAGGCTCATCTGCTGGAGGCGTTCCCGCAGATAGTGGTACTGGATCTCAGCCTGCAGATAGAAAATCCGGAGCGGACGCGGTGGCGTAAAGCCGAGGAACGGTTGGCCGGCGGCCATGTGCACGAGCAGGTTGATCAAGAAATCGCTCTTGCCCACTTTCGGCGCGCCACCGAGCACCAGGAGCCCGCCGGGTGTCAGGAGACGCGGAGCAATCAGGTCTTCGGGCATGGGGCTGGTGTCATCGAGTAGGGCCCCCAGAGTGAAGGCTGGCACCGTGATAGGCGTGGACGGTTCGGTTTCGGCACGCAGGAGCGCCGGCCCGTTCTTCTCGACATGCCGTGCCCATAGCCGGTCGGCTTCGTCCTTCAGCCGCTCCAGGGGCCAGGCCGGTCGCAGCATCGCGGCATTGTACTGGCAGATGGCTTCCCAGCCGTCGCTCTGCGACATCCGCCCCTCATGCACCATGCGCACGAAGTGACCGATAGCGGCACTGGCGCCTTCAAATCGCGTCCAATGGTCGGTGCCACCCTGATGGACGGGCGTGGTGAGGATGGCCTCGAGCGACGGCTTGGCGTGTGTCTGATCCGTGGTGTCGACCCCGACGCCCGGTAACGCCGGCATGTCCACGACGCGTTCGGCGAACTCGGCGAGGTCGACCTCGATGGGATTGTGCTCGCGGATCTGCACGAGCCGCTGGAAGCCATCCTTGTGATACACGGAGCCTGCGACGCGGATCGGCTGGTGCGCTGATCGGAAATGGGTGTCACCGGCGACTTTCATCGCGATGTCGCCGCGTAGGGAGCATAGGGTGCTCAGATCGGCTCCCATCGCGGGTTCCGTCAGTTTCCACCAGACGTGCAGTTTGATGGCCCCTTCAGGCGTGCGACCGCCGCTTTCGACAACGAGAGTGGGCGTGCCGAGGTATCTGACGAGGTGGGCCAGCTTGCCCAGTATGTCGCCAGCATCAAGGTCCACGACGATCGCCTGCATCTGCAAGACGTCGTGGGCTCGGGCTTGCCCTTGCGTTGCTACCGTGCCGGGGATGACATAGAGGGCGGCGCCCTCCCGCCATGCCCAGCCTGCAAAGGTCTTCAGCTTGTCGAAAGCCGAAGCGTCAGCGTCGATCCAGATGTTGTTGGGCTTGCCGTCCCGGCCTTGTCCCTTGTCGACGAAGCCGCGCACCGGGATCAGGCCGTCGCAATAGCCGAACACCACATCCAGAAACGTCGCCAGCTGATCTGCATCGGGCTCCACGCCGAATGGGTCCTCCTGCGGGGCCGCGTCGTTGAAGTCGCGCCAGGGATTGAAGTGGATCACTTCGCCGGTGGGCTTGTCGTCACGCTCATCTGTCATTGGGGGAGGCTCCAGCAACGGTTGGCCCAGGCGCACATGCGGCATTCGATATGGTCGCGGGATCGAGCGAGACGTGGCAGGAGATCTCCGGCCTCAGTGGCAGAAAGCACTCGCACGGCTCGGTCACTCATCCGCTGCGCAAGCTCCGGGTCGAACGGAACCAGTTCGTGGTGCAACTCCGCGGTATCCTTGTTGATCGCGGTGAAGAGCGCCGGGTTGGATGCGAGCCCCGGAACAGCGGCATCCATGTAGGCTTGGTAGAGTGCGATCTGTGCGGCATAGACGGGCTTTGAGACGACCACCCCGTCTTTGACGCAGGCACGCCAGTTCTTTGCGTTCATCGTCTTGCATTCCCACAGGGCGGGAACGGCGATGTGCATCTGCGCGGGGGCGGCGGCCACGATGCCGTCGACATGACCGCGGATCCGGTTCCCGGCGACGGAAAAGCCGAACTGCTCGCCATCGGAGCGGTTGCCCTTGCGGGTGTAGAGTTCGATGCCAGCGACACGGAGCCACTGGATCGCCAGATCTTCGAGCGCGTGGCCGATGGCGAAAATGCGCAAGGTCCGGCCTACAAAGCCGGCGCCGTCGTCCTTTGGCGCTCCGGCGAACTCGAACTGCAAGGCGCGTTCGCAAGGATGTCCAATGCGCGAGCCGCCGAGATAGTCGCGGGGTGGACGGGTGGCGTTCTCGCTGGTCAGCGCTGTATCGATGACGTCGTTGAGGGTTTCCGCGAAACTACGCGTGTGATTGAAGTTCAGCATCAAAACGGCACCTCCGGGAATTGCGGTTTGTTGGCCGCGGCGATCTCGCGCATCGCGTCCTGAAAGCCGCCGATGGCGACCTCGATGAGGGTGAGGACCTGCGGCTCGGAGAGGTCGATCAGCCGGGTGTGCCAGCCGATCTCCTCCATCACTTCGGCCACCATCTGCATGGCGTGGCGGATGGCGGATTTTTCTTCTTCGGTGAGATCAACCATGGCGGAAGACCTCCGGGCCCGTTGCCAGAAGAAGCCCTGACAGGTCATGGAGCAGAACCAGACCGACGGGCGCGGCCGGCTCACACGCGGGGGCTCGGACCAGCCAAAGCCTCGCGTCGGCCGTCGACAAACCGCGCAGAGCGCGAAGCGCGGATGCCAGCACGTAAACCGTGCGACCGCAGAGGTGGGTGATGGCGACATGAAGCTCCTCCATCACGCTGCCACCGCGAACGGGGCGCCCTTGGCCTCGCTGATCCGGGCGCGAATGGCGGTGAGGTTGAATTTCAGGCTCAACATGGCCGAGGCCTGGTAGCGCGTGAGGCTGAAATCCATGCGGCAGGCGGGCGGCAGCCAGGCGAGCTGCCGGTCCGTCGGGGGCTGGTGCAACCAGCTCTTGGTCTTGTGCGCCGTCTCGTCGGACTCGTTGGTGTTGAGCCAATCGTCCGCCGCCGCGAGGCAAACCATGCTGTCGCCAACTCCGAGTAGAGAGGCCGGCTTGTCTTTGGCGCCGCCGACCGCGTAGCAGCGCTCATTCTCGGCAAAGACACCAGCCCAGGCGGTGAAGCCGCTCGCCATCAGGATCGCGCCGTCGCCATTGATGTCGATCCACTCGAAGCTCGAGCGGGCGAGAAGATCGATCTCGGCCATGACGAAGTGCCCGAGCGCCTCCGAGCCCTTGGCCTCGCGCTCGCTCTCCCAGACGTGACCACAGAGGGGGCACTCCATGACGGCCGCCGGAACCTGCGCTTCGCAAGTCGGACAGGTCTTGGTCGGGGCGTCGCCGGTGACTTGGCGGCCATTCAGGTCGACGTCCTGTTCGAGCGAGCCGTGGATGAGGCTCGACGTCCCGAAATCGAGGATGACGCAGTCGGTCTTGAGGACACCCGGGTACTCCTCCGGGTTCACCGTCCGGAGGCCGCGCCCGACCATCTGGATCATGGTGGACTTGTAGGAAGACGGCCGCAGGAGCACGACGCAGGAGGTCGGCGGGTGATCCCAGCCCTCGGTCAGGACCGCTACGTTGGTGATGACCTGGATCTCGCCACGGTCGTAGGCGGCAAGCGTCGCCTTGCGGTCGGCATCCCCCATTTCGCCGTAGATAAGCGCCGCCGCGACACCAGCGGCATTGAACGCTTCGGCGACATTGCGAGCGTGAGCGACCGTCGAACAGAAGACCACCGTCTGACGATTGCCGGCCTTCTCCTTCCAGTGTTCGATCACGGCATCCGTGACCGGCGACTTGTTCATGATCGTATCGACCTCGCCCATGTCGAAGTCGGAGGCGACGCGGCGCACCTTTTTGAGCGCATCCTGGACGCCAACGTCGATGACGAAGGTACGCGGGGGCACAAGGTGGCCGGACGCGATCAGCTCGGCGATGCGAATCTGGTCGGCGACATTGTCGAAGACCTCGCGCAGCCCTTTCCGGTCGCCGCGATTGGGCGTGGCGGTGACGCCGAAGATCCTCGCGGACGGATTGCGCTGCAACGTGTGATCGATGATGCGCCGGTAGGTCTCGGCAACCGCGTGATGCGCCTCATCGATAACGAGGAGATCGAGTGCCGGCATAGAGGCCAGGTTCGAGGCCCGTGAGAGCGTCGGCGCCATGGCAAAGGTCACCTGACCGTCCCAGGACTTCGTGTGCGCATCGACAACCGACGTGGAAATCGCCGGATTGACGCGGCCGAACTTTGTCCGGTTCTGGTCGGTGAGTTCATCGCGGTGCGCCAGCACACAAGCCTTGGCTTGCGTGCCGCGTACGATCTCACCGGCGACCGCCGAGAGCATGATCGTCTTGCCGGCCGCCGTCGGAGCGATGCCCAGTGTGTTGCGGTAGGTGTCGAGCGCAGCGAGGCTGCGCTCCACGAAGAGTTTCTGGCGGGGACGAAGCAGCATGGTGTGACCTCACTTCGCCCAGGTGGGACGGACGCCCGCGGCAGGCGCAGGGGCAGCTTGCTGTGGGCCCGGGGGCACATAGGGCGGCTGCTGGGGCGGTGGCGGCGCATAGGCCGGAGCCGGGGCATAGCCCAGGGGGGCGGCATGGCCTCCTGTAGCGGTGGCATAGTCCTTGTGGTCGCGCGTCACCGCCTGGCGGATGTCGTTCTTGTCCGCGCCATTGCTATCCTTGCCGATGTCGATACGGGCTACGAACTCGATCCCGTCGAGATCCGCAAAGCCAGAGATACGTCGGGCATTCTGCGCTTCCGGAGAGTTGTCCTTGTCGGAAAGGCCACGCGCCGAGTTCAGGATGCCGCGCACGAGGCTGCGGCCCATGTTGGCCCAGTTCGGGCCGGAGGCGCTGTAGAGCCCGATCATCGACCAGATCTTACGCTTGGCGTAAGGCCCCTCGACGACCGTGTACTCGACATCGAGATAGACCGAACCGGTGGTGCCCCGGCGGGCATAGCCGCCGGTCCAGCCCTGCGAGGGATCATCGTAGCCGCCGGGGCGAATGGTCATGCGGACTTTTGCAATTGTGCCCTTGGGGATGAGATTGGCGTTCTGCGTGGCGTCGTTGAAATCCATCCATGCGTGCGTCATTGGAGAAATTCCTCGATCAGAGTTTCGGATTGCGGTCTGACGCAGCCGCGTCGGGAGTGGGGCGGCTGAAGGTCAAGCGTTCGAGGGGGGAGCGCCCGGGTTCGCCTATCTTGGCGATAAGGCGTCCGAGATGAGCCTCTTCGATGAGGTCGAGACGACCAGACCGATCTTTGGCGGGATACCCCCACGTGTTCAGCGTCTGGCAGATGAAGACGCGATGAAGCTGTTTGGCGTCATCGGCGACTTCAGCCATGGTCAGAACTTCATCGACGATCCCAGGCAACTCGAGCCCCGTCTTGGCGCCATCGATCTGCGGCACGAACACCTTGCGATTGAAGTCATCGAGCTTCTCGTCGAGGATCCCGACAAAGAAGACGTTCTTCATCCGCGTGTGCTGGAGGTGGGTGATCCAGCCGATCATCTCGCGGCCGTGCAGGCCGTAGGCGCCACGGACGTCGGGCTTTCCGGTTTTCTCCGAAAATGCCTCGGACTGTTCCTTCGCCCACTGAAAGCACAGGCGGCCTGCGACGGTGATCGAGTCGACGAAGATCGTGGCGTATTTGTCGAGCGCACGTGGATCGCCGAACTTGGCGCAGGCCTCTTTGAAGTGACGCTGGCTGTAAGGGCGGCCATCCGGGATGGCGGGATTGGCGCCACCGATGAACACCGCGAAATCCCGGCACTCCTCCCAGGTGCGGGGGCGGATCGTATCGCCGGTCCAGCCTTCGATCGCGAGATCACCGGCTTCGAGGTCGTAGAACAACGTCGTGTCCGGCGGCAGCGTCCAAAGCAGCGAGGTTTTTCCAATTCCGCTGCGACCGAAAATGGCAGCCTTGATGCCGCGGCGCTCCGCGAGCCGCTGATCGGCGAGAATGATGGGGAGCGACATCAGAGGCCCTCCTTCTCGAAGATGAGCTGGAATGTCTCTTTGCCCGGACGAACGGTGCGCGAGGGTTCGAAGAGCGCGCGGATCTGGTTGGGCCAGGAGATGTACTTGCGCTCGGAGACCTTGAGGGTCACCTCGACATAGTCCTGAGGATCGTCGCCCTCGGCCTTGATGCGCTCGATGAGTTCAGCAAGGTCGTGCTGGTCCCATTCGACTCTCTTTGGCAAGTCGGCGACGACGGTGACACCACCGTCAATGAAGCGCACGACGCCAAAGTCCTTCTCCGCCTCGGTGCGTGCCAGGTTGGCTCGAGCGGCGTACTTCTGGAGCAGCGCTGCATCGAGCCATGCGGCGGTGAGCTTGGCCTTGCGCAATGCGTCGTCGGTTTCGTTCTGGAGGCGGGCGAGCTCAGTCGCCGGCAGAGCAACGATCTCGGCGAGTGGCAGACGCGCGAGGGCTTCGAGTGTGATGTGGTTGATCCGGGTCATGCCGACACCCCCGAATTAGTGCCGCGCCGCACGCCAGGCGTGGCCTGCCGGATCTGCTCGGCCTCATAGGCTTCGATGTCTTCGAGGCGGTACGCGACCCGGCCGCCGATTTTGATGAACTGCGGGCCTTCGCCCGTGAACCGCCAGCGCTCCAGTGTGCGGGGCGAGATCGTCCAGCGAGCGGCAAGTTCGGTCTGGTTCAAGTGTCTCGTGGTCATTCAGGTCTCCTTCGGTTTCCAAGCAAACCGTGGGGAGGACCATGCGGGAGGGGGGGGAAGGGGACGGGAAGGTGGAAGGAAGGGGAAACGGAAGGAGGTCGTCAAAGATTGAAAAAAACGATCCCAGACGCCACGCATCGCTCGCTTGCACGACATCGTTTTCAAAGGTGAGCCAGCTATCGCGAAGTCTGGCGCTTCGGGTGCCATGCGCTTGACATAGGTTTGCCGCTCTGGGACTTTCCTCGGACCGTCACAGGCCATCCAGGCATCTGAGAATGCTGGCCGCTTGAACATTAAGAACAACGGACACGTGCAAAGCGTGCCGAAACGTCAGAGGGAGACGCCGATGCCATCCATCCGCTTTGCGCGGGCGGCCGCGCTTGCTATTGTTGGGTTCGCCTCGAACGCTTGGGCCCAGGCGCCCTACAAGCTCGAGATTTCATTGGAGACCGGGCCGAACCATGTGCGGAACATCTCCGTGGTCAAGATCGCGGAGGAACTCGAAAAGCGCGGAGCCGGCAAACTCGAGGTCAAGGTGTACCATGGCGCGTCCAAGCATAAGGACACAGACCTGCCCAAAGCCCTGAACCAGGGTGCCATCGACATGGGGATCCCGGTGACTTTCCACCTGGGTAAGTTCGTCTCAGACTTCGATGCGGTGGATTTGCCGATCTTCTACGGGCGGACGCGGGAGGAGATCTACAAGGTGACCGACGGCGCCGTCGGCAAGGCCCTTGCAGCGAAGATAGAGGCGAAACTCGGTGTCAAGGTGGTGGGCCGCTGGATGGATTTGGGTCACCAGCAAACCTATACGTTGAGCAAGCCTCTCAACAGCTGGAAGGATCTCCAAGGGCTCAAGATCCGGACGCCCGGCGGCGCCGGGAACATCCAGAGGTTCCATGTCTTAGGAGCCAACCCGATAAAGATCGCGTGGCCCGATGTCCCGCAGGCGCTTCACCGAGGCACCATGGACGGTCTCATGACGACATTCGAATCGGTTCGCAGCGCGAAACTCTGGGACTCCGGGCTTAAGCATGCCTACGTCGACAATCAGTCGTTCACCCAGTACGTGCCGATGATTTCCGCGAAGTCTTGGGCCAAATATCCGCCGGAGATCCAGGGGCTTATCCAGACGGTCTGGGAGCAGAAGATCGACAGTATCCGTAATCTTGCCGAGGAGAGGCAGACCTCTGCCCTTGCTGACGCCAAAAAGCAGGGTCTCACGGTTGTCGTTCCGCCGAAAGCCGATCTAGCAGCAGCGCGAAAACTGCTCCTCTCCAAGCAGGACGAGTTGATCAAGGAACTGAAGATCGATCCGAACCTCGTCACGCAGATCTCTGCTGTTCTCGGAGACTGAAAACCGAGATATGGCCGAGCCTGGCCGCGTGTATGCCTCGGCTCTTGCCACAAAGCAGATCGGCGCTATTCCGACGGCGGCGGCAGGCTTGAGTGGCGAAGGTGCGCGAGGGCGGACGAGTCGCTGCGGCCCTTGAGTGTGGTGATCAAGGGCCGCCTAGCCAGACAAATATGTTCTCTACACAACTATTATGTCCCCCGGGATCGGATCTTCCTCCGTATGACGAGAGACGATCTGTTTCGAGATGAATAAGGTCACGTGCCGCGATCGAGAAGGTTTGGGGTTCCCGTTGCGATCCAGCACTGCCCGGCCTGTTCCTTGATGAACTTGTGCCAGTGCTTGTTCCCGCTGAATGCGCGCGCCAAATTCGTGACTCGCGGGCCGGCCCCAACCTCCTCCAGCACGTCGGCTGTTAGCCTGACGGGATCGTTGCTGTTATAGGCGTCCACCAGGATCCTAAGGATTGCTCGATGTTGCAGGCCGGTAAATTTATAGATCTCATCGCCGATGTGGATCATGCCGTAATCCACTGAATGTCGGATGGCCTTCGGGGCGGAAGCTGGCACCCGACGAAGGCGTTTGGCCAAGATGACCGGATCGATGGCAAGGTCGCCCGGTGTTGCCAGGACGTCCCGCAAAGCCACAACGATATGGTCTGGGATCTGGATGTCCGGGCCGCGCGTGGTGGGCGCGATTATGACGCGTGTTTCGGCCGGCGGCCGCCTGGCCGCCATGTTTTCGACCCCGCTGCGATGGGCGCTATCAAAGATCCTGCGCGCAAACCATACGGAAACTGGCTTCCCCCGGGCTTCCAACTTTACCGTGCCGAGATCCCAGAGGATGTCGGGAACGATGGGGGCGGGCTCAGGCGTCGTGCTCCGCTCGCATCGCAGGAGCAACTGGGTCAGAAAGCTTGGCATCTTGACGCCGTAGATCGTGAGTTCCTCGACCGGGACCTCGACCCAGCGTCCGCTGGTACCGTAGTAGCCATAGGACTGTCGCTCGGGCGACCATTCCACCCGTGTTGGCTCGTCCTCGAAATCGTCCATCGAGGCGACGCTTTCCGCCTGTCCCACTTTCACAATGAGTCCGGACCCCAACAGCTTGACAGATGCTTCACCGAAGCTGGCCGTCATGACCGAGCCGGCCATCCTGGCTGACCTCGTTTCGATGATCTTCAGAAGGAGATCGACAGCTCCCCTATGAGCGATCAGCGCCATCGGTCGCCTCCGGCTTGCCTTTCAAGATGCCCCACTTGCTCAGGTACTTCTCGCCCACCAGCTGTTCGGCTGGGGTCATGCCCTTCAGGTTGCAGCCATGCGGCACCGTGATCGTCAGGTTCAGGCTTCGCGGGCGGCGTGACTTGCCATGTGGCGCAAGCTTGACGATGAGGCGCGCTCGCGTAATGGACCAGTCATCGCGACGTTGCGCTGCGGGCCCGATATGACGATCTGCCATATCCCAGATGGTGGCACCGCCCGAGCAATCGCATTCCAGCGTCACCCGCTGGCCTGTCAGGTCGAGCGGCTGGAAGCGAAGCTCGCGAACCTGAACTTTTTCGATAACCTGATCGGCGGAGGCCCGGGGATCGGTCGGGAAGTCGAAGGGCTCCATCAGGACGCCGAGGTCGTATTCGCGAGCAGGCAGAATTTCGCCCTTGAACTCGATGTCCATGAGCGCCCGGCCCATCATGCTAGCCATGGCCGCTCGAACATCCTTGTCGCCGGCCACGACCTCGATCACGCCTTCGCCGGGTTCATAGGTGAGCGAGGCTTCATAGACCGGCTTCAGCAGCTGTCGCTGCAATCTCCCTGCGTCATCAAAACCAAGCCCATCGTCAGGGCGACCTTCACGATAGACGGTGACCTGGACGAGCTCGTGGCTCGCACCATCGAGGGTCACGCGACTGCGATCGAATACGTCGACATGCACATTTCTGGTATTGAACTTCGTCTGGATCTCGGCGGTGAACGCACCGCGCGCAACCTGATCCTTGCGAACAGGCTTGTGCTTTTCGACAACGAAACCCTGCCACATCCGTCCGCGGCGCTTTTCGTCATTGTAGCGGACGTCTTCGGCCAGCCGAAAATTCGCGTGCTCATACATCAGGACCCAAAGCGCGCGATTATGTCCTCCTTCAAGCGTGTCGAACGCGATGCGATTTCTGACCACCGCTTGCAAGGCGTTCTGTCCCGGCTCATCGGCCAGCGCGAGGATGCGGTTGATCTCGAGGATCAACGCCTCGCGATCGGCCTCAGCAAGAGTGTCGAGCGCCGCGATCAGCGTCTCGACAACATCGCTGTCGTCACCGGTCCAGGTGACGGTCGCAGGCAAGGCGAAGGATTTGGTTGCGAGATAAGCCTTGAGGCTGGGCAGCGGAGTCTTCCGGAAAAACGACGGTATCGACGCCATGCGAAGTCCTTTCTCGTGGGCGCAGGAGCAAGACCGGAAAACAGAACATAAAGTGAACATTTAATGATGGGAAGGCTCTGCGGTTCTCTGTCCACACCCCGCTGCGAGGCGATGCCGGCGGAGACTGGCCGCCCTGATTCGGAGTTCTCGGGCGGACATCGGCCGCGGACCTGCGACGGATCCCCAATGTGGAATTTCTCAGGCTTGCTTGGGACTTTCTGGATCTTCTCAAGATGCTGAATTACATTGTGTTTTTGTCGTTCTGGCCGCATCCCTTGCTCATCAACATGCATCGCGAACGGTCTTGATGAGCACGAACTCCAGCCCCCCGAACTGGACGCCACCCGAGCGGATGACCGCCCAGCAACGGCTCGACGAATTGGCCCGGATTCTGTGTGCCGGCTTGCAACGTATCCAACCCGAACAGTCCAGCTCTTTATCTGCAAACGGACGAGACAGTTTGGTCGACTTCTCGCCCCTCACGAGCGGTGTTCGTCGTCGCAAACTTCGCAACCGAGTTGGAGGATGACGATGAAGACGGCGACGAAACTCAAAGCCCAGGCGCTGCCGCGCGCCGGGGCAGATACCGCGACGGACGGCACGGTCCTCGCCCAACTGGCGGCGCTGCAAGGCCTGTCGGTGAACGAACTCAAGGCCAAGTGGCTGGAGGTGTTCGGAACGCCGGCGCCGAACAATACCAGAGGCTACCTCGAACTGCGCCTGGGGTATCGACTTCAGGAACTGGCGTTCGGAGGGCTCTCACGAGAGACCCGTGGGACCCTTGAACTGCTGGCCGATGAAATCGAAGGCCATCGTTCCCGCAAGGCGGCCATAGCGGATATCCGCACCCCCGTGACCGGCACCCGACTGGTCCGTGAATGGGCCGGAGTAGAGCACACCGTCACGGTGTTGCGCGATGG
>VFQT010004414.1_pt1 | contig 11719 bp, 7 predicted proteins | sample 3512381 | NCBI WGS metagenome assembly VFQT01 (sample SAMN10412376, study PRJNA504923) | tailings metagenome | isolation source: Relicate 2 Philex TSF3 active mining site | place: Philippines: Tuba, Benguet | collected 2017-08-29 | reverse complement strand
CAAGGCACCATTGATGCCGTGAACTACCTGGCTGCAAAAGGCCATCAGCGCATCGGTCACATCCTCGGTCCTCCCGGACTCATTGCGACGGCCGACCGGTTGAACGGTTACCGGGAAGGCTTGAGCCTTAGCGGATTGAACTGGGACCCTTCCCTAACGGCCAATTCCGATCTTTCGGAATCCGGCACCATACAGGCACTGGAGCAACTTACATCGCTACAGGATCCGCCAACGGCCATCATCACCTTCAAGGATTATGTGGCGCTGGATGCCATGCTGCACCTAAAAAAAAGAGTACCAGGAAGTCCGGTACCGATCGAATTCGTAGGCTTTGGGAACCTTCCGCTGCTTAAGTATCTGGACAATCCTCCCCTGGCATCGTTGGAAGAGCAATGTGCAGCGATCGGACATCGCGCTGCCGAACTGCTGATGTCAAGGATTACCGCGGGGGCAGATCATTTGGTGCCGTCATCGGTACTGTTCAACTGTGAACTCAGGATCCTGAAATAATATGCAGGCAGGTTGAACAAATCATCGACGTAAATAAGAAGACATCTCAGGAATGATCGGTGGCCTCTCCGGATCCTTGAGCTCCAAATGAAACGGGCGACATTCCCTTAAAAAGAAAATGTCGCCCGATATGAAAATTGAATCGCGTTATTCAAATTACTCGATCACCTGGTCAGCTGCAGGCTTGTTGTTTTCACTCCCGGCATAACCAAGATTCTGATTGATCTGTCCGTTAGGATTGGCCAGGATCGATGGGCGAGGGATCGGCCAAAGGGCATGATATGGGCTGATCGTGTAAGCATCCCCGCGTACATTCTTTACATTCTGGCGGTAAAAGATGTTTTTATCCATGACCCTGTCGTACCAGAAGTTCGAAGTATGAAAGTTTGTAAAATTGTAGGTTTTACCCTTGTAAGACTTACCAGATTTGGCAAACGCAAATGCTGTACGGGTAATTTCAGTCTTTCTCGGCTCCTCATAGTAGAGTTCGCGTGCCCGCTCATCGAGGATCGTGCCAATATCTACCTGAGCCGTAGTGTACGGCGCACATTTTGCCCGGGTCCTGACAGCATTCACATCCGCTGTGGCAGCAGCGACATCTCCTTTGAACCAATGCGCCTCTGCACGCAAGAGATAGGTTTCAGCCAGGCGGAAAACGTACCAGTCAGAGTTACCACCCTGATAAGGCGTACGGATCTGATCAGGGATGTACAGCTTATAATGCGGCCAATCGTACCAGGTCCGGATCGTATCACCTGAAGATACGAGCATGGCTCCACTGGCATTGAAAAGCTGGAGACGTTTACCATACCAGGGGGATGTGGTCCGGATGGCTGGATTGTTATAGACAACCATGTTCATCATCATCCAGTTTCCTGATGTAGTATCATGCCGCAGATCATTGGGATCGTCCCAGATATCACGGGTAGAGTACCCGGTTCCTCGACAACGACCGATTCCACGTCCGTACAAGGAACACATGTCTAACTCTACTCCAAAGCTGGGGGTCATACCTACTTTACCATCAGGCGTCAGGATGGTATTAACGGAAAAGAAGGGTACAGCCTGACGCATGGAAGTGGTACCATTTGTTACGGCATTCTGATCACCATACCTGTCCGTTACAAGGAACAGTACCTCAGTGTTTGCACCAGCAGCCTTGTTGGCAGGTCTGTGGAGATCCCAGATAACGTTCTTTTTAGTATCGCTCAGATCTGAACCATACCTCGATGTAACCAGTTTGTAGGCTCCGTTGTTGATGACTGCAGAAGCGGCAGCTATGGCCTCATCAAAACGACCCAATGAAATACAAACCTTGGCGAGCAGATGATAAACAGCCCCTTTGTTGACATCCCCTTTGTCCTGAACCCATGGGACGAACTGTGCAGCCGTATCCAGATCTAATTTTATGCGTGTAAGGATCGCTTCCTTTTTAACACTCTGGAAGTCAAGCTTTGGCTCTGTGATCTCCTTGAATGATGTCGGAATGTCTCCGAACTGGTGAACCAGGCGATAATACTGATAGGCACGATAAAAATACGCCTTGCCTTTTACAACATCCTTGGCAGCCTGTGAGAAAGTAGCGCCAGGCAGACGCGAAATGATCGTATTGGCCAGTCGTATACCTACCCAACCCTGATCCCAATACCAACCGATGCGGTTGAAGTCACCACTATTCAATTGGGCATCCGGCGTGATCAACACATTCATATTGACGGCAGGCCCGAATTTGTCGGTGGTACCTTCGACTGCCACTTCCGAGAAAATATTCTCAGTGATGATGGGCGCCCCATCCTGATAGAATTCGGGACGCATCTGATTGGCGCACGACGCAAGGGCTGCCCGGAATCCTGATTCTGTGGTCAACGTGTTTTCAGGACTGAAGATTGATAAAGGCTTGGGATCCAGAAACTCCTCCTTACAGGAGAACAGACCGGTGGCCATCATAATGGCGAGCAGCGGCTTGGTGAGATATGTTTTATTAAAGCATTTCATATGCATTCTTTTTATCAATGATGGATCGACTTAGAGGGTGAGGTTCAGACCCAGGTTAATGATGCTGGGTGTAAGGCCTTTGTTTTCGGGGTCGAAGTATTCCCAGGGAGAGAATACCCATGCATTCTGGACGTTCAAATAAACCTTGAGTGAGTTGAACTTATACTTGTCCAGTACATCTTTGGGCACGGTGTATGCCACGCTGATGTTGTTGAGCCTCACGAAAGATGACTTCCTCCACACGTTGAAGGCAACGGAACCACCGGCGGCAGACATCATCTTCGCATAATCGTTGATCGGATTGGTTGGTGTCCAGTAAGGACGGCGATAGAACTGTGAACGATCGTAGAAAAGATCCACGTTCTTAGCTTCGTTGAACTGGCTCATCTGACCCAGGCGGCCATAGAGGGAGAAGGAAACGTCCCAGTTCTTGTAGAGTTTGAACTCGTTACGAAGGTTAAGTGAAAACTTGGGGGTCGTCTGACCAATGAACATCCGGTCATCTGTTGCGGTGTATTTTCCGTCATTGTTCAGATCAGCCAGTCTGAAGTCACCGGGTGTAAATCCATAACTGCGGGCCTGCGTATTGTCTGGAGTCTGCCATACACCTGTTACCTGATAGTCAAAGATATCAGTGATCTGTCGGCCGATGAACCAACCATTGGCCAGGTCATCCTTCTCTACATATCCGGTGATCTTACCCGTGGCATCCATAACAGGCACCGGACCATAGAGACGAACGATCTTATTCCTGTTCGTCCAGCCGGAGAAGCTCGCATTCCACATGAAATTGGTCCGCTTCATGATGGTACTGTTGAGCATCATTTCAAAACCACGGTTATCTACCTGACCCAGGTTTGCAATGACATTGGTAAATCCGGTCATAATAGGAAGGGTACGATTCACCAACAGATCGTTGGTGGAACGCTCGTACCAGTCAAACGAACCGCTGACCTTTCCTTTGAGTACAGAAAAATCAAGGCCAACGTTCACAGAACGGTTGCGTTCCCATTTCAGTTTCGGATTGGCCATATTGGCAGCCTGAACACGTCCAACGCTGTAGCGCGCACCGCCGGATGTAATGAACTCGTAGCTGCCTGCACTCAGGTTTGCCAGCGCCGCATAGCGACCGATCTCCCGGTTACCATTTTCGCCATAAGACAGACGCAACTTCCCGTAATCAAGGATATTGGATAAGCCACTCATGAATTTCTCATCTGTGAATACCCATCCGAGGGCTGCGGAAGGGAAGAATGCACGGCGATTCTCGAGACCAAAGGCAGAGTAACCATCGCGCCGACCGGTAACGGTCAACATGTATTTCCCGGAATAGGAATAGTTCAAACGAGCCATCAAAGCATCGGCCGTAGCATACTGATCATCGTTGGTGACCAGGATCGTACGTGCAGCAGATATATTGTTATATCCGAGGTTGTCATTCGGGGAGAAGTTTTCCGCGTTCACCCGCTGATACCAGTTCTGGTATTTTTCAGCGTTGACAAGTGTGGTCACCTCAAAGCTGTGTTTGCCTATGTTCTTGTTCCAGCCGAAAATGTTGTCCAGTTGCCACTGCCACTGGTTATTATCGGTCCGCTCGACGATACCTCCACGTACACCCACCAGCGGATGCTGGGATGAGATGTGCGTATAATTCTTGTACCAGTCGAGACGTGGTGTAAAGTTCGTCTGGTAAAAGAATCCAAAAGGAAGCTTTCCTTTCAGGTACAGTGACCCGAACAGGTTCATTGTCTTTTGCAACCGCCTGTTATAGTAGATGTCAAGGAATGGATTACTGTTATTTCCCGGATCATCATTGGTACTGGGCCTCAACGTAACCCCGTCATCAGCATATAACTGTCCATATGGAGTCGTCCGGATCATGTTGCCCAGGGTTACTGAACGCGGGCTTTCATCACGATCCGCAAATTGCATGTTCATGCCGAAGGTCAGAAACTTGGCCACCTCAGCTTCCACATTGACACGCGCCCTGAATGTCCGGTATTTTTCCCCCACGGCCAGTCCTTCATTCTCAAGGTAACCAAGGGATGTATAATAACTCAGCTCATTCTTTTTGCCACTGATGGCAACCGTGTAATCCTGGCCTTTGGATTTGTAGTTATACATCTCCTTTTCCCAGTCCACGATGTTACCCGCCTTGTAGTTCTTGATCTCCACCGTGGTGAGACGCAATCTGTTCAGCCAGATATCCACCGGATCTCCCGTAGCATTGGTCAGCGCCTTCCACTGATCAACGGACAGACCGGCTGGCAATTTACTGGGATCGGTGAACTGATATTTGATATTGGGCTTGGAGGTCGAATCAAAACCCCTCATACTCCAAAGCACATCGGTTCTCCAGTTCAGGAATTCCTCCGGACCCAGCAGACGGGGATACTGGGCGATCTTGTTCATGTTGTAGTTTGCATTCACGGAGATCTGAGGCTTTCCGGAACGCCCTTTCTTGGTCGTAATAAGAATGACACCGTTCGCAGAACGCGCGCCGAATACCGCGGCAGAACTGGCATCCTTAAGGATGTCCATCGTGGCGATGTCGTTCGGATTCACATCATCCAAAGATCCCTGATAGATCACACCGTCCACCACGATCAGTGGGGATGTGGACGCGATCAGAGAACCACGACCACGCACAAGCAGGGATCCACCACCCTTGGGGCCGGCATTCATACCCACATCCAAACCGGGTGCATTACCACGGAGCATGTCCTGCACAGAACGCGGGTTTTCATTTTCGAACTGAGTGGCCTTTACTTGTGCAACGGCACCGGTCAGGTCCTTTTTCTGACGCGTACCATATCCAACCACCACCACTTCACCCAACTGGTTCTGCTGATCGGCAAATTTCACCATGATGGGTCCAGAATTGCCTTTTACAGATACTTCCTGGGCGGTGTACCCTGTGAAGGAGATCACAAGCGTGGCATTGTTGTCCACCCCCTTTAAGGCGAAACTGCCTGTGGCGTCCGTCAATACAACGCGCCGGGTACCCTTTACTGAAACCGTGGCGCCCACCAGGGGATCCCCCTTTGCATCCGTCACCGTTCCCGTGACATCCACCGGCGGAAGTGCCCGCAGGCTGTAATTCATTTCTGCTGAAAATAAATGTGCAGAGGGCAACAAGCCGCACGCAAAAAACAGCATCAAAAGCCGTACGCATTTCTTCAGAAATGCCTGATTTGTTCGAACTGGCATGACAAGCAGTCGTTTTGGTTAAATAATCAAATGGCCAAAAAAAGACATGAAAAAGTAAGGAAATGCTGCGAGCATTCCCGAGGAAATCGTTTGAAATTTATCGAAAACGATGGAATCAAGCCCATCCCTGACTTTTCAGGATGCCCAATTCAAGCCCCCGGAGTTCAGCCAACCCCCGCAATCTTCCAATACATGAATATCCCGGATTCGTTTCCTTGCCCAGGTCATCCAGCATTTGATGACCATGATCCGGCCTGAAAGGGATCGATCCGGCTTTGCGTTGCTGAATGATCAGGAGTTCCCGCATCACCGCATACATGTCCACATCTCCGGCGAGATGATCATCCTCAAAGAAATTTCCGGCCGCATCCTTCTTCACGTTCCTTAAATGTATGAAATGGACCCGGTCACCGATCTTACTGGCCATCGCCGGCAGGTCATTCTCGGAGGATGCACCCAGAGAACCTGTGCAAAAACACACCCCGTTGGCGGGTGAGGGAACGGACTGAAGGATAAATTCAATATCCTCCATATTACGCACGATGCGGGGCAGTCCGAGGATATCGCAAGGAGGATCGTCGGGGTGGATCGCCAGACTGATGCCGCATTCTTCTGCCACCGGACATATTTCGCTCAGGAAAAACGCCAGGTTTTCCCTCAGGACATGACGGTCGATATCCTTGTACACCGCCAGTCGCGCACGCATCTCAGGTATGGTCACTTTACGCTCCCCCGGGATGCCGTACATGACAATGCCCGCCAGATGATCCCGGTCCTCCTGTGTTGATGACCCAAATCTACGGTCCGCCTCTTTCACCAGTTCTTCAGCATAATCCCCTGCTGCCCCTGGCCGCTGTAGCAAATGGATATCAAACATCGCCATGTCGGCCCAGTCGAAATACAAGGCCTTTGACCCGTCAGCCATGGGCATGTCCAGGCGCGTGCGCGTCCAGTCATTTACCGGCATGAAATTATAGGTAACGATCCTGATCCCGCAGTCAGCCAGGTTCCGGAGGGTCTGCTTGTATGATGCTATCCAATGGAGGTAACGACCGCTTCGGGTCTTGATATCTTCATGCACCGTAACACTCTCCACAACATCCCAGGTCAACCCCTGTGCCTCGATCATTTGCTTGCGTTCCAGGATGTCCTCCATGGTCCATACTTCACCATGCGGTACCTGGTGCAATGCCGTCACGATGCCTTCCGCCCCGGTTTGTCTGATATCCCGGAGGGTTACAGGATCTGATGGCCCGAACCAGCGCCAGGTCTGTCTCAATTTCATATGCCTTGCTTTGATTGAAAGATGGAAATTCACTTCCTTTCAAAGATAAGCGGCTTATGCATCCATTGCTGTGGCCACGATGCCTGGATGTCGGAACCCGGGTTGAGCGGATCGTTCAGACATCATCGAAAGAAGGCAGGGAACAGTCCGGACTCCCTCCATTTGATGATGCGTTGTCCCAGTCGCATAACTGGTAACTCGAGGGTCCTGTAAATAGGGATGGAAACCATCACGGTCAAGGAAAGCAACATCATGAACCTGGCCATGTGATTGAGGATCCCGCCATCCCGGATGATGCGATCAAGCCCCATCTGGGCCATCAGGTGCAATACGGCGAAATGAACAATATACATACTATAGCTGAGCTGCCCCACATAGGTGATCACCGGATTGACCAGCAGACGAACAGGACGGCGGCTCAACGCAGTGACGGCTACAAAAAACGACATGGAGACCATGATATGGTTCGGCATCAACACCCCGCCGCCCGTCAGCAGTTCTCCCACCGAAAGACCTGCCAGCAACAGCAGCGCTACGGGAGATAAGTTCCTGAACCCCTGTCCGCGGATCACTACAAAATATAACACCACCCCCAGTGCAAACACCGGGAACTGGGACGGGAATGAGAAATACAGGAATTCATTCCAGAAGACATCGTTCACAAAGGGATGAATGGAGGACAAAGGCGTAATCAACAAGATCCGGAAGAAAAGGGTAAATACGAAGAAGTTGAAAGCATGGTATAGGTTTGTAACCCTCGAGAAAATGAATGGCATGCAGGCATAAAAGATGAATTCAATACCGATCGACCAGCCGCCGGGAACAATGCTGTTGATCCATTCCGGATTAAAACCGTTGGTGAAAGTAATGTTGGAGAGGATGTTCTCCGATGTAACGAACCTGGCATCCCCAAGCCAACGTCTGGGACCAAAGCCATCCTGCCACAGATAATATATGATGGCCAGCCAATACAACGGGGCGATCCTGAAGATCCTCCTCAAAAAGAAATTTCCGGTACTGAACTGTTCTCGCGTTGCTCTGGAATGATAAGAATGAAAGAGCGTGAAAGCACTCATGATAAAGAAAAGCTGAACGCCATAGGCACCATTGGCGATCAATGCCTTGATTTCCGGAAGCAGGTTGGGTTTCTTGGTGACCGTATGTGCGAACATGACCATCAACACGGCCCATCCGCGCAACGCATCCACGTATTCGAACTTTTTCATGGTCTCTTTGAGGTATGAGAGCCAAAATAGTGCGACTAATCAGAAACTAAAAGAGGGAAGCGGAAATTTCCTACGTAATATTCACCATTTGAATAAAAACCCGGGTGAATTTCCGACGAAAGTGCCCTAAACGTTCGACAAAAGTCATGCTGCAGTATGCAAACCGGGGCGTTCAGACCCCCGAGAACACACTGAAACCACCGTCCACGCCGAGTACCTGACCGCTGACAAAGGCGGATGCATCGCTCAGCAGGTAGACCAACGCACCGATCAGTTCTTCAGGCTCACCGAAGCGGCGATAAGGCGTATTACGGATCACGGCATCCCCCCGCGATGTATGACTGCCGTCCGGATTGGTGAGCAGGGCCCGGTTCTGGTGGGTGATGAAAAATCCCGGAGCGACAGCGTTCATGCGCAGTTTTCCTCCATATCTGTGTGCCAGTTCCACACTAATCCAACGGGTGTAATTATCAATGGAGGCCTTGGCCATGGAATAACCCATCACGCGGGTGATCGCCTGCGCAGAAGCCATGGAAGAAATATTCACGATGCTGCCACCTCCGGTGGGCAACATGGCGGGACCAAATACCTGCACCGGCAGGATGCTCCCGAACAGATTCAGATCGAACACCTTGCGCAGGGCATCCATGTCCACCGAAAACACGTCCTGGTCCGGCATGATCACCGCCTCCTTCACATTGCCACCGGCAGCGTTCACCAGTCCGTCCACCCGGCCAAATGCCTCCAGGGTGGCTTGCAGGGCAGCTTCCAGCGCAGTCCGATCGAGCACATCCGCCACCACGGCGATGGCTTCTCCGCCACCGGCCCTGATGGCCTCGGCACGGGCTTCCGCAATGTCCTTATTTCTGCCCAACAGCACGACCTTCCCACCGGATGCAGCCACTCCATTGACAAATGCTTCTCCCAGGATGCCGGTCGCACCGGTGACGACGATCGTCTTGCCATCCAGCCTGCAGATATCGTGCTGATTCATCGGGTGAAGATAATGATGAATGGAATACGCGCATCCCGTATAAAACTCACCCATTAAAAGAAATCGTTTGAAATATCATCATATCAAAAAAGAACGGATATTGTAAGCGGAACCTAAACGAACCAAGATCATGAGACGAAACACCTGGATGCTTCTTTTAACCTCCATATTCACGCTGTCTGTTGCGGAAGCACAGGTAAAATGGAAGGATGTACATGCCCTCATCTTCACCCGGAATGGAAAGGGATATGTCCATGAGAACAGGGCCGCATCTGTTGAAATGGCAAAGAACCTGGCCAGGGAACATGGTTTCAAACTCGATGTATCCGATGATCCGGCCATCTTTACGGAGGAGAACCTTGCCAGATACGATCTGCTCATCTTTTCCAATACCAACAATGATGTCTTTGACACGGATGCACAACGCACGGCCTTCCGCCGGTATATCCAGTCAGGTGGCGGCCTGGTTGGCCTGCATTCTGTGATGGGCACCGAACGCAACTGGACCTGGTTCAAGCAGATGCTGGGCGGCACCTTTTCCTGGCATGCAGTCAACCAGACCTTCAGGGTCAGAACACTGCGTCCGGACCATCCGTCCATGCAGGGCGTGCCCGCACTATGGGAACGTAAAGATGAATGCTATTTCAGCAAGGAACTTTTCCCGGGCATTGAGGTGCTTATGGTGCATGAACTGGCGTCCCTGGACCGCAAACAGGAGGCAGAGATCCTGAAAAATGCAGGGCATTACCGCGACTACTACCCTACCGCCTGGTACCATGCTTTCGATGGCGGTCATGTTTGGGTCACCACACTCGGGCATGACATTTTCAATTATTCCGAACCCGTGTACATGAACCATGTTTTGCAAGGCATCCGGTACATCGCCGGAAAAACCGCCAAACGCAATCCCGCCAAGGCCTATGCCACAGAACGCGACACCCCGCTCTCCATTTTCCAGTCAAAATAAATCTAAACGCTTGCATATGTCCAGCATCAACCGCAGATCATTTTTATCCGGCACCGTCAAGGCCGGCGTAGCCACGAGTGTGGCCACCATGGGATTCCCCACCATCGTCCCGGCCAGTGTGATCGGGAAGAACGCCCCGAGCAACCGGCTGAACATCGGTGCCATCGGAACGGGACGGATCTCCCGTGACCACGACATGGCCGAGACGCTCAAGTACGCTCAGGCCCGCATCATCGCCGTGTGCGATGTAGACCGAAATCGCGTAAAGGATGCGGTGGACTACGTCAACGGATATTATAAAAAACAGACCGGCAAAGACGATAATGGCGTAACGCCGTATGACGATTACCGGGAACTGCTCGCCAACAAAGACATCGACGGCGTGCTGGTATCGACCCCCGACCACCAGCATTCCATCATCGGCATACACGCCGTGGAAGCCGGAAAGGATGTGTATCTGCAGAAGCCGACTTCGCTCACGATCGAAGACGGGCGTGCCCTCAGCAATGCCGTGCACCGCAATGGCCGGATCCTGCAGATCGGCAGTCAGCAACGTTCCTGGACACAATTCAGATACGCCTGCGAACTCGTCAGAAATGGACGCATCGGTCAGTTGAAGAAGATCATCATCGGACTGCCCGTAGATCCGGGAGGAGACCCCGAGCCAGAGATGCCGATCCCCGCGAGCCTCAACTACGACGCCTGGCTGGGTATGACCCCCTACGTTTATTACACCGAAAAAAGAGTGCACCCGCATAAGGGCTACGACCGTCCGGGATGGCTGCGCTGTGAACAATTTGGGGCCGGTATGATCACAGGCTGGGGATCCCACCACATCGACATCGCCCATTGGGGCATGAATACCGAATACACCGGTCCGGTGGAGATCTGGGGCAGTGCCCAGTTCCCCAAATCCGGACTTTGGGATGTCCACGGGTCCTTCAAGACCTACGGACTCTATAAGAACGGCGTGCTGATGGAAGTCAGCGACTCCAATCCGAACGGGGTCCGCTTCGAAGGCACGGAAGGCTGGATATTTGTGACCCGCGGCAATTACGCCGCCACGGCCTCCGATCCCGTGAGCAAGACGCCCCAGAAAGCCCTCATGGCCAGCGATCCCAAGATCATCACCTCCCAGATCGGACCGAATGAACTCCACCTGCCGGTCAGCGCAGAGCATCACGGCAATTGGCTGGAAAGCATGGTCACCCGGCAGCAGCCCATTGCGCCCGTAGAAGTGGGACACCGCTCCTGCAGCGCCTGCCTGCTCCACCACATGGCCATGAAACTGAACCGGAAATTGTACTGGGATCCCGTCAAAGAACGCTTCCGCAATGATGACGAGGCCAATGCCATGCTCTCCAGACCCAAACGCGCACCTTATATCTTCTGATCCATGCCCATGTTGTCGACCATCCTGCTGACCACCCTGCTCTCCAATGCAACCGCCATGCATACGGACACCGCCCGCCCCTGGCGATTCATCACCCTCGACCCGGGCCATTTCCACGCGGCATTGGTGCAGAAGAAGA
>VFQT010004413.1_pt1 | contig 11722 bp, 10 predicted proteins | sample 3512381 | NCBI WGS metagenome assembly VFQT01 (sample SAMN10412376, study PRJNA504923) | tailings metagenome | isolation source: Relicate 2 Philex TSF3 active mining site | place: Philippines: Tuba, Benguet | collected 2017-08-29 | reverse complement strand
GAGAAGGAATCCTTCAACCACCCCTACACCTTTGTGGCGGCACAGACCGGCCTGGGAGAGAAGAACGGGCGGCAGTAGCAAATGCCCTTGCACAAGTTGAGCGCAACGCGTTCGATCTGACGGGACGGTACAAGCAGCAAGAAACCTTAGCCAAGGGTCTCGGGCTGTCGGTCGTCGCAACGCTTTACGCCCAAGATTCTGGTCTGATCTAGTTACGGTTTTTTGTTCAAAATAAAGGCTCTGCGCATACACCCAGCAGCGATCACAAAGTCAAGAGATTCGCGGGTTTCTGTTGCTGAGACTTTCACAAACCATCATTAATCCACAAGCACCCCCCGTTCAATCAGTACGCCCCAGAACATCCCATTTTTGAGAGGCGTACCTAGCCTTGCTCGGGTCAACAGGTTTTGAGCAGAAAGCGGTTTGAGCAGGGTTTTAGGGGTGTTTTCGGCGAGGCGAGGTCAACAGCCCAAAGCAAAAAGCCCCGCGTGGTGCGGGGCTCCGGGCATGCTCATGAGGCCATGAGCAAGTGAGTACGAGCGTCTCGTAGCAAACAAAAGTCGCAGCTTACTTTTCTTAACTCAATTTGACCTACCGGGGAGTATGCCCGGCGAGTGATAAAGCGCTCTCCGTCAAACTTAAAAGGTAAACCGGGCAGTTGACGCTTTACCGCTGATTTGCATTTGAACTACAGCTTTTGCTCCTTTCTCGGGCTTGAGCGTTGTCTTGGCAGAGAAAAATTCTCCGGTGGGAGCCATGATTATGTCAGTCTTCTTGCCGCCCATCAGTATTGTCACTCTTGCGGTTGCACCTGATAGTTCGACGGCCTTTCCATGATCGGTAACAAAAAGCTTGACTTCTCCATCCCGCACCACGAGCTCGTAATCATAGTTGGCCTGGTAGAAAAGACCACCATGCATAGCCTTGTGGTCACTACCGTGACCATGACCTGGCCCAGCAACGACTGACATCTGAACTCCGATACCAAGCAAAAGCGCCAACATAAGGTTTCTCATAAAACACTCCTTTAAAAAAATTAAAAATCACTGGATTCCGACTCGCCTATGAGCCTCTCTGAATCCCTCCGCCCAAAGATCCAAAACATGACAGGCGTCAGAAATGAGTCCAAGAGGGTTGAACTCAAGAGTCCGCCAAAAATGACGACCGCTACCGGATGCAAAATTTCCGTACCCGGTTGCTCCGCCTCAAAAAGAAGTGGAGCCAGTGCGAGTGCTGTCACCAGGGCGGTCATTAGTACTGGTGAGAGACGCTCAAGAGACCCTCTCATAATCATCTTTTGGTCGAATTGCTCTCCCTCGCGTTGCATCAGGTTGAGGTAATGACTGACCTTTAGAATCCCATTCCGGACGGAAATGCCGGCCAACGTCACGAAGCCAATGAGAGCTGCAATTGACAAAGGCTGACCAGAGAGTGCCAAGCCCAGGACAGAGCCCACAAGGGCGAGCGGGATGTTAGCCATGATGAGGGCTGAAATTCGCCACGACTGATAGCGCGCATGCAAAACCACAAACATCATGACCAGCGAGACGATCGATAGAAGCATGACCAAACGAGATGCCCGTTCCTGCGCCTCAAACTGTCCGCCGATCGTGATGTAAAAACCCTCGGGCAGCTTCATTTCAGAGGTCACCTTACGAATGTCGGCGACAACCGAAGAGAGCGCACGGCCTTGTGTATTGGCGGACAGCACGATACGACGCTTACCGTCGTCTCGGCTAATTTGGTTCGGACCATCGCTCTCTTCAATCTCGGCCAACAAGGATAGCGGCACCTGCCCCCGAGGCGTGTCAATCATGAGATTTCCCAGCCCCTGTGGCCCCCGAGCAGATTCGGGGACTCGAACAACAAGTGCAAACCGCCTCCCCTGCTCAACAACCTGAGCAACTTTTTCGCCGCCAACCAACGCCTGCAGCAACCCCGTTAGTTGTGCACTAGATAAGCCGTACTGGGCAGAGCGCTGCTGATCAACTCGAATTTTAATCTGCGGGGCGAGCACCTGTTTTTCAACCTCGAGGTCGGCTAGACCATTAACGCCAGTAAGGCGACTTCGAAGCAACTCCGCTTGCGCTCTGAGCTGGTCTAAGTCCTCACCATAAATTTTTATTGCGATCTGGGCTCGGACACCGGAGAGCATGTGGTCAATTCGATGCGAAATAGGTTGGCCAATCGCAATCGCCGCAGGCAAATTCTTTAGACGATCCCTTATATCCGCTTGCACCTCCGTCATTGATCGCTTCATTTCATCGTTTGGGATCAGGCCTATATCGATCTCACTGACATGAACGCCCTCAGCATGCTCATCGAGTTCAGCTCGTCCACTGCGACGTCCAACGTAGGCAACCTCTGGTACCTGAGACACCAGACGCTCCGCCTCACTGGCTAGAGCGGAGGACTCCGACAGAGTGACGCCAGGGTTGAGGCGCATACCCACAAGAAGGGTTCCCTCATTGAACGGAGGAAGAAAAGATGTCGGGAAAAATGGAACGGCTGCAATCGCAACCAGCACACCGGCAACGCCAAGCTTGAGCGCTAGTTTCGGTTTATCCATGACTCGCTCAAGCAAAATCACATAGCGTTGCTTAAGCCAGGTCAAAAACTTTGTATCACCGTGATCCAACGACCTCATGGTTGGAATTAGGTAGTAAGCTAAAACCGGTGTAATCGTAACCGAGACCAACAGCGACGCGAGCGTTGAGGCTATAAAAGCAACGCCCAACGGAACGAACAGACGCCCCTCAATGCCCGGGAGAAAAAACAGAGGCAGAAATACCAAAACAATGATTACCGTTGCATACAAAATGCCGCTTCGGACCTCGAGAGACGCTCGTCTGACTACCTCAAGAGGATGAAGCCGATGGGAGCCCTGAAGCTGGCTATTCATTCGAAGGCGTCGAATAATGTTCTCGACATCAACAATAGCGTCATCAACCAGTCCACCAATTGCGATCGCCAGACCACCCAGAGTCATGGTGTTAATGGTCAATCCAAAATAGGCAAAAACTAGTGCTGTGATGCAGATCGAGACCGGAATAGCTGTCAGAGCAATGATCGTTGGACGAACTGTGCCCAGAAACACAAATAAGGTCAGCGCAACAAACACCGAGGCAGCGATGAGTTTCCCGTTCAGATTACCGATGGAAGCCTCGATGAACGAAGCTTGCCGAAAGGTGACCCTGGGAGGTTCCATCCCAGTTGGGAGTCCTGCTTTGAGTTCAAGAAGTGCTGACTCAATCGACCGAGTCAGAGAGATCGTATCGGCAGTGGGTTGTTTCTGGATGCCCAGAATGACAGCTGGTTTTCCGCCGAATCCGCCATCGCCGCGTTTAATTGCAGCAGCAAATTCGACTAGTGCAATCTGTTGGAGCTTAATGACTTGACCGTCCCTCGCACTGATCGCTAGGTTGCGGAGGTCGTCCAGCCGAGAGGTCTGGCCCAGATTTCGAATTAAGTACTCCCGACCATTCAGCTCGAGAAAGCCACCTGATGTATTAGCCGAAAAGCCCTTGAGTGCTGACTCCAGATCGTTGTAGGACACACCGAGTCGGGTCATTCGCACCGTATCTGGCTGCACTTGAAACTGTCGCACCTCCCCGCCAATCGGGATGACCTGTGCGACGCCTGCGATCGACATCAACCGAGGCCGCAAGACCCAGTCGGCATACTCGCGGACTTGCATCAGCGAGATCTTATTTGGGTCGATCGGAATGGCGACTTGCATGATCTCGCCCATCACGGAACTTATCGGACCCATCCGCGGCACTACCCCGCCGGGCAGTGACTCCTCCATCGAATTGATTCGCTCAGACACCAACTGCCGAGCCTTGTACAGATCCGTCTCCCAACCAAAAGTTACATAGAGAAAGGACAATCCTGCCGAGGACACCGATCGTACCCCTTCAACCCCCGGTAGGCCATTGATGGTGCTCTCTAGCGGGAATGTGATGAGCTGCTCCACTTCCTCTGCAGCCATCCCTCCGGCCTCTGTCATGATGGTCACCGTCGGCTTATTCAAATCCGGGAAGACGTCTACGCCCGTTTGAGTCAGGGTGAACGCGCCGTATGCCATGACTACAACACTCGCCAAGACTACGAAAAGTCTATTTTTAAGGCTGCTCTGTAAGATCCAAGTAAACATGTCTAAGCCCTTACCTCACCTGATTTACTAGGGATGCACCGTTGGTCACAACACGATCGCGATTTTGCAGACCGGAGGTCACAGCTACCTGATCTGCACTGATTGTTGTAAACGTCACCAAGCGAGGCTCAAAATGCTCCGGTTTGTGCTTGATCCAGACGATCGGCTGGTTTGACGGACCGCGGACGATTGCCCGCAACGGCAAGATATGCCCGTCGACCTTTGTTTTTAGGTTGGCGTAGATCGTGGTCAACAGGTTAAGTTGTACTGCCGCAACCTCACCGCCAGAAATTCGGTACTTCACCGGCAGAGCCTGATCCTGTAGAGCGCTAGACACACCAATCAGAGTAAGCGGTATAGCTATCTGGCCAACCCGTATAGTTGCGTTGCCAATGGCCGAAGATAACGCGGGGTCATAGAGCAGACCTTCCACCATTAATCGTTTGGGATCTACAACCTCAAAGAGAACCTCGCGCGGTTCCACCACCTGGCCGACTGACACATTAGCGGTGGCGATAACACCTGAGATAGGTGCCCGAAGCACCTCGTTAGCAGCTGCAGCCTGAGCCTCCTCCAGTCGACGACGGGGAATAGAATCTGACAGTGCGGATAGGCGCTCGAGACGTACTTGGGCGAGGGAGCGCCCTTCAGAGTCGACCTCAGAAGAGACGTAGGCTAGAACCTCGCCCTTTTCTACCCGCTGCCCTACCTGCGGTAGACCACTCTGCCCCGAACGAACCCGACCAGCGATTATGGTCTGTACCTTCCCGCTTGCATTTGGGTCCGCAACTACCCGACCAGCCAACTCAATCACTGGGCTGCGTTGCTCCTTCTGAATGACTTGCGTCTGTACTCGTAGCTGACGCTGTGCAGCTTTCGGCATAAATACGGAGCCATCGGGCTGGCGCTGAGGAAAGGCGCCGGAAATGGCCACAGCAGGCGCATCACCGTGATCGTGGCCAGGCCCCGCGGTAACTGGGCTAAGCCAAAGTAAACTGAGCCCCACAAAAAAATTGCAGGAATACTGAATCAAGTGTGATTTTCTCATAGTGAGACCCTCTGCGAACGACGTTTCTGAAGAGCGCGAACCGAAATAGATACAAGAACAAAAAGCGCAACCGCAACCAGGATCAAAATCAGGTAGTCCTCCCAATGCAGTCCGTGTGGAGCTTCTTGGGCTGATAGGAGAACCAGATCCCCGGCCAACAAGTCGACCTCGTCTTTGAGAGTGACGGTGGCAACGAGGCTAAGCTGTCTCTGCTCCAGAAATTGATCTAGTGGAACCTCAAACAACCCAACCTCCAAGCGTTTAGCCTCAACGGGAGTACCGTTGATTTCTAAGTTGAGAGAAGCGTCTAATGGATTGTTGTCTGACCAGGCATCCAGATAGATTCGCAATTGCTTGCCTTCGACAACCGCAACAAGCTCAACCAGATCCGATTCAATAGTCACCTTCGGAACAAAGACTTTTGAGCTTGCTGTAGGCGTACTCTCGCCATGGTCATGACCCGGACCCGCGAAAGTCGGGCTGATCGAAAAAAGTAGAAAAATAAAACTTGTGAGTAATCGTTGCATGGCTAATTAACCTCGCTTGGCACACGGCCAATAAATTGCAAGAAATCGGAAATGGCCTGGCGGTAGTCCACATCAGCCTCTATCGCGGCAATCTGTGCCTCAAATGCCTGCCGTTGAGCCCTCAGGCGTTCCAGATACTCAATTTCACCGGCCTCAGATGCCTTCATCAAGGCCTGTAAAACCACATTGGAATCAACCATACGTTGAGCCCACAGCTCTTGAGCTAGACGCTTTTGCCTGATTAGGTCAAGACTAGCCTGCCAGCCGAACTCAAACGTGGTTTGATAGCGAAGCAACTCTTGCTCGTCGCGTACGAGTGCAGCCGTGATTTCCGCGATGTCAGCCCGCTGTTGACGACCACCACCAAAGGGTAACGAGATCGATAAAGTCAGCGTGCGCCCAAAAGACTCACTGGCAGAACCTCGAGAACGGGTCGACTCGAGATTCAAGATGGGGCTACCTGAGCCCCGCTCTTGGATCAAGTGAAGTCGATCTTGGGCGTGACGCACTTTTGCCTTAAGCAGCTGATAATCAACCGATGTATCTAACGCTGCTTGTCGATCATCAAGCTTGGGCAACGTCTCTGCCAAACGGGTTATCGCGGACTTCGAGATAATGGTCTCAGTCCCCAGTCCCATTTGAACGCTGGACATTCCCGTCACAGCCATAAGCTGTCGCTCGGCTGCAACCTTTCGGCTTCTCTGCGCGATGAGTGCCATTTGAACAGTCTGCGTTGCCATTTTGGCATTCAGCCAATCAACTCTTGCGATATCTCCTGTTTCTAACCGTCGGAGTGCGTCACGCTCGGTTTCCTTTGCCTCTTCCAACTGTTTGGAGAGAACCTGATCGCGAAGGGATTCGCGTAGAAATTCCCACACACCATTTCTGACTTGAGCAGCAACTCCAAGACGAGTTGCATTGGTTTCGGCATGCGAACTAGCGATTTCCGATCGTGCCGCCTTGATTGCGGCCTGCCGCTCACCCAAACGCCAGAGTGGTACCGAGAGTGCGAGTGCATCCTCCTGCTCACCAACGTCTCTATTCCATCGATCGCTTTTTTGCGAGAGCGTGACGCTTGGCGTGCCTGCAATTAGACTGCTTGAGAGGCCAAGACGCTCATTAGACGCTTCTTGCCGCAGAACGCTTAAGCGCTCAACAGCTTGATATTCAATGGCTCTTTGAAAAAAGTATGCCATTGTGCCCATATCCTGAGCAAAAGCACTTCCTGTAAGTACAAAAAAAATAGCGGCAGTCGATTGCCAACGCAAAACACCCATCAATCTCTCCAGAAGCAAGTAACGAAAGAGTGGCGGGGTAGCGCTAGGCGCTAAAAGATCGAGGAGTGCACCGAGACGCCCCGCCGTTTAGGCGAGGTCGGCCCACTTCGGACGTTCAGGTTGGTCTGGGAGGGGGGAAGGAAGTAAGAGACTAAATTCGGGCACAGGAAAAAACACCGTTCGATCTAGTACCAGGCCAGTGGCGGTGGCTATCATCGCTATATTGCAGCCAAAGTGAGAGATACCACAGTGGTGGCTGCCGGCAAGAGAAGCGTCGACAGTGGCGGACGCTTTCTGGGCCGAGTCAGCTGGCTGTAAAACGCCCAACTCAGACTCTGACAGCACATAGTCGTTAGTGACATGAGCATGATGCCCTGGATGACTTATCGAGGGTGGCTCAGCCTCGCAATAACCTGCTGCTATAGCCGCGACCGCCTGAAAGGGGATGACAAGAGCGACAAGTAGCGCTAGGAATCGACTCATGGCGGAAGTATAACAGAGCTCACTGCGTTGGACTTTACTGCGGACCTTCACCATGCTCGCACCATGGGCATGTTAATTACCTGAGTTGAAAATGAGCCGTAAAACTCACTTCCAAACTAACCCTCGTTCAATCAGTACGCCCCAGAACACCCCATTTTTGAGAGGCGTACCTAGCCTTGCTCAGGTCAACAGGTTTTGAGCAGAAAGCGGCTTGAGCACGGTTTTTAGGGTTGTTTTCGGCGAGGCGAGGTCAACAGCCCAAAGCAAAAAGCCCCGCGTGGTGCGGGGCTCCGGGCATGCTCATGCGGCCATGAGCAAGTTAGTGCAGGTAATTTTGGCGGCCCAGCAGGGGTCGCTTCGCTAACTTGCTGAGGTCAAAATAAATCAAGTTCTGGTGGTGTCGGAGATACGAACTCAAATGAATCAATAAGTTACGACGGTCGCTACCCGACCAAAAACAAAGACATGGCCGGGGCCTGCACCCAAAACCTTCGCTAATTGGTACGTTCAATCTCGGTGCTCGGAGCCGCCATTGTGGCTATAGAAGCGGGTCGGTAGATTAAGGCTAAGTAAGTCCTCTGGGGGGGAGGATGCGGCTATCACTGCTGTCAGAAAATCCGTTTGTTTAGAGTCCAAAGAGTACTTAGCAAACCTAAGCAGGTTAAAACAGATAAGCCAGTCCTTCTGGCCATAAAAAAGCTCGTCAAATAATCTCAGGTAGACCGCCCCAAAAACCAGACTTACCTGCTCCTCCATGCTGAATGGTGCGGGGTCGCTCCACTTATAAATTGACTCAAGTACCTGGCTAGAAAGGTCTTGAAACCGCCACCCCGATTCCCGGGCTTCCACCAATCCTTCAAGTTCGAATCCACTCGGATCCGCACCATTTATGCGAATAAGTTCAGAAATGCTTGCCCCGAGAAACGATGTTCGATCGGAGTGACCATCAAAACGCAGCTTCTTTAAGATTGCATCCCTGTTCTGTACCAATATTCTCCAGCCGTGAGGAACTGACGATCGTTCAGCAAGTTCGCTGGGCCGCAGAACGGCTCGAACGAGCGCTGAAAGCATTAAGGTGTCTGCAATGAAACCGGCGTCATTGAATCCAAGCTTCCCCAAAACGATCTTTAAAGCTTCGGTGCGCTCATAGCAACTCTGAGTAACAAGCCACTCATCCCATAACTCACTTAGATCCCAAGTCTCCACCGGAATATTGAAGCCATCCAGTCGCCTCTTGAACTGAGGAAGCGCAGGAGCAATACCCTTGACTTGGTCCCAGGTGATACTGATGACGTCAGGATTGTTATAGGCCGGATGCATCGAACCAGACTTACTGAAATGCTGCCCTAGGTTGACGACCACACGCGCCTTTGCATCATCTAGCTTCACTAAAGGTGCGAGCGCAAACAACGACAATTTTTCCGAACCCGCAGAAAGCACACGATCAGCCGCAAGGTGCATCAACTTTCTAGATTGCCACTGAAGCAACTCACTCTCAGTGACACACATCAAATTTAATTCTGTCAACACGACACACCTAAACCTTCAAATAATTTAGATACTTATCGAGATTCTCATCCTCGAGCCTCTCAAGAATTTCGTTCTTCGGGCCGGTGTAAGACGCATAAAAGTTCAACCGCGTTCGGGTAAGCGCCACATAAACGAAACGCCGTTGCCACTCATCGTTATTCTTCAACGGTGGGTATGGGCAAGGCAAACGGTCCTCATGCATGAAAGGCATAAATACAGAATCGAATTCAAGCCCTTTGGCGCTATGCAGCGTCATGGCTACGACCATTCGAGATCGAGTCGCGGAATTTATTTGCCCCCCACCCGTGCCGCCAAAATACATCAATGAAACTCCGTTTTTCTTAAGGAAACGGTTAACTGGGTTATAGTCATGCCCACCCCCAACGTCCATCTTTCCAACTGCTGGCGGCTCCCCCAGTCCCTTCTTAATCGTCAAGGTGGCGATAAAGTCCTGCAGCTCCTCGTGCTTCGAGAACAAAATGGCTGATGGTCTAGACGGGCGTGCCTCTCTCAAAGCTTGTTCATAAACCCAGGAAACCTCAGCCACCTTCGACTTGGAGCTGACAAGATTAACCGAGGAATCCTCAACAATATCCACGAGTGCATTTTCAGCAGAATCGGCTTCTTCATAAACAAGATGAGACGCAAAGCTAATAGCCTCGGGGAGCCTGTGAATATCCCTGAGTTCCACGACGCGAGGATTACCTAAAAGTTTTTTTATCTTGTCAGGTTTGGCAGAATTTAAAAAAATTGACTGGTTCAGGTCTCCAGCGAATATAAATCTTGGGCTACGTGCCAGTAGTTTTTCGATTTTATTCTGGGGCAAGTCTTGGACCTCATCCACCAACAGCAGGTCATACTTCTGACCCAAAGAGTTAAGTGAATCCACCGTAAAAATTGGGAGATCTGTCCGATTGTTACCAAGCTCGATCAAAGCCTCATTAACGAGGTTCTTTAGGGCGTGAGTATAAGTAACATAGGCACAGTCATATCCCGCTTTTAAATACTCGTTCGCCAAGTGAACAAGCAACATCGTTTTCCCAGTACCGGCGTACCCTTTGATCCACCATGAGCGCTCAGTATCTTCAACAATCTGATCAAAAATCCTATTTTGCTCATCGTCAAAACTTGCTCGGTCAGGAATCCACGCCATTTTTTCTCCAATCACTTAGAAGAATTTTATTTCATTTTGTTCGGCATGAACTAAATGGCCATGCATGCAGTACCACTCTGACGTCCATTTTGAGCGTTTTCCAGCGAGCTCACGATCCCTATCGCCACAAATGACATTGCTCTGCAATTCTCTGCACTCCGGACACCAGTGCATTATTGCCAGCTTGTAAATAAAGTCTAGATCGTAAGGTTGAAGTACCGCGAGCATATCGGCATCAGGAATGGTGACCGTCTCGTCGGATTCATCAGCCTCATTGAGCCATTGAGGTAGGAACTGTTTGGCGCTCTGCTCAGTCTCGGAAGATGTCCACGTTGCCTTAGCATGATGCAATGCCCAATCAGCAATTTTTTTTGACTCGACCAACAGTGTTCCGAGGTGATTTGGCGAACCGACACAGGGTCCTCGGATGACCAACCAGCGGCTACATTTGTATTCTGGAGGAGCGTATGTTCCTCGCTTTAAGACACTCGGAAATTTTCGTTCAATTAGATCAACTGCTTGATCTAGCGATACACCTTTTGAGGCGTGCCTTCGACCAAAGAAACGTCTGAGTGCCGAGAGCATTTTTAATACCTACCAGACGAGATAGGTGTCTGTTGATGAGGCCGTTTTACTCTGGCCAGTGAATTGAGTGAATCTGTAACTGTTAGATGCTAGGAAAGCTGCCCACTCAATCAGTTCGGCTGCCCCGATGGCATTACCAAGATGGTCGAACGTATGTTTCAAATAGCGTTCAAACTGAAGATGGGTCACCTTATTACCTTGTAGCTCAATAAAAATTGCCTCGGGTAAACCGTCTGTTTCCCGCCAGATTCGGGGAGAGATAAGAGACGACTCTGGCCGATCTAAAAAACCCTTCTCAGAAGGGTCGACGCCGGAGATGAGTAACAAGAGAAGTGCGTGAGGATGCCATTCCGAGAATCCTGCGTAGCGACCGGCTCCACCCATGTGGCGGAAATAGTCACTGATCTGGTTGGTCAGCCTCCAGAGGAGTCTTTCGTCGCGAAAATCGGAGGTTTTTGGGTGCATTGCTGCAGTTTACGTCCGAAAAAGCTCATCTGATGAGCTACCTGATCATGCTCACTGCCACCTTTCTCCTGGCGACCAACCCTGGCAAGACCTTACCCCCTCCGTACACCCAACGCCCCAACTCATGGGCCGCTGCGACCCAGTCCCTTTGGTTGATCCTGCGGCGCAATGTGGAGGTCTGAAGCCGACCGGGACCGAGATTGAACGTGAAATCAACGATGGCAGCCAGACGCCCGTCTGGTTCGACCGCCAAGACAGGACAGAACCTCAAGGTTGCTGCCAGAGCGGTTCGAAGGTCCTCCCGCAGGTAGGTCTCCGCCTGATCCCTGCTGACTGGGGGATGTTGCGGTGAACAAAGCCTCCCGTAGCCAATCGTCCAGTACCCTGCCGGGCAGATGTAAGGGTGCGCATTGCTTGGGTCGTTTTTCGGGACTCGATGGAAACCCTCAAAACGCTTTGCGAGCTCAATGGCTGCCTGAGGGACCTCGATCACGAGCG
>VFQT010004411.1_pt1 | contig 11728 bp, 12 predicted proteins | sample 3512381 | NCBI WGS metagenome assembly VFQT01 (sample SAMN10412376, study PRJNA504923) | tailings metagenome | isolation source: Relicate 2 Philex TSF3 active mining site | place: Philippines: Tuba, Benguet | collected 2017-08-29 | reverse complement strand
TGTCCAAGTTTCATCGATGACCTGCATGTAAAAAAGCTTGATGAGGTACACACCTATCATCAGGATGATGAAACTTAGGATTACATTGCGTCGCGCGTCTAGATTCATTTCTTTTGTTTGCTATTCAAGATAAAGCTTTGCATTAATAGCGCAAGCAAGAAAGAAAATGTGCCACTTAAGATGGTTTTTTGGAGGATAAATCCAAAGCGGCCAAGCTCGAATATCTCAAGTAAGAAAAACCAAAAAGTATGTAAACCTAAAAGAATTGCGTAGACAATTGAAAACCAACTTGAACCCATGTCGTGGGCGGTGGGTTCTTTAAGCGGATCGTAGCCTTCGCGTGGGCCATAGAATTTAAAAACAATAGGACGCAAGTAGGCTAATAACACGAGCGAAGAGGTGTAAAGTCCAAAGGTGTTTGAAAAAATATCAATAAAAAAGCCCATTAAAAAAGCCACCCCCATGAGCGGAATGACCGTTAATTCGAAAGGCAGCAACATGATAAAAAGTGGTTGTATCATGAGGTGTATACCATATCCGATGTTCAGTTGATTGAAAACCAATGCCTGCAAAAAGGTGAAAATGACAAAGCGGATGATATGTTTGTAAATGTTGGTCATTTAGTCTTCGGTTGGAATGCGCGCCTCGAGCGCAGTTTGCTCGGCGAGATGTATATTTTTAATGACATAAACGCGTTGTAGACGACGATAGTCTACGGCAAAACGTATTTCTACTTTCCATAATGCTTGCCCCTCGATGGGTTCGGTATAACTCACTTTACCAACTGGAAGGCCTTTTGGGAAAATACCAGATCCACCACGTGTTTCGACTTTCGACCACTTCTTAATTCGTAAGTCGTTGTTGATTCCGGTAATCATACCATAGCGAGGGTCCCGACCGTCCCAAACGAGTAGGCCAGGCAGGTCAGATTTTTTCATGTGGATATTGACGTCAATGTTGATATCCTCGGTAAGCACTGTTTTGACCAAGCTGTAATGTTCGCTGGCATAATGAATAACGCCCACAACCCCTTCATGACAAAACACGCCCATACCGCGCTTAATGCCTTGCGCCTTACCTACATTCAGCGTAAAATAGTTATTTCTTCTACTTACGCTCGAGTTGATGACCTCGGCCGGAATATAGGTGTATTGTTGTTGGTAGAGGGTGTCATCGATTTTGTATTTCGTGCGCGACAACTGATACATGAATTTGGGTTGCCTTTTACGCCAATAGGTGTTCTCCCATTGAAGTTGCGTATTGTTCTTGCTCAGGTTAAAATGCTTGGTGAGGTCGTGCTCCCATTCTAGAATTTGAATAGCGATGTCATTGTTGGTTGTGAGGAACTGATTGCGCGGAAAACTGAGGTAAGTCACATACCAGGAGAGTGCAAGAATTTGCAGCACAGCAAAGACCAAAAAAATCCTAAAACGTTGCAAGAAAGCGATCAGGTTGCGCATAAAAACAAAGTTAGCAATTCTGCCTGATTTTTTTTCAGTTGATACCGAATGTGTACCTTCGTTTCGTGAAGACTTTTCAACCATTGTTAGCAACTTCTCGGCTCAACCTGATTTCTTTTGATCAAGGCAGCTACGATTCTATATTTTCGAGCTACCAAAAACCAGAAATCATGTCCATTTTTGGACATCAAAGCGACGAAGAATATGAATTGGAATACACCCGATTTAAGGGTGGTTTTTCAACTTACAACCTCACGATACAATTTTTTCAATTGCGTTTAAAAAGCAACGATCAAGTTATTGGATGGGCAGGCTACCATTCTTGGGCCAAACAACACCAACGCGCAGAGCTTTTTTATAGCCTGAAGTCTGATGAATTCAAACGAAAAGGCTACATGACCGAAGCGTTAGAACCCATTTTGGCCTTTGGAAAAAACGAAATGCAACTGCGCAGAATTGAAGCCTTTGTTGCCACCGACAACGTCGCCTCGAATCGCCTCATGGCTATTTTTGGTTTTCAAAAAGAAGCAACAATCAAACACCGCTACCAGTTTGGCGACGATGTAGATACCGATCATATGTATAGCTTGTTTCCCAATCCAGCATATCAGTAAAAAGCATATCAGATGACAAAAACACTAATCATCATTTTGATCTCTACCACTTTTGGTTTTACAGTTAACGAAATCATTCATCGGCAGCAAACCTCAGAAAAAACAAAAAAAGTAACCGGAATCGGCGGTATTTTCTTCAAATGCAAAGACCCCAAAGCATTGCGTCAGTGGTATGAATTAAATTTGGGTCTCAAAACCAATTCATATGGGGCCGTATTCGAATTTTATAGAGGGGGTGACAGCACTAAAAAAGGCTTTTTACAGTGGAGCCCTTTTAAAGAAACAACGACCTATTTCGGCCCCTCTAGCAAGGAATTTATGATCAATTATAGGGTAGGAGACCTTGATTTTTTACTTGCTGAATTGAGGAAAAATGGCGTACAGGTTTTAGATTCCATAGAGGTCTTTTCTTACGGTAAGTTTTTACACATTATGGATTTGGAAGGTAATAAAATTGAACTTTGGGAGCCTAATGATGACGTTTATGAAAAAATGGGCCTCGACATGGGTCTTCAAACCACGTTTTAAATGATAAAATTCGGAGCAATTTTCTTGATTATTTTCTTATTTGGCTGCAATATTACGGCCCAAAACCTCGATATCGACCTGCTTCGAAAAATCAACTTGGAGCGAAATCAAGCATTGGACCCTGCATTTAAATTCATTACCAATTCGGTTTCGCCAATTGGTCTAGGGGCGCCGTTAATTGTCACTTCTATCGGCTTTATTCAAAACGATAAAGCGCTCAAAAACAAGGGTTATTATATCGGTGCTACGCTACTGAGTTCTACAATTATCACAACGACACTTAAGTATACGATTGACCGAGACCGCCCGTTTGAAACCTACCCGGACATCCAAAATCTTGTTGGCGCCGGTAGCCCCTCATTTCCATCCGGACACACCTCAGAAGCTTTTGCCACAGCCACTTCTTTGAGCTTGGCTTTTCCCAAATGGTACGTCATTGCCCCAGCCTACATTTGGGCCGGAGCCGCTGGTTATTCAAGGATGCATTTGGGTGTACATTACCCCAGCGATGTGCTCGTAGGCGCGCTGGTGGGTGCAGGCAGTGCTTGGTTGTGTCATGAATTGAATGAACGATTTTTAAAGTGATTACTCGCATACGCTCTTCCCAATCTCCAATTGGATTACTCGCATACGCTCGTGAACCCTTATTGGGGTGGCATCAAAGAATTCAAAAGCAAAGCTGCTGCGCCTCTTTTGCCTTTTTTGTTTTTACAATGCTTACAAAAGCCAGCTTTTGACGCTGTAAAAACAAAAAAGCCAGCCTTTCGGCTAGCTTTTGAATTCTTTGGCGGAGAGAGAGGATTATGAACCTAACTCTGAAAGTCGCATGTATATTGAGTTTTATACTTTGTAATGTCGATGTGGTCACCAGTTTGCAACCCAGTTATAAAGCAGGGAGCTATTCTCTATATCTGAATGACAAATCAGCATACCAAAAATACAGAAAAAATCAACGGAGATTTACCATGATTTAGAAATATTATTTTGCGGGGTTATGCATATCCGCAACTAGAAATGATTCTAATTTTTTACCAAACTGTTCTATTCTAAAATAGAAATGTTTCTAGTCCAAAAATCAAAATACTAGTTTTCGCAGATTTTGAATTTCCGCTTTTCTTAAAATCAGATTGATCAAGGCAATTGGCAATGGGTATATATATACCATTGCCATATTGCCCTATATGATTTTATGCCGAGCTGAAGCCAAATATAAACTGACTAAACTGTAAATTGACAAGTATGAACAAAACTCTTACCTCAACTTTAGAGCAACTACAAAGCGCAAGAGTACAAGTGCTTTCATTTTCGATGAGGAAACAAATTAATTTATTTGACTTTGAATCTGGACCCGAAATCAGTTTCAATGGTTTTAAATCCATTTCGGCTTATCAAGAAAAACTGGATGAATGGTATCATCAGTGCAAATTAGAACTTGAAGATGCTATTACCCAGGAAAGCCACACGCCTATCGTCTTGAAAAAGAATCTAGACCTGGCTAGATTTGAAATCAAAAACTTTAAAAATCGATTTTTCCCAAAGGAGAACGAAATCATATTATTCAATCGTGTCAAATTGATTAAAACACCTAGAATTGAAATGCCATCAGATATTTCTTTGAAAAAAAAATAACTGATTATTTCAAAATTCAAGAACATTTTATTGATCTCTTAGATCATTTATACTCCCATCGTATTCTGTTTATTGACAAATACAATTCAATCAAAGAACCTCAAGTTACCGTTATTCCAGACTCCCTTCCAACCCAAAAGGAACTGTCGTCATTTCTGAATGGACAACTCAGTTTGTTTCCTGCGAACAGCGGCTTTACTCATCTGAAATGGAATAGGGATAAGATTGAATTCATCGAGCTATTTATTAGTGTACATGAAAGCAAAGCTGTAGTTGGCGCCAATGATAAACCGGTTACCAAAAAGGATTACATGGCCCTGCTGATGTGGTTTTTTAATATTCAAATTGCCCATTGGCATGGGTCATTGAGTTACGGAAAAGATCGTAAGGTGAAACGGGAAAGTGAATATTTAAAAGAGTTAGTGGCTACCTACAACCGGATTGCAAACAAGGGAATTTAAAAAACTTCATTTAAGTTAAATTTAAGTATGGTAAACGTGTGAGCGCGTCTGAATAATCTTGCCCTGAAATTAAATTTTTAGCGCATGTATACAGAAAACGAATACACCGAGGAGTTTTGGAAAGAGCAGATCTCTTTATTGAGGACCCAACTTCAAAATTTAGAAAATTCGGTTGCTCAATTACTCGATCAAAACAATTTGATTCCAGAAAAGGATAAGTACTTGGATATTACGAGTGCTTGTCATTTTCTTGGGATTGGCAGAAATACAATTTATGCTTTGATGCGAGAAGGCAAGATTAGTTATACCATACTTGGTAGGCAGCGCCGCATGCTAATTTCAGAATTGAAACGGTATGCCAAAGCTAATTTGATTCATTCTAAAAAATCATTGGTATGAATCAGGCAGCTCTGTCATCAATCAACAAGGAAAGCATTTTGTTGGTCACCAATAAGGGCCTAGATGTTTTCAAATACTTTATGGGTAACCGCTTTTCAAAAGTGGGTAAATCCTTTAAAAGTCCTTTTTACAACGACAATAAGGCCTCTTGCTACATTTACCTGGATAAGAAATCCAATCTCTACAAATTCAAAGACTTTGGTGATGCAGAATACAGCGGAGATTGTTTCTTTTTTGTCGGTAAAATTTTCGGTTATAGCTGCGAAGACCGCACAGATTTTTTAAAAATCTTAGAAATCATCGATACAGAACTCAGTTTAGGTCTTAGTGAGCAATCGCTTAAAATTCAAAACCTCCTGGGCAAACATCAGGGAACAATTAATGTGGCCTCCAAAGTTAAATCTATTCATGATGGTTTTGAGACTGCCAAGAACAAACTACCCATTCAGTACAAGGAGTTTTCTCTTAAAGAACTTGAGTTTTGGAACAAATACGGGATCAAAGTAGAGGTGCTCCAGAAATACAATGTGCATTCAATTGAAAGCTACAATGGTATAAGCAAAGAAGGTCGGGAATTCTTACTTACGAGTAGTCCGGAACAACCTATTTTTGGCTATCAAGGACGCCGGTTTACAAAACTCTACCGCCCATTTTCGAAACTCAGATTTCTTTATACCGGTGAAATCACGGAGAATTATGTTTTCGGCTTTGAACAACTTCCTGTAAGAGGAGACATTCTGTTTATTACCGGAGGAGAAAAAGATGTCTTGAGTTTAGCAGCTCATGGCTTAAATGCCATTTGCTTAAATAGCGAAACGGCACATATTCCGAAGAACTTACTGCGCGGGCTCAACTACCGTTTCAAACATATCACCCTACTTTACGATGTTGATGATACAGGTAAAACATCAATGGAGAGATTGTGTAAAGAATACAAAAACTACAAAGTCAAGAGTCTTCTCTTACCCCTATCTGGCACCAAACAGGATAAGGACGTTTCAGACTTTTTCAAACTCAAACATTCCGCTGAGGACCTCATGATGCTTTTTATGGAAATGCTTGATTCTATGTATGAAGACACGCTTTCGGTGATGAGAAGTTGTGAAATTGATTTTAAAAATCCACCAAAGGCTCCCGAACCACTAATTACAATCAATGATGTCACGATCGGAACCCCAGGTAACCTGCTTTGCATCGCTGGTTCTGAAGGAAGTGGTAAAACCAATTTTCTAGGGGGCATGCTCTCAGGTGCTTTAAAACCTGAAAACACAGTAGTAGACACCTTAGGTACTTTTGTACAATCTAATGAAGGAAACAAAGCAATTCTTCTCTATGACACTGAGCAATCTGAATTTCAGTTGTACAAGAACATTTCTTACATCATAGACCGCTCCAAAAGAGAAAAGCCACCTCATTGGTTCAAAGCTTTTGGCTTGGTAGGTATTTCAAGAAATGAACGCATGAACCTCATTCTTGAATCTATGGACCGTTTGTATTACGAGCATGGCGGAATTCACATGGTGGTTATTGATGGTATTGCCGATTTGCTCAACGGTGTCAATGACGAAGAAAGCTCCGTAAAACTCATTGAAGAGTTGTTTAGAATGGCAGCAATTTACAACACGTGCATTCTTTGTGTTGTTCACATGGCGCCATCAGGCATGAAACTTAGAGGTCACCTCGGATCAGAAGTACAAAGAAAAGCAGCCGGTATTCTTCTTGTAGAAAAAGAAGCAAATAGCAATTGCAGTGTTGTCAAGGCGCTGAAAGTCCGAGATGGATCACCCCTCGATGTACCGCTCATTCAATTTGGCTGGAATAAGGAACAAGGAAGACATGTTTACCTCGGAAACAAAAGCAAAGAAGAATCAGAATATCGAAAAATCAACGAACTCACCGAAGTTGCCAAAGAAATTTTCACTTCCAAAGCCAACTTAAGCTATACAGAATTACTTGCCGCAGTCATGGAAGCCCTAGATATCAAAGATCGCATGGCGCGTAACTACATAAAGTTCATGAAAGACAACGGAATCATCGAAAAATCCAACGGAATTTCCGTAGAATACTCACTTCCTCCAGGATTTTCCTAAAAACTTCCAAAATATTACCCCAATATTACCAGTTCAACCCCCATTTTCTGGTAAAAGTCCCTCAGTTTTGCTGGGGGATTTGGGATTTAAATCGGAAGTAGTTGCTTACCTTTTTTGGTAGAGAAATTAACAAAAATTAGATAATTTTCTTTAGACGCCAGTAAAAAAATGAAATCCAAATTAATCGGAATAAAATAAAACTAGAACAACCTATTACAAAAAAGTTAAAACCTCGATGAAAAATATAATGATTAAGAATAATTGCTAGAATAATGTATGCGATTGAATAAATGAAAGTCAAAATGAAGAGATCTTCAATCCCATATCGATCTGTTTTTATGTTTTCACTTTTGAGAAATATTTTATTTACGAAAAACATTGATAACTCAGATACTAAATATACCATCCAAAACCAAGAAAAACTTAGTGCAAAGCAAGTTGCAAATAGAAAGTAAAAGTGGATATTAATTAGAGGATTTCCTTGGATTAAATTTATCATCTCTGGTTTGAAAAGGTAAATGGAAATAAAGAAGAATGGGATAATACAAACGAAATAAAGAAATATCACTTTACTTGTTAATTTAAGCTTATCGAAATCGCTAATCCAACTCATAGCATTGATTTATTCATTCTAAATTTCTTCTAGATATTCTCCAAAAATCTCTTTCATTTTATCTCTCCATGGCAATGGAATTTCGCCCCATGTATCCCCCCAAGATTTTGTATGAACATATGCCCTGTAAGGTTTGTCAGAACTTGCATTATAACCTAATACGTCTTCAACATTTTCCTCCATTAATACAATCCTGCCATTAGATCCGACCGTTTTCCGAATTGGCTCATTAAATACTTCTGCACCTGCAGTTCCATGGTCGCGATCATGTACAACAATTGGCTTAATCCCAAGTGAAACTAAATACTTTACTAAACCTATGATTGCCGCTTTTCCTCTTGCTTTTACAACCTCAACATTTGCTTTTATTTTTAAACCAACATCTCGATCAAGTCTAATTAATGTTTCACGAATTAAGATATCCTCCGTATCTCCTTCAACTATTATCACATCATTTGAAAAGAAAACTCTGGCAATATAATCATCAATTTTTAGGAGCATCTTGACATAATCTTTATCTTCTTCAAGTAGAGCAACAAATGCATCAGTAACACTTAGCGGGTTATTCTGAACCTCATTTCCAACATGCTTTAATCTGTTAAGTACTTGACGAGGTTTTCGAGATAAATCAATCAAATATGGTGAATGTGTAGTAGCAACAATTTGGGAACCATTACCACTTAATTCATAAATGGCATCACGCATTTGAGCGGCAGCGCTGGGGTGTAGAAAAGTTTCAGGTTCCTCAAAACAAATAATTAAGGATCTTTCGTGTTCATCCTCTCTCGTTGACAACCATTTTTGACGAAATCTTAACATGGCGAAGGCCGCTGAGCGTATCATACCCGATCCTTGATAGTTTACTTCAGTTTTAATGTTACTTGACATTTCGATGCTAAAAGAAGGCTGGATCACTTTTTCTGGATCACTCAAATCAGCTTTAGCATGGAATTGAGTTTCAGGAAACACACTAGATAATACTTGATTCAGCTCTAGAATTAACTTTCCAAATTCAGATTTTTCATCGGTGGGATTAAGTTCACTTTGAAGGAGATCAAGATGTTTTTGCGCTTCAATATAATTTTGAGAAGCATTACGCACATCTTTGAACAACTCATTTAACGTTTTTTGAAGTACCCCAGATTTCCCATCAATTTCATTTAAAGCGTTTTCTGCAGGGATCATCAAAATTCTTGGAAGCATTTTAAGTACATTTCCGGGAATTCCACCTGGATTCTGAAACCAAGTTTCTTCATCAGATATATCCCAAATCTCATTTATCTGTTCGAGTTTCTCCTTTTCAGTAGCCGCTTTAATGGAAGACTCAAGTTTGTCATGTGCAAAAAGTTCTTCTATTATTGTCCTATCCAGACCTTGATCAATAAATTGGTTTGGTGTTGTACAAGCAACGAATTGAGGTTTTAAAGTTCGAACCTTTGATTTTAGCTCAATTACAACATCTTTACCTAATTCATAGGTTTTTCTGTAGGTAATTGCTAAACCCGTTTCTCCCTCTGGTATGGGAGCATATTCAAAAATGCGTCCTTTGAAGCCTCTCCAGTTAATTGATTCAATCGGTAAGTTTCTAAATTCTGCTTCAAGAATTATTACTGGAGATTCTGGTTTTGTTTCACCTGTATCTTCATCAACAATTGAATAATAATCAGCAGACTGAAGCTGTTTTTTTCCTGTTAAAAGTGTTTCAATTGCTTGAAGAACAGAGCTTTTCCCACAATTATTTTGCCCAATTAGAAATGTTGCATCTCCAAAAAGAAATTCGGATTGTTTTATCCTTCTGAATCCCTCTATTTTTAATCTATGTAATTTCATATCATTTATCTCTCAAAATCATTGTTCATATTCGACTTTATATAACTGTTTAATCCTGAACCGTTGTTAGCAAGAACTTTAGCTTTATCTACATTGTATTTACCAGCAAAAAAATAACTTTAGACAAATATTTTTTGTTTTCCTTTGAATTTGATTGCGATATAATCTTTGCCTATTTCATAGGATTCTACATTCGGCTTCCCACTAAGGTTTGCGTAATAATTCATTTTTTTTATTTGAATTGATGTAAAAAATTCAATGGATTTAAATAGGCTAATGTAGAACGAACAATCCACTCTTCCTCCCAAAAATCCCCCTCCATGCCAAAAACTAGAAACGATTCTATTTTATTCGAGATCGTTCTATTTTTTAAAGTTTAATTTACTCGAGTCAATTTTCCTACATCATTTACCCAGTCGAGTATTCTGGCTGTCGAAATAATATTTTTCCATTCACCACTCAAAATAGCAGCTTAGAAACGCTTTGTTTTTTCATCTAATTTGACCGCGTGAAACGTCGTGAAAAACGCCATAACTAATTGGATTTCATATTAATAAATTCTTGGAATCTAATTTAATAGTGCATTTCCAGACGTTTCAAACGGAATTCTAATTGTGAAAAAAAAGATGCAAGTCCAACCAACTTTAGGTTAATAGAAATCAGAGTACTCTAAAATTCACATTGATTTCCAGGAGAAAAAATTGACTCGAACACTCCTCAACTCAAAGTAGAGCAAAACAAAATATTTTAAAACATGAAAAAACAATTATTAATTCTCAGCTTTTTAGGCTGTGGTTTTGCCATTGGGCAGAATCTTTCGCAAGGCCCTGTAAATAATATCACCCTCCCTATTCCCGGGCCCGAAGTATTTCGATTTTCACCAGGCTTTGTTGGACAACTTATTCCCCCGACCACTGCGTTCACCACAAATCCAACAGATCGTTGGTTCAGTATGGGTCAGGTCTCAGCTGGATCTCAAACTTTCTACGGACAGAGATTTCAATATGATGGCCGCGCATTGGTAACAGGGTATACAAGCGCTCTTCCAAACAATCCACGAATAGAGTGGATTCATAATGGCGGATCAACAGCAGGTAATTTAGAATTTCGCGTTGCCAATAGTTTTACTAGTGGTATAAGCAGTTTGGTAGCTTCTATGACTCCTCAAGGCAACACTTATTTTGCTAGATTTCCTTCCTCCTTTGGAAGTTCAACTCCAAAAGTTGGTATCATTTTTAAAGAGCAACCTGGTTTAGTTATCTTCCCTGAAGCTCCGGTAGCTACTCCAAATACTGTGGGTATTACATTAAGTCTACCCCATACAACTAATCTTGCAAATGGAATTCAATCTAGCGTTACAGGAGGCGAAAACTCAATTTCAATTTCAGGCAAGGCAGAAGCCGCAAATCACGCAATTAGTGTTTTTGGAATAACTTCTGGAAATGCAGCATTCTCAGCTGGTATTTATGGTGAAGCGCCAATAACAGGAAGCTCTTTTGCTGGATTCTTTGATGGAGAAATTTCGGTAGCGGGAATGATTTATCCATCAGATATTAAGTTAAAAGACAATGTTAAGCCTGAACAAAAGGTATTAGACGATATCATGCTATTAAATCCTGTAAGCTATAATTACAAAAAAATTGATGAATTACATTTGTCTCAAGCTAAACAACATGGATTTATTTCTCAAGAAATGGCAGAAGTTTTCCCGGAACTCACGAAAGATGTAACCAAGCCTGTATTTGATGAAAACGGAAAAATCACATCTGAGTTTTCCTTCAAAGCAATTAACTATGTAGGTTTGATTTCTCTTCTTACTGCAGCTGTGCAAGAACTCAATACCGAACTCACACAAGTACGTCAGGATCTTGAGGAATATAAGGCAAATGATGCAGTCAGAAGTCAAATTATTCAGAACTCATCAAGTGTAAATGGATATTCAATTGAGCAAAATGTTCCTAATCCATTTTCGGACAGAACCTCTATCCGTTTTCAATTGGCTCCAGGGGTGGAAACTGCAACACTTTCAATCTTTAATTTGAATGGTGCTGTAAATCGTCAGCATAAAGTGGACCGATTGAATGTATATTGCTAGAAGGAGTTT